>BNJV01002235.1_pt1 | contig 101593 bp, 134 predicted proteins | sample 8540591 | NCBI WGS metagenome assembly BNJV01 (sample SAMD00202457, study PRJDB9452) | human saliva metagenome | host: Homo sapiens
GGGTTACGTATTGCTACCCGTTCAGGCGTTGGCTGACCATCCGGACCGGCTGACCTTACGAGGCCCTACGGCTGCCGAGGGCCCTGGGAATCCTTGACGTCCTGGAGGCCGAGGTCATCCTCGATATCCGGGGAGATCGCCGCCGAGTGCCGTCGCCCCGTCCTGCTGTTCCTCCGGGGGCAAGGACTCAGGTCATGCTGCACCTGCGCGCAAGGCCTTCTGGCCTGCCCGATCCCTTCCCTGTTCTGCAACGTGGACACCGGCCACAACTTCCCCGAGGTGCTGGGCTATCGTCAGACCGAGACGGTCGAGGACCTCGGTCTGCGGCTCGTGTGCCCGCGTCCAGACTCATCGACGACGGCCGTCTGCGCGAGCGCACCGACGGCACCCGCAACCCGCTTCAGACGATCCCGCCTCGACGCCATCGATGAGGGCGGTCGACGGCGTTCGGCGGCGGACGCCGCGACGAGGAGAAGGCCCGGGCCAAGGAGCGCACGTCCGCTGCGCGACGAGTTCGGCCAGTGGGACCTGCGCAACCAGCGCCCTGGAGCTGTGAACCTGCTCAATCCCCCGCCACCGTCCCGGGAGCACGCGGGTCTTCCCCTTGACAACTGGACCGAGCTGATGTGTGTGGTTACATCGAGCGCGAGGACATCGCACTGCCCGACCTCTACTACGCCCATGAGCGAGGTCTTCCTGCGTGACGGATGTGGCTGGCAGCCGGCGGCGCCGTCACTCGCTGCGCGCCGGCGAGCAGGTGGAAACACTCGCACGGTGCGATACCGCACCGTGGGCGACATGTCCTGCACCGGCGCCGTCGATCCGGGCGCCGCCACCAACCACGACACGTTCTGGAGTCGCCGCCTCCACCCCTGACCGAGCGGGAGCCACCGCGCCGATGACCGCCTGAGCGAGTCGGCCATGGAGGACCGCAAGAAGGAGGGTTATCTGATGAGCACCCCACCCTCACCGATATCCCCGCCGAGGCCGAGGTGCGCCGCCGCCAGCGGTTCGCTGCCGCGACGGCCACCGCCGGCAGCGTCGACGACGGCGTCCACGCTCGTGCCGCCCGCTGTTCGACCCAAGTCTGTCCTGCGGACCAGCTGGCCGCCGTCGAGCGGGTCAGCCCGGACAGGGGCCGACCAGCCGATCCCGCACCGCTGACCGACGGTCTGCGGGACCGCGAGGAACAGGGCATCACGATCGACGTCGCTCACCGCGACTCTCGCCTACCCCGCAGCGCCCTTCATCCTGGGCTGACCGCCCCGGGCACGCAGTACACCCGAACACGGTCACCGGTTGCCTCGACTGGGCCGACGTCGTCGTGCTGCAGGACGCCCGCAACGGGGTCCTGGAGCAGACGCGCCGCCACCTGGCGGTCGCCGCCCGTCCTGCGGGTCCCACAGTCATCGTCGCGGTCAGCAAGATCGACCTGCGGACTTCTCCGCCGAGGTCTACATCATCGAGGCCGATATCCGCGCCGTGCTGCGGAGCTGGGCGTGGCCGAGATCCATGTCCTGCCGACCTCCGCGCTCCTGGGCGACAACATCGTCGAGGCCTCGGCCAGCACGCCCTTCTACGAGGGGCCGATCCGTGGGCTTTCGGAGTCCCCTGCCCACCGCCCGCGATGAGGGTGCCTCGCCCCTGGTCCAGCTGGTCATCCGTCCCCAGGGTGTGCGCGCTGACGTCCGAGCTGCGCGACTACGGGCGCTATGCCGGACAGATCACCCAGCGGTGCGCGTCGGCGACCCCGTGGTGGTCCTGCGTCGAGGCGCCGCACGTGCCGGCATCGATCTGGGTGAACGCAGCCTGGGAGGCCGTCGAGGGTCGTCGGTGACGGTTCGTCTGGCCGACGACGTCGAGCCCGCGGCGACACCTGACGCGGCGGGCGACGCGCCCCAGGTGCTCACCGAGGTCGCCGCCCGCATGTCCTGGCTGAGCGATCCCCTGCGCCCGGGCGGGTGCTGCCCGGCACGGCGCCCAGACGGTCCAGGCGATCGTGCGCGCCATTGAGGGCTGCCTGACCCGGACGACCTGACCACGGTGCCGGCGGACGCCTCGAGCCCAACGACATCGGCCTGTGTGCGCGGTGTTCTGGCTCGCCGAAGGCCGCTGGCTGACCACTCGGTCTCCCGGTCCGACGGCGCCTCCTCATCGACGCCCACGAGGGCGGCACACCTGGGTGGCATGTGCACTGGCGGGCGAGCGGCAGTGGCGAGCCGGGCTGCGGCCGCTCTCAGGCAGGGGCTGAGGCATGACCCACGAGATCTCTCCACATGCGCCCATCGGCTCCACAGGCGGCTGGGTGGCACTGCGTGGGCGGTGGCCCGGCAGTAGCGGCCTCATCACCGCCCGCGGCCTGGAGCTGTGGGCCAGGCGGACGTGGTCGTCGTCGACGCGCTGGCGCCCCGGACCTCCTGGAGGGCCTTGGACCCGGCACCGAGGTCACCGACGCCTCCAAGCGGCGCGGCTGGCACGTTATGAGCCAGGAGGAGATCGATGCGCTCCTCGGTCGACCTGGCCCGCCACGGCAAGGGGTGGTCCGTCTCAAGGGCGGCGACCCCTACGTGCTCGGGCGCGGCGGGGAGGCCGCCGCCTGCCGTGCAGCCGACGTGGCCGTCGAGGTCGTCCCGGGGATCACCAGCGCCATCGCCTAGCCCGCCGCGGCGGGGATCCCCGTCACCCACCGGGGCCTGTCGCGCGGCTTCTCGGTCATCACGGCTCATGCGGATCTCGGGGTGCTCCCCAGCGCCGCGATCACACCCTCATCCTGCTCATGGGGGTCTCCTGACTGCGTGGACTCGGTCGTCTCCCTGCTGGAGGCCGGCAGCGATGCGGCCACTCCGGCAGCGATCATCGAACGCGGTTACCTCCCCGACCAGCGCGTGACCACCACCGAGCTGCGATGTCTGGCCGACGTCGCCGCCCGGTACGGCGTGACCGCCCCCGCGGTCATCGTCATCGGCGACGTCGTCACCTGAGCCCGTACTGGGCCGACCGAGTCGTCGAGGAGGCCCGGCCGGCGAGCCCCGCCGCCTGAGCCCGCCTCGGCGCATGTAGACCGAATGTCCCGGAGTCACTGATGCGCAAGCTTGTTCTTCTCGCCCTCGTCGGCCTGGCCGCTCAGCTGGTCGACGGCTCCCTCGGGATGGGGTACGGCATGACCCTCGTCCTCCTGCTGCTTCTGGCCGGACTGAGCCCGGCACTGGCCTCGGCCTCGGTGCACCTGGCTGAGATCGGCACGACCTGGCCTCGGGTGCCTCCCACTGGCGGCTAGGGCAACACCGACCCCGCCTGGTGGTCCGGCTCGAGCTTCCCGGTGCGAGTGGGGGCCTTCAGCGGCGCCACGGTCCTGTCTCACCTGTCGACCCGCGCGGCGACCCCGATGACGGCGAGCCTGCTGATCCTGCTGGGGACCCTATGTTCTGGTGCGCTTCGCCCTGCGCCCGCCCCGAGGCTCTGTAGCCGGCACTCCCCGCACGGCAGGCGGCTCCTGGTTCCCTGGACTGGTGGGCGGTTTTCGCTGACGCCACCGGCGGTGGCGGCTGGGGGACCGGTGGTGACGACGACGCTGCTCACTGGCGGTCGCACGGCGCCGCGCACCGTGGTCGGCCTCGGTAGGGGCCTCGGAGTTCCTGGTGACGGTGGGCGGCCTCGGCCGGTTTCCTCACCGGGCTGGGCACGGCGGGCATCAGCCTCGGGATCGTCCTGGCCCCTGCTGGCCGGCGGGCTGGTGGCCGCGCCGATCGCCGCCTGGCTGGTCTCACGACTTCCCGGGCCGGTTCTGGGCACCGCCGTCGGCGGGCTGATCCTGACCACAAACCTGCGAGTCCTGCTGTCCTGGGCCGAGGCCTCGGCACGAACCGGGGTCATGGTGTACGGCGCGCTCGGGGTGATCTGGGCGGCCTTCCTGACCCTGGCGATCCGCAAGGCGCGGGCTAGTGCCAAAGACATCCGCGAGGAGACCGATCAGGCACTTGAGGAGGTCCGATCCACTCATCAGCGCGGCCACGCACCTAAGGTTGCTGTACCGGACGATCCGATCACCGCCGGTGGGCCCGTCAGGCCGGTGTCGGTCGAGCCGGCTCGTTCTCGCACGCACGCAGATCTGGTGGTGGAACCGGTATGAGCACTCGTCCTCTGGTGCTGCTCGCCCACGGCTCGCGCCGGCCCGGGCCGTCCTCAGTCATGTCCCGCACCACCGAGCGCGTCCGCACGATCCTACCGGCGGTGGAGGTGCGCACAGGCTACATCGAGCTCCAGCCCCCGGACCCGGCCACGGCGCTGGAGGGACTGGTGGATCCGGTGGTGCTGCCCTTCTTCCTGGCCCGCGGCTATCACGTCCTCAATGACGTACCGGCCGCGGTGGAGCGGCACGGGTCGGGACGGTCACCGGGCACCTGGGGGTCGAGGAGCACCTGGTGGAGGCCGTCGCGCAGCGTCTCCACGAGGCATCCGCGCCCCTGGGCGGACTCGCAGGACTCGACCACATCGTCCTGGGCGCGGCCGGATCACGTCAGGGGCGGCGCTGGAGGAGGTCGAGGCCATCACCCGCTTGCTCGAGGCGCGTCTGGGACGCAGGGTGACGCCCGCCTACCTCTCGGCTGCGCGCCCCAGCGTCCGTGACGCGGTGAGCACGGCCCGGGCCCGGGGTGCCAGGCGGGTGGGTGTGGCCACCTACCTGCTGGCGGAGGGCGTTTCCACCGGGCCCTGCACTCCACGGGCGCCGACGTCGTGGCCGCTCCCATCGGCGACCATCCCGGCGGTCGCCGAACTGGTGGTCCACCGCTACCGGGAGAAGCTCGCCTGACCGCGAGGCCCCTCCACCGAGAAGGACACTCTTCAGCGGAAGGGCAACCGTTCTTCCGTACCTCTACGCGAAACATGTCGCTCTCGGCGGAGGAGGAACGTCAGTCACTGCCATCCTCAAGGAGTCGCTCGGACAGGCTGCTGGATGATGGGCTCGACCTCCTGCGAGGTGGTGGCTGCGGCGCTCACGCGGCCGAAGATGCCCACCGCGAGGAGCCCTGAAGGCCGTCTCCTCGTCCTGCTGGCTCGGCTCGCGGCGTCCGTGGGAACGGGGCCACCAGGAGGAGGTCTCTTTCAACCAGCGGCGCCAGCTGCCGGCCAGTCGGTCCCGGGAGTCCTCATGACGAATCGCGTAGAGCCAGGTCTCCAGGTGCAGGACAACATCCTCCATGGGAAGCTCCTGGAGCTGCTCGCCCCACTGGTCGGGGCTCGCCATCTCCCTGAGCGGCCTCATCCGAGCTCTCCTCACCACAGGTGACGACCTCCAGGAACAGGGCCTCCTTGGAGGGGAAGGAGGAGTAGAAGGCGCCCTTGGTGAATCCAGCCGCCGAGGCGATGTCACTGACCGACGCCCCCTCGTAGCCCTTGGCAGCGAAGACCTCCTGGCAGCAGCAAGGGATCCGCGCCCTGGTCTCCTCGCTCCGACGGCGTCCACCGCCCCGACCCGGGGCGGCGCCGCTGACTGCAGTGGAGGCGGAGGCCAGCTTCCGGGAGGCGAGGTCCAGGGAGGCCGCTACCGCACTCTCACTGCTCCGGCGCGCTCCCTGACCGGCCGCCCCCACTGCACGGGAGAAGGCGGTGATCGCCTCATTGAGGGCGCGCGTCGCCTCCCTGATGTCATCAGAGGCGGAGGCCCCGGAGTCATCACTGTCACTGTTCGTCCCACTGGGTCGGAGCTCCTGGCAGGTCATGCCCCACTGTAGAGGAGGCCCCTCAGAAAGGGGTTCACGGCACTTCCCCCTCCACGTTCGTCACTCCCTCCACCGGTCTCCGACCATGCGGACATCCCGGCCGACTCAGGGCCGCCTTCCCAGGGCCCATGACGCTCCGGCGACGGCCACCAGGCACCATCCGCCCAGGAGGCCCCAGGAACGGGCGGGCATGCTGGCGTCGTGCGAGAACAGTCCCGCACGCACCACCTGAGCCATGGGCTCGAAGGGCAACCAGCGGTGGATCTCCTGGGCCCAGTCGGGGAGCCTGTCGGCGGGGAAGCTGACGGGCGAGAACAGCATGATGCCGAAGGCGAGCACCTGGGAGAGGATCTGAGCCAGGGCCGGAGCCAGGAGCGTGGCGATGGCGTATCCGATGCAGGCCGCTGTCAGGGCGACCAGCACGGCGCCGGGCACCAGCCACCACTGCGGGGCGAGGTCGACGTCGAAGCGGGCGTTGGCCACGAGGACGCCCACAACCAGGCCGGGCAGTGCGAGAGCGGTCCAGATCGCGAGGTCTGCCAGGAGGAAGGCGATCCTGGGGACGGGCAGGGTGCGCATCCAGTCCAGGCTGCCCTCAGTGCGGGACTGGGAGACCCACTGAGGCGTCATGATGAGGCCCAGCGAGATGAGCGCGATCGCCGGGCCGCCGCCGGCCAGGTAGAGGCTCGCCTCGCGGCCTGGGTGGCCCGCGATGAGCCCGTATCCCAGGACCATGGAGACGGACAGCAGCGTCTGGACGATGATGAAGAGAGGGAGCACGGGCAGGCTGCGTCGGAACTGCCACTGACAAGCAGGCCGAGCTGCACCAGAGCGGAGTCTTCCGGACGGCCCGAGATCAGTCTCACCGGCCTGGTCCGGATCAGCAGTTGGCACTGGTTGGAGTAGACATCTGTTCTCCTTACGTTTCATGTTTCTCTGGGGACTGGAGTCGCACCGCGCCTACGTGGCAGCGCGGGGATGACGCGAATCATCGGGACGGGTCGGGACTCCCGCGGATTCACACGGTTCAGGCGGCATGACGGCTCACCTCCTCACCCGTACTCCCGGTGAGGTCCACGTAGACGTCCTCCAGTGAGATCGGTGCCAGCTCGTAGCGCTCGATCACTCCGTCCTTGAGGGCATGAGCGGCCCACTCACGGCCTGGGTCGTACGGTGAGAGTCCACCGCCACGGATGCGCGCACGGCGTCGTGCTGCGTCAGGCTCATTCCCGCGGGAGGCTCGATCCGCCGGCCGGGAGTCCGGCTGACCTCCAGGACGAAGGGCGATCCGTGGCCGGCCACGAGTGCCGCAGGGGTTCCCTCGGCGATGACGTGACCGTGGTCCAGGACGGTGAGCCGGTCGACCGCCCGCTCGGCCTCCCGCACGTTGTGGGTCACCAGGAGGACCGCCGCCCCGGCCTCGGCCAGAAGACGGATCTGGTCCCACAGCAGGCGCCGGCGTACCGGGTCGACATCATTGGTGGGCTCATCGAGGATGACCAGGCGCCCGGGGACGACGGCGCACATGGCGAAGGCAGTCAGACGGGCAACTCCACCGGAGATCTTCTGCGCGGGAGTCCTGGCCCACTCCCCCAGGTCGAGGGCGTCGATCAGCTCCTCGGCGCGCCTGCGCGTCTGACGCGGACGCCCTCCTCGCATACGCCCCACGAGGTCGATCGCCGTCAGGGGCGTGAGCCCGGTGATGGGCACATTGGCCTGAGCCTGGACATTGGTGAGGCGACGGGCGAGAGCGGGGTTGGCGACGGCGTCGACCCCGTCGAGCCTGATGCTCCCGGAGGTCGGGCACAGCAGCCCCACCACCTGGTTGACCAGCGTGGTCTTGCCCGCGCCGTTGTGCCCGAGGAGCCCGACCACCTCGCCGGCACCCACCCGCATAGTGACGCCGGCGTTGGCTCTCACCGTGTGCGGCCCGCTTCCGAAGTGCTTGTGAAGGTCCTCGATGGCTAGTACGTCGGCCATGAAGCCCCCTCCTTTCGTTCAACTACCTGGATCCGAGCACCCGATCGACCACCAGGCCGATCCGTACCGGTTGGTATTAACGATACCATCCAGCATTACCGGAGGTTTCATTGAGTCCTGAGACCTTTCATAGCATCAGAAACGCTGTCCCATACCGACCGGTACGAGACAGCGTCTACCCACCATGTCGTCTGACCTGAAGCGGCCCCTGCGTCACCCCTGACGGATGTGCCAGCGCGAGGAGGCCGTGGATGCCTCGATGAACTCGCGGAAGGGGCCGGGGAACGGCAGCCAGCTCCTGGGGCGTACCGCACTGGGCCACGCGGGCACCGGCCCTCGGCCGGTTCGAGGAAGACGACCTCGTCGGCCTGGCGGACGGTGGACAGACGGTGGGCCACCACGATGACGGTGCGGCCCTCGGAGAGCTCGCGCACCACCTCGGTGATGGCGGACTCGTTCTCCCCGTCCAGGGCCGAGGTGATCTCGTCGAGCAGCAGGATGGGGGCGTCCTTGACGAAGGCCCGGGCGATGGCGACGCGCTGACGCTCCCCACCGGACAGGCTCAGCCCGCCGGGACCGACCTGCGTGTCCCACCCGTGCGGCAGCGCCTCGATGACGCGGTCCAGGCGGGCGCGCCGGGCGGCCTCGGCCAGCTCGGCGTCGGTGGCCTCGGGCCGGGCGATGCGCAGGTTCTCCCGGATGGTGGTGTCGAACAGGTAGACGTCCTGGAAGACCATGGAGGTCATGCCCATGATCGTGGAGGCCCGCATGGAGCGAACCGGTGCGCCGCCGATGGTGACGGTCCGTCGTCGACGTCCCAGAACCGGGCGGCCAGGCGCAGGATCGTGGACTTGCCCGCCCCGGAAGGTCCCACCAGAGCGGTCACCTCTCTGCGGCGCGCTCAGGGAGACGCCCGCCAGGACGGGGCGGCCAGCATCGTAGGAGAAGGGAGACGTCGTTCAGGCGATCGTGGTTCCCCGGGGCTCGATCTCCTGGCCGGGCTCGGGATCGGGCAGGGGACGCGCGTCGAGAATGTCCCCCACGGCCCGTAGGGCGACCTTCGCGTTGTCGGCCTCGGATCCGTACATGGCGGCCTTGGTCAGTGGCAGGAGCGTGCGCGCGGTGACGGCCATGATCGCGAGGTATCCGACGACGTCGAGCCGGTGCCCACTCACGCGTGACAGTCCAGCCGCCATGACCAGGGCGAAGGCGATGTTGACGATGAGGTTGAAGTACTGCCCGGGCCTGCCCTTGACCCGTAAGCCGTCCAGGGTGGAGGCGGAGTCGGCCTCCAGGGCGGCTCGCACCGGCGCCCAGCCCGTCTTGGTGACACCGGTGGCGCGCAGCACGGGCTGGAGCCGGGCGAACTCCACGAGGCGTCCGGCCGCGGCGCTCGAGGTGCGGTCCTCCGTCTCGTTGGCGACGGGTGGTCGCGGCTCCCATGAGTCGCCACACGAGAACCAGCGGGATGATGGTGGCGGCCATGATGAGCGCCAGGGCCACTGACGACGGCGGTGGCCCCGAGCATGACCAGCGGGACGATGAAGGCGTTGCACAGGTTGGGGATCACCATGGAGGCCAGGTGGGAGAGGGTGTTGACCTCCTTGGATGTGGCGTTGACGACCGCGGCCTCCCGCTCGGCGCTGAACCAGCCCAGGGCAAGGGTCAGGACGTGATCGGCGATGCGGTCGATCATCGTGTCGCAGACCTCGAAGACACTGACCCGGTAGGAGCGGTGCATGGCGGTGGTGTCCACTGCGGCGGTGATCACCCCCGTGAGCACGACTGCGATCAGCCAACCGGTCAGCGACTCCGAGCGCGAGTAGAGGGCGCGCAGGAAGGGGATCATGAGGGCCAGGGTGAGGCCCTGAAGAACGGCGGCGGCCACGAACCAGGCGGTGATGGTCCGCATCTCGGCGGCGTTGACGACTCGCGTCAGCAGCTTCCACATGGCTACTTCTCCTCCTGCCCGGCCGCCTCGGCTCCGAGCTGTTCGACCTGGGCGGTCAACGCCGCGGCGTCGGTCTCCTCGCTCAGGTCCTGGCTGCTCCACATGGCGGCGTAGCGGCCGCCTGCAGCCAGCAGCTCCTCGTGCGTGCCGCGCTCGGTGATGTGTCCGGCGTCGACGACGAGGATCTGGTCGGCGTCACGGATCGTGGACAGGCGGTGGGCGATGATGATGACGGTCCGCCCGGCCGCCAGCCGGGACAGGGCCTGATGGATGTCGCGCTCGGAGGCCGGGTCGGCCTGGGCGGTGGCCTCATCCAGGACGAGGACGGGGGCGTCCTGGAGGTAGGCGCGCGCCAGGGTGACGCGCTGACGCTCCCCTCCGGAGAGGAACCCGCCCGTATCACCCAGGATCGTGTCGTAGCCGTGGGGCAGACGTGTGATGCGCTCGTGGATGCAGGCCGCCCGGGCGGCCGCCTCGACCTGCTCCCGGGTGGCGTCGGGACGTCCCAGGGCGATGTTGTCGTGGACGGAGTCGTGGGCCAGGGCCACGTCCTGCAGCACGATCGCCACGCGAGAGAGCAGCCAGGGGAAGGTCGCGCCGCGCACGTCGACGCCGCTGATGCGCACGGCGCCGTCGTCGACGTCGTAGAAGCGGGCGATGAGGCGGGCCAGGGTCGACTTGCCACCACCGGAGGGGCCGACGAGCGCTGTCACGGTTCCCGGCTCGGCGGTGAAGGACACGCCGTGCAGGACCGGGGAGCCGGCCTCGTAGGAGAAGGTGACGTCCTCGACGTCGACGCGCCCGGGGGCGGGCCCCTCACCGTCGTCAAGGGTTCCCTCGGGCATCGGCGGCTAGGAGAGCAGGTCGGCGGTGGCCTGGGCGGCCATCCTGGACTCGTACATGTGCTGCATGAGACCGATGAGAGTCATGAGCCCTTCCGGGAGCCCGAGGGCCACCAGGAAGAACGGCAGGGTCGCTGACAGCGGTGTCCACCCCTGGGAGGTGAACAGGACGGCCAGGACCGCGACCGTGGCGAAGACCGTGGAGGGCCGTAGGACCGCGGTCATGGCACTGATGGCCCGGCCGGACCTGCTCACCCACTCGTATGACAGGCTGGAGAACTCGGTGCGCGCCTGGCTGAAGCGGGTGCGGGAGGCGTCGGTGGCCTGGAAGCCCCTTGATCTCCTTGATGCCCTCGAGCATCTCGACGGTCGCGGCGGCCAGCGCGGTCTGAGCGGCCCCGAAGCGCTCGGTGATGCCCGACAGGCCGGACAGGGTCAGGAGCATCGCTCCCAGCGCGAGTACCCACAGTCCCACCAGCGCGCAGGCCAGGCGCCAGTCGGTCCACAGCAGATAGGCCGTCCCCGCCGCCGCCATGACGACGGCGTTGGTGGCGTCCCCGGGGACGTGGGCGACGAGGGTATGGATGGAGGTGGTGTCGTCGCAGACCATCTTGCGGATGGTGCCGTGCGGGATCTGCGCCACCCGTCCCAGGGGCAGGCTGCTGATGGCGTCGACGACCCGCTCACGCAGGTGGTGCCGCAGCCGGGCCTCGGCCAGGTGCGTGATCCCGAGGCCGGCCAGGTAGAGGGCCTGGGAGGCGAAGAGCGCCCCGACGGCGATGGCCGCCCAGATCCACAGACTGCCACGCCAGCCCTCCGGGGAGGTCTCGCCCAGCCATATGGCCGCCATGTTGCGCAGGGCCTCGAAGGGGACGATGGACATCAGCGCTCCGACGGCGGTCAGCAGCCCGGTGACGATCATGGCCGGGCGCGCCGGCCGGATGAGCTCGCCGACGGTAACGCCGGAACGCCCGGCGCCGGCGACCCGTCCGGCCTGTCCGGGGTGGTCGGCCGGCTCCTCGGTGAAGCGTTTCGTTGCCCGGTGAGTCGTCTGGTGAGTCGGTTGGTCGGGCATAGTGCTCTCCTCAGCGGAGGGTGTTCCAGGTGAAGGCGACCAGCGCCCAGGTGAGCACGACGACTCCCCAGTCTCGTGCTCTCCAGGGCTCGTCGGTCAACTCGGTGCGCCGTCGGTGGGCGCCGAAGGCGCGTGAGTCCATGGACAGGGCGACGCGCTCGGCGTGCTGGATGGCCAGGATCATCAGCGGCAGGATTGATCCGATCCAGCGGACCACGGGGGCGAGCGGCTCAGCGGTCGCCGACTCCGCGCAGCGCCCTGGCGGTGCGCAGGAGCACGAAGTCGTCTTGGAAGCGGGTGATGAAGGCGATGGACGCGATTCCCGCCGCCCCCAGTCGGTAGGGCATGTGGAAGGTGGTGGTCAGGGTCCGGATGAGGGCCTCGGGGTCGGTGGAGACGCCGGAGACGAGGACGAGTGCGACGAGCGCACCGATGCCGGTCCCTCCCGTCACCGCGTCACCCAGGTCGTAGAGGCGCGCAGCAGTCTCCTGGTGGTGGCTTCCGCTGCTGAGGATCCAGATCATGAGCGCAGTGACCGCCCAAGGGACGATCACCGAGGCCATGGTGCGTCGCAGGGAGGCGCGCGCGGCGATGACCAGGACCGAGGAGGCCAGTAGGACGCCCAGGTTGAGGTGATGGTTGCGCAGAGCGAAGACCATCACCATGACCGGCAGGACCGACGCGAAGAGGGTGAGGGGGTTGAGCGAGGGTGAACAGGCCTCGCCGTGGCTGGGGCCGGGGCGGCACCGGGGCGAGGGCTCGGGCAGACCGGTGCACGAGTCCGCTGCCCGGTGCCGACGCCCCGCCGGCTCATCCACGTCGTCGGCGGCGGCGACCTCCTGCACCGAGGCTGGAACCGTTCCGGGTTCGCGACGTCGGTCCCGGCAGGGCGATGATGTGGGTGCAGTGCTCCAGGGCGAGCTCGAGGTCGTGGTGATCATGATGACCGTGCGCCCCTGATGGCGCAGCTGGTCGATGAAGTCCATGAGCTCGCGGGTGTTGTCCCAGTCCCTGCCCGTAGGTGGGCTCGTCCAGGACGACGACGTCGCGCCCTCGCTGACCATGGTGGCCACCGACAGCCTCGGGCCTGGCCGCCCGAGAGGGTCAGGGGATGGTGGTCCGGTGGGCGGTCAGGTGGAACTGCTCAGGAGCTGGTCGACCCGCTCTGCGAGGTCCCTCCGACGGCGAGCTCGGCCCCGACGGTGGTGGCCACGAACTGGTGCTCGGGGTTCTGGAAGACGTATCCGACCAGGTGCCTGCCCTTGCCGACGTCCCGGCCACCGACCACCGCCTTGCGTGCGGTGGAGCGCACGAGACCGGCCAGGGCGGACAGGATCGAGGACTTGCCCGCGCCGTTGGGGCCGACCAGCCCCACGAGCTCTCCCGCCGCCCAGTCGCATGGACACGCTGGGCGAGCGCCCCTGGTACCTCGAGGTCGACCAGCTCGACACTGGTTCTGGGCTCCGGCCGGGTGCGGCCTGCGAGCGCGTCGCGGGTGTCGATGGACTCAACCCTGCTGCCAGCTCTCAGCGGAGTCCCGCGTCTGCTTTCTCCAGGTAGCGCACCCGACGTCCGCGCACAGATCAGCGAGCCGCGGCACTCGGACTCCGGCTCGGCGCAGGTCAGTGGTGCCTCGGCGCGGAAGAGCTCACGGGCAGGCCGTCCTCGAGCGTCGCGCAGCGCCCGGGGCATCCATACGCCGGCGTCGGTCAGCTCACCGCGGTGCCCCGCGAAGACCTCACGCGGGGTGCCGACGGCGATGATGCCTCCGACGGTATCGAGAGCCAGGACCTGGTCGACGGTGGGCTAGCACTGGGTCGAGGTCGTGGTCGATGACGACGACCGCCAGTGCCCGAGGCTGTCAGGAGGAGATGAGGTCGTAGAACTCCTCGCGGCCGGTGGCATCGATGGTGCTGGTGGGCTCGTCGAGGACGAGGAGCCGCGGTGCATGGCCAGGGCGACGGCGACGGCGAGCCGCTGACGCTGTCCGCCTGAGAGCGTCCAGGGTCGTCCCAGATGCGTTCGATCAGCCCACGCGCGCAGGGCCTCGTGGACCCGCGAGGTGATCTCACTGCGGGGCAGGCAGAGATTCTGCAGGGGAAGGCGACGTCGTCGTGGACGGTGCGGGTGACGACGGCGGCGTCGGGGCCTGACCGACGTAGGCGACGGTCTCGGCCAGGGTCTGACGGTGGCGTCGGCGACCTCGGTGCCGTCCAGGCTCAGGCTGCCGGAGTACTCCGAGGGCAGGCAGTGCGGGATGAGACCGCACAGGGCACGCACCAGCGTGGTCTTGCCGCAGCCCGAGGGACCGATGACGGCTGTGACCCGACCGCGCAGGTGGGTGAGGCTCACCGAGTCCAGGACCCAGCCTCGCGTCCGAGGTAGTGGACACTGAGCCCCTCGATCCTCACCAGGGCCGATCCTTCCGGCCCGCCATGCGGCTGTTCCACCGCCGGCGCGTCGGACACGGCGAGCGCTGACTCAGGCACGGCCGGTCGCGCGGTGGTCGATACCGACGCCGGCGCGGTTGAGCAGCCGGGTCAGGACGATGGGTGATGGCACCACCGACAAAGTGCCGAGACCACGGCGATGATGACGCCGGCACTCGCCGAGGCGATGCCCGCCGAGGCGCTCATGACGGAGACGTACATGATGCCGTTGAGCAGGCCGAAGGTCGTCGCCGAGATCAGGAAGGACCACCAGGTCCACTTCCGGTAGAGCATGAGGGCGAGGGGCGCCTCGACGAAGGCTCCGCCGATGAGGGTGCCGACGATGGCGGCGGGACCCGTCGGAGTGGTGAAGACACTCATGATCCCCATGAGGAGGGCTGCGATCATCACGGCGCCGGGGCGGCGCACGACGGTGGCGGGCAGCAGGAAGGGAACGAGCCACAGTCCCATGATCGCGCAGCCCAGGAGAACTGCGTCTCGGGAGGCTCCCGCCGCCGGAGCCAGGTAGTTCAGGGGCACCAGGAGGATCATCGAGACCACGGCCAGGGCAGCGATCGTCATGAGGTGACGGGTTCCGAGCGCAGAGTCGGCCAGACCGAGCGCGACGACGTGCGCACGGTGGCCGCCCTGCCCAGTCGATGTCGCTGTGCGGTTGGTGGGACTCATGTCTTCTCCTTGTGTGTTCTCGCAGGTCACGGTGAACAGTCCGACGTCGTGCCGGAGCACCGAGGACGCACCACCTCAGGCGCGTCAGCGCGACGAGCCTCTACATCTACTCGGATATCGTCATGTTTGCAAATCATTATCATTACTCCACTGAGATGTCATTCATCTCGATGACGTGGTCGAGTGCACTCGTTGAGGAACTCGATGTCGTGGCTGATGACGATGACGACGCGCCCTCGCGCGCCAGGTCCCGCAGCTCAGCGGCGATGGCCACGAGATGTCGGTGGTCGACACCGGAGGTGGGCTCATCCAGGATGAGGACGCGGGCGTCCCTGGTCGATCGCGGTGGCGATGACGAGGCGTTGCTTTCGCCCGCCGCCGAGCGAAAGCGGGTGACGGTCGGCCAGGTCGGCCAGGTCGAGGCGCTTGAGCTGCGGAAGGCCGGCCTCCCGGAGACCGACTCGGCGAAGAGCTGGCGGTGGACGTCCCTGCATGACGAGGAAGGCTCGCCCGGCGGCGAGCTCCTTGCCGTCCAGGGCGATGCGCACGCCCTCGCGGGCGCGTTGCAGACCGCAGACGGCTCGCGCCAGGGTTGTTTTGCCGATCCCGTTGGCACCCATGACGCCGGTGATCGCACCTGCGGGGATGAAGAGCTCGGGAGATGTCGAGGATGAGGCGGCCGCCGCGCTCGACCTTCAGGTTCTCGATGCGCAGACCGCCCTCCTGCGGACCTCCGGAGCTCGATCGGGCTCGGCCCGCATGCCGCCACCGGCCGCGCGGGAGGGATGCTCGACGCCGCTGCTCGCGACGTCGTCGGCCGTCCTGTCCGCGTGGCCGGTCCGGGCAGCGACGGGCTCGGGGCTCGTAGCCAGGCGGGGCCGCTCCAGGGTGCGCAGGCCCAGCCGCCTGCGCCGCTCGTCCTCGATCCGCCACAGCTCCTCTCCGCCCATCCGGTGCAGGACGCGTCCCGCCCGATGATGACGGCCTCGTCGACGAGGCCGCGCAGGAAGTAGATGCGGTGCTCGGCCACCACGAGGGTCCAGCCGGACTGCTGAGCTGTTCGATGGCGGCGCACGTCGTCGATCGCCCGCGGGATCCAGGTTGGAGGTGGGCTCGTCCAGGAGGATGACGGGTCTGCTGGGCCAGGGGCCTGGGCGCAGGCGACCTTCTGGGTCTGTCCGCCGGACAGCCGCGCAGCTCCCTCTCGGCCAGGTCGGTGATGCCCAGCGTCTCCAGGGCCTCGTTGCGACGTCGCCGGATCTCCGGCGCGGGGACCTGGTAGTTCTGGGGCGCGAAGGCGAGCCTCGTCGGCCACGGTGGTCGTGAAGAATTGGGGGCGGGATTCTGGAAGACCGTGGCGGTGCGCAGGCCGGAGCGCTCGATCGGGGTGTCGCAGACCTCCTCGTCCCCTGACGAGGACCCGGCCGGTGAGCTCGCCGTCGTGGAAGTGCGGGATGAGGCCGCTGAGCAGCCGCAGGATCGTGGATCTGCCCGACCCCGAGGCCCCGCACACGAGAGTGAGGCTTCCGGGGGCAACATCCAGATCAACGCCGTCGAGCACCTGCTGGCCGGTGGGATAGGCGTAGGAGACGCCTCTGATGCCCAGCCTCGATCTCATCGAGCGGGGTCACCGCCACACCCCAGGACGGGCAGCGCGCAGGCCACCACTGGCGGCGCTCAGTGCGAGGAGCACGGCGTCGGCAGCCCGAAGCGCAGACGATCGACGACGGTGGGGCGGCCGCCGCCTCCAGACCCCCTGATGAGAGCCGCGGCCGAGAGGTCGTCGGCGCTGCGAGCCGAGGCGGCCAGGACGGAGCACCACGAGCTTCTCGATGCACTGAAGCGGGTGGCGCCACAGGTAGGAGCCGCTGTAGCCGCGCAGCCGCATGGCCTCGATGACGCCCCTGGCCTCATCGAGGGCCACCGGCACGAACCGGAAGAGCACCGCCAGCGGAATGAGTGAGGAACCGCGGCGCGCGCAGCTGGGTTGAGGGGCCGCCAGCAGGGTGCTCACGCGGGTGGTGGTGACGAACCATGCCCCCAAAGACAGTGAGATGGCGAAGCGCAGCAGCCAGTAGGCGACGACCCGAGGGAACACCGCGAGGCCCGCTCGGCCGCCACTGAGGCAGCTGAGCTCAGTCCCCAGAACATCGCGGTGATGGCGCGAGTAGCTCATGAGGACGCGCACCGGCTCGTCCAGGGCGATGAGCACCCCACCAGGACCGCGATGAGTCCGACGGCGCGCCGGTGGGGGCAGCCCCATCACCAGCACGTTGCACACCAGGAGCAGCAGGAACTTGCTGCGCGGATCGGCAGCGAACACGAGGCAATAGCGCTGGCACCGGGAGCGGGGGCGCGCGAACGGGGCGTCGAGGAGCGAGCGGCTCGTGCGGGCCCAGCGCGCGCGCCGGGCCGGCAGGGACATCGAGGATCTGCTTGGGCGCCGCATGCTCAGGCGACGCCTGCGCGCTCGAAGTGCTTGCGCAGCTATCTTCATTCCCAGCAGGCGCTGGCACCGGCCACGGGGTGCGATGAGCGAGCATCCACCCAGGAGGAACTTCGTGCTGATCAGCGACTGGAGGTCTCTGGCGTACGTGTCCCCATGGACTCGCGGATGTGCGGCAGTAGGGCGTCCGGAGGCCCATATCACCGGGAGGATCGGGCTGATGGCCCACATGGAAGACGGCGAATCAGGGCGTTGGTGGCGGTTCTGGCGTATCCACCGGCGCGGGTGATGGTGTCGGCGGCGAGTCCCCAGGACGGTTGCGACCCGAGGGTGTGACCCAGGCGTGTCCGGTGGCGACCATGAGGATGCCGATGATGAGCCCCAGGATGGCGTAGGCGCCGAAGGCCCGGGTCCGGGCCACGTAGAGCATGCAGATGATCGCCTCCGACGATGATGCCGATGATCCCGCCGATGAAGATCATGATCGGGTGGATCGCCCCGAGCATCCCGGAGGCGAACAGGGCGATGAAGTACAGGGCGGTGAAGACTCCCACGTTGATGAGGTTGCGCGGCGAGGCGATGTTCGCCGCCCGAGCGCACTCGTTGCACTGGCGGGGTTGGTCGTTGCTGACCTGACTGAACTGGCTGTGCCGGCCATACCGGATCCTCTCGTCAGCACCTCACCGGCTTTGGTGAGGCACACCTAAGTGTGTACTCCTTCTCGGGGGTTCCCGCAAGGGCTGAACAGGCACGGAGCAGCTATAGGACGATCAGGACTAACCGTTGAAAAAGACGAGAGAACCGGGTGGTGAATGAGCGCTGGCGGATGCCAGGGCGAGGTCTCGAGGAGCCTAGCCCAGGCGCGCCCAGGCCGCCGCGTCCACGAGGTCGATGCGGTGCATCTCCTCGGGGCGCAGGCGCCGACCCGCTGAGTCAGGGACTCAGCGGCCTCATGACTGCCGCCAGGGGTCGGGCAGGTCGACCGGGGCGGTGGGCGGCGAGTCCAGGCGCAGGCTCTCCCAGGTCACCGAGAGTCGGCGCCACCTCCAGGCAGGCCGCCACGAGGCTCCCCGCAGGGCGGCGCGCGTTGCCGGGGGCGCGTGGCGAGCGCGCTCGAGTCTCCGTTTCCCGCCGGCGCGCCATGGCCCCCTGGGCGGTCAGGCGCGGAGCGAGCCCGGTCTCGGCGTTGCGGGGTCGTGGTGGGCCAGGTCCACCCGCGAGCGCAGGGCCTCCAGCGCCTCACCGGACAGCTGCGGGGTGGCGCTCGCGCTGGGCGCGCATGAGGCGGCGCTTTGATCGCCCAGTCGATCTCGGTGTCGATGGGACCGGTCGTCGTGTCGCCGCAGCGCAGAGATGACGCGGGGCGCCAGGTCCTCCAGCAGGTGCTCGGCGCCGCGGAGGAAGTCCGCTACTCCGGCGTCGCCCAGGTAGGAGGTCATCCGCTCCAGGAAGGCCTCCTGGATGTCGACGGCGCTCAGGCGGCGGCCGTCGACGGTGATCGCGGGAACGTCTCCCCAGGGCTCTCCCCAGTGCGGACAGCGTGGCCAGCTGGGTCGGCCAGGGATGAGGTCGGTGAAGTCCCAGCCCGGCCTCGGGGCGTCCAGGAGCAGGAGGGTCACGGCGCTGCGCAGGCCCGTCGTCGGCTCGGCCATGGTGGTGTCGGCGCAGGTGACGTGCAGGCGGCGCAGGCGGGTGGCATCGGCGTGGGGCTCGTCGCGGGTGTTGACCAGGGCGCGCTGCCCGGTGGTGTCGGCCGAGGTCAGGGCCTGCAGGTGGGGGCGCGCGGCGACAGACCCAGAGGCATCCTCGTCCCCGATCCCCGATGCGTCGTGCCGCTGCCGGCGGCACCTAGCTCAGTGCGCTCCGGAGCCGACCAGGACGGGGCGAGTGGCCGAAGGAGGTGAGGACCGCCATGCGACCTCCGCCCGACGTCGACGCTCGTCGGTCAGGCGCGTCATCGAGCAGGTGACGGGGCACGGGTAGCTCTCGTGGCAGCCGTAGGTATGGCCGGCGGAGTCGGTGTTGTTGGCCGGGAAGTGGAGCGGGCGGGGTCCCCATCTGCGCGAGCCCCGCGGCGGCGCTGCTCCGCCATGGCGGCCAGGATCTCGCGCCCGGCCTGGTCCTGGGCGACGAGGCTGCGCACGCTCACGCACTCGGCGGTGGCGTACTCGGGGTGGGCTCCGATGTCGAGGTAGAGGCGCCGCCGTTGGGCGAGGAACAGGTTGGTGCTGCGGTAGCGGCGGGCCGGTGGCGGAAGATGAGCGCCGCCGCCCGCTCGACGTCCGGCAGGGTCGTCCTTCGTCGCTCCCGACGGCCCGGCGGAGCGCACAGGACTGCCGAACTCGGTCTCAGGCCGGTGACGCGCGGCCCCGGGGCGCTGGCGCTCACTGGCCGCCCTTCTGGACGAAGCCTCGCTACGAACTCCTGAGCGTCAACGGCCGGGACGTCGTCGATCATGTCCAGGACCGAGTCCAGACCCTGGCCCCGGGCGGGCTCCGGCCGGCGCGGGGTCGGGTCGTCATCGAGGGCGGGGTCGTCCTGGCGGCTGCGGGACGGCTGGGCGAACTCACTCATGTCTGCTCCTGACAGGGGTGGCGGGTGCGGTCACGGCTTCGGTGGTCGGCGCCAGGCGGTCAGGCGCTCGCCCGTGAGGCGCGTCAGGACCTCGACGACGTCGGCGGCGCCCTCGACGGCAGGTGACGCGGTGGCGCGGGTGAAGGACAGGGGGTCGGTCAGGGGCGAGCGACGCTGGTCCTTCTCACCGGTCTCCAGAACCATGGAGTGCCAGGCGGCGGCGACCACCCTGGCCGGGAAGGCGCTCACGAGCCTACCGCGCAGCCAGGCCCAGGTCGTGGTGGGCGGCTCGATTCAGACGGCCTCCCCATCTGCTCGCTCGAGCCCACCGCGTGCGTCGACGCCGGCGGGCACCCGCTCGGCCAGGCCTCGCTCGAGCCGGGGACAGCTCGGACCAGGCCAGGTCGAGCGGCGTGGAGAGACGTCGTCCGCCCGCGCGCATCGGGGTGGCGGCGAGCGGTGGCGTCCAGAAGCTGCTCTGGCGACCCACTCCAGGTGCCCGGCAGGGCCTGCGTCCCCAGGGTCTCCCGACCCGTCGCCCCGGCGCGCACTGTCTCAGCTGCGCGCAGCAGGCCATGCCAGAAGGCGAGGATCCGCCGGTCTCGGCGCCCGCCGGTGTCAGCGCCGTCAGGCCAGCGCCGTAGGTCCGGGCTCAGGGGTCGCCCGCAGCGCCGGCGCGAGCGCGCTGGTCCTCAGGTGGCCGCGCACCGTCTCAGACAGCTGCTCCAGGATCTCCAGGGCGCTCAGGCGCCGCCCGTCGGCGAGCTCAAGCGCGCCCGCGAAGCGGTGTCGCGGGAGACCTCGGGCCTGGGCACGAGGGTCGGCCAGGCGCAGGCGGCGCCAGGCGGCGAGGACGCCGTCGGCCAGGACCTGGAGCACCAGGGAGGTCATGAGGCAGGCCAGGTCATCGTGTCGAAAGCAGTTGGCGTCACCGGAAGCACCAGGTGGAGGCGCCGCCAGCGCACTCGGGGGTCGGCGTGGGGCTCGTCGCGGGTGTTGACCGGGGACGGTCCACCGTGGTTCCCCAGACCGACCTTCTCGAGGTAGTCGGCCCTCTGGCTGATCTGGAAGTGCGGCGTCCTGGGCGACGGCGCCAGTGCCGACCCGAGCCCGGCGCCCACCTGGGAGCGGGCGGACCACGGGCAGGGGCACGAGACCTGGGTGAGGTCGTCGAGAATCGATCGAGCGGGGGCACGAGGTGAGTTCTCGTGGGTGCCGTGGGTGGCGCTCCTTACCGTCGACGTTGTTCTGCCAGACCGGCGGGCCCGCCGCGCCGCGACAGCGTAGCTCGGCTCCCGGGCCGCAGGGAGGTCCCCCGCCCGGTCGGCCAGGGGCGGCCTGGGCGGCCCGGTGCACTCGAGGGTGTGGCGTACTCGGGGTGGCCGTGGTCCACGTAGAGGCGTGCCCGCCACTGGACAGGCGGGTGGCGGTGCCCGCGCTGCCTCCTCCTGGGCGGTCAGGCGCGCGACGACGGTGGTGCGCAGGCGCCCAGGGACGGAGCCCTCGACAGAGGCGGCTCGGCGGGACGTCCGGTGAGCATGGAGGATCGACCGCTGCGGTCCACCTCGAAACCGCGGGCGTCACGCAGAGGGTGCTCCCGAGTGGTCCCAGCGCACGCCCACGGCGCCCCTGCTCACTCTCGGCCTCCAGGCAGGCCGCCACGACGTCCTCCGGGCTCAGCCCCGAGGATGCCATACTCGGTCTCCATGCCCCATGACCGTCACCATCGCGGCCGGGGCCCGCGAACTCGTCGTCGCCACGTGCTCACTCCTCCAGAGCGCTGGAGCACGGCTCATGGAGAGGTCACCGTGCACGCGCCGCGCTGACACGCAGGCCCAGTCGTCCGGGTGTGGACGGTGGCGGGCAGGCCCTCGTTCTCGCAGATCCCTCGATGACGGCGCGGTGCAGGTGCTCGACGTCAGACCGCGCCTCCCGCTGGTGACCAGGTCGCGACCGCCGCCTTCTTGGCCCCGGTCGACGATGTTGGCGAGCATGGCGCCGCTGACGAGGTCGGCGACGTGGAGGATCTCGCCTGCCCGTCGGAGCGGGTGAGCTCGACCATCTCGGTGGCGCGGCGGCGGGTGTGAGGGCCTCGACCACTGCTCGATGAGGGCGTCCACCGCTCGCGCGCGCGCCGTGGAGCGTGGGAGCTCCTCGCTGATCAGGAGCGGTCGGGCGTCAGGTGTCGCCAGGATCCCGGCGGCGCCGTCCCGGTCCGGCCGGCCGATGCGGATCTTGACGTCGAGGCGGCCGGCCGCAGGATCGCCGGGTCGATCATGTCCTCGCGGTTGGTGGCGCCGATGACCACGACGTTGTCGGCTCGTCGACGCCGTCGATCTCGGCGAGCATCTGCGGGACCGGTGGTCTCGACGTCGAAGACCGCCGGACCCGCGGGTGCGGAACAGGGAGTCCATCTCGTCGAAGAGACGACGACCATTGGTGGCGCCTTCTCCCAGGCGCGGCAGGGCCATGGATGCGCCGCTCGGTCTCCCCACGTACTTGTCCAGCGCTGGGGCCCTTGATGTGAGAGTAGGCCTCGCCGCCACCCGCCCAGGGAGGCGGCGGCCCTTGTCGTGGGGTCTTCCGCATCCGGGCGGCCCGTGAAACAGCACCCGCGGCAGGGTGAGCCGGTGCTCGCGGTAGAGGTCAGGGTGGAGGAGGGCAGCTCGACGGCGTCGGGGATGAGCTCGATCTGCTCGCCCAGTCCCCAGTAGCCGCATGTCAGTGGGCACCTCCTCAGGACGGCTCCTCGGCCTCAGGGCACCACGGGGCGCAGCGCCATGCACACAGGTCAGCCACGAGGGCATCCCGCCGCCAGGGTCAGTGGTCGTCAGGGTTCAGGGCGTGGGACCTGCTCCTCATCGTGACAGGCCAGGACCAGGACGTTTCCGTCGTCGTGGGTCTCCTTGACGAGGCGGCCTCCCAAGCGCGGTGAGGCAGGTGGAGTGATGACGGGGTGCTCGTTGAGGGACGTCGTCCTCGGGTGGAGGAGGAGGATACGACGGCGGGCCCCAGCCACCCGGTGGCGCCGCCGGCGATGGAGACGTCGGCGGTGCGGCGCCTGCGTCCACAGCCAGGACGGTGGCGTGCGCAGGGGTGGGAGCTGGAGGGCCTTGACGTCCTCGTGCAGGCCGCCAGCTCTGGCGCGCGGCCCTAGGGCGTTGGCCAGGTGGGTGTTCTTGCGGCTGGGCGCCGGCGTGCTCGACGAGTCGCGCCAGGCGGTCGGTGACGTCGAGCGACGTCGCCGCGCCCGAGCCCCTCTGCGCCACCGGTCCTCCGGCCCCTCCCGTCCATGCGCGTCCTCACTTGGCTCGGGCTGCCTCAGCGGCCGTCCGGGTCCTCCTCGATCCATATTGTTACAGCGTACCAATCCCGCCCTTTCGTAACCCGTTCGATCTCACGAGGTCAGGCGGCGCCGACGCCTGCCGACCTCCACGGACCGTGTCAGGGCTCCAGCCGCGCCGTGACGAATCGAGCCCATGTCAGGACTCACAGCCACCGCTCCCAATCATCATCCAGCCGCCTGCCCTCAGCCCCACAGCCCGCGGGTGCCGGCAGGTGTCGACCGACAGCCTGGAGACCACCTGGGGCGGGCGCTGGGGTCCAGGGAACCTACGCCTTCGACCGCAGCGCCGGGCGCGCAGGTTCCTCCATCGACACCCGCCGCCGACGGTCTCCGCTCCTGCACGTGGGACGTCTTCTCACCACCACACCGACACCGTGGCCCGCCAGCGCATGCGCAAGGCGGTGTTTCTACCCATGGGCTGGGACGACAAGGCCTGCCCACCAGCGCCGCGTCCAGAACTACTTCAGGGTGCTGGGCCCCTCCTGCCTCGACCCGGACTTCCCCCCGCACACCGGCGGGGGGGGCAAAATCGATCAAGGCCCGACCGGGTGCCGGTCTCGCGTCGCCTTCGTCGAGCTGTGCGGGCGCCTCACAGTGGAGGACGAGAAACGGTTCAAGGCCCTGGCGTCCAGCTGGGCCTGGGCGTGGACTGGTCGCACCTGCCAGACCATTTGGCAGGCGGGCCCGCAAGGTCGCGACCGCCTTCCTGCACAGCCTCGAGGCGCGGGGAGGGCCTGGGCAGGCAGCGGCACGCGGCCTGTCGGACGTCACCTTCCAGACGGCGGTGGCTCCGAGGCCCGAGCTGGGTCGCAGGTGACGCCCGAGCCTACCACCGTCTGGCCTTCCACATCGTGGACGAGGCGCGCGCGCCGATCAGAGGCCGCCGGCGCGGTGGAGAACGGCGTGGACGTGTGCATCAGAGACCACCGCGAGCTGCTGCTCGCCTGCGTGGCCCTGTGGCCCACCCGACTGACGAGCCGCGCTGGCCCCTGTTCCAGCGCCACGTCTCCTCCCGTGTTCGGCGTCGAGGTTGCCGGTCCTGCCGCACCCGGCCGCGGAGAGGACAGGGCGCCGGCATCGCCATGTGCTGCACCTTCGGTGACAACGGACATCGACTGGTGGCGCGACCTGCAGCTGCCGCTGCGCGATCCTGCGCAAGGACGGGCGCATGAGACCAGGACACCCGGGTGGATCACTCCTCCAGTCGGGCGCAGGATGCTACGGGCCGCGGCAGGCCACCTTCTCCGCCCGCAGGGGCCCTCGTGGCGCCTGGCGCAGACCGGTGAGATGCGCAGGCCCGTCAAGACGGTGCGTCAGACCAACTTCTTCGGAAGGGCGACAAGCTGGAGTCGTCACCTCCCGCCAGTGGTATCCGCAGCGGCAGGGGTGGACAACCGGCCTCCAGCGACCTGCGCGGGCTGCTCGAGCGCGGCGCCGGCTGGGTTCCACCCGACTTCATGCGCGTGCGCTACGGGAACTGGGTGCGGTCAACAACGACTGGCTGGTCTCGCGTCAGCTGCTTCAGCGTCCCTTCCCGCTGTGGTACAAGGTGGGGCCGACGGCGGGTCGACTGACGCGATTACGGCCGGCCGAGTCCAGGCTGCCGGTGGACCCTCCTCCGACGTCCGGCGGCTACGAGGACCAGCGCGGAGAGCCCGGTTTCGTCAGCGAGCTCGACATCCATGGACCCTGGGCCACCTCCCTCCCTCTCCCCAGCTGGCCTCAGGCTGGCTGAGCGGAGGACCTCTTCGGCCGGGTCTCAGTGGACCTGCGCCCGCAGGGCCAGGACTTCATCCACTGGCTGTTCACCACGGTGGTGCGCGCGGACACCTGGGTTCGCGGCCTGCCGTGGAGATACGCCGGCCTGTCGGGGTGGATCCTGGACTCCGACCACAAGAGATGTCAAGGTCGAGGGCGTCGTCACCCATGGGCCTGCTGGTGGCTCCGACTGCGGCGCACTGCTGGGCGTAAGCCCCGCCTGGGCCTGGACGCGACCTTCAGGGGACCAGATCAAGATCGGCCGTCGCCTGGCCATCAAGGTCCTCAACGCCTCCAAGTTCGCCCTGTCCATGGGGCTCCCTGGGACGCGGACGGGGCCACCGTGGCGCGCGCCCGCCCCTGCCTGGACGCCTCGGTGGTCAGTGAGCCGATCGACAGGCGGTCCTGGCGGCTCTGGCCGACGTCGTCGACGCCGCCACGGCGGCCTTCGAGGGTTCGGGCACGCCAGGGCCTGGGGTCACCGGTCCTTCTTCTGGACCTTCTGCGATGACTACATCAGGCTGGTCAGGACCGGGCCAATGACTTCGACGGCTCCACGACGCCGCCGCCGTCCGCTCGGCGCGGGCGACGCCCAGCGTCGCCGTGGACACCTTCGTTGCGCCTGCTGGCCCTTCCTGCCCTTCGCACCGAGGTAGGTTGGGCTGGTACCGCAGCGGCTCGGTGCACCAGGCGGCTGGCCGCAGTCGGTAGGTCTGCGGGGGGCTCCCCGGGGCCGACGCCGGGCTGGTGGCCCGCGCGGAGTCGCCCTGGCGGCACTGCGCAGGTGAGGTCAGAGGCCAAGACGGGCCAGAGACGCCGATCCTCTCGGTGACGCTGGCCGTTGCACCGACCAGCAGTACGCCGGGCCATCGAGCGGTGCGTACGGACCTGCGGGGCCGCCGGGTCACCAGTCCTTCACCGTGGAGCAGGCCGCCCAGGCGACTGACGGGTGAGCCGGCAGGGCCTCCAGTGACCGTGACCGCCGCGAGCTCGGCGAGGCTAGCCAAGCCAAGAAAGTGAGCCGCAGGCAGCCGGTCCTGTGACGAACGGTGGCGCCATCGGGCGGTCGGCGGCGCCACCATCGCCGTTCGGACTGCACCAGGCAGGCTCCGCGATCGGTTTCTACTTTCAAAGACTCCAGCGGGATCCATTGCTCAGTAGGGACAATGGCGATGGCGGTCGGCAATGCCGCAACAACGTCGATCCGACTCTGCGGCTGCATTCGTGGGAAGTACCTGAACTCAGGCGTGGAGAGCACTCACGCCTACAACGCCGGTCCGAGCGCCGAACTCGTCCCTCGACCTCAGCATTTATCGGCTGAACAGCAGAGCTGAGCCCGATCGCCAAGGCGGAACTCGCCACCGGAACCTGAACCGGGGAACGTACGGGGCAAGGGCATACAGGTGCCACGGGGTCGCGCTTCCCATAGGACTGGGCCATCGCCGCAGACAGTGCACCAGGCGCGGGGCACTACGTGCCACCCTGTCAGGAGGACCCGTCAGCTCGGGCTCAGTGGTGACATCACCACCACCCTTGTAGCTGGCTCCGTCCACTCTGGCAAGAGTCAGAACATGCGGGATCACCTCTGTGATCACGACATTAGAGAGGTCTCCATGGAGTCCCATGCTTTCGTCGGCTGACCTTCGCAGTAACACACTGAGGTCCATCATTGGAATACCGCATGACTGGGTCTCCTTCACTCTTGGCATCTCACGAATCCCCATCTGGGCGGGCTGGTCCACACTCGCCACGGATGGCTCTCTTCAACTCGCATGGGCGGAGGCCCCGGTGGGCCTCCGCATCAGTCCGCTCGGCGTCAGTCACCGCCTGATGCGCCTTCATCGCCGCCAGGACGCGGCCGGTCAGAGATTCACCCCGCATCGAAACTCCCTGGACTCTAGGGACCTTCACAGGAATCTCAGACCGACCACGGCCACGGTCAGAAGGACGATCAGGTGTCGACTACGCAGGTTCTGCTCAGCTGTCATCCCTTCTCCTTCAATGCCACGCTCCTGTCCAGGTCTGACAGGTCAATACGACAGTCAGGTGGTTTCGCATCTGCTCCTCGGTTCAGGAAGCACGCCGTGGATCCGCAGTCCCTGAGAGCTGGGCATGGCGCAACGCTCCAACCAGATGGGTTCTCCCTGGGCGCAGCAACAGAGAGCCCGCTACATTGTCACCCTCACGGTCCACGCTGGGCTCATGAGAGGACTCTGCCGTCCACGGCACTCCGTGACCCCGAGGGTGGGCACGGACAGGTCAGCGGCAGGATGGAGCCGTGGGCTACTTCGCACAGGCAGGCCCCACAGCGGGTTGTTGGGATGACCCAGCTGCAGCCCTCCACCAGGCATCAGCTCCCACGATGTCACCGCAGGTAGCGCCAGCTCCGGCACCCTGGCGCACAGGACATCCACCCCCCAGATCCTCCACTGGCGCACCAGAGGCTCATGGTCCTGGTCCACAGCGCGTGGGGCGTCGTCAGCTAAACGGTCTCACATAAAGCGCGATGATGCGCGGTGCAGGCGGCAAGACTCCACGGACGCATGCGCCATCTGGACCAGGGGTCCAATTATCAGCACCAGCACCCCGACATACGACAGAAAGGATCCGATGGGGACGGTGGGATCTCATCCAGGGCATCGCCTCTCGCTCATCCCTCCCTAGGCCACGTCCATGAGGACAGCACTTGCACCGCCCAGGGCCCAGGCGCACAGGCGAGCGCAGCTCAGTCAGCGAAATTGCCGAGAGGTCGCTATTCAGGATGAGCAGCCTGGGTCCCGCTGGGTTTCAGGGCCCCAGCGCACTCCATCGAGCACAAAGTCAGGGTTACATTGGCGTCAGCGGGTTCAAGGCGTTACATCAGGACAGCACCCCTGCAGTACTTGGCCCAGCGAGGCCAGTGAACGGGCGGCGATATTGGGGATGTCAGGCTCACGCACAGCCCATGACCCGTTCGCATTATTGCTCAGGCGCGTCAGGCGCTGGCGGGTTCGGACGTAGGTGACGGTCAGGGGCGACACCCGCGCTCCGGCTACGTCGCTGGAATTCGCCGCCATGGGTCCTCGCCGGAAGATCCAGCCAGCAGGCGCCGTTGGGCAGCGGGACGGCAGCGCCGCATCCTCCTATCATCCACAGGTGCCAGGAGGGTGGGCAGCAGGCTACAGGGCCCTTGAGAGTCGCCAGCTGCTCGGTGGTGTTATGAGGCAACGCCAATTCTTCACCGTTGCGCAGGTGCAGGACCCAAAGAGCTCAGCCAGGAGAGCCTCCACTGAACCACGCCCAGGCCGGCGCTCTCAGCGCAGGGCGATCGCCCTCCGAAGGTACAGGCTGAGGTGCAGGTCCGCGTGTCCCTCCTGGGCCTCAGGGCGAGTAGCTTCCCCATCCCTCAGGCTGGGGCCAGCCAGGTAAACCAGTGGTGCTGTAACCATCGAGGGACCCCGTCCATCATCCAGGGCAGGGACCCTTGTCATCCCGCCCCATCCACGAGGTGGTTGGTGCTGCTCCCAGGGGTCTAGCGGAACTCATCCTCCATAATTATTAATTGTCTCAGGCAGTCCCAGCTCCCTCCACCTTAGTGAGGTAGGCGCTGCCAGGCAGGCCCAGCATGAACAGGGTGAGCAGCGCAGGCCCAGGCCAGGCCAGGCTCAGCGTCGAACAGGGTCCTCGACAATCCAGGATCGGTATCCATCTCTCAGCAGGGTAGGCCAGGCCCAGGGGCCCGTGGCGCACGACAATCGTGGCTAGACTTGGCACCAAGGTGTGAAACTGACATACTCATCAAGGAGACATCAGTGACGCAGCGCAATGTGGCATCCACCAGCCTTAGGAGGGGAGTGAGGCTAGCTCATCTCGATCGCGCACATACAGGCGGCATCCGCTGGTGGAGCTTGGGCCTCCAGCGACCAAAGGATGTCCGTACCGGCCTCATTCAGGACGCTGCCTCACCCAGTAGATATCATGGATTGAATTTTGATGGGAGGCCGACATCGGGCAGCTTGTCACGGGCGGCAGCGTCCTCGCCTTCTGCGGCGACGACATTCCACCGGTCGGACCCGAGATCGTCGTCAGGCAGCCCCTCGACCTTGACCAGTCCGTGGGCGACGTCGGCATGGAACCCGGTACGTTCCACCAGAAGCGCAGGAAGGTGCAGGTACTCATGGGACGTCCTCATTCTGGGACCCAGTTGAAGAGTCTGGCTGCTCAGCCGCGAACAGTGGGCTGGCTGATGCAGGTCTAGCGCAGCCGGTGAGCAGCTCGACCGGCTGCAGGCAGGTCCGCCAGTGAGCTGAGGTTGTTCAGGGGGCGCCGTCGGCGGCGCACTGTGGCGGAAGATCGCGGCGAGGTCGCGCTCGGCAGGCAGGCCCGGCCTCAGGGCGCGGAACCATTCATGCTGGTCGGAGGTGGTTTGGGGACCAGGTCGGTAACCACCGGATGCCGACATCCGTACGGGTCAGGATAGGCGCGTCGAGCTCCGCCAGCGTACCGTACTCAGGTCAGGAAGTAGTCAGACGCTGTGTCAATCGACCTAAGTCGAGGGAATTAAGAAGGGCGAAACCCGGCGTCGACACGGCAGAACTGGTCGACATTACTGGTTACCTGGATTCATCGCGATCCGTCACCATTGGCGTCAGCGAAGACGGAGATAGGTCTGGTGATAACGCGTCGCGCCTGGGCATCGAGGTGTCTGGCATGCGCAGCGCGGGCCCCTGAGCAGGAGCTGGGTCGAGGGTCATGGGCGGATCCTGGTGGGCACAGCGTTTGCGGCGAGGTGAGGAGAGAAGGAGGAAGGAGGTAAGAGACTGCAGAGAAGGTGCTAAGAATGGCAGGGTCTGGACGTCCTCTGCGGGGCGCGGTGCCGCCGCGCAGAGCCTGTGGCGAACGGAACCCTGATGATCCAGGCTCTGGCGCGCCGGCTTTTCTGCTTGGGTCCACCGGCATTGGACCCCGCCGGTGCGGCGCTGGAGAAGGCACCGCAGGCACCAGCGGCAGCGTCGCGGTGACGCGGCCGCCATCTCAGGGCCGAGGGCGTGTTGAGCTAGGGTTGGTGAACTTCGACAGCAGCACCGGTGGCCCGGCTGCATCGAGGTTTGATGGTCATCGTGACGGCCACAAAGGGAGACTCATTCAGGCGCCGATGGGGAGATGATGATGGCAATTAATTGAAGATGCCAGCGCAGCGGGAGGATGACTATGCAGAATGCCACAATAAAAGTTAAATCCCGTCAACCATGGCGGACTGCTCGAGCTCCTGGGGCATCCTGCCTGAAGAAATAAATCCAGGTTCCACCACTTGGCAGGGAAGGACAGGTTGGGATCATCGCCTGGTAGGTGTCAAGTCCCAGCCCAGGCAGCAGAGTTCTCAGCAGGGGCTGAGGCAGTAGCTGAGCAGGAACATCGAGTTGGCGATGATGGGGGCATGAGCACCTTTGAAGTCGAGGGCGCGCCAGGGCGTGGGTGAGAGGTCGCTTACTGACCAGCGCGACGTTACAACGACGGAGACGATGATGGGTTGAGTAGAGCCGTCGGCGAGTCGTTGTGAGGAAGGCCGCCTTGTAGTTCTCGTGGCAGGAATTGCTTGCCTGGCTGTTCCTCGAAGATCGCTGTACGGGGCGCAGGGAGGAGACCAGCATCCAGTGCGCGCGCAGGCGGTAGAGTGACGAGTGAGGACTGATACCGGCGGTGGGATAAGGCTTCAGTCCCTCTTGGTCACTTGCGAACCGAGGTGCAGCGGTGGAGTTACTCGTGCCTGCTGGCTCCTTTCAGTGCTCCGTGTCTGGGAGGCCAGGAGGAGGAGCCAGGAGCACTTGCACGAAGGAGGCGCTGAGCGGCAGACTTGCGCTCATTGCGCTTGCGCCGAGGCCTCGTCGTTACCGCTGGGGTCGGTGTTGAGCGATCTTCAGGAGGGCGATGGCGGGACACGAGAGACATAGAGGAACACAGGATGAGGGGCGTAGCCGCGGCACTGCCACGCGCAGTTGGGGCTCGTCCTGGACCAGCATGGAGAGGGTGTGCACGCTGCTCGCTGCTGGGGCCGGTGAGGATGTAGGGCGGGTCGAGACATGCGCAAGGAGCGTCAGGGCCCAGGAAGACCACAGCCACAACAGAGCGCAGAAGCGAGCCAGCAGGGAGGTGATGGAGGTGAAGCGCTTCCAGGCGGTCGCTTTACCGTCGATGCTTGGCAGCCTCGTGGGCCTCTCGTCAGGAGATGAGGCTGGAGCCCTGCCAGGGTAGGCAGCCCGATGTGGGGCGCCGTCTTTCACACGTCAGCGTGCATGCATTGCCATCTTGGCGCTCAGAGTCCCGAGGCCCACATGACGTGCTGGCCCAGGATCCTTAGCGTTGGCACCGTTCTGGTTGAAGATCCAGCCCCACAGGATGGCGGGGACGGCGGTGCTGGGATCGCCCGAGGGGACGCGAGATGGAGGCGCGTACGAGTGCACGCGCCTTCATCGCCTTGGCCATGATGTACCATGGCCACGCGAATGGTCTGCAGAACCACGGTGACCCACGCTGAAGGGGTGGTGTTGTGAAGGCAGCAGAGACCTCTCCCAGCGCTGGAGAGAGGTCAGTTGTGTTACTTCAGGCCGAGAGGGCTCGGTCGTGGAGAAGAAGCCGTCGTCACTCAGGCTGTCGCCCGAGCACTGACTGGTAGAGGGACTGGGCGATGGGGATACAAGATTGACGATAGTCGGCACATTTCCAGCACCATGGTGGGGTGAGCAACCAGGCCAGACGGGCACTGGGGCCTTGGAGGCTCTTGGACTGAGGTGGTTGGGCGACTTGTTCAGGTGCGTCGTTGTACTCTTGTTGTCAGCTTTGACCCAAAGTCGCTGACTGCTTCCTGTGCGGCTTATGTCTGGGTTCACGAGGGGCGCTGCCTGAGGCGGTCGTGCCAGAGCTAGCCCTCCGCTTCTTCAGGCGCTGCGCTCAGGCGCGATGACGTCTTGGCAGCCCCTACTCGGCTGCTGGGATCACGCGGGGTGGAGTGCTGTCCTGGATCTGGCGGTGACGTCTCGTAGTGGGCGGCACTGAGGACATGACTCTGCCAGCGTTCTCGAGGGCTCTTCTTGAGGGATCAGCAGGTAAGGGGAGTGTGAGAAGCTCAGGGTCCGTCATGAGAGAGGGACGTGGGTGTGCAGGTGTCACAGGTCTCGTACGTAGCGCTGGGGTCCCTCGCTGATCCGCTGCACTTGACTGAAACTTTCAAGGCGGTGGCTTGTTCTTGGGGCTTCGCACTTGCGATGGCGCAGTTGTGCGCCGCCAGGGTGGGACACGAGTCGCTGCGTCAGTGGTGCTCGGCAGGGGCAGGCGACGTCAGCTCTCTGCGTTCCCAGGGACTCGCTTGTTGTGGCGTGCTGGGCCAGGGGCCGCCTGACGGTAGAAGGCGTCAGCCCGCCTCGAGGCGTTCGCAGCCCGTCCTCCTCCCACTTCCTCCAGGAGGACGCCTTGGGGATGTAGCCCTGGGAGAAGCCAAAGTCGAGTGAGCCACTGCAGCCCGGCGACCGGCTCAGCGGGAGTCGACGATCGCTGGTTGTCCCGCGTCTGCCAAAGCCACCGCCAGCGGTGTGGATGAAACTCCGAGTGCGCGGGTCGGCCCCTCGTGCTTGGCGAACTGTCCCCAGAAGCCGCCGATGTTCTCAGTGACCGGCCAGAGCCCGCACCTTGTCAATGGCGGTCTTGACCTCAGTCCCAGGTCTTGGGAACACGCGTATCGGCGCGCCTACTTCAGGAAGTCCTTGCAGTAGCATCACAGGGCATCCGTGTGGGAACAGGCACGCGAAGAGCTTGTCACTTATGGGCGCTTGGAACGTCTTCCTCTGGTTCAGGATGTCGTCCGTTCTTGAGGCTCGTCCTCAGGCAGGCTCGAGCCACCACCGGTTGGCGGCGAACTCGGGAGACGCAGACGTTGTCAGGAGACGACGTCGCAGGCGTTAGATCTCGTGGCTGGCGTTGAAGCGGTGCCGTGCGCTGCTAGGTCGGCCTCCCGCAGGCTCGAGTGAGCATTGCGCTTTCTCGCCAGGGTTGGCGCTTGTTCCACTCATGAGTCCGCAGCTGGGACCTTGCCGCCGGAGTTTGTCGCTTGCACCTGGACCCAGGTGAGTCAGGTCCGGGTTGCCTTCAAAGGGTGACGGGGCCGTCGTCGTTTCCCGCTGGAGGTGGAGCGGAGGCCGCCGGTAGACTAGCGCCGCCCGCGGGCACAGAGCCCCTGGATGAACTGGCGACGGGGGTAGGGTGTCATGCGTGTTTCCTCCTTGCGACTGTTTGAGCCCCACCGGCTCCAAGTTCCGGAAAGGGTCGCGGTGTCGACGCGCGTCGACTTGGGCATCGAGACTCACGGTACACATCACTGTGGCGGTCGCGGTCAATCCGTTTTCCATGCTCGTTTTCTCCGGCCCGATCAGAACAGGCCCCTTCACGACGCCGCTGGACCGAGGTCACCCTCTCAAGGTGACACTCCATAGGGCTCCCTAGGACGGGCTCGCGAGCACCTCACAGCCACCCCTCCCGTTCTCTCGCCTCGGCTTGGAGCGCCACCGCGCGAACGGCCTGACAGAGGATGCACGTGAGCTCTCGCCCTCCCTCTCATCCACGGCTGGCAGCACCGGCCGCCGCTGCGCGACCACGCGGCCAGGCGGTGTCGCTGGCACCGAGATCCCTTCCGGCCCGCGCGCACCAAAAGATTCGTCGGTTCGCGCTGCCGTGCTATCGCCCGCAGCGGCGTCAGCCACTCGTGGCCCTGGGGTCTGCTCCGTGTCGGGAGTCTGGCAGGAGGTCTCGCCCGCGCCTTCCGAGCGAGGTGACGCACGTGCCCGCGCAGGCTCTATCGGCACATGGGCTTCGGGGCGGGTGCGCGCCACGTCGGCATCCTGGCGCACACCTCCACCGACGGTGGGTTCGCCGCTGGACGCATGGCCATCGCCCGTACCGGCCTGGTCTCATGCCCGCACCCATCGAGACTGGCGCTCGGCCGGGCGGGTCAGGTGGATCGTCACACCGACTCCGACGTCCGCCTGGTGATCACCGAGCACCACCTGGCGGGCATTCGTGCGCGCGCCGTCCGCCGGCGTCGGGCGCACGGTCGGCGTCCTCGCCCACAGGACTCCGACGCCATCACCTGCGATCGTCCGGGCCCGGCTCGGGCGTCCAGCCCTTCGCAGGTGGACCCACGCTCCAGCGCGCCTCCAGGTGGGCGGCGTCTGCTCATCATCCACCTCCGGCTACCGGCATGCCCAGGGCGTCGAAGGCTCACCACCAGCAGCGCGCGTCAGCATCTACCACGGGGTTGCGTTACCTGCCAAGGGTGCAATGGGCGCGTGTCGTCTCCTGCTGTTTCCTGCACCGCTGGCACGTCTACGCGCTGCCTCCAGGCTGCTCTCTCCTGGCGGAGGGCGTGCTGGGCGCGACGTCAAGACAACTCCCTGCCAGGACACGCAGTCCCTCGCTCCTACATTACTGGCCCGTCGCGCTCTGGAAGGTCTAGCAACGCCGCCGACGCCAAGGCGCGGGAGGCGGCGCCAGGCTCAGGCTATTTCCGCTGGAGCCGCCAGGTGTCGCCATCCTCACTCACGCGCCTGGACACCCCGACGGAGCCCTCGCGTCGCCTGCGGCCGGCCACACGGTAGCCGATCGCCTGGTCTTCGCAAGATCGACGTAGCGCTCCTGGGCAACGCCCGCTTCATCAGCATCTCAGGAGGTCCGCTGGGAGCAGCGACTGGGCCACTCTCTACCGAGGACTGGGACTGAGGTCATCCTGGGAGAGGCCTGACAGCTGACCAGGACGAGTCGGCGGTCAAGCGTCCGCGCACCCTGGCTCAACGAGATCGGCACCGTGGGTCCGCCCGTGTGCAGCAACGAGATCCCGCATCGGCGAGGGACGAGTGAGATCAGGGTGCGGGGTCTGGGAGTGTTCTCCACCTATCGCTGCTTCGAGGGCCACCTGGGTCAGCTTCCTACCGCCGGCGGATGGGTTCCGCACCGAAAAGCGACATCTGGAACTGCTCGACGACGACGGCTATCTGCGCATCACGGGCTGCAAGTCATCGTCACCGCCGGCGGCGGGGCATCCGCACAGGCTCGAGGGACCGGCTGCGTGGGCACCCGCTCATCAGCCAGGTGCTCGTCGTCAGGGACAGAGGCCTTCATCGCCGCGCGCTCCATCACGCTGGACAAGGGAGATGCTCCGAGTGGCTGCGCAGCACGGACGGGCTGCCCGCGATGGATGTCACGTCGAGGGCCTCCACCCACACCCAGGTGCTCGCCGCTCTGGACCGGGCCAAAGCGCACTTTCGCGAGACTGCGCGGTCTCCCGGGCGGAAGTCGATCCACCTGCCAGGTGCTGCACCGGCTTTCATACCGAGGGCCAACAGCCTGTACTCACCCCGTCAGCTCAAGGTCAAAAGCGCGGCCCGGTGATCGGAGGCTCACGCGGCACGTCATCGCGGGAGGTCTGCTCGATCCACGCGCAAAGGGACCGCGGGAGTAGACCTCGTCAGACCGATTCGGGGCGAGGCATACTGCACTGTGACCGACGCTGTCCACCTCCCGGCCGACACCGTCTTCTCCGCCTCGTACGCGGGCACACCACCAGGCTAGGGTCCCGGTTCACGACGGCGGCGTGACGACGCCCCTGGGCACTGGCGAGGCACGGTGCGGCGCAACCCGACGGCGGGCTCATCGCCCACGCGTCCCGCTCGCGAGCGCTGGCGGAGATGAGCGCCAGCGCCTTCCGCACTGAGTACGCGTGGCCCGCAGGCCTCAGTGGCAAAGGGCCTTGGGCCCGGCGACGCCATCGGCATCATGTCGCGCACCTCGTGTGGGTGGACGCTGCTGGACTTCGCCGCCTGGGAGGCCGGCCTGGTGGTGGTGCCCGTCTACGCCGGACGTCCTCAGCTGGAGCTGGGCTCAGTGGTTCTCTACCGACGCTGAGGGTGAGGCTCATCGTCGTGGAGGGGCGAGGCCATGGCGTGCGTGAGATCAGGCGCTGAGCATTACGCTGGTCCCAGGCTATCGGTCTGCAGTCCTGTGCGTGGAGCGCGAGGACGTGCTGGGACTCATCGAGGCCGGCCGAGGCGTGGACGCCGGCGAGCGCTCGTCGAGCGCACCGCGGCCCTGGGCTCACCGGTCGCACGATCGTCTACACCTCGGGCACCACCGGCCGCAGGGGTCCAGGCTCGAGCCACGGCGAGCCTGGGTTGCACCTGTGCAGTCAACGTCTGCCCGCACATGCCCGGCGGGTCCCTGGGAGGGCTGAGGGTCCGGGCGACCCTACGTTGTTCCTGCCGCTGGCCCATGTGCTCAAGCGCCGGTTCGTGGAGATCGCGATCGTGTGCTCGCCACTCGGGCAGTGCTGGGGGCACAGTGCCCGACGTGCGCAACCTGAGTGGTGGCGGACCTGAAACTCCTTCAGGCCCCGCGAGCTCTGGCACGTGCCTCGTGTACTATTCAAGAAGATCTACGACGCCGCCGTCGCCAAGGCCACCGGAGCCAAGCAGAGGTCTTCCGTCTGGCAGCCAGACCGCCATCGCGCCTACTCACGCGGGCCCTGGACTGCACGCCGAGGCGTCTCCGCAGGTTGAAGGCCCAGCGCGCGGCCTTCGACCGTCTGTCTTCTCCACCCTGCGCTCCGTGCTGGGCGGGCAGGTCACGCATGTCGTCTCCGGGGGCGGCCCTGGGCGGCGCTGGGACGACTCTACCGTGGCGCTGGGTCACCGTCCTTAGGGCTACGGCTGACCGGACCATGGGGCCCTGCTGTGTCAATCTGCTGAAGCCACCGGATCGGAACCGTCGGCACGCCGCTTCCGCTGCGCGGTCCGCCTCGTAGGGACAGGAGATCCTGGTTCGAGGCATCGGCACCTTCACCGGTTACCACAGACAACCCCAGGCCACGGCCGGGGCCTTCCTCGATGACGGCTGGCTGCGCGGTGACATCGGCTCCTTCGAGGGGCGCCGAGGTTCTTGCGGATCACCGGGCGCAAGAAGGCTCCATCATACCGCCGGCAGGGCGTCGCCCCGGCGCCTCTGGAGGATCGGCTCCGGGGCACCCATATCAGTCAGGTACTCGTCGTGGGCGAGAACCGGCCGTATGTCAGGGCGCTCGTCACCCTGGACGCTGAGATGCTGCCGCTGTGGCTGTCTCCCACGGGTTGGAGGATGACCGTCGTCGACGCCGCTCAGGACCCCCAGTGCGCGCCGCCCTGGAACGTGCCCGTGGCGCGGACCAGCAGGCGGTCTCCCGGGCCGAGTCGATTGCACGTTTGCAGTGCTTCACGGACTTCGGTGACTGTGGCCTGCTCACGCCGTCGCTCAAGGTGCGTCGCGAGGGCGGTGAGCGTTTCGCGGCTGGGATCGATGCTGCTCTCTCCCACGCGTACCCGCTCGTCCCCCAACACCACGGCCTCACCGTCGCGGGACTGGGGGCTGTTGCGACAGTCTGTTGAGGCTCAGCCGCTCCGGGTTGCCCGCGTCTCGCGTACGCTCCTGCGACGTCGCGCCAGTAGGCGCCGCCAGGTCCGCTCACCGGGCGAGTCGGCCTCATGCCCGTCCGGATCTCCCTCGTGGTGCTGAATGACCTGCAGCAACGATGAGGCGAAGAACTTCTCAGCGAAGATCGGGTCAGCCCAGACTCCTCGGCCAGCGCTCGCAGGCGTGCGACCTGCGGCGCTCACGTCAGGATCAGCCGGAGGCAGGTCAAGGCGAGGCCTTGAGCAGTCCCACTTGCTGGGTGCAGCGGAAGCGCTCGGCCGGGAGGTGGACGAGGCAGCATCGAGGTTGTCGATCGTGGCTCGGTGGACGGCCAGGCTGCGGGGACGCCGACCCGCCCCTCGCTCATACGGTCAGCTCCGCTCGCCAGCCTGGCAGTTGACCGAGGTGCCTGGGCCCGCCTGGTAACGGGGGCTTCCCGGTGCCTCTCACGGCGTCAGCGTCGACGACGACGCGTCCCCTCGGGTAGCGGGGACCTCGAAGCATAGCCTGCCCCAGGACCTCCTCGACGATGGAGGTCAGTCCGCGAGCGGTCTTGCGCTCGAGTGCGAGGCCACCGCCTCGATGGCGGCGTCCGGTCGAGCTCCAGGCTCGAGCCGTCAGAGCTGAAGAAGTACTGAGTACTGGGAGACCAGGGCGTTCAGGCTCAGTCATGACGCGCGAGCTCGCACTCGGTCCTGGACGGTGGCGATGACGGACGGCCGATGAACTCGAGGATGAGGCGAAAGATGAAGGTCCTCCGGACAGCGGCGAGGGTGGATGTCCTGAGATCCCGCGCTGCTGGTCAGTGTGCCCAAGCCCACCATCCCGAGCACCCGGACTCCTTGCGCTGGCGCTGGCGCACGATCTCTCGTCGGCGAGGCTCCTGCCGGCGATGAAGAGGATATTGGTGGTGTCAGATCTCCAGGAACTCCTGATGCGGGTGCTTTGCGCCCCCGCCCGGGGCACAGGCCCGTGGTGCCCTCAATGATCTTGAGCAGCGCCTGCTGCACCCCTCACCTGAGGACGTCCCGGGTGGTGGGGTTCTCCGCCGCGACCGATCTTGTCAGATCTCGTCGATGTAGATGATGCCCCTTCTCCGCGCGTGCGTCGCCGTCGGCAGCCTGGATGAAACTTGAGGGAGGATGTTCTCTCGTCCCTCGCCGACGTAACCGGCCTCGGTCAGGGCGCGGTGGCGTCGACAATGGCGAAGGGGACGTCCAGAAGGCGGGCCAGGGTTCAGGACAGGTGGGTCTTTCCGGTTCCGGTGGGTCCCAGCAGGGGATGTTGGACTTGCCCAGGCTCAGGCCGTCACCCCTCAGCCACGGGCGTTCCTTGACCTGGACAGCGCTTGTGATGGTTGTGAACCGCCACGCTCATGGCGCGCTTGGCCGCCTCCTGCAATGACTACTGGTTGAGAGAGTTGAGAAGATCTCCTGGGGCAGAGCGGGCTCAAGAGGGACACCAGCACCGGACTCACCCAGGCTCCTCATCGACGATCTCGTTGCTGGGCTCGATGCCTCACATCGTGATGTAGACTTGCCGGGTCCCGCGTGAGAACTCGTGACCTGCTTCTGGCTCTTGCCACAGAGAGACGCCGAGAGCAGATCCACACTCTCAGCGTTACGTGCCTAGGCTTCCTCCAGATTCGTGCTGGTCGCACCCAGGCGCCACTGCGTCAGCCTAAAGGCTGAACCAGCAGGGTGCACCGGGGCATGGCAGACGTGTCAGTCCGCAATATGCCATATGGGCACACTTGCTGCCAGCGTTTGGGGGCTTCATTTTCACCGGCTGTACGGCCGGCGCTCCTCGGCAACCAGCAGGGCGCCGCGGCGTGTCGTGCCACCCTCACCCGACAGGAGGTCAGGAGGAGTGGGGAGGCCCGGAGTCTTGCGGGAGGTGAGCACCTGGTCCACGATCCCGTAGTCCTTAGCGGCCTCGGCAGTCAGGATCTTGTCACGCTCAGGTCGCGCGGATCTTCTCCTGGGTTGACCGGTGTGCGAGCGCCAGCGTGTCCTCCAGCCAGGGCGCATGCGAGTCGATCTCGTTGGCCACGATCTCGGTATCGCTGGCCTGCCTGCATTCCCTCCATGGCGGGCTCGGTGGATGGGGACGCGCGCGTTGGGAAGGGCGAGACGCTTGCCCGTTTCTGGCGGCCGTTGCAGCGAGACTGCCTGCCCCAGCCCAGACGGGGTCTACCTGCAGCTGATGTACTGCATGGTGTAGATGGCCGTGAGCGCGGTGGAAGGAACCGCCAGGGCTATTGATGTACATGGTGATCAAGCCATCAGGGTCCTGCGACTCCAGGACGAGGCTGAGCCCATGAGTGTCGTCAGCCGAGGCGTCGTCGACCTGAGCGCCCATGAGACGATCACGTTCCTCGAAGAGCGGCATGGGGATCCTGACGCTTGAGGCCGTAGCCGAGTGCGCTCCTCGAACTGGGGCAGCACGTAGCGGGCCTGCAGCATGCACCGGCCTGGCGGGCGACAGCCTCGAAGTAGGGACAGGTCGAGGACATATCAGTTGTCTCCGTTCTGCTGCCGATCTCAGCTGGAGCACTGATGTGGTCGGCGAAGCCGGCACTCGAGGGCCTCCTGAGCCCGAACCAGTGGTCAGGTCGGGTCGGCGATGATCTCCCACCGTGATCGGTGTTGGCCAGCGTGATCTCCGCAGGTTCCTGCTTCATACTTGATGATGGTCAGCGTTGATGCGGATGTCGTGGCTGAGCACTGGCGCCGGAGGAGCTGGTGCATGAGCACGCGGGCGTGCGGCGTGAGTAACGCTTTCCCTGGCGCCGGCGGACGGCGGGTGCTGTCCCCATGGGCAGCGAGCCCTGTGGCCACGGTGGCGACGCGGGCTGGACGTACTGCGTAGTCGTAGAGTAAGCCGTACCGGCGGTGACCGAGCCACGGGCTGTTGATGTGAGGTAGATGTCCGCTCCGGGGTCCTCGGCGGCCAGCAGCAGCATCTGCGCGCAGATGGCGTTGGCGTTGTCGTCACGCACCTCGGAACCGAGGCAGATGATGCGTTCCTTGAGGAGGCGGTTGTGGGTGGGTCGGTCAGCCCAGACCTGCACCGTTGGCGTCGGCTGCCTGGGGCGGGGCGACCGCAGCGGGTTATAGAGACTCGCTCACGTCGAGTCCTCTCATGTTCGGTATCGCCAGCTTGCTAACGCGGCGCCCCCGTCCGCGATGCCCGCCATGACAGCCCTTTTTCGCCCACGGCGCGGGCTTCCGCCCGCAGGCCGACGGGCCGGCGCGTCGCGACTCGGCACGGCGGAGCCGCCCAGGCGCCGACCGTCAGGCCGACACGCTGGATCAGCAGCCATACCGGCCGCAGACTCAGGATCGCGGCAGGGAAGTACTGCCACACTCCTGCGCCGCGACGATCACCGCACCGGCGAGTTGGACTGGGCACGGCGAAGTGACGCAGCCCAGGGGTCCAGTGCAGCAAACGCCACGCACGAGAGTCCACCTGTGGGGCAGATACCGCGCCATCGGGATGGTCCATCGTGGTGTGACCTCCTATCATCATGGCCGCGCGCGACACCGGTGCTCGAGGCTGTGCGCTGCGCCCGCCGCGCCACCGCCTCATGGCATGGTCGCCCAGCACTCGTAGCGTTGACGGCCTCCACAGCCCTCACACTCCAGCACCAATCACCCCCAACACGAAAGGAGCACACTGTCCCCGCAGCCAGCACGTCCACCAGTCTGTTCCGGCTCGGCCTCCAACGATGCCCTGCCGATCTCCGACAGGCCACGACCTCACGGGTCGTCGTCAACAACAGATTCTGCGCACTGTCATCTTCACCTTCGACACCGGTCAGTCTGCTGACCGAGCACACCTCCCCTCGCGCGGTGATCATCACGCTCCTGGAGGGCGAGATGGACTTCTCATCAGGTGAACGCACCGAGCGGATGGGCGCCGGGGATGTCTCACCACTGGCCCCGGTGAGCGTCACGCGCTGGCAGCCGTGTCACCGTGCCGCATACAGGCTGGTGATGGTCGGCGTCGACAAAGGCGGGCACGACCACCACGAAGTAACCAAGAACAGGAGATGCCGACCGACGGCGAGCCCACCGGCCGGCAGACCGCGATCCAGCACCTGGGTGGGGCGCGCAGGGTGGGACTCTCCGCACTCCTGTGAGTTCCGCAAAGTCACGGACGCATCAGGGCACCCGTTCAAGCCAGCAGGAACCGCGGTCAGCCACGAGCATCGCGCACGGTGTCGCGCCTCACGCCGATTCGACGACCGGCGGGGGGCGGTAAAGCAACTCACGCCCTTGGTGGGAAAACTAAACCTTCCGTAGGTTTAGATTGTGGTGCCGAGGATCTGGACGTGACCCGCTTCCCACTCCGTGGCACAGGCATCGCAGGCGTGGCACACATCAGTTTTTATCCACCAGAGAATATCTAGAGGCCCGCATGTCCGATGACTCCCGGACCGAGTTCTCGCCGCAACCACCCTACACATCATTTCACTCTTCAATAACTTCTCTCGATCAACGTCTCACTGCACCACCGCAGTAAGGGTCCCCATGTAGCATCAAGCCCGCACAATTCCATGCACGCAGAAAGGACCGTCGCATGATCGTCATTACCCTGCTGTTGAGAATCCTATTCTGGATCGGGATGTGACATATGGGCCAGCGTCACCTCGAAATGGTACAAGGCTGTGGGCGGACCCGAGCATTACCCTCTGACGATTTCAGCGTCCTCATTGCCGATCTATGGCAGCGTCAAGTATCTCAGAATCCGAGACTACCTGCTATCGGTGACCGAGTGGTCCTGTGCACCACCTCCGGCGGTCGAACGGTTCTATCGCGACCTCGAGGACGTACCATCCCACTGCGGTTCCGGATCTTCCAGCAGAGTACGTTCGCAGGTCGGGACGCAAAGCAAGCACCTCTGGAATCCTCGGGACTGCGGTCGTCGCGACACTGCTAGCGCCGCCCGCTGAACTCCACCGCGTCTGCCTTGGCGCGGACACCACGGCGCAGGGCCGCTGGCCCATCATTGGCGCTGGTGTGCCAATAGGGCCGACTTCGCCTCGGTCACCATCGTTCCCCAGAAGACAGGCCCCGTTTCATCGTCCAGATGCAACGCCATGAGGTACGTCGTCTCCATGCGCGCCGTAGAATCATGCCGTGGCTGCTCAGCGCGCCCTTCATATCAGCAGACTGACGTCATGCGCCAGATCATGGCCCGTCGCTCACTGTTCTTCCGGGAAACGACATCGAGTCTGGCATTATCAGGGACGCTCTGGGGTACAAGGCCCGTACATATTCTTGCCCACGTCAACTGCGTACCTGACGCTCTATGCGTGGTGGCGTCAGCGAATCGCGATAGACGGCGGTTCCTTCAGACTTTTCATCATCCAACTTCAGATTCATCTTCCAGCACCCGTTCCTGTGACTCTACAGCGGCATCGTACGTGATCAGTATGTTTCGTCCTCAGGGTGGATCGCCGTCGTCGACCCAGGTTTGGACACTCCTGCTCGCACTGTTCATCTACTACCGCTATCCATCTGGCTTCACTGGGACCACAGGAACAGTGGCTCATCTTCCAGCCTTCTACTGCCTCTTCGTGAGTCTCATCGTGGTTCCCACTCAGGGTGGCCTACTACTTCAAATGATGGCAATTCAGGCGTAACTCGGCGTCATTCGTCCCAAGCGCAAAGGCTGGTACACAGTGAGCTCGATTCCGCATCTGCCCGGTAGCAGCATCTGGGCGCACAGATCAGCTGGGCCCTCCTTCTCGTAAAGGCGGGCCCGCCGAAGGTTTCCATGTTCCGGGGTATCAGCTCACTGCTGGCAGCGGCTGTCAGGTCACTCATCGTCACTCTCGGCAGGTCGGTGCTCTCCTCGGAAGTCTCGGCAGCTGCAGGCGGCGCAGCCGCTGAAACAGCATCGTCTCGTCGAGCCCGATGTGGAGCCGACAGGTCAAGCAGCCTCTGCCAGGAGTCCGACCTTGGCCTGACGCAGAGCCATGGCCAGCGACTTGTTACAGGCGACCTCGGAGACGAGGCAGGGATCTGGCCGGCCTGCTGGGCCCCTGAAGGGAACTGGGCGGGCTCCATACCGTACTGCTGAGCGGTCTGGGAAGAGGAACTCAGGAAACATCCGTGCTAGGCACGTAGAGCCCTTAGGGTCCTCAGCCCAGGACGTCGAGGATGATCTGGTCACGCACGCCAGTGACGATGTCGTCCCGGATCTCGCTTAGCGTGCTCCTCGTCGCTCTCCTTGCCCTCGGCCTGGAGGTGCTGGGCGATCTCGGCCTCGACAGCGGCCTCAGGGGACGTCAGAGGAGACCTCGCTGCGCAGGCTGCTCGAGCAGGGCGTCACGGCGGCGACGGCCTGCTCCCGGTCTTGCGCTCAGTGACCTGCTCGGTGGGTCTCGCACTGGCTCCTCGACAGTGTCGAACTCAGGGGGTGAGGCTGGGCAGACTCGTCATCGACTATGGGCAGGCTCACTGGCTGCTTGACGGCCATGCGGTCACGATGACCTCAGCCTTTTTCACCTGCGTGCTCACCGCCGAGCCCGGGCTCGGTGGTGAAAGGTCGCGGACTCGTCAGTCTTGAGGGCCACGCAGCGCGGTAGTCCAGGCCCCAGGCATGTTGCCCTTGCCGATCTCGTGGGGACACCGGAGATGGGTCGACCTCCTCGCCGTCGATGACCGCTGGGGGTCAATGGTGACAGAGTCACCGGTCTTAACCTGCGCCCACGGACTCAGGGAACCGAGACGGGCGCTGCAGGTTGTCCATGCTCGGTGTCCGGATCCTCGTCGTGACCTCGACGGCGTCCACGGTCGAGCTCGGTGCTTACTCGGTCGGGCGGGCTCGATGACAGGGCGAACGGGTGACCTCGGCGGGAAGGCGAGGCTGGCCACCATTCTCCACCAGTGGCGTTGGGCAGGCTCGACGACGTCGACCTCGGGCTGGAGCATGGGGACCCGCTCGGCCTCGGTGATGGCGTCCCGGTGGGTGGAGGAGCTTTGGTGACGACGGCCTCCTGGATGACGGTCCCACGGCCGACCCGCTGGTCGATGACCCAGTTTGGGGAACGTGACCGCGGCGGAAGCCGGAACCTGGATCTGGGAGCCGATCTCCTTGTAGGCGGCATCAGGCTCAGCGAGGCTCCTCGCAGGGACCTCGGCGGTCAGCGATGCGACTGGGGTCAAAGATTCTCGACAGTGGTCTTCACGGGAGGTTGCTCCCAAGGTCTGAGTTCTGCAGTAACACCAGGCGTTCGGTAGTGTTCGGCGGACGCGCGTCTGAGCGTCAATCCGTGCCATCTTAGCACGGGCGGGCGGTCGGATCGATGAGTGCATCTCTCGGCATGACTCTGGACACAGGGTCGAGGGCCGTCACGCTCAGTCGCGGTCAGTCGAGCGCGCTCAGCGGACGCTGCCTGCGCGGACGCGGGCCGGCCACCTGCTCGACCTGGGCGACCTCGGCCTCATCGACGACGATCGCGTACCTCGCGGGCCTCAGCATCATCGGTACTCGTGAAAACGGACTGTCGCTCCACGCAGGGCCCGGCCGCGCACGATACCGATCTGGAACGGCTCAAGACGGTCATCGCCTCACGGCGTTACGGGCGGCAGACTCGACGTCCTCCGGCGCATGCCCGGCAGGCACGGTCACCGTGAGAACAGATCGTGTCGAGGGCATGCACCCAGCGGCGTAGAGCCCTGGGGCGCACGGTCGCGGCTCACCCGTCGATGTCGGCACGGTGCGCGGCATCAGTGCCCCGACTGAGAGAGTCAGGCTGGCGGGTTTGAACGCGAGCTGCTCCCGGCAAGGTGCGCTACCAAACTGCGCCACAGCCCGTGACGTGATGAAAGGGGCCACCGAGGCGCGCTGCCTGGCTCCTAGAGGCGGGCGACGGAATCAGACCCGCGCGCAATCTGCTTGGGCAGAGGCTCTACCATTGAGCTACACCCGTCGGATGAGGGCTATCGCACGCAGCTCTGCTCATGGGGCCCTCCTTGTAGGCCCCGCGCCAGACGGCGGGCCGGAGATCTCAGGGGCCCTGGACGCGGGATGGTGTTGAAAGCTCAGTGAGCTCACTTCCTGTGAGCGGCGGTTGCGGGTGTTGCTGCAGGACATCTTCCGCTTCAGCTGCCATAGGCGCCCGCTCTCTCTCATAAACCACTAGGGATCGAGGCGACCCCTCGAAACTGGACCGACGCCATAACGACATTCGCGCGACTGCTTCGGTCAGGACCGCCCCATTGCGTGCTGACATCGGTCCCGCGCTCCACATGCGAGGATCTTCCCGCATGGCCTCGCGCGCTTCTCAGGCTACCGTCCGACCAGGTCATCTCAGGGACCGGTGTCCCCGGACTTCTACGCTGACTCGCGGCAGCAGCCGAGACCGACCTGGAGATCAAAGGTCGCGCTTTCTGGCGCGCCTGCCGTACCGACTCCATGGACGAGGCCCGTGGGTTCATCGCCCGCGTGACGCTCCTCCTACCCCGATGCCGCCACCACTGCTCGGCGACGCGATCACCGACCTCTCTCAGCCCGACGCCCTGTCGGCCTCCCTAGCCCACTGGGCGCTCCAGTGACGACGGCGAGCCCTCGGGTGCGGCGGGACGGCCCATGCTCGACGTGCTGCGTGGAACAGGCCTAGACCAACGACTGTTGTCGTCACCCGTTACTTCGAGTGGGACGCTTCTGGGGAACCAGCGGACTGGTGCGGGCTACTCCGAGGCCACGGCGGGCGTTGGAACAGGCCTCGCGCGTCCTCGCGACCAGGCTCCACCTGTGGGACCTACGGTGCCGGTCGCCCAGGCCAGCGGGATCGAGGCGGACTGCGCTCCCGGGATCGGAACCGTGTCGAGCAGGACCGACCAGCCCGATGGAACCTCCGAGGGACGAGGCCGGTCATCCACGTCGAGGAGACGATCTGAGGGGCCGACCCGCCGTCCTGGTGCTGCACGTCCTACGCCGACCCCTCAGCCCTGCAAGCACCACTGGCCGCTCTGACCCGGGGCGAGGGGACTGCCGAGCCCGCAGGCCGTCTGGTCGAGCTGCCGGCGGTCCGGGGCTGAGACTCCTGAGCCACAGGCACCACGCATGACGGCACGCGAGCCAGGATGTTGACACAGACGATGGGCGATTGTGGCAATCGTCGTCGGACACGGGGTGGGGTTTCCACAACGGCGGGCGCACCCGGAGGAGCTCTGACAGGCTCTGACACCGCCGGACGCGAACAGGCGCGGGTCAGTCGCTCTATGGGACAGGAGGATCGTGATGGCCATGACCGTCATGTGCGCCATGCCTCCTGCGCTGTCCGCCCACATGTGCTCGCTGCTGCCGGTGTCGAGTGAGGGCGCAGGCACGACATCTGTGCGTACCGCTGCGCATGCGCGGCGCTCCAGGCAGGCGGTCACCCTGCTGCTCTCAGCCACATGAGCTGGCAGATGGCCATTCCTGACGGACGCGGACCGTCTCCTTTTCCTCTGTTATCCAGAGCCCTCACGCTCAACGCCGCCCTGGCCGCTGCGGTCGGAACCGGGCCGTGGGGCCCTCAACCCGCAACCCCAAAGGACATCACTGATGCCTACGCACTCGACGCAACCGCCCTGGTCGGCAACACTCCGCTGGTTCGTATCGACCGCGTGACCGATGCGCACCGCCACCGTCCTGGCCAAGGTCGAGGGCCTTCAGCAGCATCTTCCGTCAGGGACCGCATCGCCCTGTGTCGATCGTCCGCGCCGCGGAGGTCCGGCGCTCTCAAGCCCAGTGGCACCATCGTGGAGGCGACCTCAGGGAACACCGGCGTCGGCCTAGCCATGGTGGGGAGCGGCCCTGGGCTACAAAGGTCATCATCACCATGCCTGAGACCATGTCCAGGGCGACGGGCCGTTATGCGGGCCTTCGGCGCCGAGCTGGTGCTGACCTCCGAGGGCGGCGTGGCCGGTGCGGTCAAGCGCGCCGAGAAATCAGGCAGCCACCCCCAACTCGATCCTGGCCTCCCAGTTCACAGATCCACCAACCCCAAGGTCCACCGAGACCACGGCCCGGGAGATCCTGGAGCAGACCGGGGCGACATCGAGCGTCTTCGTGGCCGGAATCGGCACCGGGGCACGCTGACCGGCGTGGGCCAGGTCCTGCGTCAGGAGAAGCCCGGGGTGAGGATCTACAGCGTCAGGCCCTCCGAGTCCTGCTGAGCGAGGGAAAGGCCGCTCCCCACAAGATCCAGGGCCTCGGACCCAACGTAGTTCCCGAGATCCTCGACCAGGAAATCTGGGACGAGCTGCTCCACATCGAGTCCGACTCGCCATCACCTACGCACGCCGCGCCGCCTGGGAGGGCCTCCTCGTAGGCATCTCCTCAGGGCGCTGCCCTGGCCGCCGCCAGCGGGCTGGCCAGGCGTCCTGAGCTGGAGGGCAAGACGATCGTCACCGTTCTACCGAGACACCGGTGAGCGTGCCTGTCCACGCCTCTGTACAGGGACTATCTCGACTGAGCGGCCCGACGGCGGCTGAACCTGGGAACAGGCGAGCCGCCGTCGGATGTTATGAGCAGCGCAGCGGATGCGGTACGAGGCTCACGAATCCCGCCTGGGCCGCACCGTCACCATCAGAGGGCACTCATGCACAACTCAAACGGTTCCGCTTCTGGAACTGGCACGCGAGGACCTGGCTACGGCGCGTAAGCGCGATCGCTGCCCGTTCCAACGTGGAGTGGCACTCCTCTATCAGGCGTCCACGCCCTGTGGGCGCACCGCGCCGCTCTGGCTATGGCACAAAGGGCACCGCTTCGCCGCTCGCGCTCTGTCCCAGGCCGCCCGAAACTTCACCGGCATCGAGATCACGCGGCCGCGGTCGTCGGTGAGCGCTTCTTCATCGACCACGGCATGGGGTGGTCATCGGCGAGACGAGCGGAGGTCGGCGACGACGTCCTGCTGTTCCACGGCGTGACTCTTGGTGGTGTCATGAGGTCCCGGCAAGCGTCATCAACCATCGGCAACAACGTGCAGATCGGCGCCAGCGCCAAGGTCCTGGGACCGGTCACCGTCGAGGACGGGGCCAAGGTGGGGACCAACGCGGTCCTGGTGAAGAACCTCCGCAGGGTCATGCTCGCCGTGGGCGTGCCAAGCCAGGCCCGCTGACCCCGCACCGACCCCGAGCTCATGGTGGACCCGACCATCTACATCTGAGTCGCCTCACGGCATCCCAGCGAGCACCCGGCAGGCCGCCTCACGCCGTCCCTCACGTGCTCATCAAGACGCGGCTGTCCCGGTGCGCCCGGTGGGCACGCCGGGACACTAAGCTATCGACAGGCGATCGCTCCGGTAGCCAGCTCTCGCAGGCGGTCGAAGACCCGGCCGCCGGAGGCACGCGAGCACATCATGCTCCAGTACTCGCTGGTGATCCAGGTGCGCAGGCCGGGAATGAGCGCAGCCGTCTCCAGGGAGGTGATCATCAGCTACGACGCGTCACGGGCATACACGGCGGCCGCCGGGGGTCGTCGTGGACCTGAGGGCGACTGGCTCGTGAGAGGGGCCGGCCCACTCGTGCGCGGCCAGAATGTCAGCCGCCTCCAGCCAGGGGCGCAGACCGGCGTCTTCGGCGAAGAACTCGCGTCGCACGTGCTCGCCAGTCAGCAGCGTGGGATCCTCGTCGAAGATGGCGGGACGCACGCGCTGGGCTGCCCAGTCGGTGGTACCGGCATCGGCCCAGCAGGACTCGTGGATGACGGCGTAGGCGGGGACCTACCGCCGAAGGGCAGGCACTGCCCCAGGTCGTAACGGAAGGCCCAGGAGGCGGGGTCGCGCTCCAGGAGGTGGTGGATCGTGTCCGCTCCCCGGCCCGTCAGCAGGGCACTCGAGCGAGCGCAGGCGACTCAGGGGCCGACGATGTCCCCTCCCACCGTCGTCAGCTCACCCCGACCGGCCTTCTCAGTCAGACGCGCCATCCGGTCGCGGTCCTGGGGGAAGCGGGCGTAGTACTCCTCGCTCTTGGCCCGCATCGCCTCGTAGCTGAGGGTGTGAACCTCATCGATGACTGTGCCCGATGGCGGGCAGGCCACCAGTGATGTAGACGCTCTCCAGGCTCTGGGCGTGCTCGGAGGTAACGGGTGACTGGGAACCCTCGAAGGACTGGCCCATGCAGGCTCCAGCGCTCAGGCCCAGGGCACGGCACAGGTCCTCCACAGTCCTCGACGATCTCGTCCGGCGCGCAGGTGGGTGAGCAGCCGGGCGGTGGCTGCGGGGGCACCGGCGATATCGGGCCGATCCACCGGGCTGGAGGCACCGGTACCGCGCTGGTCAATGAGGATGAGCCGGTGGTGCTCCAGGATCGCGCCGATCCAGCCAAGCCAGCGTCGGCGCTGGGGCGCGGCGCCTCACAGCCAGCCCGCCCTGGAGAAGACCAGTGAGCCGGGAGAGCGGGTCGATGCCGCGGCTGAGATCTCACAGGCGTAGACGGTGATGGAGCCCGTGCCGTCCGGTGCCAGGTCCCCCTGGCCGCTGCGGTCAGGGAACGGTCAGGGTGGTGGTCCCGGGTCAGCAGGCCGGCGGTCGAGGAGGACCAGCTCGAGGGTGCAGGGGCGGGCGAGGCGTTCGACATGGCGCCACCTTGGTGGCGCTCGGTGGGACTCCAGCCCGGATTCAGCGGGCCTGGCGGGTCGGGCACCAGAAGGGCGACGAGCCGCCACCTCCCGCTCCGCCACCGGGTTCCGCAGCGCAGGCGGGGACGGCCGGTGCGGTGGTAGACGTACCACCGGCCGGCCTCAGGGTCGTCGGGAGGCAGGGGTGCTGGGACGTCGTCGAGGTCGACGGTGGTGATGAAGCCGGTGGCCACCCGTACTCCATGAGGGGGGCAGCAGGTCCTCCCAGATGGCCCGCAGCCGATCCTCGCTGATGCGGTTGCCGGCCCGGAAGGGTGAAACCCCCACCCGGAAGAGCGTCTCGGCCCGGTAGATGTTGCCGGCCCCGGAGATGACGGACTGGTCGCTGGGGGCTCCCCGATGCTCTTGCGCCGCGAGCGCAGGCCTTGGCCACGAGACCTCCAGATCAGCGTCGGCGCGCAGCAGGGTCCGGTCGAGCCTGTGACGCACGGCAGCCCACCCTCGGCATCCAGCGCTCGCAGGCCGCCGGTCCTGTCGGGTCGGCCACCGTGCCGGCCGAGGGCCACACCGCACCGCACCACGCGGCTCGGTGGCTCCCACTCGTCGGGAGCCGGACCATGGTGAGGTGCCGCCTGCGCCCTCAGCACTCCGCTGAGCGTCGTCGATGTCAGCAGCACCGCCGGTCAGCCCGGCCGAGGCTGAGGGCCTCCCCGCCCGCGAGGGGCGTGCTCGCCCACGCTCACCCACGCGCCTGCGGGGTGCGCCGATGGCGTGGGGCGCGATGAACTCGCGGTCGCCGTCGAAGGTCCACGAACCGTAGAGGCCCAGGTGGATCCGTAGCCAAGTGACGCCGGGGTCGTCGTGGGACATGTCGGCACGGGGACCGAAAAAGGGAAGAAAGAGGTGCTTGCCGTGGGCCTGGCTGCCCAGAAGCACCTGGCCGTCAGGCGTCCGGCTCCTTCGGCGAAAAGCGCCCTGCGGAGAGGCGTGCAGGTTCTGTCCACCGTAGAGCTCGTCCAGGGCGGCGAGCCGGTGGATGGTGTGACCCCTCCGGCATGTGGCGGCTCCGGTCAGTCCCCGACAGGGGTGATGGTAAGGGCGCCGGACGGGCCTCGAGTGGAGCGATACCGTCGTGGATGCGCATCTCGTAGTCGGTGAGCTGGGCGATGCGGCGCACGTGACGCTCGTCTCCGCTGAAGGGCTCGCGAGGAGGCATCAATGATTGCCAGGCCCGCTCCCAGGTCGTGCATGCGCCCGCCCGGGGGCGACGATGTTGAGCATTGTTGTGCTGGCGAGCCAGCCGGGCGGTCTCGATCGACCAGGCCCAGGGCTGCGCGTACCCGTCAACCTTGTTGGCGGCGATCTGCTCCCGTGCCACTCCCTCCGGAACGAGTGCCGAGGCTTCCGGCGTCGGCCACCACAGCCTCTCCACAGGCCAGGCGAAAGCGGGATAGTCGTCATCTGGGTCGTAGGGTGGGCTCCGTGGTCGATGACGTCGTACCCCTCCTTCCGCAAATGCTCGATCACGGCGCTCTTGAGCTCGAAGCCGGCGTGGTCGGAGGCGATATGGATGCGCATAGGCAGGATTGTGCCTCACGCGAACAGCGCTTCGCACCAGGAGAGCATGAGCGTCGTCAGGGACGCCAACGGGGCCGAGCCGGGTTAGCGTGTCCGTCATGACTGACGCCTCGCCGATTCCCACTGGACCTTCCTCCGACTCACCATCGCGGCCCTCCACGCGGCTGGGCGCCGCTGCTGAGACCGCTCCCCGGTTCTCGCCGGTGTCCTGGAGACGGCCACGAGCGATTCCTCGATCCGACCCCCAGGACGACCTGTTCCGCTTCGTCAACGGCGGGTGGCTCGCCACCGCAGAGATCCCGGCAGATCGTCCTAGCGGTGGTGCCTTCACCGTGCTGCGCGACGAGGCCGAGGCCGCCTGCCGCCAGATCGTGGAGGAGCTCGCCGAGGACTTCTCCACGAGTCCTCCGAGTCCTGCGCACGAACCGGGGCCGCGTCGGTGCTCTCTACGCGGCCTTCATGGATCAGAAGCGCCTGGAGGCTCGGGGCCGAGCCCCTTGACGGTTGAGCTGACGCCGGTGCTGGCCGCCTCCTCAAGGAGGAGCTGGCGGGCACTCGGAGAGATGACGCCCGCTGGGGTTCATGGGCGTCGTCGGCGCAGACGTCGAGGGTCGACATCAATGACCCGCAGCGCTACACGAGCTGGATCGGCCAGTCGGGGCTGGGCCTGCCGGACGGAGTCCTACTACCGCGAGGACGCAGGCCCCTGCGCCAGGCCTATGTGGCGCACGTGGCCACGATGCTCGAGCTGGCAGGGCTGACCGAGTCCTCACCGCCTCCGGAGAGAGCCTCGCCGAGCGTGTCATGGCCGTGGAGACCGATCTGGCCAAGGGCCACTGGGACCGCGTTACCTGCCGCGACGTGGAGAGATGAACAACCCGATGTCCTGGCAGGGAGATCGTGGACTCGGCCCCGGGCCTGCCCTGGCAGGAGTGGCGCGAGGGATCTCACCGCGGCTCCGGGCCGCCGGCGTCGAGCGGACCACCTTCCTTGGCGAGGCCATCGTCACCCAGCCCGACTACCTGCCCCACGCCGCCGGCGTCTGGCAGGGCGCCGACCTGGAGGACCTCAAGGCGTGGGCGGCCTGGCACGTCGTTCACGGGCGCGCCACTCTGCTCTCGAGCGCCTTCGTCGAGGAGAACTTCGCCTTCTACGGCCGTACGCTCCAGGGGACCGACGAGCTACGAGCCCGGTGGAAGCGCGGTGTCGGCCTGGTGGGTCACTGCCTGGGCGAGGCACTGGGCGAGATCTATGTGGAGCGGTACTTCCCGCCGTCGCACAAGTCGGCGATGGAGCCCTGGTCAGCCGGCTCATCGAGGCCTACCGGCAGTCCATCTCCTCACTGGGTGGATGAGTCCGGCCACGCGGGAGCAGGCCCTGGAGAAGCTGGCGCTGTTCACCCCCAAGATCGGCTACCCGGTGCGCTGGCGCGACTACTCCGCCGTCGAGATCACGCCCGGGGACGTGCTGGCCTCGGTGCGCAGCGTGGAGAGGGCCGACATGGCCTACTCCCTGGGCAAGCTGACCAAGCCGGTGGATCGCGACGAGTGGCACATGACGCCTCAGACCGTCAACGCCTACACAACCCGACGATGAACGAGATCGTCTTTCCCCGCTGCGATCCTTCAGCCTCCCTTCTTCGACCCGCATGCCGACGACGCCGTGAACTACGCGGGCATCGGCGCTGTCATCGGCCACGAGATCGGCCACGGCTTCGACGACCAGGGCTCCACCTTCGACGGCACAGGAAAGGTCAGCGACTGGTGGACCCAGGAGGACCGGGAGGCCTTCACTGAGCGCACACGGGCGCTCATCAGCCAGTACGACGCCTACACGCCCGAGATCATCCTCGCCAAGCACGAGGCCGCGGGCACGACGAAGGAGGAGATCCCCCACGTCAACGGCGCTCTGACCATCGGGGAGAACATCGGCGACCTCGGGGGCTGGGGATTGCCCTCAAGGCGTACGCCCTGGCCCTGGCCGACGCCGGCATCGACTCAGTGGACGAGGCACCGGTCATCGACAGGCTCACCGGCCTGCAGCGGTTCTTCTACTCCTGGGGACGGATCTGGCGCTCAAGAGCCGCCCGGACTACGCCGAGCTGCTTCTGACCGTGGACCCGCACTCGCCGGCCGAGTTCCGGTGCAACGGGATCGTGCGCAATGTCGACGCCTTCTACGGGGCCTTCGATGTCACGCCCGACGACGCCTTGTGGCTGGCCCCGGACAAACGGGTCTCCATCTGGTAAAGGACCCGGGCGCTCGGAATCGCATCCGAGCGCCCGAACTCATTGGCCCACATGGGCCAAGCCGCGACTGCTCAACACTGAGGCCGATACCTCATTCTCAGAAAACGATGGAACCTCCTCCCATACAACGCTGGGTTGATAACAACGCGGTGACACCCTCGTCTCACCGGTTGCCACCTACACCCGTAGACCTAGGAGTACTCATGCGTCTTGGACGCCCCCTGGCCGCCGCGAGCGTGATGGCCGCCGCCATCGGCGCTTCCCTCGCCGCCTCGCCCGCCCTGGCCGATGGCAGCATCAAGTTCGCCGACGACCAGCGAGAACATCGTCAGCCCCTCTGACACCGCCTTCGAGGTGGCCGGAACCGGAGTGCACCGGCAGAGGACGCTGCTGTTGGGATCGCCCTGTACGCCCCTGACGGCACCATGTCGGACGTCGTGAAGGCCACCCCCGACGCTGAGGGCAACTGGTCCCACCACCCTGGACATCCCCGCCCTGGTCAAGTCGACCGGCGTTGAGGCCAAGACGGACGGCTCGACCGACGGCTGGTCCATCGGCGCCGGCTGTGTCGCCTCACGGCGAGGGAAGGGCCAGGCCCTGGAGGCCGTCGCCTTCGACGACACCAAGGTGGACGGCACCTACGAGATCACCACTGACGAGAACGGCGCTCAGACCATCAAGGTGGACGTCAGGGCTTCTCCCCAACGAGGAGGTCACTCTCACCCTCGTCGGCAAGGACGACCCCTCAAGACCTACACCGTCGGCAAGGCTGAAGGCGGACGCCGAGGGCAACATCAAGGGCGACTGCCTGCTCCCTCGGGATGTGGCCGACGGCGACTACGTGCTGACCTTCGAGGGTGCCCGCTACGGCGAGGCGGCAGCAGCAACAAGACCGTCGTCGCCAAGAACGGCGTCCTCGACCTCATGGCTGACGGTGACAACAACATCGCTGACAACGGTAGTGCCACCGCCAGTCCGACCACTCCCGCCAACGGCGGCAACAGCGCCAGCCAGCACCGGCTCCCCCAGACCGGCACCACCAGCAAGCCGCTGGCGCGAACCGGTTCCAACGGCCTGCTCTTCGGCGGCATCGCCGCGGCCCTCGTGGCCATCGGTGGAAACGCCCTGTTCCTGCGTCGCCGCAAAGGCTGACCTCCCTCCCAGCATGACTGGGGAACCCGTCCCGCCGGGAGACGGCATCGAGAGTGTGCCGTCTCCCGGCGACCTTGCACCGGAGGCACCACGCGGCACAAACGACCGGCCTGCGCCACTCTTCCCAGAGGCGGACACTGAGACCATGAGGCCCTCCCCGACGACGAGCACGACGCAAGCTCCCCAGCCACTTCCGAGGACACTGCGGACGGCGCTGACGTCAGCTCCTCCCAGCCCCGGCGACGCCGCCGCAGAGCGCGAGACGGTGGCCGATGCGGCGCAGGGTCACTGTCGGTCTGAGTGCCGCGGTCATGACCGCCGCTCTTGTCACTGGGGACCGATCTCGCTGTCCTGGCACATCGCCCTGCACGCGTCGACATCGCCATGCCCTCCACGTCATCTCCGACGGCGGGCGAGACCTGGTTGATCCTGGGGACGGACTCACGTACCACCGTACCGGGAGATCAGAGCCGGTACGGAACCACTCAGGAGGTGGAGGGACCCGAGCCGATGTCCTCGCCCTGGCGCGCCCTCCGAGGCAGGACTCACCATCATCAACCTGCCCCGAGACCTGACTATCAACAGCAGGACAGGGGAGGCTGGACCGCCTGGCCACCACCTATGTCTCCGGACCGCAGAACACGGTCAACGCCCTGTGCACCGGCCTGGGAATCCCCACCACGCATCTGGTCACCATCGACATGGCGCAGTTCGCCAAGATCATCGACTCCCTGGGCGGGGTCGAGGGTGGATGTCCCACAACCTGTTCGGGACGCGTATACCGGACTGAACCTCACCTCGACCGGCCGTCACCGGCTCAAAGGGATCGACGCTCTTGCCCTCGTCCGTTCCCGACACCCGGAGATCCTGCGCAACGGCACCTGGGAGGCCATGAGCGGGCCGACGGCGCCCAGCGCCGCAACCAGTCCACCACCATGGTGATGCAGGCGGTTCTGTCCGCCGTCGGACGAGAAGTCCAGTAATCCTGTGACGCTCCACCGTCTGGCACATACAGTGGCGGGCAACATCACCCTGGACTCGGGAAGCGGGCTCGGTGACCTGATCGTCCTGGCACGCAGCGCGGCCAAGGCACAGAAGACCGGGACCACCACGATCATCGACCTGCCGACCGGGCCTCGGGACGAATCGATCATCATCTCCCCAACCGGCGAGTCTGATCTGCTGGCCGGCTACGGATACAGCCCCAAGACCTGCCATCCATCAGGCTCCTGATCACCCCGCTACCGAAGTCGCATGTATTCCCCAGGATTTCAGCATTTCAGGAGGATCCTCAACGATCATCGTTTTTGTCACGTGAGTGAGGCCACTCATTGAAGTGTTGGGGATCACATGACATACCCACGACATCGCCATATTCCTCGTTACGGTAGATAACGAGCCGGTGAAGAATCAGGTCGCCGGCAGCCATCGTTCCCCGTAGACCTAGGAGGACACATGCGTCTTGGACGTCCCCTTGCCGCGGCGAGCGCAGTGGCCGCAATGACTGGAACCTCTCTCATTGCCTCCCTGCTCTTGCAAATAACTCCAACCGAACAGTCCGAGCAGCCCGAGCGCCACGAGCAGCCCGAGCGCACCCAGCAGCCCGAGCAGCCCAAGTGCACCCAGCAGCCCGAGCACCACGAGCAGCCCGAGCCCTTCCGAGCGCCCCGAGCCCCAGCAGCTCCCCCAAGGCCAGCCGCAAGCGGTTCCAGCGAGACCACCTCAAGCAGCAGCACTTCAAGATCACCCAGGAGAAGACCTTCGTCTCCGCCAGCACCAACACGTCCTTCACCGTCTCGGGAAGCGGCTGCACCAGGGAGCAGGCCACTGTCGGTATCGCGCTGTACGCCCCGGACGGCTCTGTCTCCGACGTCGTCAAGACGAAGCGGCCGCCGACGGCAACTGGTCCATGACCTTGACCTGGAAGCGCTCATCAAGTCCATCGGCACCTCTGCTGCCACCACCACCGAGGGGTGGAAGATCGGCGCCGGCTGCACGACCAACGGCGGCCAGACCGAGATGACCCAGGTGACTACGCAGCAGCAGACTCAGATCTACTTCGACGACACGCGCATCACCGGCTCCTACGAGGTCTCCGCCCGTACGGAAGCCAGGGGCCAGACCTTCTCCTTCAACGCCCAGGGCTTCTACGCCAGCGAGACGGTGACTGTCGTGCTCAAGAGCAAGAGCGACTCCAGCATCACCTACACCCTCGGAGAGCTGACGGTTGACGCCAACGGCAACCTCCAGGGCAACCTGCCCGCGCCCACCGACGCGGCCAACGGCGAGTACCTCCTGGTGCTGACCGGTTCCCACCACAGCGAGACGGCCACGAGCCAGACCGTGACCAGGGTCTCGGAGCACACCTTCACCATCGAGGACCTCCGAGAGCACCACCACTGAGCGCGGAACCACCGAGAGCCAGACCACCGAGAACAACGGCGGTGGTGACACCTCGGAGAAGACCGAGCGTGAGCGCACCGAGAACAAGGCCGGCGCCAACAACGGCGGTGGTGACAACCAGAAGAACGGCGGCTCTTCCGAGACCTCCGAGAGCCAGAAGTCTGAGAAGTCTGAGACCTCCACCTCTGAGAGCCAGAAGTCTCAGAAGTCTGAGACCTCCACCTCCGAGAGCCAGTCCACTGGGCGTTCCGCCTCCGAGACCAACGGCGCTAACAGCAGGCCAACGGCAAGGACAACAAAGGCCGCAGCCGAGCAGCAGCCAACGGCGCTAACAACCAGGCCAACGGCAAGGACAACAAGGCCGCAGCCGAGCAGCAGGCCAACGGCGCTAACAACCAGGCCAACGGCAAGGACAACAAGGCCGCGGCCGAGCAGCAGGTCAACAACCGGGCCGAGGAGGGCGGTAAGAACTCTGGCTCAAGCGCCAAGGACTCCTCCTCCGAGAACAAGGCCGCTGGTGAGACGAAGACCGGCGAATCCGACCGGTCCCTGGCTCACACCGGTGCCAACGGCATGATCTTCGGCGGGATCGCCGCGCTTCTCGTGGTCGGCGGAGGGGCGGTTCTGCTCCTGCGTCGCCGCAACAAGGCCTGAGCCGCTCTGCGGCCAGTCTCCTGAGTGAGATTCCTGGCATCAGGAGAACTGCCTTCCGTCGCCGGGGAGACGACATGCTCATGTGTCGTCTCCCCGGCGACGTTGTCGTGCACCCCAGGCGCACCACCTGAGACAGGAAGATGAGACAATCGCCCGGCGCCCCATGAGCCGCGTTTCCCTCTGTAGGGAGTTCCTCTTATGCCCGGTCAGAACCTGACTCGTCTCGAGGCCGCCGATCGCAGCGCGACGGTGCACACCCAGAGTTACGACGTCACCCTCGATCTCACACGCGGTGAGACTGTCTTCGGATCATCAACGACCGTACGGTTCACGTCCGCGCCGGGCTCCTCCACCTTCATCGACCTGATCGCCCCCGTCGTCCACTCCATCTCCCTCAACGGGCGTGCCCTCGACCCCGCTGAGGTCTATGCGGACTCACGCATCACCCTGACGGGGCTGGCCGCCGACAACGAGCTGGTCGTCGTTGCTGACTGCGCCTACATGCACACCGGAGAGGGACTGCACCGTTTCACCGACCCGGCCGACGGCGAGACCTACCTCTACAGCCAGTTCGAGGGTGCCCGACTCCCGGCGCGTATTCGCCGTCTTCGAGCAGCCGGACCTCAAGGCATCCTTCACCTTCACCGTCACCACCCCGTCGAGCTGGACGGTGCTGTCCAACTCCCCCACGCCCGAGCCGACTCCCACTGAGGACTCCGACGGCTCGGGTGACGCCCACACCTTCGCCTTCGCCCCCACAGAGCCGATGAGCTCCTACGTCACCGCGATCGTCGCGGGCCCCTACGTGGGAGCCACCGATGAGTATGTGGCGAGCGACGGGCGCACCGTTCCCCTGGGCGTCTACTGCCGCAAGAGCCTGGTCGAGCACATGGACTCAGCGGAGATCCTGGACCTGACCAAACGGGGCTTCGCCTACTACGAGGACCTGTTCGCAACGCCCTACGCCTTCACCAAGTACGACCAGATCTTCGTACCCGAGTTCAACGCCGGGGCGATGGAGAACGCCGGCTGCGTCACCCACCGTGACGACTACATCTTCCGCTCCCGCCCCGTTGAGGCCCGCGTCGAGCGACGGGCCGTGACCATCCTGCACGAGCTGGCCCACATGTGGTTCGGCGACATGGTCACCATGACCTGGTGGAACGACCTGTGGCTCAATGAGTCCTTCGCCGAGTTCACCTCCACCCTGGCCACTGCTGAGATCACCCGGTGGGACCAGGCCTGGACGACCTTCCAGACCCTGGAGAAGGGCTGGGCCTACAACCAGGACCAGCTCAGCTCCACTCACCCCGTGGCCGCCGAGATCAACGACCTCCACGATGTCGAGGTCAACTTCGACAGCATCACCTACGCAAAGGGGGCCTCGGTGCTGGCCGCCCTCGTGGGCTACGTGGGCCGGGAGAACTTCTTCGCCGGCATCCAGCGATACCTGGCGGCGCACGCCTACTCCAACGCCGAGCTGGGCGACCTGCTCCGGGAGCTGGAGGCGGTCTCGGGCCGTGACCTGAGCAGCTGGACCCGTCTGTGGCTCCAGGAGGCCGGCGTGACAACCCTGCGCCTGGAAGTCGTCACCGACGCCGACGGCGTCATCACCCAGGCAGCCGTCCGTCAGGAGATCTCGGCCGACTCGCCGGCATCACTGCGCCCTCACCGGGTGGCGATCGGCTCCTACAGCCCGACCGGCGGGGCGCCGATACGCCTGGAGCGCACCAACCACATTGAGCTCGACGTCGATGGTGAGCTGGCGGTCCCCGAGCTGGTCGGTGCCAAGCGGGCGGATGTCCTCGTCCTCAACGACGACGACCTCACCTACGCCAAGGTCCGTCTCGACGAGGAGTCCCTGTCTCATGGGCTCACGCATATCGAGGCCTTCGCCGAGTCCCTGCCCCGCTCGATCGTCCTGGCCTCGGCCTGGGACATGGTGCGCGACGGCGAGCTCGCCGCTTCCCATTTCCTGAAGGCGGCACTGCGGGCACGTGGACGTCGAGAGCACTCCTCGGTCATCCAGGGCCTCCTGGGCGGATCACCACCTGCTTGTCGGCCTTCCTGCCCCCGGCCGTGCGCCGAGACCTCGCGCCTGGCACCGCTGACCGCCTGCTGGAGCTGGCCCGGGCGGCCAAGGCCGGAAGCGACAAGCAGCTTCAGCTCGTACGTGCCGTGGCCGCCCACGCAGTGACCGGTGAGCAGCTCGACGTCGTGGCCCGGCTTCTTGGAAGCACCTCGGCGCTGAGGGGCTCGACGTCGACCAGGACCTGCGCTGGGACCTGCCCCGTGACCGGACTGGTGGCTGCCGGCCCGCTTCGGTGAGGAGCGGATCCACGCCGAGGACCCGGGACCGCACGACCACGGGACGGGGGCGCGACCGCCGAGAGCCCGTGCCGCCATCGACACCGGGCGAAGAGGCCGTGGCGGGCGCTCGTCGATGACTCCTCCATGCCCAACGAGACCCGGGTACGCGTGCTGCGCGGCCTGACCAGTGTCGAGCGCCGACCCGACCTGCTGGTGCCTTTCGTGAGCGAGTACGTGGAGGCGATCGACTCGCTGTGGTCCTCGCACCTTCCACATGGCGGAGAACCTGCTGACCGGCCTGTGGTCCTGCGCCACGGTGGGCCTGGACGGGGCGGACCCGGCTGCTGCTCTGGAGGGCGGCTGGAGTCCCACGCCCAGGCGCCAGCGGCCCTCAGGCGGATCGTGCGCGAGAACCTCGACGACACCCGACGTGTGGCCCAGAGCCCAGGCGGCTGAGACCGGCAGTAGCCGCTTCGGGGAACTCACTCGGAGCGGGATCGAGAAGGGACTGGCCGGGGCCGGACGCACGATGCGCCCGGCCCCGGCCAGGTGATGATTGTCGGAACCGCTCAGCGCCGACGCGTTTCCTCGACCTTCTTGCCCGTGGACTTCGCGGCAGCGGCCTGGGCGGCGGCGAAGGCGTCGACGTCGTCATCCTCACGACCCGGGGTCTTGAAGTCGAACCTGATGATGAGGAAGCGGAAGAGGAAGTAGTAGATGACGGCGTAGACCAGCCCCATGATGACGATCGTGAGGCGGGCCTTGGACCACCACCGGAGAGCTCGGAGGACTTGCCGAAGTTGAGCAGGTAGTCGATCGCCCCGGCGGAGAAGGAGAAGCCGTCCTTCGCGCCCAGGAGGTTGGCGATCGCCAGGGAGGACCCGGTCAGCACCGCGTGGACGGCGTAGATCGGGAAGGCCACGTAGGCGAAGGCGTACTCAAGGGGTTCGGTGATGCCGGTGATGAAGGCGGTCAGAGCAACCGAGATCATGAGGGCGCCGGTCGCCTTGCGCTTGGCGGGCTTGGCGGTGTGCCAGATGGCCAGCGCGGCTGCGGGCAGGGCGAACATCATGATCGGGAAGAATCCGGTCATGAAGCCTCCGGTCCACGAGTTCGAGCCGTCCACGCCCTGGAAGAAGCAGGTCAGGTCGCCGTGCGCGGTACCGCCCGAGGCCGTCTGGCAGGATCCGAGCTGGAACCAGGGCACCGAGTTGAGCAGGTGGTGCAGGCCGAAGGGGATGAGCAGCCGGTTGACCGTGCCGAAGACGAAGACCGCCAGGGCGCCGGCAAGCCCCTTGAGTTCCGGCATTGATGAGCCAGCCGCCGAGCTGTTCGTTGATGAGCCAGTTGAAGGCCGGGTAGAGCGCCGACATCACCAGGGCGATGACGAGGCGCGGCACCGGAGGTGATGATCGGGACGAAGCGGCGCCCTCCGAAGAAGGCCAGCCAGTCTGGCAGCTTGACGCGGTAGTAACGCTGCCAGAGCAGGGCGGCGACGACGCCGATGACGATACCGCCGAGGACCCCGTAGTTGATGGGTGTCTGGGTGGGAATGTCACAGATCTTGACGCCCTGGTTCCAGGGCCTACCTGAGCGATCTCCCCTTGGCGGGATCGAAGCCGTGCAGGCAGTCGAGAGCCTCCTGGCTCAATGGCTCAGGCTTGCCCATGATGATGGGCGACATGGTCCAGGTGACTGCGCGGTAGACGAGGAAGCCGAACAGGGCAGCCACCCCAGTAGAGCCATCGGCCTTCCTGGCGAACCCACGGCGACGCCGACGGCGAAGATGAGGGGCAGGGTTGTCGAAGACCGCTCCACCGGCCGCTGCGAAGACGTCTGCGACGGGTTGCAACCAGGAGAGGTTCTTAGCCAACCCGTCGGCTCCCAGCATGTCCGCCTGCCCCAGACGCAGCAGCAGGCCCGCCGCTGGAAGAGTGGCGATCGGCAGCATCAGCGATCGCCCCAGCCGCTGAGCGAGTGCGAAGGCGCCACTCGTCTTTCTTCCTCTTGTCTGCCACGATGTTCTCCAGTTCAGGATCAAGCGGCGTCACTGCCGCATCGGAGTTACCCGCATGGCTGCCCGCCATGACGGTGGCGGTCTGGACGGCTCGACTCCGAACACGTCTGGACCAGTGACACCAGAGAAACCGAAAGAACTTTCATTGTCAAGCACTACGAGCACTCTTCAGCCATAATGAGGCACGCAAACGCAACGGAGCGGAAACAATGGTTGCGACCAGTTCACTTCTGACCGCTTCTATCCACCGTCGACCAGGGAGTCCCATGCCCAAGAACCCAGGTAAGAGACCGGCGAAGTACGTCATCGTGCGCAACCATCTGCTGGAGCTCATCAGGAACGGACTCGCCAGCGGCTCCCCGGTCCCCTCGAGCGTGAGCTGTGCGAGCAGTTCGAGGTCTCCCGAATGACCGTGCGCCAGGCCATCGACACCCTCGTCGTCGACGGGGTCCTGGAGCGCCATCAGGGCAGGGGCACGTTCGTCGCACCCCCGAAGCTCGATCTGCAGGTAAGACTGACCTCCTTCACCCAGGAGATGCAGCGGCGCGGGATGGAGCCCGGCGTTGTCATGCTACTGACCGAGACCGTCCCCGCGGGCGAGACCGTGGCGGCTGCGCTGGAGCTCGAGGCGGACACCGAGGTCCATCACCTGCGTCGCCTACTGACCGCCAATGCCATCCCCATGGCCATCGAGGAGAACTGGATCCCTGCGGCGCTTCTTCCTGACCTGCTGCGCACCAGCCCGAACTTCTCGGTCTACGCAGAGCTGACCCAGGCCGGAATGGCACCCGAGTGGGGCGAGGACATGATCGAGGCCCATGCGGCCACGGCCCAGGAGGCGGCACTGCTGTCCGTCCAGGAGGGAGCCCCGACCCTGGACATCACTCGAGCGGACCTTCCACGAGCACTGCGCGATCGACTACTCGCGCACCCTGTTCCGCGCCGACCGTTACACCCTGTGGGTTCCGGTGGCCGCTCCCCAAGCCGGCCTTCCGCCCCTCTCGCCCTCGGCCTTAAGAAAACATCACCGATCGACACTGGACAAGCCCATGACGACCTGTACCATGGTCTACTGGTATGGACCACTAGTCCGGTAAGGCGAAGGAGCCGTCACCTGGCAGTGCATCTTCGCTACTTTCTGACGCCCATTCCGGCACCGCCACGCACCACCCCAGAACCCGGCACCTGTCCGGTCAGACCCAGGAGGAACCCATGTCCCAGGCACAGAGCATCGTCGACGCCCTCGGTGGATTCGACAACATCGTGGAGATCGAGCCCTGTATCACCCGTCTGCGCTGCGAGCTCGAGGACGGATCACTCGTGGACGAGCCCGCACTCAAGGCGGCGGGTGCGCACGGGGTCGTCAAGCTGGGTGAGATCGTGCAGGTCGTTGTCGGCCCCAACGCCGACACCATCGCAGAAGACATCGAGGACCTGCGGTGAGCCGTCGTCCGGTCACCGGTGGCCGGCGTCGTCGTTGCTCTCGACGATGTTCCCGACCCCGTGTTCTCCGGCCGGATCGTCGGTCCGGGAGTAGCGGTCATCCCGGACCGTGCTGGTGGCGATGACGTCAGCGCCCTGGCACCGATCAGCGGCACCGTCTCGAAGATCCATCCCCATGCCTATGTCATCACCGATGACAACGGTCGCAGCATCCTGGTCCACCTGGGGCCTGGACACTGTGGGTCTGGGAGGCAGCGGCTTCACTCTCCTGGTGGCCGAGGGCGAAGCGGTCGATGCGGGCCAGCCCGCCATCACCTGGTCACCTGCTCAGATCGAGGCAGGTGGACTCAACCCGATCGTCCCCGTCATCGCCCTGGAGGGGCAGGAGTCCGCCCTGACCCCGGTTCCGTCGGGACAACGGGTTGAAGCCGGAGACCCGCTCATGACCTGGGCATGAGGCCGGGCTACCGCATGCGGTCATACACGGTCGCATGCGGTCGCTCCCCTCGCACGAGACGGACTGTGGTCCCGGCCATCACCTGGACGGCCGGGACCACAGTCTTCCGCGGCATCGTCATCGTCGGTCAAGCCGACGCAGACGTCAGGAGGACGACGTCATCTCATCACGCACGACGGACAAGAGGCTGCCCAGGCGGGCGTTCTCGGGCAGGTCGTCGACGAGGACGACCTCACCCGCACCATCGGCCAGGGGGATTCTCCAGTTGGGGTACTCCTGGTCCGTACCGGGCTGATTCTGAGCGCGCCGCTCCCCCACGCCGTCGACCAGCGCGATGCCGACCAGGACCGAGGGGGTACGTACCACGTAGCGGTGCAGAGCCTCGACCATCTGACGCTCGGTGGGGGCCTCCCCCAGCAGATCGTGCTCACGCAGCCGAGCCGTCATCCGGTCGCGCTCGATACGGGCCTCGGTGCGCACCTGCTCGACCGGCTCGGTGAGCAGACCGAGCCGCTCGCGCAGCTCGACGTGCTCGTCGGCGAGGTAGCCGGCTGTCGGGGGGAGGTCGTGGGTGTTGACCGTGGACAGGGCCAGACGCCGGTAGTCCTGCGGCTGGAGGGGCCAGCCGTCGTGCTGCTTCTCGAACCACAGCACACTGGTTCCCAGCACACCACGGCTGGCCAGGTAGTCGCGAGCCCAGGGCTCAACGGTGCCCAGGTCCTCGCCGATCACGACGGCGCCGGCTCGGTATGCCTCCAGGAGGACGACGCCGAGCATGGCCTCATGGTCGTAGCGCACGTAGGCGCCGCAATCGGCCCCCATGCCCTCAGGGGATCCACCACAGGCGGAACAGGCCGATGATGTGGTCCACGCGCAGCGCACCAGCGTGACGCAGCACCGTGCGCACCATGTCACGCAGAGGGGCGTAGGCGGAGCGGGCGAGGTACTCGGGGTTCCACGGCGGCTGGGACCAGTTCTGGCCCCTGCTGGTTGTACATGTCCGGCGGTGCGCCCACCGTGACGCCGGAGGCAAGCGCTCCAGGTTGGACCACCGTCCGCACCCTGCGAGTGCACGCCCACGGCGAGGTCGTCCATGATGCCGAGCGCCATTCCCGAGGCCAGGGCCTCGGCCTGCGCGCGCGCCCAGCTGCTCGTCGACGATCCACTGCAGCCAGGCGAAGAAGTCGATGCGCTCGGCCAGCAGGTGAGCCTCGTTGGCCACATAGGCGGAGTCCGGATCGCGCAGCGTGGCGGGCCACGTCTCCAGGGAACCGTGCTTCTCCACCAACGCGCTCCACAGGGCGAAGCGCTCCAGCCCTCGCCCTGCTCGGCACGGAAACGCTCGAAGTCGCGCTGCCGGGCGTAGGACGGCCTGCGGGAAGATGACCTCAAGGGCCTCGCTGCTTGGCCTTCCACACCGTGTCCCGATCGATAGGCTCGGCGCTCAGGTCGCTGTCCTTGACCTCCTCGAGGCCCACTGCACCCAGCGAGCGCTTGGGACCGGAGAGCCGGGCCACCTCCGGGATGTTCTCAGGCCGGATGTAGAGCGGGTTGACGAAGCGGCGGGTGACGGGCAGATAGGGGCGAGGGGGTCATCGGCGCTACTGGGCTCAGCCGCGTGCAACGGGTTGATGAGCAGGAAGTCGGCCCCCTGGTCCCCCAGGAAGGAGGCGAGCTCGGTGAGGTCGTCGGTGTCGCCAGGGTTCCCCAGAGGCCCCGCAGAACGGATCGAGTAGAGCTGGGTCATGACGCCCCCAGCCACGCTCCGAGAGCCTGGGCAGATCAAGATGGTTGGGGTGACCGCGAGAGCCGAGGTCACCGTGACCGTCTCCGCCTCACCGTCGGCCGGCGCAGCGGCGTGCGCCCTGAGGCGCCGACTGTCCCGGGAGCCGGGCTGACCTCCGCGATGAGCCGGTGCCAGCCCAGGGGCAGGTCGGTTCCCAGGATGAAGGAGGCGCGACCACGCTTGACTCCGTCGACCTCTCGGGGCACCGTCCAGTCCTCGGTCTGGGTCAGCCTCGGACCCCACCGTCCTCGAGCTCGACGCGTACCCGCACCTTCGCACCGTCGGGGACGTACACGGGGACGGTGGACTCCACTCCGCCACGAGTGACCACGGTGGGAGCGAGTGTCTGGCGCCAGGGAGCGTCCTCCACCTCTCGCAGGGAGCGCTCGATCTCCTCATCGGTGCGGGCGCTCACGCCGAGCGCGGTGAGCACGGCCTTGAGGGTGGCGCCCTCGAGGGGAGGCGAGGTTGCCGTGGTAGTCCCAGTACTCGGTGGAGACACCATACGCCTCGGCAAGGTGCTTGAGGCTCTCAGAAGCGGGTGACTGGTCGTCGTTGAACTCATTCATGTGCATGGGTCAGCCTTGCGTGAGCAGATGTGCGGTGGAGTGCCGTGGAGGAGGGTTGCGCTCCGCCGTCAACCCTGGGGGAACCGCGGGTTGGAACGGGGCGCAAACGCTAGAAGGGCTAGCAGTGTCCAAGTGTGCCCTCAGCGACGAATGGTTGTGCACCCGCCGCACCGGGCCTGCTGACGTTTTGCTGCAACTGTTTCACGGTGACGCCCTCGGGAATCATGCCGATGCGTACCAGGGCCAGGGAAGCATGTGTCCAGGACCGCATGGCGGGTCGGCGCCCGGTTGAAGACCGGCGGGGCCATGGGCCGCAGCACGCCCAGACGTCGTATGACCGCGGACAGGTCGTCCCGGCTCCAGGATGCAGGGTGCTGGAGCCGGACGACCTCGGACTCGACGGCGGCCGGGCCGCAGTCAGAGGGACGCGATCTCCGAGGCGAGGGTGTCCGCCGTCGGGCCGACGACGACCTGGACGACGCGGCCGGAACGCACCACGCCGAAGGCGCCGGCCGCCCGCAACGCCTCTTCATCGACCTTCGCCTGGTCGGTAACCTCCACACGCAGACGCGTGATACAGGGCTCGAGGGCGGTGATGTTCTCCCGGCCTCCGAGGCCGGCAACGATGTCTGATGCAGTACTCATGGCTATTCCCTTCTCGGTTCCCGTCCTCTCGCAATCCCCGTCTGTCATGCGGTCGGGCGGACGGCTGAAGTCCTTCGTGGTCACGATCACTTTATCCCACCTCCACGCCGTTCGCGGCGAGGGAGCCCGGTCTCGGTACGGAGAGGAACCGACGGGGCAGCGAGGGAGCCCGGGGACTGCGTACGAGGCGGCACTCCCACCGAGCACCTCCTCGCTTCACGAGATTCCCGCACGTAACCTTATGGGAACGCGATAGAAGCCTTGACGACGCCGCTGAGGAGATCGTTATTCCCCTGGCGGAAACGTCTCATTCAGGGCGTAGTCAGGGGCACAATGAGCGATGATCCCTTTCGTCTCCGATGAGGAGCACCACATGACAGCGTCCGACACCACTTCCACAACCCTGTCCGGCATCGGTGTGAGCCCTGGCCTTGTGGCCGGGCCCGTCGCCAGGATGGCGCCCCCTATTCCTGAGCCCGAGATCGCCACTCTCGAGCCCAGCCGCGATGTCGAGAAGGAGTGCGAGCGCATCGCGCTGGCGGCTCAGCAGGTCAAGAAGGGCCTGGAGCTGTCCGCCGCCGAGGCCAAGGCCGAGGCCCGCACCCTCCTCGAGACCACAGCACAGATGGCGGCCGACCCCACTCTGACCTCGACGGCGCAGGCCATGGTGCGAGAGAAGCGCCTGGTTCCCGAGCGTGCCGTGTGGGAGTCAGCCGGAACGCTGGCCACGATGCTGGAGTCGCTGGGCGGCTACATGGCAGAGCGTACCCGCGACGTGCAGGACGTACGAGACCGTATCGTCGCAGTCCTGACCGAGTCGCCCCATGCCGGGCATCCCCGCCTGCCCGAGCCCTTCGTGCTCGTGGCCACCGACCTGGCCCCGGCTGACACCGCGCTGCTGGACCCCGAGAAGGTCATCGCCTTCATCACCTCCGAGGGCGGGCCCACCTCTCACACCGCCATCCTGGCCCGCGCTCTGGGTATGCCGGCGATCGTCGGCACCGGCGAGGAGGTCACCGACGCACTGGCCGAGGGTGACATCGTCCTGGTGGACGGCACCAAGGGAACGATCACCATCAATCCCTCCGAGGACGCTCTGCGTCGGGCCCGCGAGCTCGCCTCGCGCGTGCGTGTCTTCAACGGCGACGGCGCCACCAGGACGGCCACGAGGTCCAGCTGCTGGCCAATGTCGGTGATGCGGCCGGCGCCCGCAGTGCTGCGGAGGCCGGAGCGATGGGTAGTCGGCCTGTTCCGCACCGAGTTCTGCTTCCTCGACCAGCCCGAGGAGCCCACGGTGGAGGCTCAGGTGGAGGCCTATCAGGGCGTCCTGAGGCCTTCCCCGGAAAAGAAGGTCGTCGTGCGCACGCTCGACGCCGGGGCTGACAAGCCGCTGCCGTTCCCTGACCGATGCCACCGAGGCCAACCCGGCGCTCGGCGTGCGCGCCTACCGGACCACGCGCCGCGACCCCGAGGTGCTGGAGCACCAGCTCGAGGCGCTGGCCAAGGCCGAGGCCGCCACCGAGGCGAAGGTATGGGTGATGGCCCCGATGATCTCCACGGCCGATGAGGCCAAGGCCTTCACGGAGAAGGCGCGCTCCTACGGCCCTGAAGACGGCCGGCATGATGATCGAGGTGCCCTCCGCCGCGCTCATGGCGGACAAGCTCTTCGAGCACGCGGACTTCGCCTCCGTGGGCACCAACGACCTCACCCAGTACGTCATGGCGGCCGACCGCCTGCTGTCCTCGCTGGCCGACCTGTCCACGGCCTGGCAGCCGGCCGTGCTGCGTCTGATCGGCAAGGCATGCGAGGGTGCCTCTCCCAAGGGTCGGCCAGTGGGCGTGTGTGGTGAGGCCGCTGCGGACCCGGCGCTGGCAACCGTGCTGGTGGGCCTGGGCGTCGCCTCGCTGTCGATGACGGCACGCGCACTGCCGGATGTCGACGCCGTTCTGAAGTCCGTCACCCTCGACGAGTGCCGGGAGCTGGCCAAGATCGCCGTCGCCGCGGCCACCGCCGAGGACGCTCGCGCCGCCGTGCGCGCCAAGCTTCCGATCCTGGAGGAGCTCGGTCTGTGACCAGCCCCTACCCCGTCCCCTGCCGCCACGGAGGGCCCCTCGGCTCAGTGACCCGGGTCCTCGGCCTGGCGGCGGGAGATGGGAGGATCTCTTCACCGGCGATTCCCTGCCGCAGCTCTCAGGGCCGGGTTTACGGCGGCGGTGGTTGCCCAGGGAATGCTCGCTGCCGCCGCCACGGTCGAGGACGACGGTGACGGGGAGCGTCTGCCGCACTCGGTTCACGCCTTCTTCATGCGGGGTGGTCAGCCGGACAGGCCGATCAGCTTCGCCGTCGAGCGGTTGCACGACGGCCGATCCTTCTCCCAGCGGCGCACCGCGGCCTCCCAGCAAGGCACGTCGATCCTCACGATGCTCACCTCCTTCCAGGAGGAGCAGGAGGGGCTGACATTCACGTCACGGCCCCACGGTGCCACGGCCTGAGGACCTGACGAGTGCCCTGAGATCTTCCGCACCATCGATCACCCGGTGGCGCGCTTTCTGGGGCGCACGGCGGCATTCGACCCTCAGGCACGTGGAGGGCAACCTCTATCTGCGTCCCGCCAGGGAGCAAGCCGGTCGCCAACATCTGTGGATGCGTTCGCGCAGTCGCATCCCGACGCAGACCTCTCAGACCGTGCACCGGGCGCTGCTGGCCTATGTGTGTGACCAGGTGATGCTGGAGCCGGTGCTGCGCAGCCAGGGGCTGTCCTGGCGCAGTGAGGGCATGAGTCTGGCGACTCTCGACCACGCCCAGTGGTTCCACCGGGACGTGAACATGGGCGACTGGCTGCTCTACGTGCAGGACTCCCCCTCCTCGCAGGGTGGCCGTGGGATGGCACGGGCCCAGGTCTTCGACTCATCCGGCAGGCTCGTGTCGACCATCGCCCAGGAGGGCATGGTCCGCATACCCACCAATTCAGGGGCCGACGCCGGCTCGGGCCGTTGGCGGATCCGCATGAGCGAGGGCGACGACGGCAGCGCGATCCCCGGTTGACGCCCTCCCCACCTTTCCCTCTCAGGTGATTCACCGTGCCGATTGCCGTACTTCAGGTTCTCAACGCTTTCGCCGCAACAATCAGTACAGTGTCATCACTGCTGGTTGTCCTCCAACCTCAGATCATGCGAGCAAGTCGCAAGAGATCAGCGCCGGAGAGAAGTTCTTCGCTCAGATGTACGCGGCTCGAGCGGTTCCCTTCGGCATAGTCACTGCAGTCATACCTTTCGTCGCAGCTTCAGACGTCGCTACCGTGAGACTGGTCCTCATGGCTGCGATGGCGGTCCAGATCGTCGATGCCGGCATCGGTTTCCGACGCAGAGGCGGGCCATGATCGTCGGTCCATCAATCGCGGCAATCATTCACGGCACTATGGCATGGTATGCCTAAGACGAAGGTTTCCTCATAGGAGTCACTGCTGCCTTTGCTGTTCACGGGATTCTGGTTCTGAAGGAGATGATCCATGAGCTGTGAGCCGGAGGAACTCGTCCTCGACGGAATTCCCGCCTTGAGGTGGGGAGAGCCCGGTGGGAGGGCCGTTATCGGTGTGCACGGCCAGTTCTCGAACAAGCGTGATCCCATCATGGCACAGTGCGGCGACGTGATTGCGTCGCGGGGAGACCAGCTGATCACCTTCGATCTGCCCACCCACGGTGATCGTGAGGACGACAAGGCCTTCAACCCCATGGAGGCGAGTCCCGAGGTACGAACGTTCGCACAACTGGCCCGCAGCCAGTCGACTGAGATCGGTCTGCTTGCGAACAGTATTGGGGCCTACTTCTCCTTGTGCGACACGCCTGCCGGGACCTTCGAGCGCGCTTGGCTGGTGTCACCGCTTCTGACCTCGAGTACCACATCTGGGACATGATGGCCGAGTACTCGGTGACCAATGAGCAGCTGGAGGCAGAGACCGAGATCAACACGCCTCGTGGGGTGCTCGAGTGGCCCTACTTACGTTTTGTCGAGAAGCATCCGGCGAGGTTAGACATTCCCAGTTGGATTATTCGCGGCGACCAGGATGAAGTGGTCCCTCTGGGCACCCTCAGCCGGTTCGTCGGCGCACCCGGGGTCGAACTCGTCCAGATCGAGGGTGGCCAGCACTTCCTTGGCCGACCCCCGTACCCTTGACACCGTGATGGCATGGTTCGAGGAACGCTATCCGGCATGACAAGGACCGTTTGGCGCCTGGCATTCTCGGAAGGGACTGCGATCATGAGCAGACATGCCGACCTCAGGGTCAGATGGTGCGGGTCGGGAACTGCGTTGTCCGTCCAGGGCGTACCTCTCCGACAAACGACTGCCACCGGGCCTCAGAGGTTTGCAGGAGAACGCAGTCCTCGCCGGACAAGTACGTCCCCGATCAGAACCAGCGCACCGCGCCGTAGGCTCATCCCCTACTTCTCGTCGTAATCAGGCCGCAGCAGCACCGCAACGAATCGTCACGCCGGATCTGAGACTCGTTCTATGGCGTCACATCAAAGTCGAGCGATGACCGAGCCCTGCTCAGGGGCAGGCCTGCTCACGCAGCGTCCACGGGGCACCTTGCCCTCGGGCGGTGTTGCTGGAACTCGTCGAAACGGAGCGGCACACCTTTCGCGGCATAGGGATCAGGGCTGTCCATCGCCTGAATGTGGAGATGTGGCTGCGTGGAGTTCCCGGAGTTGCCGCATCTGCCGATCTGATCGCCGGCGCTCACCCGGTCACCAGCCGACGCTTGAACGGAGCCTCGCTGGAGGTGTACGAGTCCAACGTAGTAAGGGCTTTCTGCAACCTGGATGATGACGTGATTCCCAAGGACCGCGGTCAGTCCCCGCCGAATCCGCCGGGGCTGGCTCAGCCCGTACGGGATGAGCATCAGGATCGAGCGGCGCGCCTCGTGGTCGGGTTCGCCGTCGTGAACAGACACCACGGTTCCTGCGACGGGCGAGTACAGGGGCGCCCGAAGGCGTGAAGAGCTCTGGCGGTTCGGTGGCGAAGACCGTGCGCAGGCTGCGAGCAGGCGCCGTGCGACCGTGATCGTCGACGACAAGGAAGTCGAGCGCGTACGTGGTGCCGAACAGGTCGGTCCCGTGGCTCGGGACGCGGCGCGTGGGGCTGACCTCGCTCAGCCACCACCCCTCGAACGGGAGCCTCCCTATGACGCCGCCTTCGGGAATGGGCCCCGATGTCTTCCTACTCATCGCAACGCCTCCCAATAGGCACTCTAAGCACGGTCAATCCTGCCGGACAAGGCACGTGAGACGCAATCGGGGGGCGTTTATCTTGAGCAGTGCCAGTCGACATCTGTTGAAGTCGACTGGCACCACTGTTTACGACACCCCATCAGCTCAGCCCAGGCTACAAGGGCAGTTCCCATTCACGCACAACTTAACGTTGTCGATCTTATGCGACGCATTCTCATTCTTGAGGTCAGGACGGAGGTTCACCGGCTCACCATCAGGAATCGTTTGACTAGGGCCCCGAGTAGTTGGAGTTGTAGTAAATAGTCACCGACTGGCCCGTCCGATTCCAGACCGAGGCCACATTGTTCTTCACACACTCACCTCGACCATTTCCGTCCCCCTTGAACTCATAGCAGTTGGGCTGACTTCCCCCATAGTTTGGGACGGAGCTACTGAAGTCGGAAACCGATCCTTCCCCGTTGCTGTTGTAGTAGAAGCAGACCTCCCCCTCGTCACAGACGCCGTCCCTCTCAGCGGCACTTGCTGCCGAGGTCGGAATCAGGAGAGCGCCGGCGGTAAGCAGGAGAAGTGAGCCAGCACTTGCGATACGGCGAGCCATTGTCGCACCCATGATGATTGTCCTTTCAAAGTGGCGGAGTACTCGAGGCGGCACCCCGACCACACGAGGTTGCCGCCTGAAAAACCATAGAATCCACCGTGCGAAACTCACCAGAGCGGTCGATCCCCCTTGACGAGTATCTACCCAACCACTATTGTTGTTGATTTTCTTCATCCAGTCGTGCCGACGCCGACACCATCCCTCTTGGTGAATGCCTCCGAGCCCTCGGCTGATGACGGCTTCCAGCACCATGACGCGGCACCCTCATTATTCATAGTAGAGACGCCATTCCCCTCAGCCAGTCGGCTGAAAGAATGGCGTCTCCGTCTGAGATGGCAGATCGAGCCGGAGCTCGATCACTCGAGGATCAGTCGCGGGTCAGCTTCCGGTAGGTGACCCGGTGGGGGCGGGCCGCCTCGGGTCCGAGGCGCTCGACCTTGTTCTCCCTCGTAGGAGGCGAAGTTGCCCTCGAACCAGTACCAGCTGGCCGGGTTCTCGTCGGTGCCCTCCCAGGCCAGGATGTGGGTGGCCACGCGGTCGAGGAACCAGCGGTCGTGGGTGATGACCACGGCGCAGCCGGGGAACTCCAGCAGGGCGTTCTCCAGCGACCCCAGGGTCTCGACATCGAGGTCGTTGGTGGGCTCGTCCAGGAGGATGAGGTTACCGCCCTGCTTGAGGGTCAGTGCCAGGTTGAGGCGGTTGCGCTCACCGCCAGAGAGTACACCGGCCGGCTTCTGCTGGTCAGCCCCCTTGAAACCGAAGGAGGCGACGTAGGCGCGCGAGGGCATCTCCACGTTGCCCACCTGAATGTAGTCCAGCCCGTCGGAGACGACCTCCCACAGGGTCTTCTTGGGGTCGATGCCGGCCCGGGACTGGTCGACGTAGGAGAGCTTGACGGTCTGGCCGATCTTGAGGTCTCCGCCGTCGAGCGGCTCCAGGCCCACGATGGTCTTGAACAGGGTGGACTTTCCAACGCCGTTGGGGCCGACGACCCCGACGATGCCGTTGCGCGGCAGGGTGAAGGAGAGCCCGTCGATGAGGGTGCGCCCATCGAAGCCCTTGTTGAGGTTGGTGGCCTCCAGGACCTGGTTGCCCAGGCGGGGCCCCGGCGGGATCTGGATCTCCTCGAAGTCGAGCTTACGGGTGCGCTCGGCCTCGGCGGCCATCTCCTCATAGCGGGCCAGACGGGCCTTGGACTTGGCCTGGCGTCCCTTGGCGGAGGATCGCACCCACTCGAGCTCCTCCTTGAGGCGCTTGGCGAGCTTGGCGTCCTTCTTGCCCTGGACCTCGAGACGCTTCTCCTTGGTTTCCAGGTAGGTGGAGTAGTTGCCCTCGTAGGGGGTAGAGGGTGGCCGCGGTCGACCTCGGCGATCCACTGGGCGACGTGGTCGAGGAAGTAGCGGTCGTGGGTGACGGCGATGACGGCACCCTGGTAGCTGGCCAGGTGCTGCTCGAGCCAGAGGACGGACTCGGCGTCGAGGTGGTTGGTGGGCCTCGTCCAGAAGGAGGAGGTCCGGGGCCTCGAGGAGCAGCTTGCACAGGGCCACGCGGCGGCGCTCACCACCGGAGAGGTTCTTGACCTCGGCGTCCGGCGGGGGCAGCGCAGGGCGTCCATGGCCTGCTCGAGCTGGGAGTCGAGGTCCCAGGCATTGGCGGCGTCCAGGGCGTCCTGGAGGGTGCCCATCTCCGCCATGAGGGGCGTCGAAGTCGGCGTCCGGGTCCGCCATGGCGGCACTGATCTCGTTAGCGGTCCAGCTTTGGACTTGATCTCGGCAACGCCCTCCTCGACGTTGCCGAGCACCGTCTTGTCCTCGTTGAGCGGGGGCTCCTGCAGGAGAATGCCGACGCTGTAGCCGGGGGTCAGGCGGGCCTCGCCGTTGGAGGGCTGGTCGATGCCGGCCATGATCTTGAGGATGGACGACTTGCCGGCACCGTTGGGGCCGACCATGCCGATCTTGGCTCCGGGGAGGAAGGCCATGGTGACATCGTCGAGGATGACCTTGTCACCGTGGGCCTTGCGCGCCTTGATCATCTGGTAGATGTACTCAGCCACTGCTCGTATGCGCCTTTCGTCAGGGTGTGAGCGGAGGTTCTGCGCGACGACGGCGACCGACCGGTCCCGTCCGTGCGCACCGTGGCCAAGCCTAAGGGAGCCCTGGAGCAATGGCGACGACGGCGGAGGTGAGACGGTGCACGCGGCTCCGCGGTGAGCCGATGAGAGGCAGAGCGGCACCCGAGCGTGACAGCATGAGCGGGACAACGAACGAAGGAAAGGAATTCATGCACTACCTCAGCCATTACAGAGTCCCCCTGGGAGCCATGACCATGGCCAGCGATGGCGAGCATCTCACGGGCCTGTGGTTCGACGGTCAGAAGTACGACCGCTCGACGATCGACGACGACGCGGTGACTCCAGCCCCGTCTACCTGTTTTCACGCAGACGGGCCCAGTGGCTCGACGCCTACTTTCCGAGGGTGCTGACCCGGGTTTCACTCGCCGATCAGCATCGAGGGCCCGACTTCAGGAAGATGGTCACCTCCATCATGCTCTCCATCCCCTTCGGCGCCACCAGTACCTATGCCCGCATCGCCGCCGAGGTTGCCCGGCGTACCGGCAGGAAGCAGATGTCCGCCCAGGCGGTGGGTGGCGCGGTCGGGCACAACCCGATCACCTCATTGTGCCGTGCCACCGTGTGCTCGCCTCCGACGGGAGCCTGCGCGGCTACGCAGGCGGGGTCGACCGAAGGAACGTCTCCTGGAGATGGAGGCGTCAACATGTCTGGCCCGACAACCGCTGGCGACGGCGGTGGAAGGCGAGAATGAGAAGCCCGACCGCCGCCCAGAGCAGGCCCTGGAGAATCCAGGTGATTGACCCAACGGGGAGGTGAAGCCGATCCCTCAGCGCATCGTTCGCCACAAGAAACCCTCCGTGCACGCCGATGGCCGCCCAGGTCGACCCGGAGATCGTCCGAACGATCAATGCTGTCACCGCGAATCCACACGGCATCGCGAGATATGTGATGTGCTCCAGCAGGTTCTGCTGACCCCCTTGGGATAGAAGGTGAACCACAGTGAACCCGAGCACGCTGGACACTGCTGCACAACGCGTCTCTCCCAGCGAGGAGAAGAGCCAGCCTCGCCAGATTATCTCTTCAGGGATACCCTGCAGAAGAAAGGCCTGAGAGAAGATCGTCGCAGCTATAATCCACGCAAGGCCTGTCCGGAATCCCCTCATTCCCACCAGCAAGACCGAGGATGTGAACGACACCGGCGACAGCGAACTCCACAGCAATTGCAGCAACAACCATCCCCACCACCCAAAGTAGGGTCCGACGTTTTAAACGCAGACATAGGCTGACGCGGCGGCCACGATCAAGAGTACGACGCAGCGCATAGCACAGCATGAGAACCAGAATCGTTGCCGTCCCATAGAGCAACAGAACTAAGGCAGCCATGACTAAGTCGTCGGCATTACCCTGGGGATGCGAGTGCGCGAGAGCAAAGGACCGGACAGCAGGAATCTGACTCAGTAAAGGCGGCGTGAGCGCACAGGCGAACATCATCGCAAACGCAATCGCGATGCGTAGAACCTTGCCGCCCACGGTGAGGTGATGACCTTGATCCGATCGACCCCATTGAGATACGAGGAATCAAGAGACGAGAGTGTTGATGAGACTTCCACCGACCGAGGTTTTTCCATGTGACGTGCTCATAATATTCACGGTACGTCTAATATTTTGCGACCTCAATCGCAAGTCAGAGAATCCAGGGGCACATAGAAAAGAAATCAGGGATCCCTCCGGGGATCCCTGACTCGATGACGCTTCTAATGAAGCGAGCCGCTCAGTCCTCGGCCGTTTTCCTGCTGCTTGCGCCAGCGGATGCCGGCGTCGATGAAGCCGTCGATGTCGCCGTCGAACACCGAGTCGAGGTTACCGACCTCGAAGTTGGTCCGCAGGTCCTTGACCATCTGGTAGGGGTTGAGGACGTAGGAGCGCATCTGGTCCCCAGGAAGCCCTGACGTCCCCGGCGAGCTCCTTCTCGGCGTCCTCCTCCTGCTGCTTGAGCAGGAGCGGTCGCGACTGGAGGACGCGCATGGCGGCGGCGCGGTTTCTGGATCTGGGACTTCTCATCCTGCATGGAAAACCACCAGCCCCGTGGGCAGGTGGGTGATCACAGCGGCAGGTCGGTAGTGTTGACGCTCTGCCCGCCGGGTCCCGAGGGCGGAAGACGTCGATGCGGATGTCGGTCTCGCGGGATGTCGATATGGTCGGTGGACTCGATGAGAGGATGACCTCGACGGCAGCGAAGGAGGTCTGGCGGCGGCCCTGGTTGTCGAGGGGCTGATGCGCACCAGGCGGTGCGTGCCGCCTCAACGCTCAGGGTCCTGGTAGGCGTACGGGGCGTGAACCTCGAAGGTGACCGACTTCAGGCCCGCCTCCTCGGCGTAGGAGGTGTTGAGGACCTTGACGGTACTCAGTGCCGCTCGGCCCAGCGGGTGTACATGCGCAGGAGCATCTCGGCGAAATCGGCTGCGTCCACACGCCGGCGCCCGAGCGGATGGTGACGACGGCGTCGCGCGGGTCGTACTGCACCGCTCAGCGGCGTACGGATCTCCAGGTCGGAAAGGTCCTTGCTGCATCGCACAGGTCACGCCTCGGCCTCGGCGAGGATCTCGGCGGCGTCCTCCTCCTCCTCACTCGGCGGGCTCGACCATCGCCTCGAGATCCTCGATGCGCTCCCCAGGCTCTCGACCCGCTTGAGGTCGGCCTGGGCGTGGGACAGGGCGGAGGTGACCACCTGGGCGGAGTCGGGGTCGTCCCAGGTCGGGGCGGATGCCTGCTCGAGAGCTCGGCGATGCGGGTGCGCAGGGCCTCGGGTCGGTCACCGCGGCGATGGAGGCGTAGGTGTCGGAGTCGTTCGATCTCGGAGGAGAAGTCAGCGCCACGGAGCAGAGTCTACGGCAGACGCACTGGGGGTGCCGTCGGGCGGATTCCGGCTCATCCCTGCCCCGCTCCGCGACGCTCGCTCGAGCATCACCCCAGCCTCGAGGGCCTTGGGCCTGGGCGAGCAGCGCCTCGAGCACCACACGTGTCGCTGCCCGGATCGGTGCGGTCGAGCGATGGCGCACCACCAGCTGGCGCACCCCAGCCCGGGCAGGCGCACAGACGCTCAGCTCGTCGGGCAGAAGCCCAGAGTGAGACGGACAGCTCGGGCAGAAGCGCACAGCCCAGTCCCTGGCTGACCATGGCCAGGACGGCGTCGTAGTCAGTGCGATGACGCCGCATCGTCAACGGCGTCCCCAGCTGGCGCTCCAGACGGTCAGGCGAAGGCTCCCCGCAGTTCCGGGAGCCAGGTCGATCCAGGTGGCCCGTACCAGGTCCGCCAGGGTGGAGGGAGCGGCCTGCTCGGGCCGGGACGACGACGAGCCAGGACCTCGTCGAGCAGCGGGACGTCGGGTCATTCGGGGCGCAGCGGGCAGGGAGTGCTCATCGCGCTCGAGCGAGGGATCAGGTCGAGCTCGCCGCGGCGCTCTGGCCGGGACAGGGCACTGCGTCCTCGACCTCCTCGACGAGTGACCCCAGCTCCGGACTGGTGGTTGCCAGTGAGGACAGCAGGGGCAGTAGAAGCGCACGAACCGCGGCGAAGCTGCCCCCGCACCACGCCGGAGGGTGGAGTCGTCCAGGTCGAAGCCAGCTCACGACGCACCGTGGTCCTCGTCCTCAATGCGCTCGGCACGCGTCCGCCAGGACCTCCCTGCGGCGGGCACGGCTCCGGCGGGCGTGCGGTCCAGGACCCGGGTGCCGCGCTCGCGTTCCAGAAGGCCGAATCTGCTGGAGACGGCGGACGGCGTTATGAAGGATATCTGCCGCCGCGACGACTCCTCCCGCCCTGTGGACGGACCAATAAAAACCGAAAGCCGTTGGGAAGAACTTGCATGAAGTAAATCCACTCCTGCAGATGGATGCGATTGACCTTCATCGAGGAGCACTCGAGAATCATCCCCGTGAACGACGCGCTCCTCCTCACTCTCCTCGGCGGCTGGATCGGTGCCGCGCTGAGCTCCTCGTGGCTCTACTTCCCGGTCTCCAAGGGCACGATCGCGGGCGATTCACTGAAGTACCAGGCCCTCAACATCACCGGTTCCGTGCTGCTGACCATCAACCGCGCGAGCTCCGGCGCCTGGGCCCAGCGTTATTGCCAACGCCTTCTACCTGCTGGTGGGCATCAACATCCTGTTCACGGTGAAGCGGGCCACATCGCCCCAGCTCTCGCGACGGCAGAGTGAGGAGCTACGGGCTCCGAGTGCAGGGGTTCCGGCGCCCCTCCCCCGCCGTCTCAGCAGGCTTCGTCGAGCAGGCCTGACAGTATCCCGGGTGCCGCCAGCCCCCTCCCGTCGACAACCAACCATCCACCAGTTCCGACGCAGTGAGGTCCTGAAGCTCACTGCGTCGTCGTCATGCGGGCCGATCCGGGCGGTGAGGGTGCAAGCCCTCGGCCGGGATGATCCCCAAGGCAGGAAGGGCGGGCGGGAGCGGGCCTGCAGCGTCACCACGGCGGTCCGACTGTCGGCGGCCCGGGCGCTGGTGACGGTGACGTCAGCCTGGCAGCAGCGGGCTGGGCCGAGCGTCTGCAGCCGCATGCTTCGACCTCCCGCATCGGTCAGAGCGCCCGGCGCCGTGATCTGTTCCGTCACCCCGTAGTACGGGTGCGCATCCATGCTCTGCGGCCCCGGAGGCTGCGGCCGAGTCCGCGAGCGACGTGAGTGGTCTTGAGGTCGAGGTAGACCGCTGCTGGCCGATGCGGCGACGAAGAGCAGCGCGAAGACGACACAGATGAGTCCCACCCCAGTAGCAGCGTCTCGTCGCTCTCCTCGCGGCGCAGGCGGCGCGCAGCGCCCATGCGCCGCGAAGAACCTTGAGCGGGCCCTGCAGTCTCCTGCTCACTGCTCCTCCTCGCCCGGCGGGGTGATGGCCGCTCGGCGTCAACGACGACGACGTCGCGACCGATCCCCAGGGAGGCGAAGCCCGGCGGGTCCACGCCGATGGAGACTTTGATTGTCGCTGCTGGCCCCGGCACAGCTGTGGTCGCAGGGACCGGCAGGGAGCCGGACGTGGGTCGGCGTCAACGACGACACTGCCAACCTCGAGAACCGCGGGCCCATCAAACAAAATGGTTTGCCGCACCAAAGATGCTGACCATTATTGCATTATAACGAAAACAGATACCAACCTTTGAGAATTTTAGTAAGCTTCCGCGCCGAGCCCCCCATAGCTCTATCCATAATTCGATCAAGGTAATCATGGGTGCAATGAGTGTCTTTATCCATAATCGCCGGCAGTGATCGGCCAACGATCGATGACGCCCCCTGAACCTCAAGAATCGCCCTTCCTGCTTCAATCAAAAGACATTCGCACCTTATCATCCAAACTAAGCAGAAATGTAAACCAGGTTAGAGTGGAGGCGAACCTGATCTGATTTAATGCGACCTCAACAGCAGAAGTTGCCATAACATACATGCCTGACGAAATCACCAAATCGCAAACCGTCACGGTCAACAATAATAAAGTTGGAATCACCTGCACAACGTTCGGTTCAAATGAAGCTACTGCCACCCATCTGCGACCCGCTGAAAAATGACGCGCGGAACACATATGTAGGTCTATATCTTGACTGGCAATTTGCACAAAGAGATGTGCGGCGCTATAATCTCCGTCGACGCAGCACTCGCTGACCTAGCGCGAAATTTCAACAGCTTCGACACGATTCTGGAGCAAACGCGACTTCCCATAGTCGCCCGGATCAAGGTCTTGCAACCAAAGACACCAACGAGGCTCAGAATGAAGTGAATTGCCGAGCGCCACAAAGGGACGAACGTACTTTGTCGCCACAGGGTCCGACATTACTCGGCATAGTCTTCAGGCTCAACCAGAAGATGCACCCATCCCGGCGGCATCGGATCCAAATGCCGCATGCGCCACTCAAGAGAAACGGGCTTGCCTTGCCCTTATCCAGCAAGGAACATCAGGACCATCTTACAAGATGTTACTGACACCATAGCTTAGAGAAAGTTCATGCGGAGAAGACGTAGGAGAGTTTCATACTCCAAAGGTCGCGGTCGAACTTCCGAATCCTCGAGTAAACCCAACGATGATGCAGTGCACAACGGCCTGGCCTGGCGCTTCAGAGTTCCAAGAAAAGGTGCGGTGCAAACTGATTCGCCAACCTGCGTCAAAACGGCCAATAGGCCCAAACAAAATGTGCAGTCTGGATTCTTGATAACTGAATTCGTCGTCACATACGCCCATTCACCTCGCCGGCAAGCCATAAACTCAAGCGCTTTAGCGTGCCAAGCCGCTGACAATCAAGTTTAGAAAGTAATTTGCTGCCACCCCAAGCTCTTTGTAGTTGTGACTTTGCATCTTGGTACGGTGTAGTGACCTAAGAACGGCGATTACCAAAAATGTAAGTCTTAGCGGCAGTTGTTCATACTGACCAACAGTGTTGCCCATTCCATCTCTAGCGCATCACCAAGCGAGTGGACAGCCAGTTGAGTATTGATTGGCAGATGCTGGGGCGCCTGCCCAACCCTCACAGCAAGTTGGTGTTAGCCTGATGGTCTACCAGAAACACGTAGTCTCAGCAATCTTGCGGCCACCAGCTGGAGTTCGAAACCATGATCGCCCGATAGACAACTTTGACCGTGAGGGCATCGAGGAGAACCTGGTACTGCTTATCTTCACGTGATACGTTCAATAATGTTTGGTTTTAATGTTTTTCAGTCTTTGGTATGCAACAACAAGAAAGCTACCATCCACAAGCGGACCAGGAAAGTCATACCAGCGTGAGAGTCCTGAAACCCAATAAGCCTTTACGTGTGGTTGTCTTGCCCTTAAGCAGTCGTTTGGCATCATTACGAAGATCATTGAGAAACAACGGCTCGATGACCTTAAGAATATTAGTCTCGCTAGTAGTGCCTACCAGCAGCCTGACGAGCTTGTTTAGACTTGGACCAGCTGGAACATCACTGCACCAAAACAGCGGGCCAATACGTCCATCGAAAGCGACATGCCTCAAGGAGGCTTCACGCATGATGTAAAGAACCCGGAGAGGCAACGGGTAAGAGAAGAGATCCGTCTACAGAAACCCAGCTAAGATCGCGTGACGCGGACGCTTATTCTCAGGCGCGTATTTAAATATTACCGAACAACGGCAACTGCGGGCCAAGATCGCAGGCGTCGTTTCCATAAGATAAAACGATAAAATAGGCTCGCTTCTAGCAATCCCGCATCATCCCCGAAAAGTAAAAAAAGTAATCCGGTAACCAGATCGGCATTCTGAACAGCTTCATCTTCCTCTTCAGGGTCTATAGGGCACTATCGCCAACCTCTTCATCTGCGTCTGCCACATAGCTGCATAAGCATATTTATTTTAATAACGGATGCGTGTCAATCGAAGGGACCTTCTTCGACCTTTGTAATAGAGTCGATGCTCATAAAAATTGCAATCTGTCGACATGATCAGCAAGGTCATGAGCGGGAAGGTCACTGGTGTCGAACTTCTGGAGGACCCTAGCCTCGTGTTGAAACGTCTCAAAAGCTAACAATTAGAACATAGCGAGGAAACCCAGCCTTTATTGACCCTCCATACAGTAATCCAAAGCTTGATCGTACGCTTTGTGGAGATCTGCCCCAGGACTCTTAGCTTCACCAATAAAAAACAGAAGGCCAGAAGCAGTCAATATAACTCGGTTACCAGTTGTCGCACGAGCTGCATCCTGCTCAACATGCTCGAACTGCTCAGCATCAATACTAAACATTCTCAAAAATGACGACCAGGAACTGCTGCCCATAAGACTTCTCTATGTGTGTGCGTCATCTCTTTTGCAGTCCAGTTATCAATACGTTCACGCCAGTGAACGGAAACTTCCGCAACGCATTCTGATGGTTTCATTGATCGGGGATGATGGGTATCTGAAAGTCTGTATATACCTAGTATACCCATCATGCGGTTTCAGCCATACGTTACCAGCATGTTTTGCTTTCCTGGGCGCTAAGCCAAACTACCTACCAAAGGATACCGACCACCAACACACTGATCACTTAACTAAACAATGCAACCGTTAGTTAGAACTATGTCTATGTCTAAACTGCGCGCAAGTACTTACCTAATTCTTTCACAGTAAAGCGAACGGAAAGAGCCCTTCCATAGCTTAGGACGTATAGCAGCGTTACCCTGGTACTATTTCCTCGCGCCAGTTCTAACCTCCGACCACGGGCCGACATAACCTGATTCACACGATAACTCGAAACGTTTGACCTGGTCGTTTCGCAGCTGAGATAGAGAGCGGCAAATGCCAAACCATCAGCTGACCAGAAAGCGGCCAGAATCGTAAGAAATGTACCGGTCGGGGAGGTTGGTTAGGCGGGTGATGGGTGGGTGGCCCATGGGTGGCGGTGTGGGGTCGGTGGTGACTGCAGAGGTGCAGCCATGCGTAGGGCCTGGCGGCGCTGGTCTCGGAGGTCGTAGTGCGGGCGTAGCGCGCGCCGGCCAGGGTGCGGTGGAAGCGCCTGACCCTGCTGTTGGTCTGCCGGTAGGGCGGTGTGCTGGCCTTGACGCCCAGCGCTGCTGGCAGGCGGCTTCGCCAGGGCCCGGAGCGGCAGGCGGTACCGTTGTGCCTGTGGACAGGACTCTGCTCGACCCGACTCCTCGGGCGCTGAGAACCATGACACCGCAGCGCTGGAGCACGCCGACGGCGGTGGTGTCGGCCTCTCGTCGTCGTCGTGGATCCTCGCCAGCAGACCAACGCGGGAGTAGCCATCAGTCGACCGAGTGCACGCAGGCGTAGCCCATCACCGGTCTGCGTACCGGCCGGGTCGGGCCTTGCGGGTGGAGGCGCGGCTGCGCGCGCCCTGGCGCGCGCACCGATCGCAGCGCCATCCACCACCGTCGGGGATGCCGTTGCCGATCTCTCTTGACGTCGACGTGGACCAGGGATCCGAGGTATGATGCGTGGGTGCCCCTATGTGGTGTGTCAAGCGGCGGTGGTAGTTTCGCGTGGCTGGTTGGGGGGTCGAGGCCGTTGCGGACTGGGCGGCGTGCAGGGTCAGGATGCGGCGGCAGGGGCTGTGGGCGAGGACGGCCTGGCGGCGTTTTGCCTTGGCTGCGTTTGCGCTGGTAGGCCTGGGAGAGACGGGGTCGGCGCGTGAGGCGAAGGCGGAGGGAGCATGGCGCGCTTGAGCCTCTTGTTGCCGCTGGGAGACGCACCGTCATGGATCGATGAGCCGGCTGGCGTGTGACGGGAGCGAGCCCGGCGTGGAGGCCAGCTGGGCCCGTGCCTGAGGTCTTGCCCAGGGTCTCGCCAGGAAGATGGCTGCGGCCGACCCCGATCCTGGGGCACGCGGGTCAGGACCCGGCACACAGGGTGGGCCTGTACCCAGGGTCTCGACCTGGGTGGCGATACACGCCTGCTGGGCGTGGCAGGGCGAGAGAGCTGACGCCAGCGGCACCACTGCGGCGGCGTCGGTGCCGGCGAGACCACCACGGTCTGGTGCTCCAGGCCGAGACGATCTGGCCGGCCCAGGTGGTGCGCCGCCCGCACCCGTGCTTCTTGGAGCCTGGCGTCAGTCCTTGCCTTGCCCGCTCGCTTCAGGATCGGCTGGGTGGGCCAGGCGGCGACGGCCCAAGACGGCGTCGTGCGCTCCGGCTGTGGCCCCACCACGGCCTCGAGGGCTGGGTGGATCTGGGTACAGGCCCCGGATCCGGGTTCTCGGTCTGCTGACGGCTAGGGCCAGGTCCAGGTCGAACCGTGAGCATGATAAGGCTGCGGCGTCCTCGGTCCGAGGTGTTGATGTAGTTCAGGGGTGAGGCATGGTCCGGCGGCCTGGGTGATGGTTATGTCCTGGCGTCGGTCCTGCGTTGCTCGGCGTCAGGTCGGCGATGCGTCGCATCGACAGTCCGGGGCAGGTGATTTGTGATGTCCTGAGCCGCAAACGCTAGGCCCTGATGGTGGCAGGCTGGTCGACCACCACCAGCACCTGCCTCGTGCCTGCAGGCGCTGGTAGACCTCACGCAGCCGGTCCTCGTCGCTGGGTAGGGGCCTGTCGAGGACCTTCTGCCTGTCCGGCTCAGGGCCGTGGCCCAGTGCTCGCCTACTGACGTCGTGATGCTGATGAAGAATTTCGATGTCTCCGATATCCATCTCCCGCCGCCTCGCATGGTGAGGGTCACTGCGGACGACCATCCCGGCCCACGCCTGCGAAAGACCACACACAGTGGGTCGTCTCTTATCCAGCGGTCACTAAAGCGCCCGACCGCCACAGGTGACTTTCACCGACCACCAGACAGGAAGAAGCCACCCAGCCCACAGCAGCTGGCCCAGCCCCCGCGCCCACCACCAGAGCTACTAACAAGATGACGGGCACGCGCGCGAGCGCTGGAGCGGTCGGTCATGGGCTGGCCGGCCCTGGTACCGGTCAATCAACGCTTGACGGTAACAGAAGCACTGAAATGGGCAGCGACCCGCTGGACGGGCCAGCCCTGCTCGACCATGGCAAGCCCCTCTCACGAGCACGAGAGGTCAGGGCTGCGTTAAGGTAGACATGAGGGAGAGCACCTTTCATGTCTGGGTTGATGGGAGCCGTAACCCCCAAACTCAACCAGCCCAAGGCGCTCTCTCACCTCAAAGACTCTTGGATCACAATTCCCCTCAACCAACCCAATTCGATCAGTACATCTAACATGACCCTTTCTGCTGCACAAAATCCACTAGAAGGGCGAAGGTATTTAAGATCTCCGATTCCGAGGCTTTGTATACTGAATCAGCTCTCCTGCAAGCAATGAAGGTGTATAAGTACCAGCCACTTTTGTCCGAGAAGTCCAATCATCAGATTTCACATTGTTGATGTAGGTAGTAACGCTACTTTTGAAAGTCTCAAACTTATCCTGAGTCATCACCGCGCCCTTCAAAGATGGGCGTCACGTGACATAACGTAACATGACGGTGCACCAATACTGGAAGACCTATTATGCGGACTGTCCATACCTTGACTTAAGCCAGAGATCGTAGAGTGACCAAGCTGTTCCGCCTCTGCCTTAATTATCGTAGGTTCAGGTCAAAGATCTCTGTTTTAATTCGATAACCACAAATCTATCCTCAGACATCCGCCACAAATTGTCCGGCCCCTCCGTCATCATCTTCTCTGTCTGGACGGCCTGACTCAAAACCCAGGATTAGCCCCAACTGTCTAAATTGTTCTTCGGCGCGACTGGCCGTATTTTCTACACCCCATACAATCTTTCGAAGATAGACGCGATTTCTAACCGTATCACCGCACTGCCATACTGGCGTAAGAACTTCACCGCATTAGAGGCCTGATCAAGGACCTTTTTTCTTCTGCCGTGGCTCAGGACGAATGTATGGAGTGAGGACCGTGGAGTTCATTCGTTGAAGCTGACACCAGAGTAGCCTCAGCAGAACTGAGGTGCTGTTGATATGTGGCCAGTTCTTCCATGTACCACTTTCTCCGAACCGGAGTGCAGGGAACTGATGCCTGCTGAAGAATATCTATAGCTTGCCATGAGTTTCACCATTACGCATGAAGTTAAATGCTGCGCGCCGCGCTTTAGCCAACAACGAAATTGAACTGGTTGCGCATCATATCCTACATTCGCTGTATTCTTTAGACTCTTTTATCCATTGTGGTCGCGGTCCAGGAAAATTTGAATCAAATCGGCAACGGCTTCGACACCAGCTCCCTAATTTGCTCCGAGTGATAATTTCGACTCAATCTGATTGTGCGCGAGTCGCAGGCGAATATAATTGTCTCAGTTCAGGGTTGTGGCAGTGTCAGAGCCGCCTCTACCGGTTAATAAGAGTACGGCACAATAGTTCCGATGTCACGCGTTCCTCTTCCCATTCCTTTGTCGCTTTTCTGAACGTGACGCGCTCTCTACATGTAGAGACCTTGAGCGCTTCCTGCATCCGCTTTCGTGGAGATGCCGGAGTAGGTACGCCATCGATAACAAGAATTTGCTACGCATCGCCGGGAAGATCTACACCATCGTACTTGTTGACTAGTACAGACGAGTCCTATATGTTTACCAGACTGCATCTCAGAGAGTGTTGTACGCATGTCGTCAACGAAGAATAGCATCGGCAAATCGTGACCATCGTTCAGCATCTTTATCGCTAGGAACTAATACGACAACGTTCTTAGACGCAGCGCATTAGCAAAGGTTTTGAGCATTTCTTGGAATTTTAATAATCTATCTGCGGATTCAGTTCCAAAGGAGCAAGGATGATTCTGTCGCCCAGGCTCGACGCATTCTTGGTGTTATCGGAGTGTTAACGCTGTTGCGTCTATACTGAGTTCGGTTACTAGTACGCCTTTCATTTTCCAAGGTTGCAGTGAGACACACGTCTCAGCTTGATTAAATCCAATGAGCATCTCATGATCGGGACACGGTGGTCTGATTTCAATCTCTTCGAGGTAACGGTGGTAACCGTGCAGTAACTGAGAGAGTTCGCAACCAGATCCCAACGCAAAATACAGGTCAGCATTTGTGTCGCAATTTCTGTATGCAGGCTGATCATGCTCATTAGTTCGCTGGCATGATTCGCGACGTTTTGAATGACACTCGAATGGGTCCATTGCATGTCCATCCTTGGTGTCTGCATAAGCTTTGGTCCTTGTTTATTCAAGTCTGCATCAAATAATTTCAGTACTTCGTCGGGGAGTGATCGTCGAACGATCTACAGAGAATTGCGATTCAGTGGTTGATATTGCCGTGTGCGCATCATCAACTACTATTGTCCCTAGTTTGACGTTGCTGGCGGGTTTACTTCCTTCACACCAAAAACATTTCTTTTCCATTGAATAGCTTATGGAATGTAGTTACCAGAATTGACCTAGATGACTGAAAGTCGAAATTTTTTCGTCTCTAATAACGGAAATTTTGGCGTTCTCGGCTCTTTGAACAACTTGGTCAATCAAATAACTGTCGGGCACCAACAGGGCAACGGGTCCGGCGCTCTCATTCATACTGACAGTGCCACCAGTAGCCTGTAAGAGTTTTACCAGATCCGGTGTTCTGCTTGATTACGAGATCTTTTCGGTTCGACGTCAAAACCATCCGTCCAAAACTTCAGTTTGCTCCTGGCTGCAGCTTCATCCTATTGATGACCTCAAGTGTCGAGTATATTTCTCTCGGATTGATCAGCTCATGACTTTGTCTGCATCAATTTCGTTCCAGTTAATTAACAATTTGCTTCCTTCCAACCATCTTGACTGTTCCGCTCGGCTTTCGCAGCAGTTCTACCATGCAGTCGGAACTCACTGTGTCACATTAGATTTTCAGGTACAGGATAGTAACGCTTTGTCCTTCCACCCATCCGACCCGTGGCCTGTTGATGACTAAAATTTCGTTATTATTGTGATTTCCGCATTAGTTTGCGTGATTCATTATCATTTCTCTGATTGATTGCTCACCGCGGTCTCCAGCGTTCTTCGGCTGTGTTGGACCCATCGGCCCGATGGACTGTTACGCTGGTCGTCGACGAAGGCTGACAGGTCCAGATTGCGCCCGGAGGCGGCAGCATCCGCTCGACCAGAACAGTGAGGTCCCTCGCTCTCCAGGATCGTGGTGGTCAGCTCAGGGCGTCCGGAGCGGGCGACGAAGACGCGGCCGGGGCGTTGACCCAGATCTCCTCAATGGACTCGTCATCGAGGTAGCTCTGGAGCGGTCCCAGACCCGCCATGGAGTCCAGCACGTGGGAACGCGCCCCCGGAGGGTCGATAAGCGGGGACGAGTCCGGCGTCGGAACGACGCAGATAGTCCTCCTCGGCCTCGGTGATGAGCTGCTCGAGGTCGGAGGCGTCCTTGAGGGGTCGATGCCACGAGCGCGCACCAGCTCGCGAACCTCCGTCAGGAGAAGATCGGCAGCGTCCATGATGCCTCTCAGCGTGGGTGTTGTGTGAAGGGATGAGTGAGGATGGTTGAGGAACGACCAGGGGTTCTGCGCTGAACCGTGACACACCGGCCGGTCGGTGACCATTGTCACGAATAAACTCTAGGGCACCTGGCCGCGAAATGGCCACCACCTCGGTAGAACCTGTGGATAACTTCGACCAGATGGTGCATTCCTCAAGCCGCTTCCCACGGCTGCGGACGTTTGCCGCCAGCGGACGGGCGCGGCTGTCCTGCGAGACATAGGACCTGTCGCCTACGGTTGGACCATGTCACAGCCTCCGCAGTCCCCGGACGCCCCCGGCACCACTGATGTCGACAGCGGTGTCGACAGCCTCACCGACGAGGCGACCTCCGACGTCGAGCGTGCTGCGGCTCAAGCTGCCGACGACCGCAGCGAGCACAGCGGGCTGATGACCAGGATGCCGATGACACCGACTATGACGATGACTATCGGGCCCCCGTTGTCGTCGCTCCGCTGCCCGGGGCGTCATCCGGGCCTGTACAGGGAGGCCGGCGGGTCTCGACACCCCAGGCCGCCGAGGCTCCCCGCCCCCATCGCTCCGCGCTGTCCCTGGCGGCGATGGCGAGCGTCGCCGTCGCCGGACTCAACCCGACTCGGCTGGCGCTTCCGCAGTCCGAGACCCCCGAGCGGCACATCATCGGCGTCATCGACACCCAGGGCCGGCACTGGGAGGTCCATGAGGCCCGCACCGATGCCGTGGGCGCCTCCTTGGAGGCCGAGGCCGAGGTCCTGCGCCGCATCGGCCGGGTCGTCGACGACGGACGGCTCTCCTTCGACGTTCCTCGCGTCTCCGGGTCCCTGCGGCAGAAGGACGCTCACATCCAGGTCCGCTCCCATGTGGAGGGCAAGCCGATCCCGGTGGAGACGCTTCGACCGGGGCCCGGGATGTCGGCAGGCCTGGGAAAGGCGCTCGGTGAGATCCACGAGCTGGCCATGAGGGTGGTCTCCGAGGCCGGCATGCCGGTCTACGACGCCGAGGAGGTGCGTCGGCGCTGGCTGAGCCTGCTGGACGACACCGCCGCGACGGGCAGGACCCCACCGGCGCTGCTGGGGCGCTGGGAGCAGGCACTGGAGGACACCGCCCTGTGGCGCTTCCGCCCCACCGTGGTGCACGGCGACCTCGCCGAGGAGAACGTCCTGGTGGCCGGCGGCACGGTGGTGGCCGTGCGGGGCTGGTCCCAGGCGCATGTGGGAGACCCGGCCGAGGACCTGGCCTGGGTGTACTCCTCGGCACCGGTGGACTGCCTGGACTCCATTGAGGACGCCTCACGACATCGCCCGCTCCGAGGGCGTTGACCGGCACCTGCGTGAGCGGGCCGAGCTGGTCAGCGAGCTCAGCCTGGCGCGCTGGCTGCTGCACGGGGTGAGAACCGGGGACAAGCCGGTCATCAATGACGCGGTCGCGATGCTGAAGGACCTGGCCGCCCAGGTGGGCGACGCCCCGCTGGTGGAGCCGTCCACGCCCCGACTGGCACCGGTGCCCGGGGTCCGCGAGCCGGCTGGAGCCCGACGCCCGATCACCAACCCGGTGGCCATGGTGCGCGTCGACGACGAGGATAGCTTACGAACGCGCTGCTCACGCGCCTTTACCCCGCTGTCAGGCCGACCTGATCCGGTCGAGGCCGAGGCAGACCGGCTGCGAAGAGCTCGGTCGGACGCGTCCCCCGGGTAGTCGACATACGTAGGCGGCACGCACCGTTTATGGAGACCCCCGAAGCGCCCAGGACGTAGATCGCTGAGCTGGTCCACTGACCCGGCGGCGTCCGGTCTTCCAGTCGACGATGAGCCATCCGGACCCGTCCAGGCGGCAGTATTTATGTCCATGGCAGCGCAGGGTGGTGGCACCGATGGTGATCTCCTTGTCGATCTCGTGTCGACAAGAACGTAGTCGTCCAGAGCGCCAGTCACCGTCCCCAGCCAGTGCCTCAACACGTTGCTGGTCCTGGGGATCGGTTGTCAACGCTGGCCTCTAGCCCGGAACAGGGTGCCGCGAGCGCTCAGGAGCTGGGCGATGGTGTCGGAAGACGGTTCCGAGCCAGCGGCGGCGCGGGCTCGGGCGGGAAGCGGCCGACGGTGTCGAGGTGCGGCGAATCGCCGACGGTCGGCGCGCAGGTCGTCCAGGCGGGTGGCGGCCAGGGGTGCTCGGGCAGGCGGACAGTGGGGTGGCTGACGTCGCCGGGCGCTCAGCCAGGAGAAGACTTGTTCCAGCCGCCAGCGTTGTAGTGTGTCATCGCTCGCCTCCGGTCTATGGCTGCGCTGGCGCAGCCTGACGGGAGCGGTATCAGTAGCAGGTCGGCGGAGCTCGCCTCGCCTCATGGCGGCGGTGACCTGGGCGGCGGGCTGCCCGCGCCCGGCGCAGCGCGCGGCAGCCCGGTCCGTATCCGCTCGTCGTCGTGCGATTGCCCGTTTCCCAGACGCCTGGGCGCCCGCAGGTCTCCGTCTGCCCGGCGTCCAGCCAGGTGCCCACCTGGGTCAGCGGTCAGTTGGGCGGGACCCATCGAAGTCGACCCATCCGTCTGCGGCGTAGACGGAGGTCGCGTGCCGGCGGAGCTCGGTGAGGAAGCGTGAGGGCCGGCGGGGCTTGGAGCGGTCTTGGACAGGTGTGCCGGTCAGGGAGGAGACTCGTGGCGGGCCCGCAGGTGCAGGCGACGTAGGCGTGGGCGGCGCTCCTCGCGCTGAGGCTCTGGCGTCAGGGCACTCCTTTGTGAGGCGGTGCATCGTCTCTGGGGCTGTGAGGGGCTGTCCGTCGCACGGCCAGGCTGCCGCCGACGGTGAAGGGGGAAGGTCGCGGCGCCGGCCCGCAGAGGGAAGGGGAAGGTCGAGAGGTGCTCCCCATCCAGCCGGTCCTCCACCACGCGCAGGTCCTCCTTGACGCTGCTGGTGGTGAGGAAGACCTGCTCGTCCATGCCGGGCACGCGGCGACGGCGTCACTCCAGTCCCTTGGCGGCGTGGGACAGTCAGGAGCCGGACCGCGCGCGTGTCGACCTCGGGGGCGCCTGGGCGGCGTCCCCATGCTCCTCGGCGGCGTCGAGGCCACCCAGAGCAGGAAACCGCAGGCGTCGGGGGTGTCGGTGTCCGTGGCGCAGGCGGGGCCGCCGCCTGGAAGGAGCCGAGGGCGCGGTGGGCCCATCGGGTCGTCGACTGGCGAAGCGATCTCGATGTCGAGACCGAGGGCCTGGGTTTCGGCCAGCGCGACGAGGTCGGGAAGAGCGAGGCCAGGGCCTCCGGACGCGCCTGATCGCTCGGGCGGTGCGCAGCGCGACCGCCAGCCCCGCGGGGGTCAGGCCCACGCGAAGCAGCGGCCGTGGCCCCCTCCGCCCCGTCGTCGTGCCATCGCAGCAGGGCGTCCAGGGCCTCGCTGAGCAACGGTGAGTCGACCTGGTCGCCGCCGCCGTCCGCGCCGTCCCGGGTGCTCTGCGTGCTCCGTGCGCCGGTGGTCGGAGGAGATCACGGGCAGCCCCGCCAGGGCGTGGTGATCAGCGGCGCCGATGCCGAAAGCCGGTCGGGAGCCTGACCACGGTCGCGCTCTGGGTCCGTGGCGGCGGCAGTCAGTGCAGGGCGCGGACGTCGCGCTCCTCGGGGGACGTAGAGCATTCCTCCCAGGCCGACGATCGTGTAGGGCAGACCGGTCCTCTCCAGCTCGGCGGCGATGTGGTTCCATCTGCGCCCGTCCGGCACGAGCGGCCATCTCGGCGTCGGGAGACCAGCGCTCGGCGAGGAAGGCGGCGACGGTGCCGGGCCTCCTCGGCGGGGTCCTGGAGGAAGGCCCGTGCAGTACAGTCCCGGCTTTCAGCCCGAGGCGACAGGCTGGGCCCGCAGGGGGCGACGGCGATGCGCCTCACCGGTCCTGTCCCGCACGACGCTTAAGCGCGCGGCCTCGGAGACGGCGTTGGCGGACGTCGAGGATGCAGTGAGCGGGCACGCCAGGAGGTGTCGACAGCTCCAGGACGGGGGCGGCGCGTCGGCGGCGGTATCGGAGGCGAGGCGGGCGGTGCCACTGGGGTTGAAGCGCTGGTGGGAAGGTGTCCGGGGCTCCGGCGCTCGCCCCGCGCCATCCGTAGATGGCCTGGTGGAGTCGCCGACGGCAGTCACGGAGTCGGCGAAGGGTGCGGACGGGAGGCGGACCCATGGGCGATAAAGGGTGTCCTGGAACTCGTCGAGCAAGGACGGCGGGGTACTGCGCCCTCACCTGGGCGGGCCGCCCCGGGAACGGACTCGGCGATGGTGCAGGCCAGAGCGATCTGGTCCCGCGTCGAGGAGGCCGTGGCGGCGCTTGTAGTCGTGCAGCCTGGCGAGCGACGTCGGGCAGGAGCCTCCACTCGGTCATGACGGCCGCGCCTTTGCCGACCGGTCTCGCAGCTCCTTTGCCGCGGCCAGGGCGGTGAACTGCCTCGCTCCAGGTCGGCCCGGGTCCTTGGCGGCCTCGTCAGTGGTCAGCAGGTTCCGCTCAGGGCACTCGCGGGACTGTACGGCACTCGTGTTGTGGATGCTCGCTCGTTGGGAAGCGGGAGGGTGCGCCTCCCGAGCCGCGACGATCTGCCACAGGCGGCCCTGGGTGATGAGGGCGGAGTCGTCGACGCCGATGCGCAGGCCGTGGTCGCGCACCCAGGGTGCCGGGCAGAAGGGAGTTGTAGAGTGGCGATCATCGGCTCACACACCGACATCGGTGGCATCGGCGGTATCGGCGCCATCCTGCCGCCCCGGCGCGCGGTGACCGGGAGCAGACTGGCGGCATTGAGGCTGGCCAGGGCGGGAGGCGACTGCGCTGAATCCCAGCTCTGCAGTGGCCTCGGGTGAAGGTCAGTCCGAGGACCTGGTCGGGGCGACCGTGCCCGGTGGCGAGACCAGGCAGACGACCCGCTGGGCCATGGTGGCGGTCTTGCCGAGCCGGCTCCGGCGACGACCAGAGCGGGCTGAGTCGGTGAGCGATGACGCGACTCTGCCCTCGGTGGGGGTGTGGATTACCCAGCGCCCGCCAGGGTTCGCGGGTGAGCCGCGAGCCCAGTGGGGGGTCATGAGACGACTCTCCCCGACCTGGACGGGCAGGAGTCCCTTGACCATGCAGGTGGCAGCTCTGCCGGTGCGGCCTGAGCAGGGGTCCTGAACCGGCCATGGTCATGCCGGCCACGAGGTCCCTGGCCCAGTAGTCCTCGGAGACCCCGGTCAGCGGTGCTCAGCTGCCCTGTCAGTTGCCTGTCCCCGACCTGTCCGCCGTCTGAGGGCTGGTGACTGGGGTCGAGCGCGGCGCCGGTGGGGCCAGGACGTAGCCGTCACCGATCGTTTGGAGGGCCTTGCCCAGGGAGCACAGGCTCCGCCCAGGATATGGTGACCTTTGGTAGGACGCCAGGGCGAGCCGGTAGGCGCGTCAGTCAGTGGCGTTGACGTCTGGGATGCGTTGCCCGGTCTGAGGTCCATGACGCGCACGCCGTTGTTCCCGCCTGGTGGCTCTCATCCTGCTGCTTCGTAGCCGCCCAGGTGCTGGAGCCGACTGGATGTCCGGAGATCGTGACGACGGCCGAGTCTGGTTGCACGGACCAGCCCCGGCCCGTCCAAAGCCGGGGCCGAGGGAGCCAGACGGGGATGTCGACGTCGGCGCGAACGGGGTTGCCTGACGTCGGCGCGAATACCCAGGCGCCGCAGCCACTTGTAGGCGTCGAGGCGCCTGATCATGGCGCGCGGGCGCGGTCGAGGCCAGGCCTCCCAGCCAGGTGTCGAGCTGAGGCCGCCCAGACGTTCCTCGAAGGCCGGCCTTCAGGGCAGGGCTGCAGGTGTTCTTCCGCCCGCTCGGCGATCTCGTGGATGAGACTGCCCAGGCCCAAGGCGTCGCTGGCGGGACCGAGCCCGTTGCGACCAGGAACCAATTTTGAGAGGGCAGAGGGCTGCGGCCCCCAACGCCGGAGGACTGACTCTGTATCCGCTCCCCTCGGCGACGAGGGCTGGGCAGGGGCTCATGCACCGATCCAGGTAGGGCCTAGCGCCGGAACGTCCCGGGCGAGCGAGACGGGCCAGCAGCCTGACGGCGACCCGGCCGCGCCGGCGCGCTCGGCGGTGTCATTCCAGGTTCCCAACGACAGCTGCACGGCGCAGCCCCCACCAGGCCGCGCAGGTGAGGTCTCCGCGCGAAGGCGAGGGAGGGGGCGCCGTCGCAATGGTCAGGGCGATCCCGGCGCTCTGGGTGATCCTGCTCGAAAGGGGAGGGGTGCGCTGGCGTCGGCGGTGGCGGTCGGTGAAGGCGTCTGGTGGCGCGGGAAAGGCGATGAGAGCGTGCGCCGTCGGCGCACTTGTGCTGGCAAGTGGCGGCAACGGCGTTGCTGCCGCCGGCCCCGTCCCCCGACGCGGTGGACGTCGCCGCCAGACGGTCGGTGACCGCGTCGACGAGGAGGCCGGTGCGGGTCAGGAGTCCTCAGGCGCAGGTCCGGCCAGCGGTCCTGCTCCAGCCCGGTGACCACGACGAGCTCCCACCGGCCAGCGCAACGAGCCGGGGTCATCACGGCGACGCTCCTCCGGCGCCGGCCCTGGGGGGCGACGTGGAGTCCGAGGGCAGGACCTCGGCGTCGAGCTCGCTCAGGAAGCTGACGCGTCCTGTCGGATGACGTGCCCGGCCCAGACCTCAGCGTGCGCTTGAAGAGGGTCGTGACGACGTCGAGGTCGTGCCGGTGGCCTGGACAGGAGCGAGCGCACGAGCTTCCGGAGGGCTGCAGTGACGGCCCGCCAGGCCCTGGCCCGGTCGGAGGCGCCAGGCGGCCCAGAGCAGGGCCTCGACATCGCGAGGGGCAATCGGCAGGCACCCCCGACGGCAGCGCGCAGTGCCGCAATGATCCGGCGGCGGTGAGCTGATCCGTCAAGCGCCCAGCGGCTCCCCCGTCCGGGACCGGGTGAAGGCGGAGGCCTCGATCGGTATCGGCCACGAGGGACAGGAGGGCGACGTCGGCAACGTGGGGGTTCGAGAAGTGGCCCTGTGGTGGCCTCGGTGGAGACGCTGGCTCACTGGGCTCGGCCCCGCTGACACTCTCGACCGCGGCCTGGGGTCCTGGCGCAGTTCGCGGTGCAGCCGGCGCAGGTCCATGGTGGTCGCCCACCAGGGGCGGGTGAGGAGGTTGATGGCGGCCCCACGCTGAGGCGGTTCGCCGCACCCACCGAGCTGGTCGCGGACGGCGGCGCGCACGATGTCCAGGAGGCTGCAGCGGCTTGCGTTCGCGCAGCAGCACCGCGGGCGTGCGGGAGGTCAGGGAACGCCCCCGCCGGCGCAGTCCCCGGGCGAGTGACTCGGCGTCGGCGGCGCTGCACGATGACCGCCATCTGCGACCAGCAGTGCCGTGATGGACGTGCTCGGCCGAGAGCCCATGACGCCAGCGGGAGGAGGCCAGGATCGCTCGACACCGGTCGTGGCGCCGTCACCCGGTCCGCGTCAGGCGCCCTGGAGCCGCGCGCGAGGCCGAGGTACGGGAAGCCATGACGCCTGCCGAGGGGCTGCCGTGCCGTCACTGACCCGCGCTCTGGTCGGCGACCACCGCCGCGATCGTCGGTTCGCCCCGGTAGCGGTAGTCAGCCGCAGGCGGCTGGCTCCGGAGACTGTGTGTGGTCCTCGGTGGCGACGAGCAGGCTGGCGTGCCACCGTAAGGAAGGTCTCGACCGCGACATCGGGGTCTCCCAGTACGCGATCTGCGCTCCGGTGCCCGTCGGGGTCCGGGGGCGGCCAAGGGCCGTCAGGAGCCTGGCGGTGGCGGCCGTGCAGTCCTGGTAGTCGTCGACGATGAGCGAGATCGATGGTCAGGACGGTATTTATGTCGGAGTCCCAGGATCCCAGGGCCTACACGGCCTTGGTCCTGGAGACGGGCGGCATCCATTTGGCAGGGTCTGCGCCCTGCGCCTGGCACTGGTCCGGCCCGCGCGTCCCATGCAGAAGCTAAGGCTGGCCCCAGATGGGGACGTTGAGCTGGCGTCCCAGATCGGTTGTAGCTCATCGGCGGTGATGCCGAGCTCCTCGGCGCGCGCCAGGAGGTTGGTGCAGCTCGAACGGAAGGCCTCGAGCCTGCTCGCCTCGACCGGGAGTCCCGCCAGCTGATGGTTGACCAATGAGGCCAGACGGAGTCCTTCCGCACCGCCAGAAGCGGGTCTCGGGGAGGTAACGGTCGGGCCGCCTGGTCAGCGAGGTGGTCAGACCAAGTCAGGGCCAGGCATGGGGTGCGGACCGTACGACGCCATCGCCGTGGCCACCGCGCGCAGCAGAGTGGGCGGCTCGCGCAGCCGAGTCTCCGCACGCGTGCGGGTAGGTTGCGAGCAGGACGGCGTCCCGGCCGCCTGCGACCGCGCCTCGGCCAGCAGCTAGGGCCCAGAGACGTCTTATCGGTCCCGGGCCCCCAGGACGACGACGTTGGACCCATCGCTACGCGCGATCCGGGACCCGCTGCCCATCGGCGTCAGCGGCGGGGAGCTCGGGCGCCTCGGGGGCGGAAGGAGACGGACGGGGTCACTGGGACATGGGACCATCTCACCACGGGTCACCGACAGGAACGCGCACTCGTTAAAGGATCGTCACCGACAACCGCTCAGCGCCGGAGAAACCGGCGGGTCGCCTGTCCGCGTGGCGCGAAACGGCGCAGTGCCGGGGGTAATCGGACCTCTGGCGCGCCCGGGCGCCCTGGGATCAGGGCAGGTTCACGCCGCCTCTCTCCCCGATGGGCGGCACGCCCGCTCAATACGGCGCACACAGACGATGCGAAGGAGTCGCTACGCAGGTCACGATCGAATCAAGCACGCCAGCCGCGAGCCTCACTGGAGACCTCCGACTCCCAGGAGAAGGTGCTGGCCGCCGTGGCCGACGCCGAGACCAAGGCCGTCACCCTCAGCGACGACAAGGGCCGCAAGGTCTTCGTGCCGGCCGGCTCCCTGGCGTACATCGAGCTCGGTGAGGCCGAGCCCCGCCGGGTCGGCTCGGTATCCTGAGCCGCACTCCTCTCGACGAGAACGCGCAAAGAGCCCAGATCCGGCGGGCATCATCCCAACCGTTCCGCCACCGCTGATCTGCCCTTGCCGTTGTCTCGCGTCCTGCCGTTGAGGCCGGATATCAACATTCGGATATCCGGGACTGAGGCAGTGGTAGCAGCCGCTCGACTTCGCCCTACCTGATCCCAGACCATCGCCCGCGAGGCGGCATCGGATCCTAGGCTCTCTGAGACGACGAACCGGCAGCAGCGGGAGACCAGGGACCGGTCAGCATGAACCTGACGGAGCGTCGCTCATGGCGACTGGCGCGATGTGCGACGACCCGACGCGGGCTCGCGCGCGCGCCGAGACCGTCCGGGCCACCGATGTTCGCAACCGCCCCACGCGTCGGCCCGCTGAGGAACGCGAGGCCCTGCTGCGTCGGATCGTGGGATCGCGCCCGCGAGTGAGCCTCGAGCCGACGTTCCGGGTGCGAGTTCGGACGCAATATCCACCTCGGCTCCCATTTCTTTGCAGGAACTTCGATTGCGTCATGCTCGACGGCGCCCCGTCATCAACACCATCGGAGACAATAGTAATAGCTTCAGGTCCCAAAAGGTCGGCCCAGGCCACCTCCAACCACGCGCTGGATCCTCGTGAGCGCGCCGACGGCGCCTGCCGAGCTCGTCTGATCACGATCGGCGACGACGTCTGGATCGGTGGCAACGTCACGGTCCTCCCCGGCGCGACCAATATTGGCCTCGGGTAGCGTCGTCGCGTGAGGCAGCGTTGTCACCTGCCTGCATTCCCTCCGGTGTCATCGCTGCGGGTGGCTGGCTCGGTGATTCGGGACGTGACCGGGTCCGATCGCACCAACCACCGGCACAATCGCGACCGACTACCTGGCCCAACGCTGAGCCATGTCTACCCCTCGATTCCTCCCGTTTGTCGGGATGCGGGACCGATACAGTCGCTCTCTCATGAGGTCGCCCGTGCTCGCCGTCGTTGTGCGCCGTCTTGTTCTTCGTCAACGGCGTGCTGCAGCTTCTGCTGGCGCTGACTTCCCTTGGGCCGAGCTCGTCCTGCAAGGTGCCTATACCGTCTCCCTGCTCCTGCCAGGCCGGTCAACCTGGCACGTACTTCCTGGCTCTGGTTCGGCTGCGCCCTGGCATACCCTCAGGTACGGCGCCTGCTGCGCCGTCCTCTACGTGAGCGCACCGCACGTGGCATTGTGTGGCCGTCTCGACCCTGTGGTTGTTCATCGCCCTCGGTAAGTTCAACCTCTTCATCACCACCAGCGACGTCGAGCTGCGCTGTCACCGGGACACTGTCGACCACAGCCGCGTGCGTCCTGAGCAGCAGCATGTGCCTCGTAATGGCGCCGCGACGGCCCCACCTCTGCCTCTGCGAGGATCAGTCCCCACCGTTGGGCTGGGTGGCGATGGACGCTCAGGACGGCCAAATGGGGCCTGCTCAGTCAGTGGATCGCGCAGTCGCAGCGCACGTCGTCTTTCGGCGGCGCCGGGGGTCTCCACCGAGTCGGGGGATCCCTGGACTTCCGGGGCGCCAGGGCTTCACCACCAGGAGCGGGAGATCCCCTGGAGCAGGTCCTCGTCCATCGACTTCTTCACCGTGCACCCGCAGGCCTACTGCGAGTGGTTCGCGCAGGAGATCGCCCGCGACGGGCGTGGCAAACGCGGCCCACAGGCTTATGAAGCCGATCTGCAGGAGCCGGAAGCTGTCTGCCGTGGTCACGCAGAACATCGACGGCCTCCACCAGCGGGCCGGTCTCGAGCGGGTCCTCGAGCTGCACGGCAACTGGTCGCGTCTGACCTGCACCGGCTGCGGTGAGCGCTTCACCCCTGGGACGACGTCGACGACGCCTGCTCCGGCGAGGTCCCCCGCTGCCCCGCGCTCCTCGGTGCTGCGGCCCGGACATCGTGTTCTACGGGAGATGCTGGACAACGACGTCAGCGAGGGGCCAGTCGGGCCATCTCGGAGGCGGACCTGCTGATCGTGGCCGGCACGAGCCTGGTCGTCTACCCGGCGGCGGGCCTCATCGACCACTACGCCGGTGAGCGCCTGGTCCTCGATGAACGCGACTCCCACGCCGTACGACTCCCGCGCCGACCTCATCATCCGTGAGCCGGTCGGCCAGGGTCTTCCAGGAGCTGGAGCGTCTGAGGCGACAGCCCCAACCGATCCCTGGTCCTCGAGGGTCCACGTAGCGCTCGGGAGCACTCGGACTCGCTGAGGGCGGCCGCGTAGTCGGGCACCTCGCCTGAGGGAGCGGTCCGTGCGGCGGCAGCCCGACGACGGCAAGCGAGGACTCTTCGGGAACGTCATCTCGGGACGCTCCACGTGCTCGTAGGGAATGGACTCCAGCAGGTGGTGGATCATGCTGAGGCAGCGCGCAGGTTATCGGCGGACTCCACGAGCGTGCCAGCGCGCGGAGTCGATGTCGGTGTGGACGAACATGTCTCGTCCTGGCGCGCGAGTAGTCGCAGCGGGGCAGGGCCTCGGGTCGGTGGGTGAGAGCTTCCAGCGCCGCATGTCAGATCATCCGCGACTTGGTGAAGCGCTTGTGCTGCTCCTTCTGCACGGAGAACCAGCACTTGCGCAGCAGGATGCCGTCGTCGACGAGCATCCTCTCGAAGACTCAGGCAACTGCTGAGGAAAGCGCCGGTGCTCCTCCAGGTGCAGTAGCCCATGACGTGCTCGACGCCGCCGCGGCTGGCCGCAGGAGCGGTCGAACAGGCAGATCTCGCCGGCGGCGGGCGGGTGCGCGATGTAGCGCTGGAAGTACCGATTGCGCGCTCACGCCGGTGGGGCACGAAGTGCGACCACGCGCGCGACACGCGGGTTGAGGTACTCGGTGATGCGTTTGATCGCCCTTACCTACGGCCGCGTCGCGACCTTCGAAGATGACGACGTGACGGGGTGGGCACTGGTGGCTCCTGACCTTAATTCCTGCATCTCGACCAGTCGGGCTTTGCAGCCTCAGCAGCTCGGCTCGTACAGGGAACGGTCCATGGTGGGGGTGCTTGCCATGCTTGAGTTTCGCACACAGCACGCCTCGTGCGCGCAGGAGCCCTCAACGGAATGGAATCAGAGGAGTCCAGTCCCTGAGTGACCGGGCTCCTCTGGAGTGGTACAGCGACAGGATTCGAACCCGCACCTCCGGGTTATGAGCCCGGCGAGCTACCGAACTGCTCCACCCCGCGTCGGTGTCACCAACCTTAGGGGCACCCACCCCTGAGGCAAATAGCGAGGACGTGCCCTTCCTCACCGCCCGGTGAGGCGGGTCGCAGGGCACGCCCTCATGCTGCGCCTCCGAGCGGCCCAGCCCAGTTTGCTGGGCCTCAACGGCCCGCTTGACGGCCCGCGGAGGCTTCTGCGCATCAACATAGCGCCCAGTCGCCCCTTGCTCCTGGCCGTCCGCGTCGGTCATCGCGGTCTGAGCGTCGGAGAGCGCCTGGCTGAGCTCAGCCTCGGATCCGAGGACCCGCGAGGCCGATGGGTTGGCGGAGGCAGTGGCGGCGCACCTGCGGAGGCCGTGGGCGCGGCGCTCGGGGGTCGGCGAGGCCTGGCCCCACCATCCGCAGTCGGATCCTTGCCATCGGTCGTCTCATATTGGTGTCATTGGCACGCAGCGGCATCGCCGTCGACGGCCTTCCCGCCCCGTAGCGTCGCGGGAGTTGCCGCCGAAGACCTGGTCAAGCGCCTCGAGAGGG
>BNJV01000722.1_pt1 | contig 101577 bp, 175 predicted proteins | sample 8540591 | NCBI WGS metagenome assembly BNJV01 (sample SAMD00202457, study PRJDB9452) | human saliva metagenome | host: Homo sapiens
GGTTACGTATTGGTTGCCCTGTTGGCCGCCATCCGCACACCTGCTGGAGAGCTGCAAGGCCCACAAAACCTTTTCTGCAAACAGACGGCGCCGGCGCTTGCGGCCAAGTTTTCAGGCTGCCACCGACACCGGCGAGCCGTTGCCTGCAAAAATGGCTGCCCGCTTTGCAGGCAGCCTGAAAGGCGCCGGGCCGTGCATTTGGGCAGCTGAACGACGCAGGCCGCCTGATTGCCGCCGCCGAAGGCATCGAAAACCGCCTGCTGCATGGGCGCTGCTCAGCCTCCCGCCGTGGCCGCCCTAAGGCAAACGGCCTGCAGGCGCCGCAACGGTCGTCCGGACACTAAAACCCTGCTGGTGTGCGCCGATCACGGAATTACAGCCAAATCCGGCATCAAGGCCGCCCGCGCCTTGTCCGTCCGTGCCGCTCCGTGTTATCGGCGGCGGATACATCAGCAGCCTGAAAACCCTGAATCCGACGCGCTGGACGTTTGGGAATGAGAAAAGGCTGAAAAGGAAACGACAATGAAAGCAGCAAACGACACTACAGCATTTGAACTCGTCCGCCCCTATTTTGACTGCAACGGCAGCGGCGTGTATTACTGCCACATCGAAACCGGCAAGACGGCGGCATTATCGAGAAACTGCCCTGCGCCTGTCCGACACTATCGACATCATCGGACGGGCATAGACGCCAACGGCGCCATCATTGCATCATTCGCTGGCGCGACGCTCCACACACGGCGCACCGCCGCCCTTGCCTGCTTTACATCGGTACCCTGCAAAGCTGGCAGCGCCTGCAAGGCTGCGGAATCACCATCCAAGCGGCAGACGCAAGCGCGAACCGCCGGGCCGACTACCCGCAGACAGACGGCGCTGATTTCGACGCCCCACACCGTGGCCGACAAAGCAGGCTGGCAGGGCAGCGCCCGCATTCCCCGCCAAACGGCGAAATCGTGAACCAGACAAGTTTAAAAGTGATTTACAACGGCACCGGCGGCCAAGCCTACACCGTGCCAGGCAGCCTGAAAGACTGGCAGGACAACATCGCCCGCTGCGCCGCAGGCAATAGCCGCCTGGCTGCCGGCGCTACACGCTGGCCGCCCCGTTGCCGCACATCCTGCACGAAGCAGGCGGCGGCTTCCACATCTGCGGCGACTCATCCGACGGCAAAACCACCGCCGTCTTGTCGGCCTTTCGGTATGGGGCCAGCCGCAGACGTTGAAAAACACACGGCGCGCACCGATTTGGGATTTTCCAATCTTGCCTTGAGCGCAACGACGGTTTCTTTGCTCGATGAAATGGCGAAGCCACCTCTCAAAACCGTCAGCAAACCGCCTACAGCGTAATCAACGGCAGAGAGCAAAGCGCAGGGCGCCAAGACGGCGGCAACTGCCCTGATCAGGAATGGCGCATCTGCTGTTTTCCACCGGCGAATATTCCATGCAGGCATACATGGAACGCGCGCGGGCGAGCTGTGGAAGCAGGGAGGTTGTCCGCTCGCCGAGCGTCCTCTGCTGCTGCCCACATGGTATCTATGACACCCTGCACGGCTTTGCCAACGGCGCCAATTTTCGTCCGGACCACCTGCAACAGGTCAGTAGCGCAATACCACGGCACCGCCGCCCGCGCGCATGGCCGTCCAGCTGCAACCATCCCGCCGACACCGTCCGCGCCGCACAGGCCATTTTCTTCCAATTCCCGCCCGATTTGGACGGCCACGCGCCTGCGTTGCCTGCCGCTTTGCCCTGCCGCGCTGGAATTGTCCGCCGAAATCACCGCCTTGCTGCAGGCATCGGCACCGCAGGCATCAAGCAATGCTTTTGAAGATCGGTTTGCCGCCGCCAACGGCGCAGGCAAGCATGAAGACCGCCAACCATCCGCAGCATGGCTGCTCTTATGCAGCAACACGCCCACGGCATGCGCTTTGTCGACTGCGCCAGCGAATACACCAACCGCGCGACCACGCCGGTTTCACAGGACGCGAGGGCGATCAGGGCGAAAAGCGGAATATTGGATTATCTCGCCGTGTTTAGGCGAAACTTGCAGGGCAAAGACACTAAAGCCTGCACCGTACTGGCACGGCATCGGATGCCGTCCAAACCATCCGACGGCAGACGCTGGCAATCTCAAAATTCAGCAAAGGCCGCTTTGTCCCATTAGGTGCAGAGCCGCCATGCGACACAGAAGATCGACAACAAACCGCTTCCAGCATGGGCGGTTTTTTGCGCCACCCGTCCCCAAAACGGGACTGGCAAACAGCAACCCACCCAGCGCCGGCGCCTGTTTCCCCGCAAACAGCCATTTCCGCCCAGACGCACAGGGTGCATTTCATCCCGCAGGCACGCCTACCCATTCCCGCACACCCAAACGCATTCAGGAAACGCCATACGGCACCATTGATGCGCATAGTTTCCTTAGCAGGGAAACAACCAGCCGAAAACCGCCCGATTGCTGTAAAGAAAAACGCCACGCGCGAGAAAAAATGCGATTTTGGTGGGTATGTATAATGTTTTGGTTATTTATTTAAGATAAAACCATACCCACAAGTCTTCTTAATCGTGGGCATGCTGTGGGTATGGTGATGAGGAATTCTAAAATCAATAAGTTAAGATACCCTATTGTACCCACCTACCTACTTTGCATACCTCCTGTAAATTATGTAAGTGGGTATGAATCCTTCTCATTAGAAACATTAACTAACAATGTTAATACCTACATACCCACTAAATTTTGCATTTTGCGTTTATATATACGTTTTTTCAGGCTGCCTTGCCAAAACCTGCCCAGTAGTCAAAATCCGGTAAGCGGGCAAACCACAAAAAAACGGCGTAGAAATCACCCCAAAATGCCTGACCTGTAAAATGGGGGTATTTTTTGGGGTATTTTACATATTATTTTTTACTTTAAAATCACCACTCGTGAACATAATTCTAGTCTCCGTCCCACGGAATAAAAACAAAGCAGCCTTTTCAGGCTGCTTTTGTGATTTCTGCCTTAGCCCGCGCCTTTATTTCCATCTGCCAAAGGCAGCCTGAAAACCCTTTCTTTTCGCTTTCAGGCTGCCTTTGCCTTGCTAATGCGCCCCTTTTGTTTCCCGTTTCCCAAGCAAAGCAGCATGAATCCGAAAAACGCAGCAATACACCGAATCCAGCATCAAAGTGCTCAAAGGGATTGGAGCCCGTGAAAGAGCGGCCGGGGATGTATACCCGCACCGACAGCCCCACCCATATCTGCCAGGAAGTGATCGACAACGCCGCCGACGAGGCGCTGGGCGGTTTTGCCGATGCCATCGCCGTCGAAATCCATGCCGATGGCTCGCTTTCGGTGCGCGACAACGGCCGCGGCATTCCAGCCGGCCTGCATCCGGAGGAAGGCGTGCCGGTGGTGGAATTGGTGTTCCCCGCCCTGCACGCCGGCGGCAAGTTCCCGGCAAAACCGAAGGCGCGGGCGCTTTACGCCTTTTTCCGGCGGCCTGCACGGCGTGGGCGTTTCGGTAACCAATGCGCTTTCGACGCGGCTGGAAGTTACCGTCAAACGCGAGGGCAAAATCCACCGCATTACCTTTGCTGGGCGGCGAAGTGGCTGAGCCTTTGGCGGTGGTGGGCAAATGCGCGGTGCGCGATACCGGCACCGAAGTGCGGGTGTGGCCAGACGCGCGCTATTTTGAAAGCCCGAACTACAACCTGGCCGAGCTGGAGCGGCTGTTTGCGCGCCAAAGCGGTGCTGCTCAAAGGCGTCCAGGTATCGCTGTCGCGGCCTGCCGCCAAAAATCGATCAGATGCAGCCTGAAAACGAAGTCAGAAGCTGGCACTATCCCGACGGCCTCCGCGGCTATCTGAACGATCTTTTGGCCGATGCCGAAACCTGCCGTACCGGTGTTCGCGGCGGAAAACTACATCGCCACCGGCCACGACGACTTTCGCGCCGGCGAGGGCGCCGCTTTTGCGCTCACCTGGCTGAAGACGGCGCCTGCGGCGGCGAAAGCTATGTCAACCTGATTCCCACGCCGCTGGGCGGCACCCACGAAGCGGGGCTGAAACAGGCGGTATTTCAGGCGGTGAATAACTTTATCAACCACCACAACCTCTGCCGCGCGGCGTGAAAAATCCAAAGCGACGATGTCTTCTCGCGCGTTGCCTTCGTGCTTTCCGCCCGCGTGCTCGACCCGCAGTTCCAAAGGGCCGAGACCAAAGACAAGCTCACCAACCGCGACGCGCTCAAATTGGTTGCCGCCGTCTGCGCCGATCCGCTCGAATTGTGGCTCAACCGAAAACGTCGAAGCCGGCAAAAATCGCCGAGCTGGCCATCCGCCAGGCGCACAGGCGCGGCTGCGTTCGGTGAAGAAAAATCGAAAAGAAAAAGGCAGCGGCGTGGCCGTACTGCCCGGCAAACCTCACCGACTGCGAAAGCGAAGACATCCGCGAAAAACGAGGCTGTTTTTTGGTCGAAGGCGATTCAGGCCGGCGGCTCGGCCAAACTCGCCCGCGACAAAGCCTTCCAAGCCATCCTGCCCTTGCGCGGCAAAGTGCTCAACAGCTTTGAAGTGCACCGCGACCAGCTCTTGCCAACGCCGAAATCCACGACATCGCCGTCGCCATCGGCGTCGATCCCCACGGCGAGGGCGACAGCCGACCTTTCCGGCCTGCGCTACGGCAAAATCGCCATTTTGTCGGACGCCGATGTGGACGGCTCGCACATCCAAGTGCTGCTGCTCACCCCTGTTTTACCGCCACTTCCCCGCCCTTATCCGCCACGGCCATATCTACGTTGCCCAGCCGCCGCTGTTCCGTGTGGACGTAAACGCCCAAGGCAAAAAGCCGCCCCGCGCGCAAATTCTACGCGCTCGACCAAGGCGAACTGGAAGGCATTTTGGAGCGGCTCGCCGCCGAAAAAGTCAAAGAATCCGCCTATTCCATCAGCCGCTTCAAAGGCCTGGGCGAAATGAACCCCGACCAGCTCAAAGACACCACCATGAACCCCTGACACCCGCCGCCTGCTGCGCGTGGGCATTCCCGAGCACGATAGTGAAACCACGCTCGCAGCCTTCACCCGCCTGATGGGCAAAGGCGAAGCCGCCGCCCGCCGCAGCTGGATGGAAGCCGAGGGGACTCGGGTGGAAGCGGATGTTTAGCTAGGGTCTGTTTGCAGCAAAGCAGCCTGAAAGCCGGTTTCTGGGTTTTCAGGCTGCTTTTTTGCTTTGCGGCATATGACGGCAGAATACTCACCCGCTCATAAGGGCGGATGCTTTTGCATGCCGATACCGACCATCGAGCCGGCGCAGGAGGCCAGGAGCGAGCAGGGCTGCGCGGGCGGGGAAGCGGGGGTTCATGTCGGTTTCCTTTTATTTGCAGGTATTTTCAGGCCGCCTTTCAGTGGACGGGCAGCACTTGCTGTGGGTCGGATACTCGTATCCGACATTGCTTTTTCCGAGCTGAGTGTTGCCGTTGCGATCGGCCGTCGGATTCGAAAGAATCCGACCTACGAAGTTTTTCGTTTCAGGCTGCCCGAAACGGCAAAACGGTTTTAACTCCGTTGAAGCTTCGCTCAGATCGGCCTGTTGGTTTTTCAGGCTGCTTTTGAGGCAGTCTGAAAAACAGGCTTTACGGACGATATTTTACTTGTCGCCGCCGAAGATGAGGGTAGTGTCGATGTAGATTTCGTCTTTGTTGGTGCAGGCGGCGTAAGCGCCTGTGGGATTGCTTCTATTGTGTTGTTTTTGAACCGGAACATTTTTGGTCTGCCAGCCGGTGTAGCCGCTGCAGGCGTTTTTTGGCATTGACGTCGGCGCAGGCCAGTGAAAGGCGTCCCAGCCGGCGCGGCCGCTGCCTTGCACGCCCTGGTTGCTGAGGCGGAGCACTTTGCGCGGCGGGGTGATGATGCGGATTTTCACGCTGCCGGCGGTCGCAGGGTTTTCGTCCAGATAGCTGCGGATGCTGTTGGTAGTCTTTGGGGTAGCGACCGTAGTCGGCGCTGCGCGCGGCCTCATGCTGACTTCGATGGGGTTTGGCGGCGCAGGCGGCCAGCAGGCAGAGCTGCTGATCAGGGCGGCATGGGTGGGAAGTTTTCATATTGGTTTCCTTGTATGGGGTTGGTGGATGTTTCAGGCTGCTTTAAGGCTGAAGTTCGTCTGAACCCAATTTCAATAAAGTAAAAATGCCCGAACAAAAATTTCAGACGACCTTCTGCCCATACCGCATCAGTGTCATGCCGCCGACTGCCGCCGCGCAGCCCGCAACCAGAGAAATATGCAAAGGTTCGCCCAAAACCCACGCCGAGCTGAGCATGCCGAAAATCGGCACGAGCGTGATATACGCCGCTGCGCTGCCTGCGCCCAAAATCTTCACGCCTTCAAAATACCACGCGTAAGTCAATACCGTCGCGCCGATGACCAGCCACGCCAATGCCGTCCAACCGCGTGCATCCATCGCCGCCATCGCCTCAAACGGCAATCCGTCCGTCCACAATGCCACCACCGTCAACATCAACGCGCCGATAAGCGAAGTTGCCGCCGTTACCGTCAGCGCGTCTATCCCGCGCAAAACCGCGCGTCCGATTAAGGTATAAAACCGCCCAGCAGACCACGCAGCCGAAAATCAGCCACTCCCCGCCTTGATGCCGCCCGACAATACCGCCAACGGCTGCCCTTGCGTTACCGCCGTTATCGCGCCACAAACCGCCAACAGCATACCCGCCAAAATTTTTCGCATTTAAACGTTCGCTGAAAAGCCAAGCCGCCAGCAGCAGCGTCAGCACGGGATTTACCGCTGACAACCACTGCCGCCTTACCCGCCGGCATTGCCTGCAAACCCAGCATGAAAAACACCGCATAGCCGCACACCCCGACGGAAGCGGCTACCGTCAAGCCCAGCCATTGCCGTGCCGACAAAGCCGCCAAGGGTTACAAACCTGCTGCGCGCAAACAACCAGCCCAACAGCAAAACCGAAGCCAATACAAACCGAACCGCCCCGCCCGTCAGCGGCGCAGCGACTGCTCCCCAGCATCCGCCCCATCGGCCAAGACGCGCCCCACAACACCGCCATATTCCCAGCAGTTTCAAATGTACGGAATAACGTTCCATCTCAATCCTTTATCAGGAAGGCCGTCTGAAAACCGAATTTCAAGTTTCTCAGACGGCCTTTTTGAGTGCAGCTGCTGCAAACAGATTACTTGGGCTGCCAAGAATCTTTCAGCGTTACTGTGCGGTTGAACACGGGTTGCTCGGGGCGGTGGTCTTTGCGGTCGGTAACGAAACAGCCCAGGCGTTCAAACTGCCAACGGCTTTCGGGCGACAAATCGTTGGCGGATGCTTCGACCCAGGCTTGGATTTCTGCGCACGGATTCGGGGTTAAGAAAGTTAGTAAGGGCAGGTATTCGCCGTCTGCGCCGCGCACGGCGTCAGGGCGCGGTTCGGTGAACAGTCGCTCGTACAGGCGCACGGTGGCGGGTACGGCGTGTTCGGCGGAGAGCCAGTGGATGACGCCTGACTTTGCGGCCTTCGGGGTTTTGCCCAGCGTGCTCGCAATCAAGCTGCATTTGAGTTCGACTACATGGCCGTCTGAATCTTTGACGACTTCTGTCGCAGCGCATCACGTAGCTGTGGCGCAGGCGCACTCGCCGCCGGGGACGAGGCGTTTGAAGCCTTTGGGCGGGTTTTCGGCAGTCGTCGGTTTCGATGTAAAGCGTTTGCGAAATCGGCAGTTCTGCGGCCGCCCATTTCTTCGTGGTTGGGGTGGTAGGGCGTAGCGGCTTTTGCGCTTGGGCGGGGTCGAAGTTGGTCAGGGTTGACTTTGAGCGGGTTGAGCACAGCAATCATGCGCGCGGGCGGAGTTTTCCAGCTCTTCGCGGATGGCACCTTCGAGCACGCTCATGTCGATCACGTTTTTCGGATTTGGAGATGCCGGCGTTTGGCAAACAGGCGCAGGCCTTCGGGGGTGTAGCCGCGTCGGCGCATACCGGAGATGGTGGGCATGCGCGGGTCGTCCCAGCCTGAAACGTGGCCGTCTGCAACGAGCTGGTTGAGTTTGCGTTTGGACGTGATGGAGTCAGGAGTTCCAAGCGCGAAAATTCGTACTGGCGCGGGCGGGTGGCATGCGGCGCATGGATGTTGTCGAGCACCCAGTCATACAGCGGGCGGTGGGCTCAAATTCGAGCGTGCACAGGGAATGGGTGATGCCTTCGATGGCGTCGGAGATGGCGTGGGTGTAGTCGTACATCGGGTAGATGCACCATTTGTCGCCGGTGTTGTGGTGGTGGGCGCGACGGATGCGGTAGATGACGGGGTCGCGCATATTGATGTTGCCTGATGCCATGTCGATTTTCAGGCGCAGGGGTTTTGCTGCCGTCGGGGAATTCGCCGTTTTTCATGCGTGTGAACAGGTCGAGGTTTTCTTCGATGCTGCGATCGCGGTAAGGGGCTGTTTTGCCCGGCTCGGTGAGCGTGCCGCGATATTCGCGCATTTCTTCGGCGGTCAAATCATCGACATAGGCTTTGCTGTCTTTAATCAGGCCGACGGCGTAATCGAACAGGCGGTCGAAATAGTCGGACGCGTAATGCGGCTCGCCCGCCCACTCGAAACCCAGCCAGTTGACATCTTCTTTAATCGAATCAACGTATTCCTGATTTTCTTTTTCGGGGTTGGTGTCGTCAGCGCAGGTTGCACAGGCCGTCGTCACACGTAGGCGAGGCCGAAATTCAGGCAGATGGATTTGGCGTGGCCGATGTGCAAATAGCCGTTGGGCTCGGGCGGGAAACGGGTTTGGATGGCGGTGTGTTTACCGCTTTTGAGATCGTCTTCGATGATGGTGCGGATGAAGTGGTTGTCGGCGAATTGGTCTTTGTTGAGCATGGCGGTATCCGTTCAGGCAGCCTGAAAAATCAAACGGCGGATTTTTACCCGAAACCGCAGCCCTTTGTGCGACGGCGCGTCCGGCAAAACTTTTCACCTCTGCGGCGCAAGACTTTTTACCCTGATGCCGGCCGGCAGCGGCACCGTGTGAAATCTTTGCCAGAATCCTTGCGGCTATGTAAAACTTACGCCCTTTAAACGCTAGCCGCGGCACCGCGCCGCGCCAGCACCCGCCAACCAACCGAGAAAACGGAACCCGACCATGAGCAATATCCCCGCCGATTTGAAATATGTCGCCAGCCACGAATGGCTGCGTTTTGAAGCCGACGGCAGCGTAGACTGTGGGCATCACCCACCACGCGCAAGAGCTGTTGGGCGACATCGTGTTTGTCGAACTGCCCGAAGTGGGCGCCGAGCTGGCCGCCGAAGATCAGGCCGGCGTGGTTGAATCGGTAAAAGCCGCTTCCGACGTGTACGCGCCGATTGCCGGCACCGTATTGGAAGCCAACCAAGCGCTGGTAGATGCCCCGAAACCGCCAACAGCGACCCCTACGGCGCCGGCTGGTTCTTCAAAAATCAAACCGGCCAACAGCGCCGATCTGGACGGCCTGATGAGCGCCGAACAGTACGCAGCCGAAATGTCCTGATTTTTCGCGCCACGGTTTTCGAAACAGGCAGCCTGAAAAAGTTTTCAGGCTGCCTGTTTGCCTTTCGGGCGGGTTTCAGGCTGCTTTGGCGGCGGGCAGCCTGAAGCAGTATTTTCAGGCTGCCTGAAACCGCAAAACGGTGCGCGCTGCGGTACTCCCTACCCTGCTTCTGCAATATTCCGCATGACACTCCACGAGGCAGCCTGAAACCGAAAACTTCCGTAGGTCGGATTCTTGAATCCGACAGCCGACTGCAAAGGCGTGGCATTCAACTCAGGAAGCAATGTCGGATACGAGTATCCGACCTGCAACACGGTGCCGCCCGCGCGCGCAAAAGGCAGCCTGCAAAGCGCTAAAGCGAGGCAGCCCTGAAGCTAAAAGGCAGCCTGAAAGCTGAGCGCAGCCTGAAGCTAAAAAGGCAGCCTGAAAGCTAAAGAGGCAGCCTGAAGCCAAAAAGGCAGCCTGAAAGCCAAAAAGGCAGCCTGAAAAGCCAAAAAGGCAGCCTGGAAAGCTGAAACTGAAGGCAGCCTGAAAGCTAAAGGCAGCCTGAAAGCTAAAAGGCAGCCTGAAAGCGCTAAACAGGCCGCAAGTTAGGCAGCCTGAAAAGCGGAAACCCTGTTTCAGGCTGCCTTGTTTGCGTGCGGGCAAAAATCAGACCACAACTTCTTCTTTCTGTTTTTCTGCTTGAACGCGTTGTTTGCGGGTCAGGCCGAACATCAACAGCAGCGGGCTGGCGACCAGCACGGAGGAGTAGATGCCGAAGACGATGCCGATGGTCAGGGCGATGGCAAAGCCGTGCAGCGCGGCGCCGCCGAATACCAGCATGGAAAGCACCATCGCTTCAGTGGAGCCGTGGTAATCACGGTACGGCCGGCGGTGGCGGTAATGGCGTTGTCGATCACCTGATGGACGGTTTTGTTGCGCATTGCCGGCTTGCGGAAGTTTTCGCGGATACGGTCGAACACCACCACTCGATTCGTTTACCGAATAGCCGAGCACGGCGAGCACGCCGGCCAGTACGGTGAGCGAGAACTCCCAGCGGAAAAAGGCGAAGCAGCCGAGGATAATCACCACGTCGTGCATATTGGCGATAATGGCGGAAACGGCAAAGCGCCATTCGAAACGCATCGACAGATACAGAATGATGCCGGCGACCACCATGCCCAGCGCAATCAGGCCGTTGCGCGCCAAGTCTTCGCCGACGGCCGGGCCGATAAATTCGACCTGGCGCAGCGAGGCGTCGGCATTACGCTGTTTGAGCACTTCCATTACTTGGTTGGAGAGCTTGGCGGTTTCGGCTTTCTGGCCGTCGGCGCTGGGCGGCGGAAGTTTTGTTGGGCAGGCGGACCATAATGTGCTTGTTGGTGCCCAGCGCCTGCACTTGGATTTCGCCCAACTGCAGTTTTTCCGAAATCCTGCCGCACCTGGTCGATATTGGCGCCCTGCTGCGTGTATTCGACTTCCATCAGCGTGCCGCCGGTAAATTCCACCGACAGGTTCAGGCCGCGGGTAGCCAGGAAAAATACCGCCAGTATGAAGGTGGCAAGCGAGATAAAGGTAGTGAGCTTGCCATAGCTCATAAAGGGATGTCGCGTTTGAAGTGGAACAGTTCCATAAGTTATTCCTTTTCCAGTGCCACGTTGTCGTCGCGGTCGATTACCGGCGGATAGTGTACGCCGATGGAAATGCGGGTCAGCTTGCGGCGGCGGCCGCACCACAGATTAACCAGGGCGCGCGATACCACTCACCGACGAGTAGATGGAAGTGCATAATGCCCAGGCAGTGGACGATAGCGAAACCGCGCACGGGCCGGAGCCGAATACCAGCAGGGCGATACCGGCGATCAGCGAAGTCAGGTTGGAGTCGAGAATGGTGTCCCAAGCATGGTCGTAACCTTCTTTTAATCGCCACCTGTGGTTTTTGCCGGCACGTAATTCTTCACGTATTCGCTCGTTAATCAATACGTTGGAGTCGATGGCCATACCCAGCGTCAGCGCGATGGCGGCGATGCCCGGCAGCGTCAGCGTGGCCTGCAGCGCGGAAAGAATGGCAAACAGGAACAACAGGGTTGGCACTCGAGCGCAGCGCCGAGAAGATGCCGAACAGGCGGTAGTAAATCACCATAAACAGCCGCCACCACGGCAAAGCCCCACACGGTTGAGTTCACGCCTTTGGTGATGTTTTCCGCACCCAGCGACGGGCCGATGGTGCGCCTTCGATAATGTCCATCGGCGCGGCAAAGCGAGCCGGCGCGCCCAGCAGAAGGGCGACGTCGTTGGCTTTCGGCGGTGCCGGCCATGCCGGTAATGCGCACGCGGCCACCGGGAATCGGCTCTTGGATGCGCGGTGCGGTAATCACTTCGGACTTGCCTTGGTCGATCAGCACCATCGCCATGATTTTGCCGCGGTTGGCGGCGGTCAGGTCGGCAAACACGGTGGTGCCGACGCTGTCCAGATTCAGATTGACGGTGGGCGCTGGCTTTCTTCGTCGATGGCCGACTGGGCGGCGTTGATGTTGTCGCCGGTCAGTTCGACCTGTTTGCTGACCAGATAGGGATTGCCGTCTTTATCGCTTAAAAGCTCGTAGCCTTCGGGCACGTTGCCGCCGACAGCCTGCTGGATCAGATCCAGATCCTCGCTCACCATCCGCACTTCCAGCGTGGCGGTGCGGCTGATAATGCTTTGGCCTTGGCGGTATCGGTCATCCCGGCAGCCGCACCACGATGCGGTCGGCACCGGCCTGCTGGATCACCGGCTCGGCGGTGCCCAGATTCGTTTACGCGCTGTGCAGGGTGGTGATGTTCTGCTCAACCGCTTTTTGCGGATTTGGTTGAGCTGCTGCTCGGGCAGCGTCAGCTTCAGGGTATTGCCCTCGCTGGACATCTCCAAAGACGGCTGGCCGGTCATATTGTCGGTAAACAGCTTTTTGCAGCTCAGGATAGGCTTTGTCCAGATCGGCCTGGTCTTTGGAAGGGCACCAGCAGGCTGTTGCCTGATTTGCGGATGGTGCCGGAGCGGATTTTCTGCTCACGCAGGGTGCGGCGCATCGCCGCCGGCGTTGCGGTCGAGCGCTTTTTCCAGCGCCGGCTTTCATGTCCACCTGCATGGTGAAATGCACGCCGCCGCGCAAGTCGAGACCCAGGAACATCGGGTTGGCACCGATTTTCGCCAGCCAGTCAGGGCTGTTGGCGATTTGGTTTGGGCGACGATGTAGCCCTCGCCCAAAACATTAGTCGATGGCATCGCGCGCATTGATTTTGGCGGTCGCTCACCCGCACTTAGGCTGCCGCCGGCGATAAACATGCCGTCGGTTTTGATGTTGGCCTCTTGCAGCGCCTGGGCGACGCGGCGCTCGGTTTCCTGATTGATAACCACCGACTGGCGGTTGGTCGAAATCTGGATGGCGGGGGTTACGCCGTAAAGGTTGGGCAGGGCGTAAATGGCTGCCACCGCCAGCGTTAGGGCGATCAGCAGGTATTTCCAAAGCGGGTAACGGTTCATAGGGCGAGCCTTGTGTTAAGGGCAAACAAACTGCCGACGGCATGGGCGGTGTCGGCAGTGATCCGGCTTTCAGGCAGCCTTATTCGGATTTGGCATCGGCGGCGGCGGCTGCTCGACTTTCTGGGCGATGGCGTTGGGTCGATTTCACCTGCACGCCTTTTGCTGATTTTCAACGGTAAACACGGTTTCGCCGGGCTTGATGATGCGGGCGTAGAAGCCGGAAACCAAAAGCACGCGGTCGCCTTTTTGCAACTCGCTGATCATTGTCTGACGCTGTTTCTCGCGCTTTTGCTGCGGACGGAACAGCATAAAGTAAAACAAGGGCGAGAATCGCAATCAGCGGAATATAGTTTTCATCAAACCGCCAGGGGGCGGGCGCGGATCCGCTGCGGCAAATACGCTCTCAATCATAGCTGGGCTTTTTCCTAATCAAAAGGTGTGTCTGAAAAACGAAAGGCGCGATTCTAGCAGAGAATCAGGCAGCCTGAAACCGTTTCAGCTGCCTCAAAGCATGGCAATCGGCGGGCGGGCGCAGCGCTTTTCAGGCTGCCCTGGCGGCTCCGCACGCGGTGCGGCGTTTATCAGCGAATCGCGGATTCGCAGCAGCAGCACTTCTTCGCTGGGCTCGGCCGGCGCTTCGGCTCTCGGCGGCGGCAGGCGCGCCTCTGAGTTTGCTGATCGGTTTCACCACCACGAAAAATCGCCGAAGCGACAATCATAAAGCTCACCAGCGCGTTGATAAACACACCCACGTTCAGCGTTACGCGCCGGCGGCTTTGGCGGCGGCCAGCGTTTCAGCAGCCGGCTTCGGGCGGATTGGCACGGATTTCAAGGTTAAAAACAGATTGGAAAAGTCCACGCCGCCCAGAATCAGGCCGATGGGCGGCATAATCACATCGTCCACCGCGATTTGACGATGCCGGAAAAGGCGACGCCGACCACCATACCGACGGCCAGGATCGATCACGTTGCCGCGCATGATGAAGTCTTTTGAATTCTGTTTTGATTGACATTTTGCCGTCCTTTCTGTGTGTTTCGCGAGTGAATTTGACGGGCAAGCGCCCATAAAAATTCAGGCTGCCCTGAACGTGCGGCATCATAACCGACGAAACCGCCGCATCCGCCACGCAGGCGGCAGGCAGCCTGAAAACGCCTGCATCCGCAATCCCACCGATAGCACACCCTGCCTTTTTCAGGCTGCCTGCGCCGCATGTTAAAATGCGTAATCCCAACACCTAGGCCGCCGTTTTTCAGGCTGCCGCACCGGAACACACACATGTTTAAAAACCGCCAAACAATCTCACTTTCGACATGGCGCACATGCTCGACGGCCACGACGGCAAATGCAAAAACCTGCACGGCCACTACTATATCCTGCAGGTGGAAGTTTCAGGCAGCCTGCATGAAACCGGCCCCAAGCGCGGCATGGTCATCGACTTTGGCGACCTAGAAAGACTGCGTGCAGCGCCATAGTGCTCGATCTGATGGACCACGCTTTATTTATGACGACAGCGGCAGCGAGCGTGAAAGCTCGCGTCGCCGAGCTGCGGGCAGAGTCTCGATTCCAAAACCTACGCCTGCCCTGCCGCAGCACCGCCGAAGCGATGGCCGAGCATACTTTCGGCCTGCTCAAACACACGCGCCGGCCTGCCGGTGAGCCTGATACCGCCTGTGAAACCCCGTCGTCCTACTGCGAGTACCGCGAATGAATCCGTCCTACCGCATCGTCGAAATCTTCCGCTCGCTGCAGGGCGAAGGCTGGAACACCGGCATGGACGCCGTTTTCATCCGCTTTGGCAAATGCAACCTCGCCTGCCATTGGTGCGATGCACCGACTACCACCGCTACGGCATGCGCAGTCTCGACGACATCCTTTCCGGTGCTCGCCCACGACACCCGCAACATCATCATCTACCGGCGGCGAGCCGACCATCCAGCCCAAGCTCGAAGTGCTGCTGGACGAACTCAAACGCGCCGGCCGCTATCTGGCCATCGAAACCAACGCGCTGAAAAGAAAATTCCGCCGCAAATCGACCATGTCGCCGCCAGCCCCAAGCGTCTCTACCGCGAAGCCTGCGCCAAAGCGCTGCATCGAGTCGCGCCGACGAAGTGCGCATCGTTGCCGACGACGATTCCATTCCCCGAGTTCTGCGCCGAAATCGAAGGCCGCATCCGCGCCGAGCGCTACTACCTTTCCCCTGCGAGCAAAACGGCCAAATGAACCTGCTGCCAACCCTGCGCCTGTCTCGGCGAACTCAACGAGCGCCCCGGCAAACCGCACTGGCAGCTCAGCATCAAACCCACAAACTGGCCGGCATCGAATAAAGCCCGCCCTTTTCAGGCTGCCTGGAAAACCAAAAGCAGCCTGAAAGCCATCCGCCGTAGAGTACGCACCGCGCACCAAAACACCAGAGCTGCAACCAATGGTGCACGGTGTGCACCCTAGCAGCCGAAACCGCAAAAGCAGCCTGAAAACCACCTGCCGTAGGGTGCGCACCGCGACCAAAAACACCAAAACCCGAAAAACAAGGCGGCCTGAAACTTCCAAAAGCAGCCTGAAACCCGCACGCCATGGATCCAGACGAATCTTCCTGCTTCCACTGCGGCCTGCCCGTTCCCGCCGGCAGCCGCTATCCCCGTGCGTTACGAAGGGAACGAACAGCCGACCTGCTGCGCCGGCTGCCAGGCCGTTGCCCAGGGCATTATCGACGCCGGACTGCGAGCAGCTACTATAAGCACTGCACCGCCGAAGCCGAACGCGCGGTGCCGCCGCCGCCGGTAGTGCTGGCACAGCTCAAAACTGATGACCCGCCCGAAGTGCAGGCCGAGTTTGTCGAAACCAGCCCGACAACCGCCGCGAAGCAGTGCTGATGCTCGGCGGCGTTACCTGCGCCGCCTGCGTGTGGCTGATCGAGCAGAAACTGATGCGCCTGGCCGGCGTCGAACGCGCCGAACTCAAATTCACAGCACCCAGCGCGCGGGCGTGTGCTGGGACGAAAGCCGCGTCCGCCTGTCCGACATCCTGCTGCTGTGCGCGAAACCGGCTGCAGCGCCGCGCCCCTAGACGCCCAAAAACACGAAGCGCAAAACCCAGCGCGAGCGCAAAAATGCTGATCCGGCTGGCGGTGGCCGCGCTCTCGAGCATGCAGACTGCATGATGTTCGCGCTGCCGACCTATCTCTACGCCGACATCGAGCCGCAATACCTGCTGCTGCTGCACTCGGGGCGCGTTTTTATGGTGCTGCCGGCGATGTTCTACTCCGCCACCCGTTTTACCGCGGCGCGTGGCGCGACTTTCAGCGGCCGCACCGGCGTGGATACGCCGGTGGCGATCGCCATCGTGATGACCTGTCGCCGACTCTGCGCGCTGCTCTCCAACGCCGGACAGGGCATGTATTTCGAGAGCATCGCCATGTTTTGTGTTCTTCCTGCTGCTCGGGCGCTTTTATGGAACGTCGGCACGGCGCAAAAGCCGGCGTGATGCCGCCGCCGAGCGGCTGGTCAAACTGGTGCCGGCGTTCTGCCATCTGCCGCCGGCCTATCCCGACCCCAAAAAGCGAAAAGCCGCCGTAGCCAGCCTGAAAAGCCGGCGATGTGTGCTGCTGGTGCGCGGCGGCGAAACCGTGCCCGCCGACGGCGTGGTGCTCGAAGGCGAAAGCGAAATCAACGAGCGATGCTCACCGGCGAGAACCGCGTAGCCCATGTTTTCAGGCTGCCGCGTTACCGCCGGCACGCTCAATACTGCCGCCCCGCTGACCATCCGCGTCGAGCAGACCGGCAGCGCCACCCGTCTTGCCCATCGTGCGCCTGCTCGATCGCGCGCTGTCGCAGAAACCGCGCTTTGGCCGAGCAGGCCGAACGCTATGCCGCCACCTCTACCCGCAGCCTGATCATCACCGCCGTACCCACTTTATTGGCTGGTGGTGGTTTGCCGATGCCGGCACCGCGCTGTGGATTACCGTGTCGCTCTTGGTGGTTACCTGCCCCTGCGCGCTGTCGCTGGCCACTTCGCCGCGCTGGCCGCCGCCACCGGCAACTACGCCCGCGGCATTCTGGTGGCGCGCGGGCATGCGCTGAAACGCTCGCCGCCGTCGATACCGTGGTTTTCGACAAAAACCGGCACCCTGACCCACGGCCGCCTGCAGGTTGTCCGCACCCTGGCGCTGGCTGGCAATCCCTATGCCAATGCCGCCGCGCAGAGCGCTGGAAGAGCATTCCGAACACCCGCCGCCCCGCGCCATCGCCGCCCTGCCGGTGGCAGGCAGCCTGAAAAACGCCGTTGCCGCCCGCAACCGCGTCAGCCGCGTCGGTCACGGCGTCTGCGCCTCTACTCACCATCGCCGGACGCGAACAAAACTGGGCGCTCGGCCGGCCGGAATTTGTTGCCGAAACCGCTGGCAGCATCCCGCCAGAATTGGCCGAACTGGAGCAGCAAGGCAGCGTGATCGCGCTGGGCAATGCCGACGGTTTTCAGGCTGCCTATCTGCTGGCCGACGAAAACAAAGCCGGCTTCGATACCGTGATCGCCCGACCGCACGAACGCGGTCTGGCCGTCCACATTCTCAGCGGCGACCGCCGCGCCGCCGTCGCCGCGCTGGCGCAAACGCTCGGCATCAGCGACATCCGCGCCGAAGCCACGCCCGAAGACAAGCTCGCCTATGTGCAAACCCTGCAGCGGCAGGGGCGGCGCGTGCTGATGCTCGGCGACGGCATCAACGATGCGCCGGTGCCGGCCGCCGCCGATATTTCGGTGGCGGTGGCCGGCAGCGCCGACGTCGCCCGCGGCGACGGCGCGACATCCTGCTGCTCAGCGACGACCCCACCGCCCCTGCCCCATCTGTTTTGCCCCTGCCGCTCGCACCCGCGCCGTTATCCCGCCAAAAACCTGATTTGGGCCAGCGTTTACAACCTGATCGCTGTGCCGCTGGCGCTGGCTGGTTTCGTTACCCCGTGGCTGGCCGCGCTGGGCATGAGTTTCAGCTCGCTGCTGGTGGTGTGGAACGCCCTGCGCCTGCGCCGCTGACGGCTGTTTTTCAGGGCTGCCTGCAAATACTCAGTCAGCCTGAAAACCGGCCGACAAAACTTAACAAAACACGCCGCCACGCGGAAAAAGCAGCCTGAAAGCGTGCAAAAGCACTGCCACCCTGCTTTCAGGCTGCTTTTGCCGGAATGTAAATTTTGCGTATTTACATGAATTTCTGTCTGATTTCTTTGTCGGCCGCGCCAATAATGGTATGATTGCTGCCGTTTTTAGTCCCAAAACAGATTAAAACATTGTTTTTCAATCTGTTATCGCACACAAGGACGCCGCCATGAATTTTACCTGTTTCAGCAAAAACTTTGTTGCAGCACCCTTATCGGCCTGAGCCTGTGCTCCAGCGCCTTCGCCTTGGATGACGAAGACCTGATCGGCCAGCTTCTCGAACAAAAACAAATCGCTCCCGCCGTTGCCGCCAACGATGCCGACCCCCTGAAACAAATCATCGAAAACAGCACTATCGAAGAGCAGGCCAACTACTACGGCCCGCAGCTCAACGCCCGCTCCGCCCTGATTATGGATGCGCGCAACAACAAAATCCTTTACCAGAAAAACATCGACAACGTCCGCTCCATCGCTTCGATTTTCCAAAATGATGTCGGCCATGATGCTGCTGGATGCCCGTTTGAACATGAACGAACAGATTACCATCACCGAAGCCGAAAATCGACCTGTCCCAAAGGCACCGGCAGCCGCCTGTCCATCGGCACCCTACTGACCCGCGAAAAACTGCTGCACCTGGGTTTGATGAGCAGCGAAAACCGCGCCATCCACGCCCTGGCTCGCACCTATCCGGGCGGCATGAGCGCTTTTGTTGCCGCGATGAACGCCAAAGCGAAAAGCCTGGGCATGAGCAATACCCGTTTCTTCGAACCCACCGGCTTGACCCGCGCAACGTTTCCACCGCCCGCGAGTTTTGAGCCGCATGGTCAAAGCCGCCACCAACTACCCGAAAATCCGCCAGCTGAGCACCGCCATACAGCGGCTCCGCCTACACCAGCGCCGGCAAAGTGCAAAACTATAAAAACTCCAACGCATTAGTGCGCGCGAAGCCATCGGGACATCACTGTGCAGAAAACCGGCTACATCCGCGAAGCCGGCAAATCAATGGTGCTGCAGGCCAAACTCCGGCCGCGATCCGGTAGATTATCGTGGTACTCGGCACCAGCTCTGCCAACCGCGTCAGCGACGTGCGCACGCTGGGCAATATCGTCAAACAAACCCAGCTGTAACCCATCCTGATACAAAAACGACGGCAGAAGCCGTCGTTTTTTGTCCTTGCGGCGCCGCCAGCACACCGCAGGCAGCCTAAACGCCGTTTTATACTATATCAATTTTGGGGTTGGGGGGGTTGTTTGTTTGTGGGGGTTGTGTTGTTGGTTTGTTTTGTTGTGGTGGGTGTTGTTGTGGTTTTTTTGGTTTTGGTTCTGCGAAATACTGATCTTGCGGTGATGCAGGTTTGCTGCCGCATTTTGAGTGGTGGTTGGGGTTTTGGTTTGGGGGTTGTTTTTTGTTGGTTGTGTTTTTGTTGTGGGTGGTTGTGTTTTGTTGTTGTGTTTGGTTTGGTGCAAAATGAAGGAGGAATCGGTGAGGTGGAGCGCATGGAAAACGCAAAAAACCTAACCGAGTTTTATCAACATCACTCAATTTGTTTTTTTGGTGGTGGGGGCGGCGCAATGCTAGTTTTCGTCGTCTGATTACGGCAAGGCCATTCTAGCTACTCTGGGCTTTAAACCCTTGCCGGTTCTCATCACACTTCGGCGGTTTTGAAAACAATTTCTGCAAGTTCTGTCCGTTTTCAAGCATTATTTCTGGATTTATCGGCAATAAATTGTCCGCGCCGATCAGCAGCTTGTTTGGTTTTTGGGGTGTTTTTTGGGGGTGTTGGTGTGGGGTGTTGGTTGGTTTTGTTGTTGTTTGGGGGGGGGTGTTTGGCTGGCTGGCTGGCGCTGCTCTATTATCGGCTCTTGTCGCGGAAGGGGGAAGTGGTGGAAATTTTACTTTATCGTAGAAAGGCTGTGATTTTTGCAGGGCTGCGGTTTATCGTGCGATTTGGTCGTCAATATGTTCTCCGCCGCGGCGTTGCTGGCGTTGTTTGTGGGGGGTGTTGTTTTTGGTGTGTGGTGTTGGTGGGTTTTTTGTGGTTGGTGGTGTTTGTGTGGTGGTTGGTGGGGGTTTGGGTGCGGTCGGTCGGCAGGAACTCTTCGGCGCTACTCTAAAATTATTCTGCCTCCATTGCCGGCGGCTTGCGTCTGATTTTCGGGCTTGGTTGTTGGGTGTTGGGTTGGTGGAAAATGCTGCTTTGACCGCGTTGGTCCATCAGCACTTCGTCGGCCCGTGCTCAATACATCTTTACGAGACTTGCTTGAAACCATCTGATGAGCGGCGTGGTTGTTTGCGGGGGGGCGCCGTTTTGCCATTTCGTCGGCCTCTGTTTCTTACCGTTGCGATGGTACCGCGCATCGGTCTGGGGGTGGGTGTTTGGGTGTTTGTTTGTGTTTGTTTGGGTTTGTGGGTTGGTTTTTGGGGTTGTTTTTTGGGTTGTTTTGTTTGGTGTTGTGTTTTGTGTGTGGTTGGGTTTGGGACGGACTTTCAGCGGCGGGCGATGTGGCAGTTGCAGCCAGTTTGGGGTGTGGGTTGGTTGTGTTTGTTTGTTGGGGTTTGGTTGTGGTGTGTTGGGGTGTTGTTGGGGGTTTTTGTGTTTGGTTTTGTGTTTTTGTGGGGTGTTGTTTTTTTGTGTTGGGGGTTTGTGTTGGTGGGGTTTTCCACTGCCGTGCTGGTGTGGGTAATTGGCTGATGATTTGTGGCATCATGCGCAAAGTGCGCGGGCGGTGGGGGTTTGGGTGTTGTGGGGGTGGTTTGGGGGTGGGGGTGGTGTTGGTTTGTGGTGGGTTTTGGTGGGGGTGTGGTGGGTTTGTGTTTGGGTGTTTTGGTGTGTGGTGTGGTTGGGGTTTTGGTTTGTGGTGGTTTGTTTGGGGTTGTTTGGTGTTTGTGTTGGTGGGGGTTTTGTGGGGGGGTGGGGTGGTTTGGTGTTTGGGGTTTGTGTGGTGGTGTGGGTGGTTTTGTGTTTTTGTGGTTTTGTTGTTTGGTGTTTGTTTGTTGTTGGTGTTTTGTTTGTTTGTGGTTGTTTGTTGGTTTTTTTTTTCTAATGATGGATAATATTTAGTGATGTCATTTTATTTCGAACAAGATTGTTTGAGATAAATAAGAGAAGCAAGGTTTATCAGTGGGATTTTATTTAGCATGATTGTACTGTTGGTAATTTATTTAAAGAAAAGAGCAGATATTGATTATGCAATTAAAAATATTGGTGTGTTTTCTGCCGCGATGAGTTTGAAGCAGAAAATGGCTTTTCATTATTTGCAAAGTCCGATGGCAAAGAAACCACATGACTAGGATTTTAAATGGTGCGGTACAAAAATTTTATCATTGAAACAATTGCGTGACTTTTCCTATATTGCTCTTTTGAAAAAGATAAAATTTCTATTGCTGAAATTTTATCCGCTTTGACATCGCTACACAAACAAATCAACGCGCGCTTGAAGAGATGGCGATCCTGTACGACTACTGGTTTGTGTGCAGTTTGATTTCTCCTGATGCCAACGGTAAGCCCTAAGCAAACCTCTCAGGCGGCGACATGGTGCTCTGATTTAAACCTTCAAAACGGGAAATTCCGCAGCGGTGAGGTGAAGAGTTTAAACCAGGAAAGATATCGCAATGGGGCAATCTCCGATGGTGCAAGCGTTAGTAACTTGGAAACAAGAAGGGACAATTTCTCTGGCGCTCAAACTGATTTTGACTGAGCGTTTTCCAAACAAGTTCTCGCCAATACTATACGATGACCTCGCTGGACAAGGCTCTTTGCACATAAAAGTGAGATATTCTCTTGTTATGTTAGAGCGCCTGTCGGTGATTTGCAAATACGCGCCTTCCTTTGAACGTTGTGGTATTGGTCGTGGCTTTGGCCGCACTGCGAAGTAAATCAGGAAACAAACAGTTTTTGTTCCCCTGCAGGATGAAAATACTTTGAAACCGTGGAGCTGTGACGAAATACAGAAGGGAACAACGTCTCGGTCTCATCAACGAAGGATGATTTCATATAGTTTGAAATTAGGCTGTTCCGGCAGATAATGTATTAGAAAATATAATGAAAATCATGGTTTGTAAAATACGATGAAATGATTTTATCTGCAGTCAACAGTTCACCAACTAACCCAACTACGCGTGATTTTCACTGCCCATGCTGATGAACGGGCAGGTAGGCCCGGTGCAGGAATAAGCCCAATTCGAGAATCTGACCTACAGTAAATAAAACAAACGAGATAAAAATGATCTGAACAACACTTTCGCCTGAACAAACCAAAGCCCTGATTGACAGCTTAAAACCATATCTGCGCCAACCGTGGTTTGGCAACGATCTGTAACGAGTTCAGTATCACGGCTCAGTCGTTTTTGTATACTCTAAACGACAAATACGATTTTGAAAGTATCCGCAAAAAGAAAATCCCGATGAAGTCGCTGATTGAGTTCTGGTCAATACGGATAGTGAGGGAAAAACAGCGGTTTTGGAAAGCCCGGAGCATTCCATCGGTGATGGTCTGAGCGACAAACGCGCGGACTTGCCAAACCTTTCGACGATGGCCGCTTACTGATATTGCCGCTTGTACTGCGGAACTGTTTTCGTAGAAACCGAAGGCGGGCGCGAAAACCTGTTGTCTCGAGCCTCATCATTGCAAAATATATTACTGACGAAGCGTAGACGTCGCGATGATTTTGCCCGCCCGTGCGCTGATTTCCTAAGCTGGCGGGTTTGTCGTTTGCGTCTGATTTTGCGCATCGATTTTTGCCACGGATTTTGAATACTGATTAAAGACTGTCACAACAGCAATTCTGGCGGCAAAATACGCCGAATGACTATACGCCGCATCGCGAAAGTGGCGCGGATGCGATGGGATATTTGGTGCCGGAGGCGGTGCGCGGCAAATCCCCAGCGTGGACGTTTACGACCCGTCGGCTGGTTCAGGGAACGCTGTTGATGAATGTCGCCCATGCCATAGGCGAAGACACACACAGGATTTATACGCAGGATATTTCGCAAAAATCGCCCATCTTTTGCGGCTGAATCTGATTTTGAATAATCTGCATTCTTTTAAATAATGTAGTTCAAGGCAATGATTTTGTGTCGCCCGCCCATAAAGACGCTTCAGCGTCTGAAAAAATTTGATTTCATCGTTTCTAATCCGCCGTTTAAATTGGATTTCAGCGATTTTCGCGACCAATTGGAAGGCGAGGAAAACCGTGAACGCTTTTTTGCCGGCATCCCTAAAACACCAAATCATGAAGACAAGATTAAAGAAAAGAGGTCAGGAGAAAATGCCCAGTTTTTATTATTTATCCAGCATATCTTGTTCACTCTGAAAGAAAACGGCAAAGCGGCACGCGTTGACGGGTTTTACTCACCGCAATCGGGCATCGACATCCGCGAACATTTGCGCAAAACAAAATGCTCGCTCGGTGGGTGTCCATGCCTTCCAATATTTTGCCACCACGGAACCAACGTTTCCATCCTGTTTATCGATAAAAGCCAATAAAGACCAAGTGGTATTAATCGACGCATCGGGCTTGGGCGATCAAAGTGACGGCAAAAACCAAAACCGTCCTTTCCCGCGAAGAAGAATATCTGCGAATACCTTCACGCACAAATAGGCTGTGGAAGATTTCAGCGTGTGGTCAGCTACGATGAAATCAAAGCCAAGGAGTACAGCCCGTCGGCGGGCAGTATTTCGAGGTGAAGATAGATGTGTGGATATTTCGCCGACGTGAATTTGAGCGAGAAAATGGCAGGATTTTTCGGCGGATTTGGACAACTCTTCACGAGAATCTTCGAATTGGAAAAAGAGATTGAAAAGAAAAAGCTGCAAACGCTGAAATTTAACGGATAGCGCTGTTTGCATAAGGGGCTGACGTAGATTAGCCCTAAATTCCACACCAATCCCGCAGGATTTTTAGCTGTTGGGACGGTGTGCCGAAGTTAAACCGAAATTCGCATTCTTTCAAGAACAGCGGGAAGGATTTGCGATCAATTCCGTTGTATTTGCGCAAGACGCGTTTTGCCTGATTCCAAAAATTCTCAATGCCGTTAATGTGGTTCTGGCGGTCTGCAAATTCCTTGGAATGGTTGATGCGGTAATGGATAAAACCGCTCACGTCCAACTTGTCGTAGCTGCTCAGGCTATCGGTATAAACAATGCTGTCCGGCATGATTTTCTTTTTGATGACAGGAAGTAACGTTTCAGACTTGGCATTATCCACCACAACGGTATAGACCCGTCCGTTGCGTTTCAGAATGCCAAAGACAACCACTTTTCCTGCCGCACCGCGACCACGTCTGCCTTTACGCCGTCCGCCGAAATAGCTTTCGTCCAACTCGACAGGGCCCTCAAAAACCTCATCGGCAACCAAGGCCAGATAATGGCTGATAACCATACGAATTTTGCGGTAGAACAGAATGGCGGAGTTGGGCTGAATGTCCCAAAAATATCGGCAGCGGAACGGGCGGTAACTTGGAGTACAAAAAATTCGAGTAGTTTCTTTTGAACTCTCTTGCTTAATTTACAATTGGTTATCTCCATTTTCGTAGCCTAGCATAACTGCTAATCTACGTCAGCCCCTTTTAAATCATCGGCACCGGCTGCACCTTGACTCCTCCCGCCTGCGCTTTCTGCTCGGCGCCGCTACGGTCCCTCGACCCCGTGCCGTCAACGCCTTTATGATGGGCGAACACGGCTACACCGCCTTCCCGCTGTTGGGCAGCGCGCAAATCGCCACCGTGCCCTACGCCGAGCTGCCCGAGTATTTCGGACAAGACAACTGGAGCGCGGATGAAGTCAAAGAAAAGTCGTTCAGGCTGCCTACGAAGTCTTCCACTCCCAAAGACGGCGTAACTCGACGCCGCGTCTCCTGCCGCTACGCGAAAATCCTGCGCAGCATCGTGCTCGACGAAAAGCCGCTTCTCCGCCGCCACCTACATCGACGGCGAACTCGGCCAGCATGACACCGTGTTCAGCATCCCTGTCGTCATCGGCGCAAACGGCGTCGAGAAAACTGCCGCCCAAACTCAACGCCGCGGGAGCAGGCCAAACTCGCCGAATCCGTCGCCGCCATCCGCACCAATATCATCTGGCGAAAAAGCTGGAAAACAGGGTTGACGGGATTGGGTCAAACCCGTAGCAGACCTTGACAAAGCAGCCTGGAAAACCGTTTGTCCGGTTTTCAGGCTGCTTTTTATCGCTGATTAAACGCTGTTTGCCGCTTTCAGGCTGATTTTTAGCGATGCGGTAACGGCGCTATTCCTGCTGCACCAGAATCTGGCGTGAGCCGCCGGCGTCGGGCGGAGACGATGCCGCCGTCTTCCAGTGCCTGCACTCAGGTTGGCGGCGCGGTTGTAGCCGATGCGCAGGTGGCGCTGCAGCGAGGAAATCGAGGTTTTGCGGCTGCTGGCGATAAAGGCGACGGCCTGGTCGAACAGGCTCGTCGCCGCGCGCTGCCGGCGGCTTCGGGGTTGATAAAGCTGTTGGTCTCTACCGGCGGCTTCGCCGCTGAGTATGCCTTCCACATAGTCGGCTCGCCGCCTGCCTCTTTGATAAACGACACCACGCGGTGCACTTCTGTCGCCGCGACAAACGCGCCCTGCAGGCGGGTGGGCTCTGGCATTGCCCGGCTGCAGGAACAGCAGATCGCCGTATTTTGGAGCAAATCTTCGGCGCCCCATCTGATCGAGAATGGTGCGGCTGTCGATGCGGCTTTGCACGGTGAAGGCCATGCGGTGGGTACGTTGGCTTTGATCAGGCCGGTAATCACGTCCACGCTGGGGCGCTGGGTGGCGATAATCATGCGGATGCCGGCGGCGCGGGCTTTTTGGGCAAGGCGGGCGACTGCTTTCGACCGCTTTTTCTCGGTCATCATCAACCGGCCAGCTCTGTCGATCACCACCACAATCTGCGGCAACTCTTCCAGCGGCTCGGGATCGTCGGGCGGAGGGGTGAAGGGTTGGACAGCGGTCGGCGGTACGGGCGGCGGCGATTTTTCGTTGCTCAACCCGCCAGGTTGCGCACGCCCACATGCGAGAGCAGCCGGTAGCGTTTTTCCATTTCGGCCACGCACCAGTTGAGCGCGTTGCTGGCGGCTTTCATATCGGTAACCACCGGACACAGCAGGTGCGGAATGCCTTCATAGACCGAGAGTTCGAGCATTTTTCGGATCGATCATAATAAAGCGCACTTCGTCCGGCCGCGCCTTTGTAGAGCATCGACATAATCATGGCGTTCACGCCCACCGATTTGCCCGATCCGGTCATGCCGCCCACCGTGTGCGGCATTTTTCGCCAGATCGCTCCACCACCGGCACGCGCGGCGATGTCTCTACCCAGCGCCACGGTGAGTTTGACGGGCGTCGGTAAACACCGGCGAAGTGAAGATTTCGCAGCAGCACTTCCTGCCGCTCTTCGTTGCGGCAGCGCTGATGCCCATGGTGCTGCGGCCGGGGATGGTTTCGACCACCCGCACCGACTCGCACCCGCAGCGAGCGTGCCGTCTTTGGACAGATTGACAACCTGGCTGCCCTTCACCCCTGCGCCGGTTCGATTTTCGTAGCGGGTGATCACTCGGCCTGGCAGTGGCACTGACCACCTGCACCTGAATGCCGAACTCGGCAAGTTTGGCTTCGATGCTCAGCGCGGTGCGTTCGAGGCTCAGCCGGATCAATCGAAGCCGGACCGGCTTCTGGCGTTTTTCAGGCTGCCGATATCGGGCAGGCAGTACTCGCCCACTTCCTGCGGCTGCGGTTTGGCGGCGCTCACCGGCACCTGCGGCTGCGCCACCTGCGCACCGACATTTTGCGGTTGCTTTTGCTGCCGGCACACCGGCGGCGTAACCGGCTCGGCAACGATTTCTTCCGCCCCGCTACGCTGCGGCTTGGCGCGCGGTTTTTCAGGCTGCATCGCCGCAGCGGCCTTATTGCGCACAAACAGCTTGCGGAACACATATTCGCAGGCGCGGCCGATGCTTTTCGGAAACGTCCATCGGCGACACCTGCAGCAGCAGCGACAAAACCGACAAACACCAGCATCACCGACAAACCGACGCTGCCGCCAGCCCCAGCACACTGGCGAAGCCCTGAAGCTACCAGCGAGCCGACCAGCCCGCCGGCACCGATCGGCAGGCTGTCGTCCAGCGTATGCTCTGCGCTCAAAGTTTCCAGCACCGGGCTGGCAAACAGCAGAGCCCCAGCCCCAAACCGCCACCCAGCCCTGATATGTGCCGCTGCTGAAGCGGCGGGTGCTGCGGTAAAGCCAGGCAACCGTGGCGCTCAGCAGCCACCACGCGGAAAAGCCGAGCAGATAATAAAAATGTCGGCCAATAGGCGCCGAGCAGGCCGGCGGGATTGTGGATGTCGCCCTGCTTGGGCAGCGCTGCGCGACCACGCCGGATCCAGCATATTGAGCCGGCCAGCAGCATCAGGTAAACCGCAGCCACCGCCATCACAAATCAGCGCACATCCGCCCACAGCCGCCTGATCTGCGGATTGTCGACGAGGCAGCGGGTGCGGATAAGGGCGGACTTGGCGGTTTTAATCGGGCTAGCCGCCGTTTTCGGTTTTCGGGCGGGCGGGTTGGGGATTCTTTCGGCTCATAAGCGGCTAAATCGGAAAACGGATGCGGTATTTTGTTTCAGGCAGCCTGAAACCCCTGTGAAACGGGAAAAAACAGGAAAAAGCGCTTTTCAGGCTCGCTCACGGTAGCGCAACAGCAGGTTGCGGAAGGCTTTGGGGTCTTTGATAAGGTCATCTCGCCTTCGGCGGGGAAATGGTAATCGAGCAGGCGCGACACCCAAAAGCGCAGGCAGCCGGCACGGCAGGGCGGCCGGCAGCGCGGCGGTTTCTGCGGCGCTCAAGGGGCGCACGCTTTGGTAGCCGGCAACAAAAGCATCGCGCAGGGTTTCGTCGATGCTGTCGTCGGCGTGGCGCGCCCAGTCGTTTAGGCGATGGCCAGATCGTAAACAAAGGTGCCGTTGCAGGCGTAGTAAAAGTCGATAAAAACCGGCAACTTCATTGCCGGCGAGCAGCACATTGTCTTTAAACAAATCGGCGTGGATGATGCCCTGCGGCAGGCTGCCGTAATCAAACAGCAGCCTGAAAACGGATTTCGTCGCGCAGAAGTTCGGCATCGGCGGCATCGAGCAGCGGATACAGGCGCTCGGCTTCGCGCGTCCACCAGGCGGCGTGGCGCGGATTGGGCATCTGCTGCGGGAAGTCGGCACCGGCCAGGGTGCATGGTGGCGAGCATGGCGCCGGTGGCACGGCACTGCTCGGCGGTGGGGCAGGAAGTGTCGCCGCCGGCCAAACGGCTGACAATACACGCCGGCTTGCCCGCCAGCGTGCCGTCCATACGGCCGTCGCGCCGCGCCACCGGCTGCGGGCAGGCCACGCCGCGGCTGCTCAGATGGCGGGTGAGTTCCATAAAAACGGCAGCTCCTGCTGCGTCAGCAGCTTCAAACACCGTCAGCACATAGCTGCCGCTGTCGGTGTCGAGAAAATAATTGCTGTTGGTAATCCCTGCGCGATGCCGTGCAGCGCTTTGAATGCGCCCAGAGAATAGTCGGCAAAGGAAAACGCGCATTTCGTCGTCGGAAACGCTGGTATAGACGGACATGGCGGGCAGCCTGAAAATCGCAAAAGCGCGGATAATAGCAAATTTCCGCTTTCAGGCAGCCTGAAAAGCGTGCGCGGCGGCTTTCAGGCTGCTTTTTGCCGGCTGCCGGCGCGTCTGTTTTTCGGCATTGCCGCGCAGAAGCCGCACGCGCCGGTTTGCGCGCACACGCCGGCCTGCCGGCAAAAAGCAGTCTGCAGGTAGCCTGAAAACCGCTGGCGCCGTGATGGCGGCGGCGTTTTGATGCTACATTTGCCGCCTTTGCCACTGGGCACGCTTTCCTTTTTCCCGTTGTCCGCCATGTCCAGCCCGCTCCCCTACCTGTCTCCTACCTCACGCCGATACCGCCGCAGCCTGCGCGATGCGCTGCCGGTGTGCATCGGCTCGCTTCCTTCGGCACCATTCTCGGCGCGCGGCGGCGCAAAAGGCACTGAGTCCCGCTCGAGAGCGTGCTGATGGTGGCGGTGAACTATGCCGGCGGCTCGAGTTGCCGCCGTCAATCTGGGGCCAGCCCGCTGCCGGTGCTGCTGATTTGGACGATGACGCTGATGATCAACAGCCGCCACATTCTGATGAGCGCGGCAATGATTCCCCCTACCTGCGCGGGCCTGCCGCTGAAAAACTCACTGCCGACGCTGTTTGTGATGTGCGACGAAAGCTGGGCGCTGGGTTGGCCGACGCCAAAAACCGCAGCACGCCGGACAAACCGGCGCCGCTGAACCTGCGCTATTACGGCGTACTGGCCGCCGCGCTGTATGCCAGCTGGCTGCTGTCGGTGTGGGTGGGCACGCTGGCCGGGCCGCTGTTGGGACGACATCAGCCGCTACGGTTTCGGCATGGCCTTTCCCGCGGTGTTTATGGTGCTGCTGCGCGGCATGTAGGCGCGCCGCCGCGCCGCCCTGCCCTGGCTGGACCAGCCCGATTGCCGCCGGCAGTGCTCTCATCTGCTGCTGCCCGCTTCCGGCTGGTATGTATTGGCCGGCACCGCCGCCGGCCTGCTGACCGCCTTTTTCGCCGGCAGCGGCAAGCAGCCTGAAAATGCCCCGTCCGCCAAACAAGGAGCGCAGCATGATTGATTTTACTTCCGCGCTTACCATCGTCGGCATGGGCGTGATCACCTATTCCACCCGTCTGATCAGCTATTTCGCCCTGCGCAACCGCCGCTTCGGCCCGCGCGCAGTGCGGGTGATGGACGCCGCCCCGGCTGCGTGATCGCCGCCGTTATCGCCCCGCATTTCGTTTCCGGCAAACCCGACGAACTGATCGCCATGCTGCTGACCGCCGCTGCCGCCAGCCGCCTGCCGATGCTGCCCACCGTCGGCATCGCCGTGTCTTCCTACGCCTTTTTGCACTGGCTGCTGCAGGCAGCCTGAAAATCCCGCGTGGCGTGTTAAAGTGCTGAAAAGATACAGATTCGATTCCACTTTCTCCCGCAGGCCTTCTCCCCGACAAAAATTCAGAATTTATCCAATCCAATCAAAAACTCAAACCCGATTGGCACCTCGCATCTCCGTGTAAAGGCCGCGGCCGCTTTCTTTACCCAAATTACACAAAACTGCCCTTGCCCGCAGATTCTTTGCCTGTTTTGCACCAAAGTTGTAAAATGGCAGCAAAAATATTATCGGCGAATCCGGCAGCTGCTATCCGCGGACAGCCGGCAAAACGCCGCGAAAACGCCGTTTCCGGCCACACGCCGCATCAACCCACAAGGACAAGGGAACCCACAATGACTGGCACTACATGCTGACCGCCTTTATCTTAGGCTTCTGGTGCATCTGGTCGGCCAAACCGCGACGTCAAATCGCTGGCCGAGGCTTTAGTTTTTATCGTTATCACCTTGGTTACCAAAGCCCTGATGGAAATGGTCGGGCATGCCGAATTTGGATGGTTTGTTCTGGATTACTTGGGGCGTACTGTTTATTTTATGTGGCGGTGGTATTGGAAGCAGTGGAGCGCTTTCTCCAGCAGCATGGGGGTAAATATGACCATCGCCATCGGCGGCGCCATTGGCTGGTATTTCCTGGCGCATGTTTTTCAGCGAAAGCGGTTCAACTTATCTGGCCAGCTTTCTATCCACCTTTCAGATGGTACTTTGCTCTTGCCCGGTGCTGCGTGTACCGGTGCCGACACCCGTGCTGCGTCCGAACTGGCGCAGTCAACGAAACAGGCAGCCTGAAAACCTTCAGGCTGCCTGTTTTGATGCCGGACAAACGCAGTTTACAAAGCCAGAACCGCCGTCATCATCGCCGGATCGTCAGGATGTTTAGCCAGCGTGAAACCGAGTTTGGCGGCGAGTTTCTGCATCGGCAGGTTTTCGCTGAGGATTTCGGCGCGCATGCGGCGGTAACCCTGCTGGCGGGCGCGGGCGATCAGTTTTTCCATCAGCAATCTGCCGATGCCCTGCCCCTGCAGGCCGTCGGCAATCAGGATGCCGAATTCGCAGCTTTCGTCATCGTCGGCATTGTAGGCGGCGGTGGCCAGCGGGGTGTTGTCGCCGGCGGTGAGCAGCAGCGCAAATTCGCGGCGATAGTCGAAACTGCTCAGGCGCAGCAGCTGGGCGGGCGGCAGGCTGCCGCTGCGCTGCATAAAGCGGCGGTAGCGGCTTTCGGTGCTCAAACCGTCGGCCAGCCGGCCGATCAGCGCCGCATCTTCGGGGCGCACCGGCCGCAACCAGGCGCTGCCGGCAGCCAGTTCCACCTGCTGCTCTTCTTCCACCGGATAGGGGGCGAAACAGATTGGCGGCGCCGGAAAACTGTCGGGCTCTGCAGATTGAGCTTGAGCTCGCTGTAGGCGATGCCGCCGCGCGTTTCGTCGCGGTGCAGGCGCAGGCGGCAGCTGTGGATTTCCGGCAGGCGCGAGAAAATCTCCAGCGCATCGGCCAGCCATTCCCCGCCACAGCGCGTATTCGAGACCAAGCGCATCGAGTGCGGGCTCCGAGCGCACACCGCATCGGGCGGCGGCAGCAGGACGGTGCGGACGCCGTCGCATTCCAGCGCCATCACCGCGCCGAAGGCCGGATGTTTTTCCCATTGCAGCAGCAGGCCGCCAGCCGGCTCTTTGCGCGCGGCGTGTTTTTTCCAGGCGCAGCGCTTCGGTCAGAGCGGGCGGCGGCGCTGCGGCCGGCGGGCAGCACCGCCATCGGAATCATCGGCTTCAGAGTGCTTGTGCAGGGCTGTCGGCGGCCTCGCGCGGCGGCGCGGTAGTCGTAAAACTGGGGCAGACGGTCGTGGCGCAGGCGGTGGCCGTGCGGTGATTCGTTGAGCTGCATCAGCGCGTGCAGCGCCGATTCAGGCCGCCTGAAAGATGCAGATTGCGCCGGCTGCCGAACAAAGCGCCGCACGGCATCGTTATCGGCGCTGCCCAGCCACACCAGCAGCAGCGGCTTGCGGCTGGCAGCCTGCAATTCCGACACCATCTGCGCGGTCAGCAGGCTGTCGCCGCCGCTGGAGCCGACATACACCAGCAGCAGCGCGTCGTTGTTTTTCGTCTTCCAAACAGGCAGCCGCAGCAGCCTGAAACACCGCCGGCGCGCTGTCGGCCGGCAGATACAGCGGATTGGTGGCGGCCGGCTTGTGCGGCGGGATGCGGGCGAAGGCGCGGGCGGTGTGCTGCCGGTACGCCGCTTCCAGTCCGTAGTCGCCCAGCGTTTTTAAACGCCAGCGCGCCGATTTGCGGCGAATTGGCAATCAGCGCCAGCCGCGCGCCGCCGCCGATGATGCCGGTGTGGATCAGCTGGCGGCGATGAAAAATCGGTCAGCCCCGGCACCCGCAGGATGTGGCAGCGGCGCAGCGCCTGCATCAGCAGCGCTTCTTCGTCTTCGTTATCCAGCGTGCCGAGCACCACCACCGGTTTGCGGCGGGCGGCTTTGGCCAACGCGCCGACCAGCTCGGCGGCATTGTCGATGCGGCTGATGTGCACCAAGCAGCGCGGCATTGTTTTCTTCGGCGGCGGCCAGGCGGATCAGGCGGCCGGTGCTCACCGGATAGTGGCGCGGGTTCAGGGTGATGAAACGGCTGAAGGCGATGCCGCGCTCGGCAGCGTAGCTGGCCATGCAGTCGGCATACCGGCGGACTGGCCGGGCATATAGCCGCCGCGTGCTCGCCCGCACCGCAGCTCTCGGCGCGGCGGTGAGAGCGCGGCCGCGCCGTCGGTCGGCACCGCAAACGAGCCGACTCCGCCTTGCGCGCGGCTTCGGCGGCCTTGTCTGAGTTTGGCCGCCGTTGCCGGCGCCGGCTGCCTGATGTCGCTGACAAACACCAGATAGCGGATGTTCAGCCGCCCTCGCTCGGCGGCACCAGCGCCGCCAGCTTGTCGGCCGAGAGCACCACCACCGCGGTATCCACTCGCATGCTCGGCACAGGCGGGCGGCCAGATCGGGATACGCCTTGCAGGCACCGACGGTTTTTGTGGCGTGGAATTGACCGGCAGCACCAGCGGCGCGGCACGCTCGGCGACCAGGCGGCGAACACCTTTGCGGCCGACGCTGCCGTAGCGGTCGGACGCGCCGACCACCGCAATCACCTGCGGGCGGAACAAATCGGAAAAATCGTGCGGCATGGCGGTTTCTTTTGTTGGTTCAAAAAGCAGCCTGAAAACGGCGGCGGCAGCCTGAAAAACCTTTCAGGCTGCTTTGGGGATGAGTTTGTGCCGCGCCAAACGCAAGTGTAACGCGCTTGGCACGGATGCCTGCAGGCAGCCTGAAAGCGGCGACGCAGTCAAAAGCTGCAAAGGGCTTTCAGGCTGCCTGCGGGCTGGTCGTCAAACACTTCTTCTTCGCTGATCCGCACTTCGCCTCCACGCCGATATACAGCGCGGGCGCGCCGAAAGCGGGCACGGTGGCAAAAGTCGGCAACATAGCGGCGCGGCTGATGTTGCGTTTCCCATGCGCTTGGGCGGCAGCCAAGGCAGCCTGAAAAGCCGTCGGCGGCGGGATAGGTCGAGATAGTGCTGCGGCGGCAGCCACACTGGCGGCAGCGGCGGGCAGCTCGGCATCGTTTGGGCAGCAGGCAGCCGGCGGTCAGGGTGAAGCGGCGGCGGTCGTCCGAATAGCGCGGCAGACGGCGTAAAAACTCGCGGCTGAACGCAGCCAACTCGGTTTTCAGGCTGCCTTCGCCACAAGCGGCGCATTTCTTCGATGTCGGCAGCCAGCGTGTCTGTTGCAGAGTCGCGGCTCAAACCGGCCACGCGGAACACAGGGAAGCTGTACGGTGGTGTCGTTCATAATCGGCCCGGGGCAAAAGCGGCGATTGTATAGCAAAGCGGCGGGCGGGCGTACTGCGATATAATCGCCGCTTCGTTTTCCTTTCCGCCCGCGCGCCATGTTCAGCCATCTCACCCCTATGCCGGCGACCCGATTTCGAGTCTGGTCGAAGCCTTTTTCCCAAGACCCCGCAGCGACAAAACCAATCTCGCCATCGGCGTGTGTATTGCGACGAAAACAGGCCGCCTGGTGCGCCGAAGCCGTGCGCCGCGCCGCCGGAAGCCTTGCTGGCGGCGGCGCTCCCTATGCGCCGATGGAAGGCTATGCGGCTTTTTCGCCAGGCGGCGGCGGAAACACTGTTTGGCAGCGGTCATGTCGTCATCCGCGAAGGGCGGCTGGCCACCGCGCAAACGCTCGGCGGCTCGGGCGCGCTCAAACTCGGCGCCGACCTGCTGCGCGAAACGCTCGCCGACGCCTCGCGCCTATGTCAGCGACCCGACCTGGGACAACCGCGGCGATTTTCGCGGCGCCGGCTTTAGCGTCGCCGACTACCCCTATTACCGCGCCGAAAACCGCCGAGCTGGATTTTAAAGCCGCGCTCACCGCCTCTCGACACCCTGCCGCGCACAGCGTGGTGCTCGCTGCACCCCCTGCTGCTACAACCCGCACCGGCATCGACCCGACACCGGCGCAGTGACGAAATTTGCGACTGATGGCGCGCCGCCTGATTGCCTTTTGCGACTATCGCCTATCAGGGCTTCGGCAGCGGTTTTGACGACGACGCCTACGCCGTGCGCCGCGCCGCCGACATCGGCCTGCCGCTGCTGGTATCCTATTCTGTTTTTCCAAAAATATGTCGCTCTACGCCCAGCGCGTCGGCCTGCTGGCGGTGGGTCTGCCCTGACCGCGCCTCAAGCCGAGCTGGTGCAAGGTCGGCTCAAAGCCGCGGTGCGCCGCATCTACTCCAGCCCGCCGGCCTACGGCGCTGCTGGCGCAGACGGTGCTGACCGACGACGCGCTCAAAGAGCAATGGCAGGGACGAAGTTGCCGCCATGCGCGGCCGCATCGGCGCCATGCGTCGGCGCTTTATGACGCGCTTCAAGCGGCAGCGCGGCTGGCAGCAGGACGCCGCACGCTTTGTGCGCCAGCGCGGCATGTTCGGCTACCCGGCCTGAACGCCGAACAGGTAGAGCGCCTGCGCCGCGACTACGGCGTCTACCTGCCCGCTTCCGGCCGCCTGCATCGCCGGCCTGAACTCGACAATCTGGAAACACCACCGCCGCGCTGAAAGCGGTTAAAGCAGCCTGAAAGTTCAAAAGCAGCCTGAAAATCCGTAGGGTGCGCACCCGCAGCACGAAATCCTGTAAATCATAGAGTATACCGACAGCCTGAAAAGGTCAGGCTGCCTGAAAAACCCGGAAAGCAGCCCTCGCGCCGCGAAACCGCCCATGCCCCAAACCACAACCAGAAGGGAACCCACCATGCGCCTGCCCACACCATGCTGCGCGTCGGCAATCTCGAACGCTCGCTGGCCTTTTATACCGAAGTGCTGGGCATGAAGCTGCTGCGCCGCAAAGACTACCCCGAAGGCCGCTTCACACTAGCCTTTGTCGGTTACGGCGAAGAGCACGACAGCACGTGCTCGAACTCACCCACAACTGGACACCGACGGCTACGATTTGGGCAGCGCCTACGGCCACATCGCCATCGAAACCGACAACGCCGCCGCAGCCTGCGATGCCGTGCGCGCCAAAGGCGGCAAAGTGGTGCGCGAAGCCGCGCCGATGAAGCACGGCAGCACCGTAATTGCCTTTGTCGAGAGACCCCGAGCTGGCTACAAAATCGAATTTATCGAAAAAGCCAGCGGCAGCGACAGCTATCTGCACCAAAGCAGCCTGAAAACGCTGCAAAGTGCTAGAATCGCGCGCCTTTGCCGCTTTCAGGCTGCCCGACGGCGCTCGTGCCGACAGCGGCAGCCTGAAAACCACCACCATCCGTTTTGCCCGCCCACCTTTGCCATGTCTGTTACCAGCACCACCATCGTCCGCCCGCAGCTGATTTCCTTTTGACGAGCCTTTTGCTGCAAAACGGCAGCTCGCTCGCCGCGCTTGATCTGATGGTGAAACCTACGGCAGCCTGAACACCGACAAAAAGCAATGCGGTGCTAATCTGCCACGCGCTCCGGCAACCACCACGTTGCCGAGCCGCCACCACGCCAGACGACAAACATCCGGGCTGGTGGGACAATATGGTCGGCGCGGGCAAGCCCATCGACACCGACCGTTTTCGTCGTCGCCCCTCAACAATCTGGGCGGCTGCGACGGCAGCAGCGGCCCTGCCTGCCAATCCCGAAACCGGCGAAGCCTTTACGGCGCCGATTTCCCGCTGGTTACGGTGTCCGACTGGGTGCGCTCGCAGGCGCGGCTGGCGGATTATTTGGGCATCAGCCAATGGGCGGCGGTGGTCGGCGGCAGCCTCGGCGGCATGCAGGCGCTGCAATGGAGCATCGAGTTTCCCCTGAACGCCTGCGCCACGCGCTGGTGATCGCTTTCGGCACCGCGCCTGAGCACGCAGAACATCGCCTTTTAACGACGTCGCCCGCCAGGCCATCATCACCGACCCGATTTTCACGGCGGCCACTCGCGCCCGCCACCGTAGACCAAAACCGCGCCGCGGCCTGCGCATCGCCCATGCGGATGGGGCACATCACCTATCTGGCCGAAAGCACGGCTCTGGGCGCCAAGTTCGGCCGCAGCCTGCACGAAAACCGCTACCGCTACGACTACGGCGTCGATTTCGAGTCGAAAGCTATCTGCGCTATCAGGGCGACAAGTTCTCCGAGCGTTTCGACGCCGACACCTATCTGCTGATGACCAGAGCGCTCGACTATTTCGACCCCGCCGCCGCAGCCGGCAACGATTTGCGTGCCGCGCTGCGCCAGGTTCAGGCTGCCTTCTTCGTTGCCAGCTTCAGCAGCGACTGGCGCTTCTCGCCCGAGCGCTCGCGCGAACTGGTGCGCGCGCTGGTGGCCGAGCGCAAAAGCGTGTGCTACGCCGAAAATCCAGTCCACCCACGGCCACGACGCCTTTTGATGGAAGACGCCGACTACATCGCCGCCGTGCGCACCTATATGGCCAATATCGCGGTGTAAACCATGAAACAGACCCTTGCCGGCATTGCCGCCATCATCCTTATCGCCCTGGCCTACACCCACATGCCGCCCGGAATGGCGCCGCCACAAAGACATCGAATTGGGCGAGCGCATCAATGCCAATATCGAGCGCTACCGCCAAGAGCACGGCCGCCTGCCCGACCAGAACGACGCCGCCGGTCTCAAAGCACTCGGTTTTCTGCACACCAAGCCCAAGGCTGGCAGCCCAACTACCGCCCCCGACGGCCGCGGCGGCTACCGCCTGATCTGCGACGAAGGCTAGACCGCCCCTATCTGATGTGGATTCGCAAGAGCAGCAATGGCGGCTCGACGATAGCAGCCTGAAAACCACCCGAGAGCAGCCATGAAACTACGCGACGACCTGCAACTGATTTACGACTGGATCCCCGCCGGCTCGCACGTGCTCGATTTGGGCTGCGGCGACGGCGAACTGCTGGCCGCGCTGATGCGCCACAAAAACTGCAGCGGCTACGGCATCGAAATCGACCCGCCGGCGTTCAGGGCTGCCATCGGCCCGCGGCGTCAACGTGATACAGGCCGATTTGGAGCAGGGTCTTTCCGCCTTCGACGACCACAGTTTCGACCTGATCGTCTTAAGCCAGACCATCCAGGCGATGCAGAACACCGAAACCATCCTGCGCGATCTCACCCGTATCGCCAAGCAGGGCCGTGGTTACCTTCCCCAATTTCGGCTACTGGAAAAACCGCCTGCAGATCGCGCTGGGCGGCCATATGCCCGTGTCCGAGCGCATGCCCTACCAATGGTACAACACCCCAACATCCACTGGTGCACCCCTGCGGGATTTCGACGCGCTGTGCGCCAAAAACCGCATCCGCGTGCTCGAGCGCGCGGTAGTGACCGCCAGCCGTCCGCGTCAGCATCCTGCCCAATCTGTTGGGCAGTCTGGCGTCTTTACCGCGTCGGCTAAAAGCGTTTCTCCCATCTTTTTCAGGCTGCCTTGAGACGATACCAAGCAGCCTGAAAGCCCCTAAACCCGCTTTTTCAGGGCTGCCGGCAAAGCCTTGAAATCCCGCCGACAGGCGCGTCTTCTGGCAAAGGCCGCGCCGCCGACCGATAATTTTCACTATCGCGCCATAAATAGAATAAATTGTCATTTGCCGGCGACTGTCCTTATAATCCGCCCCTGTCAATAAGTTTCCCAACCCAAACACGGAGTTTTCAGATATGTCAGTCAACATCAAAACCGAACAAGAACTGGTAGGCCAAAACGTTCCTGCCGTCGTATTCCACACCCGCCAGGGCGATGCCTGGGTGGACGTTTCCACCGACGATTTGTTCAAAGGCAAAAAGTCGTAGTCTTCTCCCTGCCCGGCGCCTTCACTCCCACCTGCTCTTCCACCCACCTGCCCCGCTACAACGAACTGGCCAAACAGTTCTTCGCCCCGCGGCATCGACAGCATCCTGTGCGTATCGGTAAACGACACCTTCGTAATGAACGCCTGGCTGGAAGACCAGGAAGCCGAAAACATCACCGCGGTACCCGACGGCAACGGCGAATTCACCCGCGGCATGGGCATGCTGGTAGGTAAAGAAGGCCTGGGCTTCGGTGATCGTTCTGGCGCTACTCCATGCTGGTGAACGACGGCAAAATCGAAAAATGTTCATCGAGCCGGTTAAAGAAGGCGACCCCTTTGAAGTATCCGACGCCGACACCATGATCAAATACATCGATCCGAACTGGAAAGACCAGGATTCCATCACCCTGTTCACCAAACCCGGCTGCCCCTTCTGCGCCAAAGCCAAAGCCCTGCTGAAAGAAAAAGGCCTGAGCTACGAAGAAATCGTTTTTGGGCAAAGACGCCACCGTTACTTCCGTGCGCGCCATCACCGGCAAAACCGCCGTACCGCAGGTTTTCATCGGCGGCAAACACATCGGCGGCAGCGACGAATTGGCCGCTTACCTGAAATAATCATTCGGGTTGAACATCTCTAGGGCGGAAGGGTTTTCTCCTCCTTTTCCCGGCCGCCCCCTGAATAGCCTGCGGGTTATTCAGGCAGCTTTCCTTCGCAGGCAGGCTGCCTGAATAACTCGTTAATTTTAGTCCGACTCCGCCGTAACCCGCGGCGGCTTTTTCACGAAAGAGAAGAGAGCATGATGAAACAGATCCAAGCAGACGTACTGGTTATCGGCGGCGGCACCGCCGGCATGGGCTCCTTCCGCCACGCCCGCCAATTCACCGACAAGGTTTATCTGGTTGAGAGCAACGTTTTCGGCACCACCTGCGCCCGCGTCGGCTGCATGCCCTCAAACTGCTGATCGCCGCCGCCGAAGCCCGCCACCACGCCCTGAACACCGCTCCTTTCGGCATCCATCTCGATACCGCCAGCGTGCGCACCGACGGCCGCGAAGTGATGGCGCGGGTCAGAGCCGAGCGCGACCGTTTCGTCGGTTTCGTGCTGGAGACGTCGAAGCCTGGCCGGCCGAGCGCCGCATTATGGGCGCGGCCAAATTTATCGACGAGCACACCGTCGAAGTCGGCGCCACACCCGCATCAGTGCCGACCGCATCGTGATTGCTACCGGCTCGCGCCCGCTGATTCTGCCGCAGTGGCAGCCTTTGGGCGACCGTCTGATTGTCAATGACGACGTTTTTCTCCTGGGACGATCTGCCCGAAAGCGTTGCCGTGTTCGGCCCCGGCGTGATCGGTCTCGAACTCGGCCAGGGCTGTCGCGGCTGGGTGTTAAAAGTCGAAATCTTCGGCGTCAGCGGCAATCTGGCCGGCTTAGCCCTGATCCGTTGTCCGCCGCGAAGCCGTTGCCAGCTTCAGCCAAGAGCTGACCCTGCATCTGGACAGCCGCACCCAGGTTTCGCTCGATGAAAACGGCAAAGTGGTGGTGGACTGGGAAGAAAACGGCCAAAGCGGCCGCTTTGTTTGCCGATTACGCGCTGGCTGCCGCCGGCCGTGTGCCCAATACCGACAACATCGGCCTGGAAAACCTGAATATCGTTACCGACGCGCGCGGCGTGCCGGTGGCCGACCCGCACACCATGCAGACCAGCATTCCGCACATCTTTATCGCCGGCGACGCTTCAACCAGCTGCCCCTGCTGCACGAAGCCAGCGACCAGGGGCAAAATCGCCGGCGACAATGCCGGCCGCTACCCCTGACGTGCGCCCCGGCCTGCGCCGCAGCCCCATCGGCGTGGTCTTCACCGACCCGCAGATAGCCAGCGCCGGCGAGCGCTACACCGCCCTGCAGCAGCGCTACGGCGAGCGCTTTGACAGCGCCGTCGCCATCGGCGAGTTTCCTTCAAAAACCAAGGCCGCAGCCGCGTGATGCTGAAAAACCAGGGTCATTTGCGCGTTTATGCCGAACAAGGCAGCGGCCGCCTGCTCGGCGCCGAAAATGTTCGGCCCCGCCGCCGACACATCGCCCACCTGCTCGCTTGGTCGCACCAGCGAGGGCTGACCGTGGCGCAGATGCTCGACATGCCCTTCTACCACCCCTGTCGTCGAAGAAGGCCTGCGCACCGCCCTGCGCGACGTGCAGTCCAAGCTGCGCTACGACCATCAGGCAGCCTGAAAGCGCTGAGCAGTCAAACTCAAACCCAAAACAAAACGGCACCGCGTTTCCACGGTGCCGTTTTTGCTTTTCAGGCTGCCTGCGCCCTTGCGATTCGCAGCAGACTTACCGGTTTCCCCCTACTCCCGCAGCCCAAGCAGCCTGAAAACACTCCGCCCTTTCAGGCTTCCGTAATAATAAAAAAACGGGCAGTCGTCCGATGGGGGCAGTCTGGTAGGATTCAGGCGAACAGCCTGCGCTACAGCGCTTCAGGCAGCCTAAAAACACTTTTCAGGCTGCCTTAATGCCGTTTTCAGGCTGCTTGCGCCAATTCTTTCTGCAGCAGCTCGACAAACGCATCCACGCTCATGCTGCCCAAGTCTTCGCCTTTGCGGCGCACGGCGACTTGGCCGCTTTTCTTTCCTTGTCGCCCGACGACGACTTTGGTAGGGTAGCGGTATTGGCTGTTGTCGCGGATTTTGTAGCCGATTTTTCGTTGCGCAAATCCAGTTCGGCGCGCAGTCCGGCGGCTGTGAGGCGGCGACGTCGCGGCAGTAGTCGGCCTGTTTTTCGGTGATGTTCATCACCACCATCTGCACGGGGGCGAGCCACAGAGGGAAGGAGCCGGCGTGCTCTTCGATCAGGATGCCGATAAAGCGTTCCATCGAGCCCAAAATCGCGCGGTGCAGCATCACGGGCGGGCGCGGCTGTTGTCTTCGGTAACGTATTCCGGCGCCGAGACGTTCGGGCAGCACAAAATCGAGTTGGATGGTGCCGCACTGCCAGGAGCGGCCGAGTGCGTCTTTGATGTGGTATTCGACTTTGGGCCGTAGAAGGCGCCTTCGCCGGGCAGCTCTTCCCATTGGATGCCGCAGGCGGTGAGCGCGTCGCGCAGGCCTTGTTCGGCTTTTGTCCCAGATTTCGTCGGAGCCGGCGCGTTTTTCGGGGCGCAGCGAGGTTTGACGCTGACGTTTTCAAAGCCGAACTGTTTGTAGATTTTCATCACCAGCTGGTTGAAGTCGCGGGCTTCGGCGGTAATCTGCTCTTCGGTGCAGAAGATGTGGGCATCGTCCCTGCACGAAGCCGCGCACGCGCATCAGGCCGTGCAGGGCGCCGGAAGGCTCGTTGCGGTGGCAGGAGCCGAATTCGGCCAGGCGCATCGGGCAGGTCGCGGTAGGAGCGCAGCCGTGGTTGAAAGATTTGCACGTGGCCGGGGCAGTTCATCGGTTTGACGGCGTATTCGCGCTTTTCGGACTGGGTGGTAGGAACATATTGTCTTTGATAGTTTTCTCCCAGTGGCGGATTTTTCCAGAAAGGTTTTGTCGAGAATCTGCGGGGTTTTGACTTCGCGGTAGCCCGCGGCGTCGAGCTCGCGGCGCATGTGCTGCTCGATAATCTGCCACAGCGTCCAGCCGCGGGATGCCAGAACACCATGCCGGGGGCTTCGTCTTGCAGGTGGAACAGATCGAGCTGGCGGCCGAGTTTGCGGTGGTCGCGTTTTTCGGCTTCTTCGATGCGGGCTGGATGTAGGCGGCCAGCTTCGTCTTTGCTCGCCCAGGCGGTGCCGTAGATGCGCTGCAGCATTTCATGTTGCTGTCGCCGCGCCAGTATGCACCGGCGAGTTTTGGTCAGTTTGAAGTTTTTCAGGAAACGGGTGTTGGGCACGTGCGGGCCGCGGCACATATCGACGTATTCCTGATGGTAGGTACAGCCCATTTCCTGCACGTCGGGCATGTCTTCAATCAGGCGCAGCTGTACTCTTCGCCGCGCGATTGGAAGGTTTTGATGGTTTCGGCGCGCGGAGTCATCCTTTGATCACGTCGTAGTTTTGGTTGATCAGCTCTTTCATCCGCGCTTCGATGGCAGCTGACGTCTTCGGGGTGAAAGGTTTGTCGGTGGCGATGTCGTAATAAAAGCCGTCTTCAATCACTGGGCCAATTACCATTTTGGCATCGGGATAAAGCTGTTTGACCGCGTGGCCGACCAGGTGGGCGCAGGAGTGGCGGATGATTTCCACGCCTTCGGGGTCTTTGGGGGTGATGATCTGCACGGCGGCGTCTTCGCTAATCGGATCGGATGCGTCGCGCAGAATGCCGTTTACTTTGCCGGCGACGGTTGCCTTGGCAAGCCGGAGCCGATGGATTGGGCGATTTGCATGACGGTGGTGGGGGCTTCGTATTGGCGGACTGAGCCGTCGGGCAGGGTGATGTTGATCATGGTGTGGCTCCGATAAACGGTGTTTAGGTTTTCAGGCTGCCTGACAGATCACAAGCAGCCTGAAAGCGGTTAGCAAAACAAAAACAGCAAAAGTTCCAGAAACCTCTGCTGTCCAATGAATCTGGTAGGCACGATTGGACTCGAACCAACGACCCCACCATGTCAAGGTGGTGCTCTAACCAACTGAGCTACGTGCCTGTGTGAAAGCGCGCGATTATACGGGCGCCGCCGCTTTGGGCAAGCCTTGTCCGCAGCTTTTTCAGGCTGCCTGCAAAGGGTTTTTGTTTAGGTTTTTCAGCGGCAGATATGCTAGAATCCGCCCTGTTTTTCAACCCGCCCGCACGCCCGAAACCCCAACCATGCATATTTCAGGCTGTCGCACAGTGTGCATCATTAGAGTTTTAGCGGCGGGCACTTCCATACAAAGGAATCCGCATGTTTAACAAACACGTCAAAACCTTCCAATACCGGCCAACACACCGTAACCCTCGAAACTGGCGAAATCGCCCGCCAGGGCCGCTGCGGCGGTGAAAGTGTCGATGGGCGATACTGTGGTTTTGGTGGCCGTTACCGCCAATAAGGAAGTGAAAGCCGGGCAGGACTTCTTCCCGCTGACCGTCGATTATCTCGAGCGCACCTACGCCGCAGGCAAAATCCCCGGCGGCTTTTTCAAGCGCGAAGGCAAGCAGAGCGAAAAAGAAATCCTCACCAGCCGCCTGATCGACCGCCCCATCCGTCCGCTGTTCCCGAAGGCTTCTACACGACATCCAAATCGTGGCGATGGTGGTGTCCGTCGATCCCGAAATCGATTCCGACATCCCGCAATGATCGGCGCTTCCGCCGCCGCTGGTGTTGAGCGGCGTGCCTTTGCCGGCCCGATCGGCGCAGCAGCGTGGGCTATCTGGACGGCGGCTATGTGCTGAACCCGACCAAAACCCAGCTGGAAAAATCGCAGCTGGATTTGGTGGTGGCCGGTACCGCGCAGGCCGTCTTAATGGTGGAATCGAAGCCGACATCCTGCCCGAAGACGTGATGCTCTGGGCGCGGTGGTTTTACTGGCCACGAGCAGATGCAGGCCGTGATTAAAGCCATCAACGATCTGGCCGACGAAGTGAACCCCCGAAGTGTGGGACTGGAAAGCGCCCGAGCCGAACGCCGAGCTGGTGCCAAAGTGAAAGAAATCGCCGGGTGCCGCCATCGCCGAAGCCTTCAAAATCCGCTCGAAACAGGCGCGCGGCGCGAGTGCCGAAGCGTGGGCTGCGGTTCAGGCTGCCTTAATCAGCGAAGGCACCGACACCCTGCCGCCAACGAAATCAAGGGCGTTTTCAAACATCTGGAAGCCGACGTCGTCCGCAGCCAAATCATGAACGGCCAGCCGCGCATCGACGGCCGCGACACCCGCACCGTGCGCCCCATCAACATCCAAACCGGCGTGCTGCCGCGCACCCACGGCTCGGCGCTGTTTACACGGCAGGAAAACCCGCAGGCGCTGGCCGTCGCCACCCTCGGCACGTCGCGCGATGAGCAAATCATCGACGCATTGAGCGGCGAATATACCGACCGCTATGCTGCACTACAACTTCCGCCCTACTCCACCGGCGAATGCGGCCGCATGGGTGCGCCCAAACGCCGCGAAATCGGCCACGGCCGCCTCGCCAAACGCGCGCTGTTGGCCGTGCTGCCCGCGCCGGAAGAGTTCAGCTACACCATGCGCGTGGTCTCCGAAATCACCGAATCCAACGGCTCGTCTTCCATGGCTTCCGTCTGCGGCGGCTGCCTGAGCCTGCTCTCTCCGCCGGTGTGCCGCCCAAAAGCTCATGTGGCCGGTATCGCCATGGGTCTGATTTTGGAGGCAACAAATTCGCCGTGCTCACCGACATCCTGGGCGACGAAGACCACCTCGGCGACATGGACTTCAAAGTGGCCGGCACCACCGACGGCGTAACCGCGCTGCAAATGGACATCAAAATCCAAGGCATCACCAAAGAAATCATGCAGATCGCGCTGGCACAGGCCAAAGAAGCCCGCCCTGCACATTCTCGGCCAGATGAAAGAAGCGGTACAGGGTCCGCAAGAATTGTCGCAACACGCGCCGCCTGTTCACCATGAAAATCAACCAGGACAAAAATCCGCGACGTGATCGGCAAAGGCGGCGAAACCATCCGTGCGCTGACCGCCGAAACCGGCACCGAAATCAACATCGCCGAAGACGGCACCATCACCATCGCCGCCGTCAGCGCCGATTCGGTGGAAGCGGCGAAAAACGCATCGAAGAAATCACCGCCGAAGTCGAAGTAGGCAAAAGTGTACGACGGCACCGTGGTGAAAATCCTCGACAACAACGTCGGCGCGATCGTTTCCGTCATGCCCGGCAAAGACGGCCCTGGTACATCAGCCAAATCGCCCACGAGCGCGTGAAAGACGTTAACGACTACCTTAAAGTCGGCCAGCGTCAAAGTGAAAGCGCTGAAGTGGACGACCGCGGCCGCGTGCGCCCTGTCGATCAAAGCCCTGATCGAGGCGCCCGCGCAGGACAATCCGCGCAGTAATCTCTGCACCGTAAAAAGCAGCCTGAAAACCGAGTTGTGGGTTTTCAGGCTGCTGGTTCGCGGCAGCAGCCGTTTACTGTCTGACCGTTGCAAAAAGCCTGCAGCAATACAGGCTCTCTCTGTTTGCCCCACAGGCAGCCTGAAAAAGCAGCCTGAAAGGCGGAAAATATCTTTTCGGCTGCTTTTCAGCTGCTTTGCCCGTCAGGCGGCGATGGTGGTGCGGATGGCGGCGATGGTGGCGGGTTTGCGCTCGAGCGCGGCGATATCGACGGCGCGCACGTCGGCGCGCTGCTGGTATTCGGCAGCGCGGCGCGGTTGGCATCGCCCAGTTGGTCAAACAGCGCAGGATGGCGCAGTTCGGCATAGGAAAAGGCCATGCCCAGCAGAGTGCGGGCAAACTCGATTGCTGCGCGGATCGAGCGCGGGCGCCTGTTGCAGAGCCGCGAACCACGGCTTCGCGGGCACGCGGATATGCGGGTGTTCGGCCATGCCATCGGGCAGGAATTTTGGCCAGCGAATAGGCTTTGACCACCTGGTCGAGCAGCGCCTGCGCATAGCCGGCCAGCGCCGCCTGCTGCGCGCTGTGCAGCGGATGTCTGAACAGATAGTCGGCAACAAACGCCGTGCCGCAGATAACGTGTACCGTCGTCGAGTAAGCAGCGCCGGCACCTGCGAAAGCGGATTGACGGCGGTCAGCTCCGGCGGCGTTGTCCACGGGTTGGCATAGGCCAACGCCAAACCGTCCATGCCCTGCGAGAGCGCGGTCAGCATAATGGCGCGGCATACGGGGAAGTGATGCTGATGTGCAGTTTCATTGCCTGCTCCTTTTGGCGGGTGGAAAACGGCCATTCTACACGCGCGCGGCGCTTTCCGATAAGGGCAAATGGGCGGATAATGGCGGCCTTTTTGTTTTCAGGCTGCCCGATACAGTACACGCTGAACCCTTTAGCGGCAACAGCAAATCCGAGCGCTATGCCGAGCGCCGCCGCAAATCGCCACCCCTAATCGCAGGCGAAACCGACCTGACCGCCAATCTTGCCAACACCGCCGCTGCGTTTCCAAAAGAAGCCTTCGGCTGGCTGTGGGTGGGCTTTTTATCTGGTGCGCGACAACGATTTGGTGCTGGGGCCGTTTCAGGGGCCCGCTGGCCTGCACCCGCATCGCCTACGCCGCGGCGTGTGCGGACGGCATAGCGGCAGCGCGCACGTTGGTGCAGCCGATGTCATGCCCATCCCGACCATATCGCCTGCTCCTGCCGCTCGCAGTCGGAAATCGTCGTCCCGCTTACCGACCATCGCGGCGAAGTGTGGGGCGTGCCTCGATGCCGATGCCGAAGAGCGCGGCTTTTGACGACACCGACGCCGCCGGCCTGCAGCAAGTCGCCGCCCTGCTTTCAGGCTGCCTGCCGCCCAAATAGCGCCGACGAAGGCAGCCTGAAAATACCGTCTCTCCCTGCAAGCAAAAACCCGACTCCGATGACAAACAACGATTTCAACCCCTGCAATAAACCCCGCAGGCTGCCGAAGAGCAGCTGTTTAGCTAACACGAGATGCTGGCGCGACGGCAAGACCATCTGTCTAGCGCCGAGGCGATCTGCCCCACTGCTGCGTGCGCTGCGGCGACGGCGCAGCCGCCGGCCAGACCGAGCAGACTCTACTGGCATTCGCCGCATGTGTGGGTGCTGCTGCTGGTATTTATTACCGGCGGACTGGCGCTGCCGCTGTACGCCGTTCTGGCGCTGCTGCTGCGCAAAAAGTGCTGCTTACGCTGTGCCACTGTCCCAACACATCTGCGCGCCGCCTGAATCTGGCGCTGGCCATCGTTTTTCTGGTGTTGCTGCTGCTGCCGTTTTGGTGATATTCACCGGCGACGTCAAAGAAATCCACGCCCTGCTGGTTATTGTGCCGCTGGCGCTGCTTCTGGTGTTAGCGCTGTCAACCCGCTTACCCGCATCCGCGCCACCCATATCGACGAAAAACCTCGCTTCGCCTCGAAAGGCTTCGGCCAGGGCTCTCCAACAGATTCCCGAAGACCCGCTGCGGGCGTCGCAATACCGGCAGTAACCCCGCTTGCCAAGCAGCCTGAAAGCGCCAGACCGGCTTTCAGGCTGCTTTTGCTCTGTGCCTCGGCATACAGGCAGCCTGAAAATATCCGCCGCCGCTTTTCAGGCTGCCGGCGCCTGCCGTTATAATCGCGGCTTTTCCCGACCAATCCCCCGCCATGAAAAACCGTTTCCGCCTTCTGCTGCTGGCCGCCGTTTTTGCCTGCACCGCCGCGCATGCCGAAAAACGAGGCGAGCGGCTCGACAGCGTGCAGCAGGCCATCGGCCGTGCCCAGCAGGAGCTGCAGCAGAAAGAAAACGCCCGCCGCCGCGCCGATGCCGCCCTGCAGCGCGCCAAACTGCGCCTGCAGCAGCTCAAGCGCGAGCTCGAAGCCATCACCCGCCGCCAAAACGCCGCCTGGAGCAGCCTGCAAAAGCTGCAAACCGATCTCGAAAGCCTGAAAACCGACATCGCCGCCACCAGCGCAAGTGGCGCGCCGATCAACGGCAGCTACCGCAACCGCCAAAGCCACGCCCTCGTGCTGTTTCTGAAAAACGCCGATGCCGCGCAAAAAGCCGTTTCTGCGCTACAGCCGCCACATCAGCCAGGCCAACGACAAAGTGCTGCAGCGGCTGGCCGAGCAACAACGCGAATTAAACCGCCAAGAAGCGGCGGTCAATGCCGAGCTGGCGCGCCTGGAAAAACTGGCCGCCGCCAGCCGCAGCAAACTCAAACAGCTCGGCCGGGAAGAAAGCAGCCCAAAGCGACAGCCGCCGCCTGAGCGCCGACATCGACAAACAAAACCGCCGCCTGGCCGGCCTGCGCCAAGACGAAAAACGGCTCAACCAAATCGTCGCCCAAATTGCCGCCCGCGAAGCCGCCCAGCGCAAAGCCGAAGCTGCGCAACGGGGAAAAAGCCGCCCGCGCCAAAGCCGAGCAGGCAGCGAAAAAACCCGCCGCCAAAACCCCGCCGCCGGCAGCCAAAAACCCAGCCGGCAGCCAAAACGCCGGCAAGCGCGACCAGACGCGCGAACGCTCGACGCTGACCGCCGAAGATTTGGCGCTGGATGAAAACAGCGCCCGCACCGAACCATCCCACAACAACGACACGCCCTGACAAGCCGCCCTGCCGCTCCCCGCCCCAAAGCTCCCCGAAGGCAGCGGCTTCGGCTGCAAACAAGGCGCCCTGCTGCGGCCAGTATCCGCCGGCGTCAGCGGCCGCTTCGGCAGCGCCCGCCCCAGCGGCGGCGTCTGGCGCGGACTGTTTTTCGCCGTCGACCACGCCGCCGTGCGCAGCGTCGCCGCCGGCCGCGTCGAATACGCCGCCGACCTGCGCGGCTACGGCAACACCGTCATCATCAGCCACGGCGACGGCTACCTTTCGGTTTACGGCGGACTCTCGTCGCTGGCCGTCGGCAACAGCAGCAGCGTCGCCGCCGGCCAAAGCATCGGCAGCAGCGGCACCCTGCCCAGCGGCGAACAGGGCCTGTATTTCGAACTGCGCTACCGCGGTCGCACCATCAACCCGCAGTCCTGGCTGCGCTAAACGGCAGCCTGAAAACGCCGTCTGCCCAAACAAAGCAGCCTGAAAGCCGGTTTGCCGCTTTCAGGCTGCTTTTAGACTGGCTTGCAGGCCGGTAGGGTGCGCACTGCGCACCGTTTGAGCACATGCGGGCAAACGCTTTCAGGCTGCCTGATTGCCCTACCTGCCGACAAACACCCGTTTCAGGCTGCCTGAAACGGGCGTTTTAGTTACGAAAAACGGATTTGAGCGACCGGCCATGCGCTGCAGCAGTTTTTCGCCTTAAGCGTGGTGGACAAGCTGCCATGGCACATGGCCGAGAGCGAAAGCCATCAGCAGCCAGCCCAGTTTGCCGTGGGCGGCGTTGCCGAGATTGGACATCCACTCGATTTTCTCCGCCGCCTGCGGCAGGGTGAACGGGCCGATTTCCAGAGGATGGCGCGCCGCGCCGTATTGGCGGATCAGGGCCGACGGCCGGCACCCGCCAGCATCAGCAGATACAGCGCCAGATGGCCGGGTTTGACCACCAGCTGAGCCGTGCGGGCGTTTTTTCAGGTTGGCCAGCATCCACACCACGCGCAGCAGAATCAGCAGCATCAGCAGCAGGCCGGTGGCTTTGTGGTAGGGCATCAGGTCGAAGTTTTCCTGCGAAAACAGCACCGCGCTGTAGTACATAAATACAAACAGCAGCGCCATCGACCAATGGAAAAACGGCTCACCGAGCCGTAGCGTTCGAAAAGTATCGGGTTTCATGTTTTTGTCTTTATTTAGTGGTTTGCGAAGGCGCGGGTATAACGGCTTTGCCGCGGCACAGAGCGAGTTGCTCCAGCGGCGTTTCAGGCTGCTTGAGGGCACTGGCAGCCTGACAGCTGGGCGGCGTTGGCGGGAATAAGGGGTTGTTGCCTTTTCAGGCTGCCTGTTGCGCCCTGTCGCGCGTTTTTGCCCACAAGGCGCGGGCGATTTCCACCGCCATCGGCAGCACCGATACCGCGATGATGCCGATAACCAGCAAGCCGAAATTCTGTTTGACCAGCGGCACGTTGCCGAAGGCGTAGCCCAGATAGGTCAGAAGCGGCACCCGCCAGCGCGCCGATGAGTGTAGCGGATAAAGGTGGCGTAGTGCATCCGCCCCATGCCGGCCACAAAGGGGCGAAGGTGCGCACCACCGGCACGAAGCGGGCGAGGATAATGGTTTTGCCGCCGTATTTTTCCGTAAAAAGGCGTGGGTTTTGCAGGTATTCGGGTTTTGAACAGGCGCGAAGTTCGGGCGAAACACAGCCGCGCGCCGAAGGCTTTGCCGATGGCGAAATTGACGGCGTCGCCCAGTATGCGCCGCCGCCAGCAGTGCGGCGATCAGATGCACATTCAGGCTGCCGCCGGAGCGCGGCCACCGCACCGGCGGCAAACAGCAGAATCGCCGGGCAAAAACAGGGTGAACGCACCAGCGGTTTCGCAAAAACGATCACAACAATACGGCGTGATCCACGCCGTATTCGCCAACCAGCGCCGCCAGATGTTGGTCGATGTGCAGCACGATATCAATTAAGGGCGGAAAAATACTGGAAGCGGCACTTATCATTTTCAGGCTGCCTGAGTAGTTGGGGGCGCGCATTTTATCAGCGAAAACCGCAGCTTGACCATTTTTCAGGCTGCCGGCGGCAAAAGCGGCGGCAAAGGCGTTATTTTCCGCCATCGCAAATTGTTTCACCGGAAAGGAAACTCTTTAACATGTCTGCCAGCACTTTCTTTCGCCGCTATCCGCGCCGTCGGCGACATCGCCACAGCTTTTGCACGGCCAGTTTTCCAACGGCATCAACGGCCCTTCCCGCCGGCCATGCCTGCGCCTGCACTACAACGCCCCCAAAGGCCGCGATCGCCAGCACGGCCTACAACGCCGGCGACGAAATCTGCTGGCGCTGCCGCCGATCTGGCGGAAACCGTGCTCAGCGGCTGCGGATGTTTGTGATGCGCGCCAAGTGCGGTTGAAATCCTGCCCGACTACGGCGTGGCCGGCCTGCTGCCCGATGATGCCGCTCCGTTTTCCCGGAGCGAACCGCAGCACCAGTTTCCGCGCGCCCGAGGGCCGCGCCGAACTGCTGCCGCACGGCGGCGTGATGCAGATTGCGACCGCCGCCGAGCTGCCGCCACGACGCCGCCGCCGAAACACGCTGGCAGCAGCACGAAATCGCCAGCGGCTATCCGTGGATCTGCGCCGCCACCAGCGAAAGCCGCGTCGCTAGATGCTCAGCAGCACACCATGGCGGCATCCATTTTCCGCAGAGGCTGCTACCCGGCCAGGAAGTCATCGCCCGTGCCCAATGCCCGCAGCCAGGTCAAACGCGGGCTGGCGATTGCCGAAAACGCCGCGCCGCGCAGGCCGGCGGCAAAAGTGCTCAATAGACGGCGAAGACGCCGGCAGCGTGTGCTCAACAGCGCCGGCAGCCTGAACCTGCTGGTAATCAAGCATTCGGCTGCCGGCGCCGAACTGGCCGACGAACAGGGCAATCCGTTCACCACCAGCCATTATTTCTTCGCCACCGGCGAGACGGAAGAATAGATGCCGCTGCGCCTGATCCGCCGCCGGCGCAGCGCCCCAAAGCGCACGGCGCACGCAAAAGGATGCTCGAATTTGCTGGCCGCCGCTCTTGTTCAGCGGCATCCGCATCACCCATCTGGCCGACGACTTCACCCGCATCCGCGCCAAGCTCGCCGGCTGGCGCAGCCGCAAAACCTGCACGGCAGCCAGTTTGGCGGCAGCCTGTTTGCCATGACCGACCCGATCTACTCGCTAATGCTCAACGGCATTTTTCCACGGCCGCTGCTATGTGTCGGGACAAGGCCGCCGAAATCGGTTTGTCAAACCCGGCCGCGGCGCGGTTTATCTCGACTGCAGCATCAGCCGCGACGAAATCGCCGCCATCGAAGCGGCAATCGCCGGCGGCGGCAAGCACCTGCCGGAGTTTACCGTGCGGGTGTACGACGATCACGGCGACACCGTCGCCCTGGTGCGCCGCGTGGTTTATGTGCGCCTGAAAAGGCTGCGCCCGCAGGCGGGGACTCATCCGACTGCAGGCAGCCTGAAAACCTTTCAGGCTGCTTTTTCCAGGCTGCTTTTTGGCAAACCCGGGCAGCCTGAAAAGCCACCGTCTATAATCCGCCCTGTCCCGAGCAGCCTGAAAAAGCCGTTTTCTGCCGCTTTCAGGCTGCTTTTTATTCACGGAGTATCGCTAATGAACTGGTCGGACATTCTGATTCTCAGCCACTTTGCTTTAACCCCTAACCGTCGCCCTGCGCGTGATTTACGCCCGCCGCTCCGGCAGCGCCGCGCTGGCGTGGCTGGCGCTGTGTTTTGGCCTTCCCCGTATTCGGCGTGCTGCTGTATCTCTTAATCGGCGAGCCGCGTCTCGAGCGCGCGGGCGGGCAGTGCGCCAGGCCGAGGCTTCTGGCCTTCGACGCCTTGCCGACCGCTTTATGCCGCCGCAGACCACCGAACCGGCGGAAAAACGCTTCGCCCAGCTGGCCCATCTGGTGCGCATCAGTAGCGGCCATCCCGTTACCGGCGGCAACCACGTGCGCCTTTTGTCCGATACCGACGAGATTCTGCGGTCCTTGTGCCGCCGACATCGACGCCGCGCAACACTGCTGCCCTGATGGCGTTTTTATATTGTCGACGGCAGCGGTCGCGTTGCCGCCGTACTCGAAGCGCTGATGCGCGCGGCACAGCGCGGCGTGCGCTGCCAGCTCTGGCCGATTCGCTGGGCAGCGCCGCGGCTTTGGCGCTCCGGCTGGCCGCGCGGCTGCGGCAGGCCGGCGTCGAAGTTACCCCTGCCCCTGCCCTTTGCCCTGTGGCGCTCGCTGTGGGTGCGCAGCGATTTGCGCAACCACCGCAAAGATCTCTGGTTACCGACTACCGCACCGCCTACACCGGCAGCTACAACCTGGTCGATCCGCGCCTGTTCAAGCAAAAGCGCCGGCGTCGGCGAATGGGTCGATGCCGTGCTGCGCTGCGGAAGGTCCCGCCGCCCAAGAGCTGGCAGCGGTGTTCTACGGCGACTGGGCGGGCAGAAACCAACCCAATCTCGACGAAACCATTACCTACTTTGAGCCGCTACACCGCCGAAATGCCCGATTTCGCACCCCCGCCGTCGGCAATACGCCAACGGCCGCCAGCTGCAGGTGCTGCCCTCGCACCCCGGCGGCGACAGCTCGCTGGTTTACGACGTACTGACCAACGCGCTCAATATCGCCCAAGAGCGTGCTGATCAGCACCCCTATTTTCGTAGCCCGACGAAGCCCTGCTCAACACCCTGATTACCACCGCCCGCCGCGGCGTGGACGTTACCCTGATTATGCCGCGCCGCGTCGATTCACGATTGGTGCGCTACGCCGCCGCAGCCTACTACCAGCCGCTGCTGGCCGCCGGCGTCAAACTGCGGATGTTCGACGGCGGCCTGCTGCACACCAAAGCCGTGCTGGTGGACGGCCGCTTCGCCCTGTTCGGCACCGTCAATATCGACATGCGCAGCTTTTATCTCAACCTCGAAGTCAGCCTGATGGCCTGCAGCGACGACACCGCCGCCGACATCGCCGCGCTGCTGCAAAGCTATCTGGCGCACAGCGAAGCACTCGACCCCCAGCGCTGGCAGCAGCGCCGGCCCCTGCGCCGCTTCGCCGAACGCTGCGTACGGCTGGTCAGCCCGTTGTTGTAATTGCCGGCGGCAAGGGCAGCAAAAAGGCGGCCTGAATAAACCAACCACCTGAAAAGCAGCCTGAAGCCCAAAGCAGCCTGAAAACCGCAAAATACCCCGTAGGTCGGATTCTCGAATCTGACAGCCAACCCGCAAGGGCGGCATGCGGTAAGAAACGAAATGTCGGATACAGTATCCGACCTACACTCTGCAACGCACTCCTACACGCCCCAAGCAGCCGACAAATCGGACGAAGAAGGCTGCCTGAAATTTCAGGCAGCCTTTGCGTTGCAGACAAGCGCGGCGGTTTAAAAGCGCAGGCCGGCGCGGATGCCCGAAGCTGTGCGCGTGGCTGGTGGATGAATCGAAATGGACGCCGGCGATGGTCGCAGGCAGGGTTTTGGAATGGTCGTAGCGGTAGTAGGGGCCGAAGGTCAGCGCCAGATTCGGGGTGAATTGTTTCTGCGCGTCCACGCCCAAACTAATGACGTAGCTGCTGTCCTTGTGCGTTTCATCCGGCACATGTGGATAAGCCTGTGACCATTTGGTTTCAGTTCTTTCACGCAGCTGACCTGCGCTTCGCCCCACGGGTGATGCTCCAGCCGCCGCCCAGATCCTGCTCGTATTCCACCTGCGCTTTCAGGTATAGGCCGCTTGAATCGTTGTCCACGATATTCGGGGCGTGGACGGTGCGGTGTGCGCGGGCGTTGCTATTGTTGGAAAAGTAACCCAGCCCGCCACCCACGCGCAGGCCGCCCTGCTTGAAGCCGGACGGGGAATACAAATAGCCCTGCATATAGGTCGATTTCATCGGTCTGCTGCCGTCCACTAAGGTTACGCCATTTGCTTTTGCATCATAACTGCGGTGGGCATAGCCCAATTCGGCACGGATAGCGTGCTGTTGCGCCAGCGGGATATCGGCACGGCCGCGCAGGGTAAAGCTATCACGATTGATTTTGCTTTCGCTGATACCGCTTTTTATATTGCTATGTTCGTAGCCGGTGGTAACGGTATAGCGCCCGTCTTTAATCGGGTGCAGCGGGGTTTCTTGGGGAATCGGGCGCGGCGGATGCGGCGGCGGCGAAGGAAAGGATGGCAAGGGCGAGTAGGGTTTTTGCATAATTCGGTCTCCCTTGTTTGGAAAATGAACGATGCTGCAAAAAGCCCGAAAAAGAGCTGACAGCGGGGGCTGCACAGCGGGGGCTGCACAGCGGGGGCTGCACAGCGGGGCTGCTGCACAGGGGGCTAGGGCGGCAAACCTGCCTGCGGCGGTTTGCCGCCCCAGCCGAACGCATTATCAATCATCCGAGCCTGGGCTTACAATTCTAGCAGCAGGTTTTACCTTTATTAACAAAAAGCTGCTGAAATAGGCGCAGATTGTGCAACTGTATTTTTCACCCCGTCGGGTAAAAACTACAGTTGCTCGCATGTTGCGGGGTGGCAGCCGGTGTGTAGTAAAACGCAGCCTGAAAACCGTTTGTGCGGTTTTCAGGGCTGCTGTGTACTGCACAAACGGCAGGCGGGACTTTCAGGCTGTCTGAACGTGCCGGCGGATGCGGCGGGGTTTAAAATCGAAATCGATCAAAAAGCGCCGCCGCAGTCTTGTTCGCGCCAGCACTGCAGCAGCAGGGCGGTGGGGCGTGGCGGCGGCGGCGCCGGTTTCGATGCGGCTGATACGGTCGCAGCGGAAATGGCGGAAGTCGCCGCGCAGGCAGCACCAGGCGGCGAGCAGGCGCACGCCGCGGTCGCCGAAATAGCCGACCGCCACCGGCTGGACTTGGCGGCGGCTGGCGCGCTCCTTCGGCGTCGGTAGTGAGTCGAAACACAGGTAACAGCCGCTGCCGAGCGCGGCGCGGATATGCTCCAGCACCTGCGCTTCCTGCGGCGTGCAGCCGGTATCCGGCAAGCGGATGAGAGCGCCAGTGTTTTCCAGCTCGGCGGCGGCGGCCGGCGGAATCAGGTGCGCAGTCCAGCGCCGAGGCGGGCGGCTTCGCCGGCGCCGCCACGACGCGCCGCCCAGCGGCGTAGGCCGAGCAGCGGCGCGGCCAATTCGTCCTGCCCAAAGGCGGCCGGCGGCATCAGCCAGCCGCCGCGCCATTCAAAACCGACGCCGGCTTCGCCGCGGGATGTCGGCACCCTGCGCGCGCAGCGAGGGCGATGTCGCGGTAAACGGTGCGCACGCGGATTTGCAGCTCGGCAGCCATTTCCTGCGCCGGCAGCGGGCGGCTGCGGCGCAGCAGGTCGGACAGTTGCAGCAGGCGTTGAGTGCGGCTCATGGGGTCGGGTGGTGAAATAAAAACGGAACGGGCGGACGCTTATTCAGGCTGCTTTGGCCGGCAAGGCAGCCTGAAAGGTTGTAGACCAGCCTTGTAGAAAAGCGCGGTGGTTTGTGCTGCGGTGCGCACCCTACAAGGGTGAAACGCTACAAAACAGCTATGGCGGAATGAGCACATTTTGGGTGAAACGGTGCGCCCCCTATAAAAATCGGGCGTGAGGTGCGCACGCGCACCGGAAAAAGCTGGGCGGCACGAACGGCAGAAAGCGATCAACAACACCGCAAACAACATCGGGCAGGCACACAATACCCGCCGCCAACAGCCCAAACCCGCTTTTTCAGGCTGCCTGTTTGTTATTCTGCCGGCGGCAGGCCGAAGTGGCGGTAGCTCAATTCGGTGGCGACGCGGCCGCGCAGGGTGCGCTGCAAAAATCCCTGCTGGATCAGATAGGGTTCGATTACGTCCTCGATGGTGTCGGGACTCTCGCCGATGGCAGCGGCGACGTTTTTCCAGGCCGACGGGCCGCCGCCGAATTTGAAGAGCACGGCTTCGAGAAATTTGCGGTCCATCATGTCCAAGCCGACGGCATCGACATCGAGCATTGATAGCGCGCGGCATCGGCCACGGCGGCATCGGCGCGGCCGCCGTGTTTGACTTCGGCGTAGTCGCGCACGCGGCGCAGCAGCGGTTGGCGATGCGCGGGTGCCCCTGCTGCGGCGGGCGATTTCCAGCGCGCCGTCTTCATCGAGCGCCATTTGCAGCAGCTCGGCCGAACGGGCGACGATGGTGGACAAATCGTCGGCGCGGTAAAACTCCAGGCGCGAAACGATGCCGAAACGGTCGCGCAGCAGTTGGTGAGCATGCCGGCGCGGGTGGTGGCGCCCACCAGCGTGAAGGGCGGCAGGTCGATTTTCACCGAGCGGGCGGCGGGGCCTTCGCCGATCATAATGTCGAGCTGGTAGTCTTCGAGCGCGGGATAAAGATTTTCTTCAACCACGGGGCTGAGCCGGTGGATTTCGTCGATAAACAACACGTCGTGCGGCTCAAGATTGGTGAGCAGCGCCGCCAAATCGCCGGCACGCTCTGAGCACCAGGCCGCTGGTCTGGCGCAGGTTGACGCCCAATTCTTTGGCGATGATGTGCGCCAGCGTGGTTTTGCCCAGCCGGGCGGGCCAAACAGCAGGGGTGTGGTCGAGCGCTTCGCCACGCGCGCGGGCGGCCTGAATAAAGATTTCCAGCTGCGATTTGGCCTTGTGCTGGCCGATGTAGTCGGCCAGCGTTTTCGGCCGCAGAGCGCGTTCGAGCTGCTCTTCCTGGGCGGACATTTTCTGCGCCGCCACCATGCGCGGTGCGGCGTGGGAAGTAAGCTTGTCGGTTTCGAGCATAGGGATTGGGCTTTGAGCAAGGCAGCCTGAAAAACGGGAAAACGGCGGTTCAGGCTGCCTGAAAAGGAAAAACGGGCAAAACCGGCTTTCAGGGCTGCCTGAAAGGCGGCAATCAGATTCAGCTGCCGGCCACGGTCATCTTGCCGACCAGAATCGAGCCGACGCGGTTGCCGGCGCGCGGCAGGCATCGTCGGCAATACGTCGATGGCAGGCGAACATTTCCTGCAGCCAGCCAGCCACGGTAATGCCGCTGACCGGATAGGGCAATCACGCCGTTTTCCACCCAAGCGGCGGCGCCGCGCGAATAGTCGCCGGTCAGGGTATGACGCCCTGCCCCATTAATTCAGTCAGCAGCAGGCCGCTGCCCATCTGCCGCAGCAGATCTTCGCGGCCGGCGCAGGGTGGCGCCGAGCACCAGATTGTGCGCGCCGCCGGCGTTGGCGGTGGTCTGCATGCCGAGTTTGCGCGCGCTGTAGCTGCCGAGAAAATAGCCGCGCACGCTGCCTTCTTTCAATCACGAAGCGCGGCGCAGTAGCCACGCCTTCGCTGTCAAAAATAAGTGCTGCCGAAACGGCGCGGCAGATGCGGCTCTTCGCGCAGACTGACGAAATCGGGAAAAATGCGGCTGCCGATGCTGTCGCAGAAAACTGCTGTGGCGGTAGAGCGCGCTGCCGCTGAGCGCGCCGACCAGATGGCCGATCAGGCTGCCGGCCACGGTGTGGTCGAACAGCACCGGATAGCTGCCGGTGGGCACGCTGCGGGCGCCGAGACGGGCGACGGTGCGCTCGGCGGCGGTGCGGCCGATGGCGGCGGCAGCCTGAAGCTCGGCGGCATCGCAGGACATATCGAACCAATAATCGCGCTCCATGCCGCCCGCATCTTCGGCAAGCACGCTGCAGAAAAATGCTGTGGTGGCTCACCTGCTGGTGGCGCAAAAAAAGCCGTGGCTGTTGCCGTAGGCAAACTGCGAGTGGCTGCTTTGCACGTTGGCGCCTTCGGGATTGCCGATGCGCGCGTCAAAATCGAGCGCCGCCGCTTCGCAGTTTGGTCGCCAGCTCGAGCGCCTGCGCGCTGCCGACATCCCATTCGTGGTATTTGTCCAGATCAGGGGTGTCGGCGGCCATCAGATCGGCATCGGCCAGGCCGGCATAGGGGTCTGCGCGGTGTAGCGGGCGATGTCAGGGCAGCCTGAACGGTGCCGGCCAGCGCCTGTTCGGAAAAAGTCGGCGGTGCTGGCGCGGCCTTTGCTCTGCCCCAGATACACGGTCAGATCCAGCGATTTGTCCTGGCGGTGCTCGATCTGGTCGGTTTCGCCCAGCCGCACCTGCACGCTCAGTCCCACCGATTCGCTAACGGCGGCTTCGGCAGCCTGCGCGCCCTTTGGCGTAGCCAGCGCCAGCGCGCGCGCCACTACGTCGCTAAGGTCGGATGCTGTGTGTTGGAACATCATGGTTCTCGGGTCGGGATATCAAGGGAAAGGGCGGCATTTAACCGTTTTCAGGCTGCCTTGCGCCAAAAGCGACAAAGCGGCGCTTTTGCTATATGATGCGCGGCTTTATCCGCCACAGCAGCCTGAAAAATGGATACGCACCAAGACGACGAATGGGTCCAGCAAGACCGCCAGAAAAACAGATGAACGAGTTGCAGGATTTGGGCATGGAGCTGACCCGCCTGTCCCACGACACCTGAAAAATCGGCCTGCCGGAAGAGTTGGCCGAGCGGTGCGCGAATACCGCAAAATCACGTCCAACGGCGCACTCAAGCGGCAGAGCCAGTTTATCGGCCGCCTGATGCGCGACATCGACCCGCGCCCCATCCGCGCCTTTTTATCGGCGCTCAAAGGCGAAAACCAGGCGCATAACGCCTTTTTGCAGCGGGTCGAGCAGGCGCGTAGCCGTCTCTGGCCGACGACAACGCGCTCACCGCCTTTCATCGCCGAGCACCCGGCAGCCGACGCCGGCGTGCTGCGCACCCTGATCCGCAACACGCGCAAAGAGCAGGAGCAGTCAAAGCCGCCGAAAAACTTCCGCGCGCTGTATCAGGAACTGAAACGGCTGATGCAGCCTGAAAGCGCCGTCGAAGCCGAAAATGACGACCAAGAGTCTAATCAAGGTTTCAGGCTGCCTGAAAACCGTTTTGCCGTTTTCCTTTTTCAGGGCTGCCTGACAGCCATGCCGCGCAATGTGAAAACACGTTAAAATGCGCCTCTTTTCCCCTTATCCCCTTTTCCGCACCGCCATGTTCCATCTGATCGAAAAATACCGCAAACCTTCCCAGTTTCTGCTCGGCTGCATCGCCCTATCGTTTGTCGGCTTCAGCGCCGTCAGCCCTGACCAGCCTGGGCAGCGGCAACTACATCGTCCAAATCGGCGAGAAGACCATCACCCGCGAAGATCTCGACCGCGCCCTGCACAACACCCGCAACAGCGGCGGCAGCGGCAGCCGCGAAGAAGTGTTCCAGCGCTGCTCAACCAGGGCCTATCTGCTCGAAGGCGCGATGGGCGTGGCGGTTTCCGACGAACAAATCAAGCAGATGATTGTGGACGATCCCAACTTCCACGACCAAAACGGCGACTTTCAGCCCGCAAATCTTCCGCAACTTCCTGCAAAAGCAACCGCATGAGCGAAGAGCAGTACACCGACCGCCTGCGCGACCAGTATCTGACTTTCGCCCTGCAGAAAATCTTTGCCAACGGCAGCATTCCCGATACCCAGGTGGCGCAGTTTGCCCGCAGCGTTGCCGCCGCGCATCCATCCGTCTGGCGGTGGCCGATGAAAAGCGCCTTTGCCGATAAAGTTACGGTAAACGACGCCGAACTGCAGAAATTCTACCGCGCCAACCAAAAAGCCTACCGCCAGCAGCAGGCGGTGAAATACCAGTATCTGCTGCTGTCGCCGAAAATACTGGCCGAGCGCGAAAAGCGTGAGCGATGCCGAAATCGACGAAAATCTTCAAGCAGCAGCAGGACAAACTCAAGCCCACCCGCCGCGTCAGCATGATTATGGTGCCGATTCCGGTAAAGGCGGTGATGCCGCCAAAGCCGCCGCCCGCGCCGAAGCCGAAGCCGCGGCACAGGCTGCCAAAGCCGCGCCCGAGCAGTTTGCCGCCATCGCGGCGCTTCTCCAAAGACGGCAGCGCCGCCAAAGGCGGCGACATCGGCGACATCAGCCAAAACGGCACGCTGGAAAAACCGCTGGAAGACGCAGTTTTTCGCGCTAAACAAAGGCGAAGTCAGCGCCCTGATCGAAGGCAGCTTCGGCTACTACGTCTTCAAGTGAACGACATCCTCGACAACTCGCCCGCTGCCGTCAAACAGCGCATCGCCCAAGATTTGAAAGAGAAAAAGCAGCCCAGTCGCTGAAAAACTGCGCGAAGACTTGGGCGACTATGTCATCAACAACAGCAGCGAGCTTGAAAGCGCCGCCAAAAATTCGGCGTGCCGCTGCAAAGCGGCGGCGACTGGCTGACCCGCGCCGGCGCCGCCGAGCAAAAAGCTGCCTGAAGCGGTAATCGAAGCGCTGTTTGGCAGCGACGTTTTTCGACAAAAACACAATTCCGACCCGATTAGCGCCGCCGATGGCTCGGTATGGGTGCTGCGCGCCAGCGAAAACCCGCGAAGCGCAGCTTTCATTCGAGCAGGCCAAAGAGCAGGGTCAAGGCCGACCACATCCGCTCCGGAAAGCCGCCGCCTGGCCACCGAGCACAACAAAACTGCTCGCCGAACTGCAAAGCCGGCAAGCAGCCCGCGCTCAACTGGACCAACCCGCAGCCGGTGATGCCCGAGCAGCTGCGCGGCATGATGCCGCCGGCCGACTATCTGGCGATTATGAAAGCCCAGCCCAAAGACGGCAAACCCGCCTACGCCCTGCTGCAGGGCACCGGCATGCCGCAGCTGGTCGAAGTGCAGTCGCTCTCGAAGTCAAACCCAATGCCGAAGAGCGCGCCGCCATCAAAGAGCAGCTGGCGGTTATCCGAGGCAACACCCCTGATCGAAGCCTATCTGCAGAAAGCTGCGGCAGGAAAGTTCCCGCCAAGCAGGGCAGACAAAAGCTCGAAGACCAATAAGCCGCCTTTTTCAGGCTGCCTGGCATACCCCAGGCAGCCTGAAACGCGAAAAACAGGCCGCCCACGCCCTGCAGGCAGCCTGAACGACCCAACCCGCCACAAGGAACACCCCACCATGCAAATCATCCGCACCATCGAAGATATGCGCCAATGGCGGCGCAGCCACGACAGCGTCGCCTTCGTGCCCCACCATGGGCAACCTTCATGCCGGCCATCTGGCGCTGGTGGCGCAGGCCAAACAGGCTGAGCGCCACACCGTGGTCAGCATCTTCGTCAACCGCCTGCAGTTCGGCCAGGGCGAAGACTTCGGCCGCTACCCGCGCACCCTTGAAGCCGACGCCGAGAAACTGCGCGCAGCCGGCGTCGATGTGCTGTTCGTCCCCGACGAAGCCGAACTCTACCCGCGCGTGGCCCAGCAGTACCAGGTCGAGCCGCCCAATCTGCAAAACGAATTGTGCGGCGCCTTCCGCCCCGGCCACTTTCGCGGCGTCGCCACCGTAGTGTGCAAACTCTTCAACATCGTCCAGCCCGACACCGCCTGCTTCGGCAAAAAGACTACCAGCAGCTGGTGGTCATCCAAGGCATGGTCGATGATCTCAACATCCCCGTGCGCATTATTCCCGTCGATACCGGCCGCGCCACCGACGGCCCTCGCCCTCTCCAGCCGCAACCAATACCTCAAGCCCGAAGAGCGCGCCGAAGCGCCGCAACTCTACCGCAGCCTGCAGGCGGTGGCCGACACCGTGCGCGGCGGCAGCCGTGACTACGCCGCCCTCGAAGAGCAGGCTCGCCGCGGCTTGGCTTCGCGCGGCTGGCAGGTGGACTACATCGAAATCCGCGCCGCCGGCAGCCTGAACACCGCCCGCGTCGGCGACAAACAGCTGAGTCGTCCTCGGCGCCGCCCGCCTCGGCGGCACCCGCCTGATCGACAATATCGAATTCGGCATCGAAGACTAAACCGCCGGCCTAAAGGCAGCCTGAAAGCGTTTTTGGCCTTTTTCAGGCTGCATCAAACTTTCAGGCTGCCTGAAGCGGTAGCCTGAAAGATTTGCAGCGCAAATCAAAAGCAGCCTGAAAAAGCGTGTCCGCGTTTTCAGGCTGCTTTTGGGCAAATATTCAAACCGGCAAACTTTCAGGCTGCCTGAAAGCCGTTTTTAGCGCATCCCATCCCCACTACCGTCGATTCCCGCGCAGGCGGGAATCTTGTTAGTGTGCAGCAATGCCTCGCCAGCAAGGTAGGCTGGGTCTCAGACCCAGCATTCCAGCAATACGGCTTGTTACGTCGCGCGCAACAAGCCAGCAAAAAGCAGCCTGAAAACCGTATCCGCGTTTTTCAGGCTGCTTTATGCTAAAAACCGACTTTCAGGCTGCCTAGCCCCTATTTTCCAGCGTATCGAGAAAAACGGCGGCCAAAGCCGGTCAGCACGCTGCAGTCGTCGCGGATGGCCAGCGCGCGGATGCGGCGGTTGCCGTACAGCATCAGCGCCAGCAGCGCGATCATGGCGCCGCCGAAACCGAGCGACATCAGCAGCGGAATCTTGCTCTCCGCCAACAGCAGCAGCAAAACCGCCGCCAGCGCCAGCGCCGCCATCACCCGATGCGGCGGCGCCGGCAGCGGCGGCACACCGGCACAAACAGCCGCCGTTTGCGCTGCAGCCAGATTTGCGCGGCGGTAAACAGCAGCGCCAAAACAATCAAAACCGGCGCTTTCCACTCGTCCAGCCACGCAAACAGTACCGGCGCAAAATAAAAACAGCACCACCACCGCGGCCGACAGCAAAGAGCGCCGCCGGCGGCGTCCAATACAGATTCACGTTTTTGCCTTCTTCCGCCGCAGTCTCAGCCGCGCAACGGATGCAGCGGCGGGGCAACGCGCCGCCGGCAGCGAGCCAGACTTTGCCGCCGCGCCGCCAGCAGCCCTGCGCCGGCTCGTCGCTGGCGGGGTTTGGTAGGGATTAAAGTCGTTCATGCCCATCTTCCCAAGGCAGCCTGAAAACTATTTCTGCCAATAAGTCTTTACATTAACAAACTCATACAGCCCGAACTCGGACAGCTCGCGGCCGAAGCCGGAATCTTTCACGCCGCCGAAGGGCGGCGCAAATCGCTGCTGGTGTGGCGGTTGACGAACACGCTGCCTACTTCAGAGCCGCGCGGCCATGCGCTCGGCCAGATCGGTATCGGCGGTGAAAGATGCTGGCGCCCAGGCCGTAGGGGCGTGCTGTTGGCGGCGGCCACGGCGGCTTCGGCATCGGCCACGCGGATAATGCCCAGCGCGGGGCCGAACACTTCTTCGCGCCACATCCGGCATTGCGGGTTGAGCCGGTCGATAAGGGTGGCGGGGTAGAACCAGCCCGGCGTTGTTTCCGACTGCGGCGGCACGCCGCCCGCCAGCAGCTCGGCGCCGTGCGCCAGCGCGTCCTGCACCTGCGCGTGCACGCGCTCGCGCAAATCGGCGCGGTGCAGCGGCGCGAGCGTGGTTTCAGGCTGCATCGGGTCGCCGCTTTTTGGTTTGGCGCATTCGGCCAGCAGCAGCGGGATAAACTCGTCGGCCACGCTGTCGCAGACAATCAGGCGCTTGGCGGCGTTGCACGACTGGCCGGCGTCGCGGAAACGCGAATGGCAGGCTTCGGCGGCGGCGGCGGCCAGATCGGCATCGGGCAGGACGATAAAGGCGTTGCTGCCGCCGAGTTCCAACACGCATTTTTCAGGTGTTTGCCCGCCAGCGCGGCAAATGGCGGCCGGTATCGGTGGAGCCGGTAAAGGCCAGCGCATCGCACGCAGCCAGCGCGGCTTCGGTGTTTTCGTGCGCCAGCCACGCCGGCTGCAAGGGCAGACCGTCTGCCAGCTCAAACAGCGCCGCGCTCACCCGCGCCACGCTGGGGGCGGGTTTGACCAGACAGGCATTGCCCGCGCACAGGGCGGGCACGGCAAAACGCAGCACCTGCCACACCGGATAGTTCCACGGCATCACCGCCAGCACCACGCCCAGCGGCGCAAAGGAAACGCCGCTGATGCTGGCCTGGGTAGCGATGGTTTTGCCGGCGAGAAACTGCGGCGCGAGCTTGGCGTAATAGCGGATCAGCGCCAGCGATTTTGTCGATTTCGGCTTCGCACTCGCGTAGGCAGCGGCCGACTTCTTCGCACACCATCGCCGCCAAACGGCTTTTATTGGCGGCCAGCCGCTCGGCAAAAGCCGCCAGCTGCGCGGTGCGCTCGGTGATTTTTAGCGCGGCAAATTCGCGCTGGCGCGCTTTGAGCGCGGCAATCTGGCGCGCGGTGTGTTCGGGCGTGTCGGCGGCTCGGGTGTAAAGGACGTCGCCGCTAACGGTGTGGATGCTGGTAAACATGGTTTCAGGCTGCCTGAAAGGATTAACGGGTATGGAGCCAGTCGGCGGCGGACGCGGCGGGATCGGATGCGGCAGCAGCTGCCGGTGCCGCGGCGGATGCGGCGTTTTCAGGCTGCCACGGCAGACGCAGCCGGCGGCGGGCAAAAGCTGCCGCCATCTGCCGGCGGCCGGTAAAACATACCGAAACCGATCAGGCTGAACATCATCAGCGAAAAACCGCCGAGCATCAGGCGGGTAAACAGCATTTTTTTCGCCGGCGTTTTCTTCGCCAGCAAGGCGGCAATCAGCCCGATCAGCCCGATCGAGCCGACAATCAGTCCCAGCAGTACCAAAACGGTAAAAAATTTGTCCATAGTGTTTGTCCGGTGCGGTTGGCGAGGCGGCAGATGGTGAGGCAAAAAGCGCCGCCCGCCGCAAGATTCAGGCAGCCTGAAAGCGTCCTGTTTTTCAGGCAGCCTTTGTCACTATTCAAACGGCCGTCTCTTTCGGCAAGCGGGTTAAATGTTTGGCGGACTTGGGCGGGGATTGCGGAGGCGCGTCTGCCGGCATTTGCAGCAGTTGGGCGATGCGGTCTATGACGTTCGGCGGCGGCAATGGCGGCGTTAATGTCAGGCACGACTGTCCACGCGTCCGCTGATTTTGATGGCGGCGGTATGGCGAGCAGGGTGCTTTGGTCGTTTAGCCATGTGGCGCTTACGCCGTCCATGCCGTCAAAACATCTTGCTCGGCAGGCTTTCATCAGTCGTCACTTTGCTGGACAACGGGCGTCTAAATTCAGATTCCCGGTCTTTTCAATGACGTGACGGGCGAAATCCGGCAGCTTAGGGCGGGCTGCGGAAGAAACGCTTCTTGCAGGCTGTAAAGGTATCTGCGCCGTTGTCATTGCCGAAGGGTTTCTTCGTCGCAATTCGTTGTAGCAGGTGTCTTCGGTCGGCGAAATATTGGCGGAACAGGGGTGTGGCTGGTAAGCGGGTTGAGTCCGCATTCTTCGTCGTCAGAAAAACAGAGATGGCGCGGGCAGCTCGGCGGGGTCGTCGCCTTTTTCTGTGGCGGCGGCGAGCTTTTTGCGCTTCTTTTCCGCATGTTTGTCGGGGCTGGCGAACGCTTTGATTTCGTGCGTCCGTTGGTGCCGTATTTGCCATAGTTGACGACGAGATTGGCTTCATGTGTTTCTACTACGCCAGAATTTGTCGGATTTGGGTCCCAGTGTAGCGGAGGGTTTGCTGCATGGGGTGACTCTGAGGTTGTGGCGTTTTCAGGGCTGCCTGTTCAGCAACGCAATATTCCACTTCGTGCGCTTCGTCGTAGCTGGGAATTTCCAGTTTGCCGAGCAGGCGGCGGATAACGGCTTCGGGAACGCTGTGTTCGCGCTGTTTGTTTTGGCGCAACAGCTGCGGCCAGGGCACTTCCAGATAGACGATGTGGATGCGGGCGCGGTAGTCGGCAAAGAGTGCCGTCCATTTGCCGCGCAGCTCGCGGGTGAGGTTGGTGGCGTTGAACACGAAGTCTTGGCGATCGCGCAGGTATTGGCGGGCTTGCTCTTTGGCGAGTTGGATAACGCGGCCGGCGGCTTTTTGTCGGCGGGGTCTATGCGGTGGGCGCGGCGGATGTCGTCGAGCGAGGTACGGGCAGCTTTGGGGAAGCGTTGGGCGATGTGGGTGTCTTTGCCGCTGCCGGGCAGGGCGCTCATCATGTAAACGGTGCAGGCGAAGTCGTCGTAGGGGTGGTAGTCGGGGCTGCTTTCGGGGTGATTGAGATAATGGTAACGCGCGTGGCAGCCTGAAAAGGGGTAGGGCGCGCCCCAGCAGCGGTTTCTTCGCACAGGGGCTTGGAACAGGGCGATGCGTTCCAGCAGCTCGGCGGTGTCAGGGCAGATGCGTCCGAGGGCGTCGGCTTTGGCGAGAATGGCGAGCAGGCGGGTGTCAGTGTGCAGGCTGGCGGCGATTACGGCGTGTTCGGGCCGGGTTTTCTATCGCCCACAGCGGCAGCCCGTGCCAGCGCACCGGGTTTGGCGACAGCTTCGCGCACGGCAAAGGGGCGGCGAGGTCGCAATGAGGATTTGGCGGGCGGTGTGCTCGCCTTTTCGGCGTGGCGCGGGGAGACGATGCGGGTTTTGCCGTCGCGCTCTTCGGTGGTGGTGGTGCTGCGTTTTTCTACGTCGTGCAACAGGGCGGCGGCAAACAGGATGTGCTGCGCCTGTTCGTCCAGTGCCCTGATATTCGGGCAGCCTGAAAAAGCTCGGCAGCAACCATTTTGGTGTGGGTGAGCACGTCGCCTTCGCCGTGCCATTCGGCATCTTGCGGCACGGCGTCCATGTCGGCGAGCCAGTCAAAACGGGCGCTGAGCGCGTCCCAGTCGAGGGCGCGGGCGGGGTGAAATGGGGAATTGCCACATGGCATGAGTCCTTAGGGGATGATTGGTTTTTGGTGGTGGAGTGGGCAGCCTGAAAAGGGTTTGGCGTTTTGTTTTTGCCCAAATTTGAGCTTTCAGGCTGCCTTTTATTTCTTTGGTATTGATAGCCGTGCCAGCCGTATTGGTCGTAATCAATCAGCGTGGCGGGCTGCCAGGTTTTCGTCCAATGCACATCGGTTTTGACGTGTTTGGCGCGCACGAGTTTGAACAGGTTGTCAAAATTCGTTGGGCTGCACGAGCAAATCACCGTTGTTGGTGGCAAAGCCGTCGCGGTTGCGGATGACCAGCCCTTCGCAGCAAGGCGCGCCCTGTCTTCGGGTCGTAGCCGCCAAGCGCGCCGGCGGTTTCCACATACTCAAGCCAGCTCATGCCAAGGTTGGCGGTGAGCCAGTCGGCAAGCTGGCGGTTTTCGTCGATGCCTTCGCGGTAGCTGTCGCGCAGCGCTGGGTAATCGGCAGCTCGGGCACGGTGGGGAAGTCAAACAGGGCGGCGTAGAATTTGACTTCGTCCCAGCCGAGCCAGCGCTCGCCCTGGCGCACGGCGAAAAGGTAGAAATAAGATTCTAGGCGGCTGGTAGGCGATGGAGTGGATGCCGTAGAGGGTTTTCGCCGAAGAGTTCCAAATCGCCCAAATCGTCTTTGATGCGCTGCCAGCGCTCAATCAGCGGTTTGTCCCACGGGTGCTGGGTGGGCGCAGCGTGCGAGCGGGCGAAAAACGCCGTGGCGGTTGAAGCAGTTGTTTTTGCCCGTCCAGCTTTTCGGTGAGCACCAGCGCGTCTTTTGCGCGAAGGTGGCGAAAGGTAGCCTGCGGGCATAAAAGCGGTCGTCGGAGTGGTGCCAAGGCTGATGGGGGCGTGCAAGCTGCGGCTGTATTTGGTGGATGGGGTCATGGTTTTGGGGGCTTTTTGGGGATGGTTGGGGCAGCCTGAAAAGGGCGGCGTGGTGGTTTTGATGTTTTAGCTTCGCAATTCCGCTACGCTTTTCAGGCTGCCTTTGGACTGGGATAAGGCAGCCTGAAAGTGGAAAACGGCGTTTAAATCGGTTTCTGCAGTTTCATTTCGTTTTTCAGATGAGGCGTAGTACACCGGGGCAATGATGATGCCGCCGATGCCGAAGATGCGCTCGCACACCACCATGGCAATCAGCAATTCCCATGCGGTCGATTCGATTTCGGCGCCGATGATTTTAGCGTTGAGAAAATATTCCAGCTGTGTACCACCACCAAAAACACCAGCGATGCCAGGGCGACATACAGCGATACGCCCAGGCTGAGGGTGATGATGACGGCGTTGGAAATCAGATTGCCGGCCACCGGTATCAGGCCGACGATAAAGGCGATAAAGAGCACGGTGAGCCGAAACGGCAGCTCCACGCCGAAAAGCGGCAGCAGCAGATACAGGTAAAGGGCGGTAACGGCGGTGTCGATCAGCGAGATTTTCACCTGCGCCAGAAACACGCGCTCGAAGCTGCTTTGGAAGCTGGTGATGCGCCGGATCAGCTCGGCCTTAAACGACGGCATCTGCATGCGGGTGTGGCGGGTGGCCAAGCGGTGGAAGCTGAGCATGGCGCCGACAATCACGCCGATCAGGATATAGACGAAGGAAGTCAGGCTGTTTTTGCTAATGCGGGTCAGGGTGTCGCCGTATTCGCGCACCAGCGCGGCGGCGGCGGTTTTGATTTCCGCCAGATTGGCCGGCAGCATATTGAGCAGGGCGGGGGGCAGCTCTTTGCTGTTTTTGGTGTCGGCGATGATTGCTGCCAGCTTGCCGATCATGGTGTTGATGTGGCCGCCGTGGATCAGGTGGTAGATGCCCAGCGCCATCAGGAAAATCGCCAGCAGCACCAGGCCGATGGTGAGCACGGTCGAAACCAGATTGATGTTGCGCGCGTTGAGCGAGCGGTGCATGCGCGTGTGGCGCGGCAGCAGGCGGCAGCGCGAGCCAGAAAAATCAGGCGGTTGGTTTTGCTGAGTAAAGACATAAGTCAGAATCACCGACAGCAGCAGCGGCAGAAAATGAAAATACAGCACGCCGATCAGCACGGCGGCCATCAGGATATAACTGCTGTTGCGCAGGGCGGGGAAACAGGGGGCTTTGGCGCTCATGTGTGTTCTTTATTAAAAACTCGAAAAATCGGATGTTTGTTGTTTTCAGGCTGCTTTCAGGCTGCCCTGATAATCAGGCAGCCTGAAAAACTTTATACGGCGGCAAAACGGCGCCCTATTCACCCACTGCACCACTTCGGCGGCGGCGCGGCGGGTTTTTGGCGCGCGGCTCGGCGGCGCGGTAGCCGAAAGCGGCCATTAGCGCGGTGCGGTGTTCGGCCGGATCGAGCAGGCCGTTGTCTACCAGCAGCTGATCGACGGCGGCCTGGTCGAAGCCTTCGACCGCAGTCGAATCAATACCGATCAGCGCGGCGGCGGTCATCATATTGGCCAGCGCGATATAGCTTTGCTTGGCTGTCCAGTCGTTAAAGGCGCGGGGCGTTTCGTTGAGCCGGAAATCGTGTTCGGCAAAAATGGCTGAACTTGGCTTCGCGCTGCTCAACTACATCCGCAGCAATCGCGTGCGCTCGCTCCACATCCGGTGGCGGTAGCCGGCGCGGGTGGCATCGGCGGTGCGGGCAAGCAGGATCACGAAAATGGCTGCAGTCGAGCTTTTTCCGCCGCGCCCCGAGCCAGCAGCGCCAGCGCGCAGCGCAGCTCAGGGATTCTGTATCAGCAGAAAAACGCCACGGCTCCAGCCCGAACGAGCTGGGCGACAGGCGCGCGGTTTCGAGAATAAAAGTCAAAAATCTTCGCGGCTGATGTCCGGGTCCTAACGCTTGCAGGCATGGCGGAAATAAAGGCGTCAAGGACAGTCTGTTTGTCGGCAAACACGGTATCGCTCCTGTAATCGCGTGGTGGAAAAACGGCGGCATTATAAAGCCGCCGACCAACCGAGGCAGCCTGAAGCGCAGGCGGCGTTTAGCCGCGCGGCTTTGCCCCAAGGCAGCGGCAGCCTGAAGGCAAAAAGCGCCGCAAATGCAGCCACGCGTTTGATTCCGATGGCCCTATCGGCTAAAATGCCGCGTTTTTCGTTTAGAACCCCAAGGAAATAAAACCATGAAAACCGCACAGAACTGCGCGCCGGCAACGTATTTATGATCGGCAGCGAGCCCGATGGTCGTTCAGAAAACCGAGATACATCAAAGGCGGCCGCTCTTCGGCCAAAGTGACGCATGAAGCTGAAAAACCTGCTCACCGGCGCCAGCAGCGAAACCATCGTCAAAGCCGACGACAAATTCGACGTAGTCGTGCTCTCGCGCAAAAACTGCACCTGACACGCCACTTCGCCGATCCGATGCTGTGTTTATGGACGAAGAGTTCAACCAATACGAAGTCGAAGCCAGACAACATCGGCGACGCGCTCAAATTCATCACCGACGGCATGGAAGACGTGTGCGAAGTAACCTTCTACGAAGGCAACCCGATTTCCGTGGAGCTGCCCACCATCATCGTGCGCGAAGTCGAATGCACCGAGCCGGCCGTTAAAAGGCGACACTTCGGGCAAAGTGATGAAAACCGCGCGCCTGGTCGGCGGCACCGAAATCAGGTGATGTCCTACATCGAAAACGGCGACAAAGTCGGGAAATCGACACCCGCACCGGCGAATTCCGCAAACGCGCCTAAGCTGGCATCATCAAAAGCAGCCTGAAAAACCGTGATACGCGGTTTTTCAGGCTGCTATCGTGCCAAAGGATGCGGCGGAATTTTGCCTGCCGCATCTGCCTATCCGCTCTGCTTCGCCGCTGCGGCAGGCAGCCTGAGGGCGCGGCGGTCGAGCTTTCACCACCAGCGTCCGCGCCAGCAAATCCTGCAGGGTGGCGCCGCTTGCTGCGGAAAAACAGCATCAGCAGGCAGATCAGCGAGGGCAATCGTGCCGACGGGCGATTCCGTTTGCCGTTGCCCATATCCATTTGCCACGGCAGCAGCTCGCCGATGACCAACACAATCAGGTAGTAGGCGCAAAAGCGCAGCAGAAAGTGGCGCACAAAGCCCGCGGTTTCGCCATCGGTGGTAATCACGCGGATGCGCATCTGTTTTTGCCCAAGGTCTCGCCCGTCGCGCGACATCAGCACAACCTGGTACACCAGCAGCCCGAAACAAATCAGGACGCCACCACTATAACGCCGCCAACCAGCAGATTGCGGCTCTCTTCCGTATCCAGAGACCGCAGCGATGCCGCCAAACCGAGACCGAAAGCCAGCATCACAAAACACCACTATCGGAAAAATAGAACCAGCAGCCGATCGATAGCGCTGCCGCAATCCGCTGCCACGGCGTTGCCAGCTCTACTGCGTAAGCGTCGTCAAAAATGCGCTTCAACCACGGTGGATTGGTAGGCCTGACGAAAAATCACTCATGTTTCAATTCCTTTCATCTGTTTGCTTGGTAAAAACAGGGGTGTTGCTCTTTTACTGCCGCGTTTTCAGGCTGCTTTGCACTGCTGCGGCACAGGCAGCCTGAAAACCGCATTGATAAAACGGTTTATTGTTCGGGCTCAGGGGTCGGAGTGTATCCGCACCGCCTGCAGCGCCGCAGTCAAGCCGTTAATATCGCCGCCGTTTTAGCCCAGCTCTTTGAGCAAACCGTCCACCAGCGGGGCTTGGGCGCGGTAGCGCAGGGCGCTGTTGACCATTGGTCCGGAGAGCGCAGGAGGCTGGCGGATGCGCTGGCGTCGGCTGTGCTGCCAGCCGCGCCGCCCGAGGCCGCTGACTTGCAGGATTTTGATGTCGTCGATGTTTTCCATCGGTTTGACCGATTCGCGGTGATGTCGGGCGGGTGTTTTAACAGCGCGGGCGAGTTTAGCGCAACCTGGTCGGCGCGCTAACACATTTGTGGCCGCTTCGTTAACGACGCGTTTGCCCTCGGCATCGACCTTTGTGCTGCTGCTCCTGTGCCTGCGCCAGCAATGCTGGCATCAGCTTCGCCCTTGGCTTTCAGGCGGGACTGCTCGGCTTCGGCTTCGGCAACGATGCGCAGCAGCTTCGGCTTTGTCCTGCGCGGCCTGTTTCTCGCTTCGGCGGCCACGGTTACGGCGAGTGGCCTCGCGCTGGGCGGTTTCGGCGGCGGCGATCAGTTCCACCGCTCTGGCACGCTCGGCGCGCTCGGTTTCGCGCACAGTAATCACGCTTTCTTCCTCGCGCACGGCAACGCGCGAGGGCTTTATCGACTTCGGCTTTGGCTTCGATTCAGCGCGGGATTTTTCGGCGACGGCGATCGCCCTGTCCTGCTCCGGCCAACTCGATGGCTTTTGCGCCGCTCGACTTCGGCCTGCTCACGGCCTGCGCCTTTGCGGATGTCTTCGTTTTCATCCGCGCTCGGCGGCAATGCGTTTCAGATCGACTTCGCGCTCGGCGGCGATTTTCCTTCTTCGGCCTCGCGTTTTTCGCCGCTTCCTGCTCGGCGATGCCCGCCTCCTGCTCGGCGCGGCGCCACGGCGATTTCGCGCTCTTGTTCCAATTTGGCGTACTCTTCTTCGCGGGCGATTTTCAGGCGCTGCTGCTCGGCTTCGAGATTTTTGGTTTTAATCGCCAGATCGGTTTCCTGCTCGATGTCGTTGCGTTTTTGCGGCGGCGTTTCGATGGTTTCAGTGAGCTGGTCGGACCCTCGGCGTCGAAGGCGTTTTGCGGGTTGAAAAGAAGCGGAAATCGGTCTGATCAGGCCGAGTAGCGACACGGCTTCCAGTTCAAACCGTTTTTGTGCAAATCCTCGCTCACTGCCTGCTGCACTTTCTGCACGAAATCAACGCGTTTTCGTGCAGCTCTTCCATCGCGCCATTTCGGCGGCCACGGCGCGCAGGCTGTCGACAAACTTGCCCTCCACCAAGTCTTTGAGCTTTTTCCGGCGACATGGTTTCATGCCCAAAGTCTGCGCCGCGGTGGCAGTGCTCTCGGCGGTGGGCTTCACGCGCACGTAAAAGGCTCCGCCGCCACATCCACGCGCATGCGGTCTTTGCGGTAATCAGCGCCTGCTCTTCGGCGCGGCGCGCTTCCAGCTTCAGCGTGTTCGCCATTGACCGGAATCACCCTCGTGCAGCACCGGCAGCACAATCGCGCCGCCGTTCACAATCACCTTCTCGCGAAACCGGTGCGCTGAAGGACACTTCCTTGCTGGCGCGGCGGTAGAGGCAGGTGAGAATCCAGGCCGGGACACAAACGCGCGACGAGTATGACGCCGGCGATGATGCCGATGGAAACTAGTCATGGGTTTTCCTTTTTGTTGCGGTTGTCAAGTAATGCACTTGCGGCGGCGGAGTTCGAGGCTGCCTTTGTTTTTGAGACCGTCTGAGATTTGACGGGGTTGTGTTTTTATGGCTGTTGCTTCGTGGGTTGGATACTTTGTGTCGACGCTTTCGCTGTGCAGCCCTCAGCGGCTTTCGAGGCTGCCTTTTCGTCTCTACTCAGGCAGGCCTTTGAAAACTCGTTTCGCGTGTTTGTCGGATTACGAGTATCCGACCACACCCGTTCCCACAGGTTTCGTCATTTCCCGTGCAGGTGGAATGACGGCAGGTTTGAAGTTTCGACTGCCTTTGCCAAAGCAGCCTGAAAGGCCGTCTGAAAGCGCTCTTGGCTGCGCGTTCATCCGAATGGGTCCGCTACTTGTGTCCGGCGTTTTCAAAGCATTGCCGTTTGCTTGGCGGCTGTCGGTTCAAACGCATCCAGGCCTGCGGGCTGAAAGCGGCTGAAAGCGGAAACGGGTTTCAGGCTGCCCTACTCCGAGAGCTGCCGCTGGGGTTAACAATCGCTGACGCGTGGCCGTGCAGCGACACCAGCAATACCGCGTCGCCCTGTTGCGGCGTTTGAGCCGCCGTCGGGCTCGGCGTCGCCGTAATGCGTTGGCCGAAAGCCGTCTTTTCACGCGCACTTGAGCGGGGCTGCCGGTGCGAAGCAGCGGGTCACAATCACGCCGACGCGGCCGATTAGCGTGTCTTGCGATACGGCGGCGGTTTCGTCTTTGGGGCAGGATTTTGTACAACCCGCACTGCGGTGGCGCGTACCAGCAACGGCGAAGAGGCTCATGCTGGCGACGGCAGCGGCGACTGCCGTTCCGACCCGCCGCCGGTACGGCGGCAGGCTAGGCCGTCTGAAACGCATAACCCCGCCAGCCCGTACGGCGAGACGGCACCAACAGCATCAACACCGGCAGCTGCTTTCGACATGCAGCCAGCTCGAAAACGCACCATCTGCTCCGTCGCCGCGTCCAGCGCTATCGGCGGCGCTGTCAGCCAGAGCTGCTCGGGCAGCAGGTTGTCCAGCACTCGCATCGCGCCGCCGCCGCGGCATCGACTTTCTTTGCTTCCAGCACGCCCGGCGGCGGCATCGGCGCCAGGGCAGTGCGGGTGTTGGTTTTCAGGGGCGTGTAATCAGATTCCCACATCGGCGGTTTCTGCTTATGGGTTTGGGGCGTTCGGGCGTGCCTTTGGGGTTTCGAGGCAGCCTGCAAAGCGGCTTCGTGTTGGTCTGGTTACAGAATCCGACACGCGATCGCCATCGCGCTCATTTAACGCAGTGCGGCGTTTTTCTTCGGAAAGCAGCACGGTCATCATAGTGAGTGCAAACGGCTGCTGTCGCTCATGTGTCTGCGATATCGCGCGCTGCTCGAGCTGGCGGACGGTGCCTTCCACCATGCCGATGGCGCCGCGCAGCGCGCGTGGCAGGCGGCGATTACCGCTTCGGCCTGCTGTTTTGCGCTGGCATGGCTTGGGCGATTTTGCCGGGCGCGTAGGCGGGTGGGTGAAACGGGCAAAGCGTCCGATGCTGATGCCCGCGCGTTCGACCCGCTCACTGCACGCCATGTCGCGAGACTGCTCGAGAATATGCTCGGAGTGGCGGGTCGGGCTTTCGGTATCTTCAGCGGCGTAGGGGTGGTGGGTGGGCCAGCGCGCGCAGGAGACGGACTCGCTCTTGCACCTGCACCGAAAATCGTGGGCGTTCCCACATCGAGGCACGGCGGCGGCGGGGTTGCTGTGTGGTAGGCTTGATGCGGCGGCGGCGTTTCAAATCGGCGTACCGGCGGCGTCGTTCACTTTCAGCGTCAGGGTAAACGTAGTTTGCCCGAGCGCAGGAAACGCTTTGGGTTTTGGTAAATCAGCGGAATGAAATCCAGAAGAAACCCGCTCTCTGGACGAAAATGCCGGAATAACGGCGCGGAAAGCAGGGTGCTCACGCGCGCGGTGTTGGGCTGGACAATGCGACAGCCGCCTGGCGCAGCACTATCTAAGAGCAAACAGCGGCAGCTGCCAACACGCCGACGAAGGGTGAAAACAGCGCCACGCAATCAGCACGGCGGCACCGGCCAGCATGGCGGTGGTGGCGGGCAACCGTTGCAGGCCGAACCTCTTGTACGTCCGCTACTGGTTTGGTTCGCGCGACCCAGGGTCTCCTGTGATAAATGGCGGAACGGGGTTTCAGGGCTGCTTTCGCGGCTGCCTGAACAGGGGCGAGTTTCAGTTTCAGACGGCCTTCGGGTCTTTCAGGCTGCCTGAAAGCCGGCGGGTTTTCAGTTTCAGACTGGCTTTTGGGCATTGCGTAGCAACTGCCTTTTCACCCGTCAGAGTCAAAATACAGTTGCTACGGCTTCTCCGCAGGATTGTGGTGGATACTCGACGCAGCTGCAACGTCACTTTCCCGCGCTTCAAAGCGCCAGCCGTTTCGGCGACGCGGTTGCTGCGGCTTAGGTCTTCCAGCTCTTTCAGCGGCCAGCTGTGTGCCGCGTCGCTGCTGCTGTGACGCGGCGTTTTGCCTGCCGCATGATGCGGTCAAACGCGTTTGCCGCTGTTTTCGGCGTTGCGGACGCGATGCGCTCGATGTTGCCGCCGGTTGCGCCGCCGTCGGCTGCCGCGCTGCTGGGCGCTGCGCCAGTCTTGCAGCTGCTGTTGCATTTCGCGTTTTTCGCTTGTAGCGGCGATAAAGCCTTCGAGCTCTTTTTCACTGCGCGGCGCAGTCCGGCGATGGTGTTTCGAGCACCGGCAATCGCGCTCGGTGTCCATCACCGCTCAGCGATGCCGCTTTAAACGGCATCAGTCGCTCGGCTGCCACGGCGGCAGCGCGACGTGATGTTCGGACAGCGCTAAGTCGGCGGGTTGCTCTCTGGTCAGCGTGGCGAGCCCAGATGTTTGCGCCAGCGCGCCGCTCGGCGCGCGCTTCGTCCACCGCGCGCTCGATTTCGCTGATGCTCTCGTTCATCACCGCTTCCGGGCGCCAGGTTTTCGGCAGCGTCAATCAGGGGCGCGGAAGCCGCCGCCTCGCGGGCGTGCCAGCGGCGGGACAGGAGTTTCGCTCATTTGTGCCCTTTCCGGTTCCGGTGTCAGGTTTCAGACGGCCTCGCCATCCGTATCAGACAACGCAGCATGCCTGATCTCAGCCAGTTTCAAAGTGTTTTCAAGCTGTTGCAACACGGTGTCGTCGCTGCGCCCGCGCCTGCCGGTCGCGGCGGCTGCAAAATACTGTCGGTGGGCGCGCAGTGCGCCACATCAGCTCGCGCTCGTATTTCTTACCTGCAAATCGGGCTGCGCGGCACTCTTCCGGGCGGGTCGGCAGCCAGCGTGGCAGTCGTCGGGCGGCTGCTTCAGACAGCCGCGCCACGATGTGCGGGTGCACTCCGGCCTGCTTTTTCGACGCCTACGGCGCGCTGCGGCGGTGACGGCCTGTAAAAAGCTGCTCCTGCGCCGTGAGCGCCGGTTCGTAATCACGCGTCTGGGTGTGCGCCAGTCTGGCCTGTTTCAACAGATTCGCGGATCCGACGGCGTATGATCGCGCCTTCAATTTTAGCTCTGCAATAAAATCAGCGTCTTCCTGCGTAATCCGCACGCTCACGGGAATACCGGGTACCTGCGTTCATTTCTATTTGTCCTGTTTTGTGTTCATTTGTATGCGAATATACATGAAACATTTTCGGATTTTCAATTAAACTGCAGACACAAAAACAAAATCACAGCTAATGTTTAAAAATGATATAGTAAAATTGCAAACGTTATTACCAAATGCAACACTCCCGCCATAAAAGAGCAGCCTGAGCGCTTGAGTGGGTTTTCAGGCTGCTTCGTTTCGCCACACCGCTTGCTGGGCTGCCCTGCCCAAGCAGCCTGAAAGGCAAGTCTGCTGCCGATCACGCTGCAGCGCGACAGTAGAGTGCCGTTTACGCGACACTACGAAAACCGCCATGCCCGCTCGCTTTGCTTGCCGTATGGCTGGCACGGTACGCCCGCCACAGCTGGGCGGGCAACGGCAGCGGCTGATCGACTGCGCCCGAGCCGCCGGCTGCGATTACCGCGCTGGTGTTTTGCGGCGAAAGACGGCATCGTGGTGCTCGCGCGGCTACCACCGGCAAGCCCGGCTGCCAAGCCTGCGCGCCGCTGGCGGCCGACAGCCTGCCGGTGCGCTGTGCGCCTGTCGGGCGGCGGCGTGGTGCCACAGTCGCCCGCCGTCGTCAATCTGTATCTGGCGCGGCCGCTGGCCGACGCGAGCCGCCGGTACGCTGATGCCGAGCAGCGGTATCTGTGCGCTGTGCGCCCTGCTGGAAGCGGCTGTTTGCCGGATGAGCATCGCCACCGGCTATCAGGCGGTGAGCCGGCTCGTCTTTGCGAGCGGGCAAAACCGCTTCAGTCTGGCCGCCGGCGACGCCGCAAAATCGCCGGCACCGCGCAATACGCAGCGCCGCCCGCGCACGCTTAACGTACACCGCCCTGCTGTCGGCGGTAATCGCTTGCCGGCGATGCCGCCGCGCTGGCTTCGAGCGCGCGCCAACCGCTGAAGCGGCGCTGGGCGGCGATACGCACTGCGCACGATTGCCTGCCACCGCCGCCGCCCGAACATGCCGCTGCCGTGCGCGCGCAGCTGGCGCGTGCTGCGCCTGGCTGCTGCGGGGCAGGGCAACCTGAAAAGCTGCACGGCATGGCGGCTCTGTTTGCGCTGCGAGCGGAATTCAGGCGCACGCATACCGCGCCGAGCCTCGAAGCCTGCGCCCACTCCGATACCTGCACCGAATCCGCCATGACTGCGTGTGTTTTTATTGTTGTCTGCCTTGATTTTTGTGTTTGCTGCTTTGCCGTGCGCAGTATCTGATCCGGCGAAATCGCGCCGCCCAAGACGATTTGGCGCGGCTGGCAGATCAAACCGGCGCCAGCGCAAACCGCGGCGGCATGCGCTTCGGCTTTTGCCTAGCGTGCCGAACGCCGAGCAGCGTATGATGGCAACGTACCGGCCGCTGCTGATGCGCGGAAGCCAGCCGCCGGCGCTGACCGAATACGAACGCCTGCAACCAGAGAACGGAGAATTTGCCTGTGGCGGCGGCAAAAGCGCCGCCGACTGTCTGGCGAAATAGCGGGAATCTGCCGCAATACCGCGATCAGGCCGAAAAATATCGGGAGCTGCTGGCCAATATCGACCGGCTGGCCGACCACGATCGCTTTGCGAGTCCGGCTGGCCGAACGATCACACCGGTTCGTCGTGATGGCACTGCGGTTGCAGTCCATCTCGCGTTTCCACCGCCGCGGTGGATTGGGCGGACGGCCGCCAGCAGGCGGCGCTGGTGCGCATTTGCCGCAGCCGAAAACCGGACGCACCCTGCTGCAGGGCGCCCGAATGTGCTCTATCCATCGGTCGGCAATGCGCTGATTCAAAAACACACCGCGCTGGCAGCGGCGATGCTGGCGGAAGATCCATCGCGGGCAAAGCGCCTGCCCAAAGGATGCGACAGCGCCTTTGCCGTGCTGTCGCCACAAGGCAAAACCTGTGCACCGCAGTACAGGACGAATTTCACGCTTCGGCAATCTACCGCGCAAAATGTCGCCCGAATGGTCGCCGCGCAAAAATGTTTACCGTTATGCACAGCCGCAAATATGAGCGATGCAGACAGCATCGGTTCTCTCTGTACCGCCGCTGGATGATACGGGTGCCGATGATGACATCGAACACAGCCGCGCCCTGAGCACCGCCTATTATGCCACAGGGGCTGCAACGCCGAAACGGCCGCCGCTCCGAACGCGACCAAGCATCATCGGCAGCCGCCCGCCCAAGCAAGCTGAAAGCGTCTGCGCTGCGGCAACAACGGCCAGGGCTGCGTGCTCTCCGATATTGCGCTCACGCCTGGGACAGCTATTTCCAACATGTGCAGGACAGCGCCATGCAGCAGCGCGCCTTTCAGGCTGCTGGCGCTGCACGTCTGCCTGCCGCCGAGCGCTCGCGCCGCCATCGGCCGCATTTTGGCCGGAACATTCAGCCCGTCGCGCCGGCTGGTATGGAACGACAAAACAGCAGCATCGCCGCGCTGGCGAACACCAAACCGAAAGCGGCGACATTCCGTCAACCTGCGCTAAACTTTTCAGGGCTGCCTACAGGGCGGCGATACCGCGGCAAAAGCAGCCTGACCCTGCCGCCGCACCCGCTACATAAGGAGAAAATGGACTACCCGCACCACCTGCGCCAGCTCACCGATTTCACCCCGAACAAATCAACGCCCTATCTCGATCTGGCCGCCGAACTGAAGCCGCCAAAAAGCCGGCCGCGAAACCCAACGCCTGCGCGGCAAAAACATCGCGTGATCTTTTGGAAAAACCTCCACCCGCACCCGCTGCGCCTTGAAAGTGCCGGCATGACCAGGCGCCAAGAGCCCATTTGGGCCGGGCAGCGGCGGGTCGGCCACAAAGAAAGCATCAAAGACACCGCCCGCGTGCTCGGGCGCATGTACGACGGCATCGAATACCGCGGCTACGGCCGAAGCCGTCGAAGAGCTGGCGCGTTACGCCGGCGTGCCGGTCCCAACTCGACCGCTTCCACGACCCGCAAAGCCTGGCAGTTGCCGACCATGCGCGAACACAACGGCAAAGCCCTCGCCCAAACCGCCTATGCCTAGTTGGCGACGCCCCGCTGCAATATGGGCAACTCCTGCTGCGGCCGGCGCGCTGATGGGCATGGACGTGCGCATCGGCGCGCCGGAAAGATATGGCGGACGACGGCGCAATCACGCGCGCTCGAGTGGCCGAGTCAGCGGCGCGCATCCTGCTCACCGACAACCCGCAGCAGGCCGTTGCCGGCGTCGATTTCATCCACACGATGTTTGGGTCAGCATGGGTGAACCGCCGAAATCTGGCAGCAGCGCATCGACCTGCTGCGCCCCTACCGCGTCAACGCCGAACTGATGGCCGCCAGCGGCCGGCGCAGACCAAATTCATGCACTGCCTGCCCGCCTTCCACAACCGCGAAACCAAAATCGGCGAATGGATCTGCCAAACCCTCGCCCTGGACGGCGTAGAAGTGGCAAGTAGTATTCGAAAGGCGCCGCCAGCATCGTTTTTCGACCAGGCCGAAAACCGCATGCACACCATTAAAGCCGCGCTGGTTGCCCTGCTCGACCGCCCGCGGCGGCGACACAGCCGGCAAACGGTTTTTCAGGCTGCCTTTAAAACCGTTTTGCCGCCGCTCCGTTTACCGCTTTCAGGCTGCTTTTTCTCCGAGCAAAACCCAGACGGCCTGAAAACGCCAAACAGACAGAAACCGCCGCCGGATCGCACTCCGGCGGCGGTTTTTCGTTCCAGGCTGCCTTCTAGCTACAGCGCGGTGTGCTGCGCCCCAGCGGCTGCATCCAGATACCACACCAGCGCCACCGCGGCGGCGCCAGCGAAGCAATCAGCGCCGCCCAAAAAGCCGCACCCCATGCCGGCGTGGTGGGCGAGCAGATAGCCGGGCAGCAGCCCCAGCCCCAAAAGAGCGATGCCGTGGATAATCATCGGCGCGCGGGTGATTTTGTAGCCGCGCAGGGGCGGCGGGACGCGATGCACTGGGTGAAGTCGAAAAACTGAAACACCGCGGCAAACCAGCAGAATATTGGCGGCAATCGCAATCACCGCGGCATCGCCGGTGTAAAACGACGCCAGCGGACGGCGGAACAGCACCAGCGCCGTCAGCGTCAGCAGCGCCAGAGCCCAGCCCATCGCGCTAGCGACACGCCGGCAATGCGGGCGCGGGCAAACTGGCGCCGTGGCGCGCGAAAACCGATGCGCACGGTGGTCGCCGCGCCACCGCCAGGGGAGCACCATATACACCACGCTGGTGATGCTGATCACCACCTGCTGCGCCGACACGGTGTCCTGGCGAAAGTGGCAATCAGCCACGCAATCCGAGTAAACAGGCTCGCTTCAAAAAGTAAGACAGCTGATCGGCCAGCCCAGCTGCCGAAATCCGCGCTGCAGCCGCCTTGTGCGGCAGGCTGATCGCGCCGTCAGACCGAAAGCGGCAAACTACGGATTGCGCACGATATGGCCGCGCGAAAGCCGCCGCGCTGAAAGCCAAAACACCAGCGCCGTCGCTCGCCCGCAGCCGGCGCTCATCGCCGGCAGGCCGGGTCGCCGTGTACACGAACATAATTGGCGGCACGTTCAGCAGCAGCGCCGCCCAGCTCGTCCCACATCAGCGGCTTGGGCGGTCCGAGAAGCTGGAAGCATGGGCACCAGCGCGCGGTAAACCATCGCCGCCGGCATCGCCGGCGCTACATCAAAATAGATAATCGCCCAGCGTATCGAGCACTACAGCGCCGTAGCCCTTGCCCGCCAGATAACCCTGCAGCGGCGATCAAAGCCATCATCAGCAGCATACCCGCCGCGCCCAGAGCCCAGGCCGAACTGCATGCCCTGGCAGCCGGTTTCGCCGTATTTCGCCCTGCTCACCGCGCCGTGCTGCTGGGCGATCATCGGATCGAGCGCGGTCATAATCCCCAAGTGATGAACACCGTGGCAAACACCCGCACTGCCCAGCGCCACCGCCGCCAAATCGTCTCGCCCGCCCGCCCCGCCATCACGGTATCGACCACGCCCGCCCACCGACGCTATCTGCGCCAGCAGCGTGGCAGCGCCAGCGACACCAGCTGCCGGATTCGGAACGAAAAGAAGACGGGGAAAACGGTTCAGGTTCAAAAAGCATGGTTCAAAACAATCGGAAAAACGACCGGCGCGCTTTCAGGCGGCCTGAAAGCCGGCACAGCATAAAAACAACGGCCAAAAAGCCGCGCATCTTAACCGATAGCCGCCGCGCGACAGCCCCCAACCGCCGCCGGCAAAAAGCAGCCTGAAAAGCCGTTTTGGCGTTTTCAAGGCTGCTGGTTCGCGCTACCCTGCCGGCATGCAGCGCCGGCTGATTCAAATGCCGGCACCGCCCGCGCGGCAGCTGTTGGTTTCGGCTGCTAAAAGTACAAGCAGCCTGAAAATAGTTTGATTGCGCTTTTCAGGCTGCCTGAAAGCACCAGGCAACCTGAAAAGCCGGTTAACCAGCCAATCAGCCCTGCAGCGGGCGGATGTCGACGGCGTCGCGCGCGGTCGAGCAGCTCGCGGGCGCGTTGGGCAGGCGCGCCGGGCGCCCGGGCCTGCAGGATGTCTTCGATGCGCTGCGGTGGGCGGTGAGCTCGTGGTAGCTTTCGGTGAGCCGTCAAGCTCCGCGCCGATTTGGCGGCGAGCATTTTTCGCTTCGCCCCAGGCCAGGCCGTCGGCGAGCGCGCAGGCGAAGGCGGTGGTTTCGGCGGGTGGCGAAGGCTTTGTGAGATAGTCGAACACCGGGCTCGTCGAGTTGCCTTTGAGCTCGCCGGTGCTTTTCAGGTTGGTAACGATTTTGTTGACCATTTCTCGCCGCTCTTTGGGCGTTTGGAACAGCAGGATAGTGTTTGCCGCGACTTTTGCTCATTTTGCGGCCGTCCAAAGTCGACTAAGAGTCTGGACCACCGCTCGTCGATGCGGGCTTCAGGCAGCACAAACCAGCTCTTCGAAACGTGGTTGAAGCGCGGCGAGTGTCGCGCGCGATTTCGACGTGCTGGATTTGGTCGCGGCCGGACCGGCACGGTGTCGGCGTTGAACATCAGGATATCGGCGCTCATCAGCGCGGGGTAGCTGTAAAGTTCATTTCGATGCCGTGGTCGGCGTCTTCCTGGCCGTTGTCGTGATTGTCCCGCGCGGCGGCTTTGTAGGCGTAGGCGCGGTTCATCAGGCCTTTGGCGGTGATGCAGGTGAGTATCGGTCTAATTCGGATTTCGATGTCGGACCGGCGGTAGAAGGTGGTGCGCATGGTGTCCAGGCCGCAGGCGAGCCAGGTGGCGGCCACGGCGCGGGTGGATTCGTGCAGATGCGCTCGGGCTCGTGGCATTTGATCAGGCCGTGGTGGTCGGCCAGAAACAGGAAGGAGTTCGGCGCCGCCTCTCGGCTGCGGCACGCCGGATGGCGAGGCGGATGGCGCCGACGTAGTTGCTCAGATAGAGATGCCGGTGGTGGTAACGCCGGTCAGGACCGCGTTTCCGTGCTCTGGCGTTGTGCTTTCTCGGCTGGCCGGCCGGCGGCCGCAAGCCTGCCGGCGGCGGGGGATAAAAGGCGGAATCGCCAGCACGAGGCAGCCTGAAAACGCGGCGGCGGCTGGCGCAGCCGCGCCGTCTTTGGCATTGCGTTTGCTGTACCGATCTGGCTGTTGCGCCGCGAAAAGGCGGCTTTAATGCTAGAATCGTTCTGTTCCGATACCGTATTTGCGTACATGTCGCATTATATCCACACCCACGGCAAATGAGGTCTCGCATCTGGCCTACAGCACGCTGGTGCTGGCCGAGCATCTACACCGGCGCCTGCGCCTCGCCTCTACCGCCCGTCCGAGCACGACACTCTCGCAGCTGGAAGCGCAGAGGCTGCGTTGCAGTGGCAAGGAAACCGCATCGTGCGCTTTTGCCGAGGCATCGACGTATCGCCGTCTTTCCCCGCCCCATCACTGTTACCCTTTTACCGCTGAGCTGAGTGGAAGCCGGTGGCGACCGCACCGCCTTTGAAGCTGAAGAACCGCATCGGCATGGCGTGGAAAAGCCTGGGACGAGCCGGAAGTGGAAAACTCACTGAAAAACGTCCGCGCTGACATCAATATCAACGACGAAGGCGTGGGACATCGCCGGACGAGTCTCCAATCCGCTGCGCGTCCCAGCTTCCGCGTTTCAACCGCGTCAATATCCGCAACGGCACCCTTTACCCTGCGCGAACGGCTGCCGCTGCGGCAGCTGGGCGCCGTCGATTTCACCACGACCCGCGCCGACGCCGAAAACCAGCCCTACACCCTGAGCGCACGGCCTGAAGAACAAGACCTCAGTGGCTGGACATCAGCGCCGCCGGCACCGTCGGCTGACGGCAAAACCTTCTCGCTGCCCGATCTGCCGCCGATTTTCGGGCGAAGAACATACGGCTTTTCAGGCAGCCTGAAGTTCATGTGCTTTGCCGGCGGCACGCCCGCGGCCGACAAAACCACACCCTTACCCTCAACAGCAAACGCTACGACAGCAGCCTGATTCAGCGCCGATGCCGCTGCGGTGGCAAACGGCTGCGGCACCATCGCAAACCCCAACGCTGTTTTCACCGCCGCCGAAGGCAGCCGCCGCCAAGCACCGGCACCTCTTTACCAGCCCTGCAAAGTCAGCGGCAGCGGCAAAGTGTGGAGCAGCGCGACGAAAACCAAAAGTTCAATCTCACACCGAAGCCCCTGGCCAAGATCCGCTCAGCCTCAAGCTCGACGGCAGCGCCCAATGGCGCGACGGCACGCCTCGGTGCCGAGAGTTCAACTCATCAGCCAGTAAAACGGCCGACGGCCGCCAGCGCTTCGTTTCGAATGGGAAGGCAGCCTGAAACCGCTCGCCAGCGGCAATTGGCAGTTTAAAGCCCAAGGCTGTTCGACCGCCAGCCGCCAAAATCGAATTTTCCCGCAGCGGCGACGATACGCGGCAGCGCCAATCCGCCAAACTTAACGCCGCGCCCTATCTCGACCTGCTGCAAAAGCGGAAACTGCCGCCAGCTCCCTACCCGAATGGCATACCGATCCGCAAACTCAAGCTCAAAGTCGAACCATGGCGCTGGCATGCCTCGAACCAGCTGCTGGAACGTCTGAAAACATCGCCGCCACCTCAACGCCGCCGACGCCGAAGTTAGCTGCTTCGATCCTTTGTCGGCCGAACTCTCACAGCGGCCGCACCAGCGGGTAGCCTTTACCGTGCGCAGCACCCGCGCCCGCACTCGAATACCGCCTGAAACAAAACGCTGAAAACGCCGAACCGCTGCCGATGCTGTGGATCTGCCTCGCGCTACTAGCGCCATCAGCGGCAAAGGCCGCGCTATTTTCGATCCGTCGGCGAAAGGCTCCGGTCGTGCCGCGAGCTGCCCGCCAGCCTTTCCGGCAGCCTCGCTGAAATTCGACGCCGTTGCCGACGGCCAACGCTCGGCATCAACCTGCGTGCGCTGGGCGCAGGGCCCGCTCGGACAGTGGGCGGCGGCCCCACTCGCCCACACACCGTTTTCCCGCTGAGCTGGAGAGCACGACTGAAAACGGCATCAGCCGCAACACCGTCAAAGCCCAAGGCCTGACCGACGCGCCGTCGTCTGCGAGCGGGCACGGCGAAACGAATCTTGCCGACGCACCGTCAGCGAAAGCATCCTGCTGCACAACGAAGGGTGACCGCCGCCGCTGCCGGTACGCATCAGCGGCACCCTCGACAAACCCACCGTCAGCCTCGGCTCACCAGCAGATTACCGCTCGGCATCACCGAATCCCGAAGCCAAGAAAAAGCCGTCCAAGACGCCCTTTCCGGCTCAAATGGCAATGGCTCAAACGGCAGAAATAGTCTGCTCAGGCAGCTCCGAGCCCGTTGCAGCCGTTTTCAGGCTGCTTTTTACTATCAGGGAACGACCATGAACTCTCAGCCCAACCTCACTGAACAAACCCGGCAAACGCGGCCTGGCACGCATCTGCCGCCCTCGGCTATTCGCTGCGCGACGGTCACTGGCCGCCGCTGGCAGTACGAAGCCGCCTTCCGCCAGTTGGTGCGGCCGCACGCCGCGCTGGTGCTGCTGCTATTTTCTGCGATTTCGATACGCCGGTGCGCATGCTGCTTTTGGGCGTGTCTTTTGTCGCCGATTACCGAAGCCCCCAATTCCCGCGCCATCGAAGCGGGCCATTGACCATATTTCCAGCGAACGCCATCCAGCGCCAAGCGCGCTAAAGACCTGGGTCTGGCGGCGCAGCTGCTGGCGCTGGTAATGACGCGCTGTTAGCTGCTGGCGCTGTGCGGCTGACAAAGAAATCAGGCAGCCCAGTGCCGCCGAGACCCGTTTTCAGGCCGCCGCCAACAGCTTCAAACACTCGCTTTCAGGCCGCTTTCAAGCGTTTGTGATCTATTTTTCAGTGAATCCGAGCATGAACAAACTCTCCGCCCTGTGCGCCGCCCCGCGTTTTGGCTGCCTGCGGCAATCCGGCACGACCGCTACGTCGGCCACTGGCAGCCTGCCGCCCGCGCCGACCCCCTATCGCGCGTACCTTCGCCGAAATCGGCAAAAGCGCCGACGGCAGCTACCGGGCTGCAGGCGCGATGCTCTGAGCGCCCATCCCGCCGACGAAACTGCTCACTGCGCTGGCTTTCGCTGGCAGCCTCGAGCAACACCGGCGGCAGCCGGCTGACGCTTCCTCGGACGACGGCCAAACGCAACTGGCCGACGCCCTACCGCCGCGCTGACAGCGAAATCGAGCGGCTGCGCGCGCAGGCGCAGTCCGCCGCCGCCGAGCAGGAACAACCGCCGCCGCTGCCAGCCTGCTGGCCGAATACGCCAACCGCAGCTGGCGCTGGGCAAGCCCGATGTCACCACGCCGTTAGAAGTGTGGGAGCGAAGTGGTCGAGCAGCACCCAGCGCCTGCAGCCGAATACCGCGCCAAAACCCGGACGAAATCCGCGGCTGCTCGCTGTGGGTGCAGCTCTGAAAACCTTTTTCCATCCACGTTTGCTGGAGTTTTCGCCGTGACTGTTTCGCCCTGTTTACCGTTTTGTTGCTGGCCGCCTGCGGCAAAGGCACACGAGCGTTACGCTGAAGGCTATTGGATGATGGAAAACGTTTCCTTCCACTACCCGATCTCATCCAAAACCCGACGACGGCAGCTATCTGCTCAAAGACGACGTGCTCGGCGGCAGCGGCAGCAGCCAGGCGCTTGAGCCGCAGGTCATGCTATGCGTGCTCGCGCTGGCTTTGGCGGCGTGAAGCGCTGGAGCTGGACGACGGCGCCACGCTGAAGATGGGCAAAGCCGCTCTACCGCCGCATCGACGATGCCGAAGGCCGCCGCGCCGCAGCAGGCCGCGCAGCAGGAAATCGCAAGCAAAGCGGCGGTGCAGGCAGAAACTCTGTGCCGCCGCGTCAGGAAAAACAGCGCCGCCGCCATCAGAAGATGCCGCGCTGCGGCAGGGCAGTGGCGCGCGGCGGCGAAAAACGAAGCCGCCCTGTGTCCGTCGAGTCACCGCCGGCGCGCGCTCAAAATCCCCGGCCGCCATCTGGCGGTGCGGACTAAACTTTCAGGCCGCTCGCGCACCGGCAGCCTGAAAAGCGCGCTTTGCCTAAGCGGTCAAACATGGCACTACGCCGCTTTTCGGCCACGGCAGACAGCGATGAACTTTTGCAGTTTGTCCGCGAAGCCTGTCCGTGCGCTGGTGCACCGCGACGCGAAGCGGGCAAAACCGGCTGCTCGAAGCCGAGTGGCGGCGGCTGGACGCGCGCACCATCGGAAGTCGTTCCCGCCACCCATGTGGACGACAGCCTGCGCGGCCAGGGCGCCGGCAACCAGCTGTTGACGCGATGGAAAAACTGGCGGCGCAGGAAGGCTGGGAAACGTGCGCGCCAGCTGCCCGGTTTGCCCAGCGCCGCTGAAGCGCCGCCTCGAAACCTTCAGGCTGCTTCTCCGACCCAAAACAGCCTGGAAATAGGCGCGTGCTCGCCACCGCAGGTGCCAGCCTGAAAATCTTTTCAGTGCTGCCTTTCGCACCGGCATTCAGGGCGCGCGCGGATAATGGTATAGACGCGCTGCGCAAATCGTAAACCTCTCGCAGCGCGCTGGCCTCGCGGCGGGTTTTCGCCGGCGTAGCTCAGCACCAGATCCGCCGCCGCGCGTCGTCCACCCAGCGACAAACAGGCCGCCGTGCTCGTTGCCGCGGTAGTCGTGGTTCACATAATCACAGCCAGTCGCCCGGGGCGGGATTTTGGCTGCTGTCGGAGCATAGCCGCCTTTCAGGCTGCCTTTGTGCATACAGTTTGGCGGCTGTTGCGCTGGGCAGCGCCGGCGCGGGTAAACACCAAATCCAGATAGTCCCAGCAGCCGCCTCATAATAACGCGCTCGAACAAAGTCATTTTGCGCGCCTGCTCCAGCACCACGCGCGCGCCTGTTGCCGCTTTTGGCGCTCGGCGGCCGCAATCAGCGCAGAGAATACGCGTCGGCAGCCGCATTGTTGCCGCTGCGCGGCAGATCGACCTGGCCTGAATTTTGGGACGACCGCTGTGGCGCGCCGCCGCAGGAAGCCGGGCGAGCAGGCGCAGGCAGGCGGCGCAGCAGAAATCGGGCGCAAGGCAACACGGCGTCTTCCCTCCAATCAAACAAAAACGGCCGCCACTCTATCACACAGCGCCGCGCAGGCTTTCAGGCTGCCTGCAGTGCGGCGGCAGCCAAACACAAACACAGTCCATAAGGACAACATCCGCAGAACCCTGAAACCGAACGCGACAGCACGCAGCACGACGTCGTGATCGTCGGCGCCGGCCCGGCCGGCTGGCGGCGGCCATCTCGCATCAAGCAGCTTGCCGAAAAAGAAGAACGCGAGCATCAGCGTCTGCGCTGGAAAAAGGCAGGCCGGGGTCGGCGCCCACGTGCTCGGGCGCGGTGCTCGATCCGGTCTCGCGCACTGGCGTTGCTGCTGCCCGACTGGCGCGAAACCGCGTCGCCGTCTACCCGCGCGGTGCGCGAAGACAAAGCGCTGTTTCTCACCAAAACGTGTGCTTTGCAGGCCGCCTACCGCGCCCAGCTTCCAAAACCGCTGGCAATCACATCATCATCAGCCTCGGCCTGCTGACCCGCTGGCTGGCGGAGCAGGCGGAAAAACCTCGGCGTCGAAATCTATGCCGGTTTTGCTGCCGCCGCAAGCTCTCACCACCCTGACGGCTCGGTCAAAGGCGTTGCCACCGCGATATGGGCGTGGAAAAGACGGGCACGCGACGGGCGACAACCAACAGCGGGGATGGAGTTGCACGCCAGCAAAACCCCTGTTTGCCGAAGGCTGCCGCGGCTCGCTGAGCAAAACCAGCTGATCCGCCGCTTCGAGCTGGATGCGGCAGCCAGCCGCAAACCTACGGCATCGGCATCAAGAAATTCGAAGTGCCCGCCGACCAGTCGCAGCGACTGGTAGCACAGCACGGGCTGGCTGCTCGACAGCAAAACCTACGGCGGCTCGTTTTATCACCATCTGAACGACAACCAGGAAATCGCCATCGGCTTTCGTGGTCGGGCCTGGACTATCAAAAACCCTACCTGTCGCCCGTTTGAAGAATCAGCGTTTCAAAACTCCACCCCGCCATCCGCCCACTGTCGAAGGCGGCGGCGCATCGCCTACGGTGCGCGCGCAGCTGGTCGAAGGCGGCCCGCAGTGCCCGCCCGAAACTCAGCTTCGCCCGGCGGCGCCCGTTGATCGGCGAGCGGCGCCGGCTTTCGAACGTGCCGCGCATCAAAGCGCACCCACACCGCCATGAAATCCGGCATGCTCGCCGCCGAAGCCGTGCTGGCCGCTGTTGGCGACACGCGAAGGGCAGCCTGAAAGCACGCGAAGCCGCGGCTTACCAGAGCTGTTTGAGCAAAGCTGGCTCTACCGCGAACTCGCACGCCGTCCCGCAACATCCGCCCCGTCCTTCAAATGGGGCATGTGGCCGGCCTTTGCCCTACACCGCGCTTGGAACAATACCTGTTCAAAGCGCCGCACGCCGTGGACGATCAGCCACCACGGCACCGACCACGGCAGCCTGAAAAGCCGCCGACTGCCGCCCGCATCGACTACCCCAAACCCGACGGCGAAACTGACTTTCGACCGCTCGAGCAGCGTGTTTCTGCCAACCTGTCGCACGAAGAAAAACCAACCTGCGCCACCTGCAACTGCGCGACCCCGCGCTCGCGATCAGACCTCAACTACCGCGAATACGCCAGCCCGAAACGCGCGTACTGCCCCGCCGGCGTGTACGAAATCGTCGCAGAAAACGGCAGCCCGCAGCTGCAGATCAACGCCGCCAACTGCGTGCAGTGCAAAACCTGCGACATCAAAGACCCGGCGCAAAACATCGAATGGACCTGCCCTCGAAGGCGGCAGCGGCCCCAACCACGGCGCCATGGTAGGCAGCCTGAAAAAGTTGTTCGTTCCCGCGGGATTCGCAGCACCGCATCTGCCTACTCACGCCGAAGCAGCCTTGAAAAGCGTTTTCACCTTTCAGGCTGCATCTCGTCCAAATCGACTAGACTTCAGGCTGCCCGCACCACGCGCGGCAGCGTGAAAACAGCTGCGCGCGCACCGCGCACCACTGGGCACACCGGGCCTGGCTTTTCAGGCCGCCCCAATACTCCCCACGCAAAAACTCGTATTTCTGTATTGGACAGAAATAACCGCAATCTAAACTGCAGCGCCATGAAACTGAATCCGACTCACCGAAAAATTCGTCCCGGCACTGGGGCGAGATGGCGCTCAAATGGGGCGTGAACCGCACCGGTGGCGCAGATCCACGCGCTGCTCGTGCATTATCGGGCGGCCGATGAACGCCGAAGAAATCGCCGAAAGCCTCGGCGTGGCGCGCGCCTCGAACAGTCAGCACCAGCATCAAAGAGCTGCAAAGCTGGCAGTTGGTGCAGACGGTGCACTATTATGGGCGATGCGGCGCGACCACTTTGCCACTTCCGACGATGTATGGACGCTGTTTCGCACCATTGTTGCCGAGCGCCAGCGCCGCGAAATCGAGCCGACTCTTTTGCAGTTTCTGCAAACGCTGATGGAGAGCTCTCCGGAGTTTGGCCCAGGAAAACGAAGCACGTGCGCCGCCGCATCAGCCCAAACCCGCGACTTTTACGGCACGCTCACCGCCTGACCAACGAGGATGCTGCGTCTGTCGGTGGCGCGATAGCCAAAGATCCTGGAAATCGGGCGCGGATACAGAAGCTGCCGCAAATAGGTGCGGTACCGCGATTTTCAGGTAGCGTTTTCTGAAAAGGCAAACCATGAGCACTTCTCTTTGATGATTTTTCCTTTAGCCGCCTCCTTTTGCAGCTGCCGCGTGTCGGCGTACGCCTGTCCTAAAGGCAAAGGTACCTGAATACCCGAATGCGCGGTGATTGCCGTGTTTGCGCTGTTGGGCGGCGGCTTGCGTGATTGCCGGTGCCAGCTGGCAATCGGGCAGGCTTTTGGCGCAGGGGTGGGGAGTTGTGGCTGCGCATGGCTTTAGCGCGTGGTACTGGGCATCGCGCCTGCTGCGTTGTGCGGCGTGCTGCTGGCGTTTTTGCGCGGCGTGCGGGAGCAACGTGCCTTTGCAGTAGCGGTGGGCGCGTTGGCAAGCGCAGCGATGGGGCCGGTTTCGGCGCATGACGGCACAGCTGCTGTGTGGACCGCCTGCGCGTGTGATTGTCGGCGGCGATTTTATCCGCCATTGTGTTGCCCAAGGCGCTGTAACCGCGTTTCAGGCCGCCTCCTGTGCGAACCATTAGGGCAGCCTGAAAGCCGAAGGCTTTAACAAAACAGTCATATCTGCAAAATAATACTCTACTTTCGTTTTAACAGAGCCCTGGAATGCACATGAAACCAAAACTATCTCGGTCTGCTCCATCGCCTTTTATGGCTGTGGAGCGGGCATTCAGCCCGCGCTGTTTGCGCTGCCGCAGTCGTTGATTTGCTCGCGCAGGTGGGCGTTCAGGCTGCCTATCGCGTGCCGCTGTTTGCGCTTTCCCGCGTGTTGACGTGTTTTTTCGGCTGGGCTGCGCCACGCGGCTGCGGCATCGGCGTGGTTTTGGGCGGCGCAGGCGGCGGTTGTGTTGGTATATAGCGCGATTGTCGCTTTCAGGCTGCCGCAGATGTGGGCGCATCCGTTTGCGCCTTTGGTGAAGAATATGCCGATTGCGGCGGTGATGTTTTTATTTGTTTGACGCGAACAGGAGACGGAAATGAGTGCTTATTTAATCGTGAAAACCCTGTATATTTTTGTCGGCGACGCTGGATGGTGGGCTACCGGCTTCGGCACGGCGTTTTATCTCTTTTTGGGCAAAACCGCAGCGGCTTTCGCTGGAAGCGCAGATCGGTGGTGAGCCGTTGGGTGGTGAAGGCCGATCGGTGGTTCACCACGCCCACGGTGATATTCCAGCTCGCTTCGGGCAGCTGGATGATTTGAAAGCCGGCTGGGCGGGATACGAAATGGATTGTGATGACGCTGGCGCTGTATGCCCCTGTGCGGCGCGTGCTGGCTGCCGGTGGTGTGGCTGCGGGTTGCAATGGCAAAAATCGCACAAACGGCGCAGCAAAAGCGGCGGTACCATGCCCGCGCAGCAATACTGGCGTTATGCGAAAAATCTGGGAGCTTTTGGGCTACCCGCCTTCTGCGCCACGCTGGTGATTTATTTCTGATGGTGATGAAACCCGCCTGATGGCTGTTTCAGGCAGCCTGAAACCCGCCAACCCTTTTCAGGCTGCCTGCAGGGTGGCAAAACAGCCCAGGCGCCACACCGTACTTTTTCTGATTGAAAGGCCGTGCCATGGGCGATTCCGACCGCGACTATCCCGTTTTCAACCTGCTGGTGTTCTACGCCACCGGCGGCGGTGCGGCAGGCAGCATTGTCTATCTGCTGTTTTATCTGCCGTTTGCCGACGCCGGCCTGTCGCTGCCGGCTCTGTATCCCTTTCCGCAGGCGCCGATAGCCGATGGTACATGATGGCAAGCAATCTGCTGTTGTTTATGCTGATAGGCGCCTGCGTCGGTCGCCTTGCGCTGCTGTGCGGACTGATACTCTGCCTTATCCGCCCCTACCGCAATGCAGCCGGCTTTTTCTGCGTCTGCAGTGGGCGCCGCCAGCGGCATGGCGGCGCGGTTTATCCCCTTTTATTCTTACCTGCCGGATACCCCTGAAGTTGGTCGTGCTGTGCACCGCCGCATCCCTGCTCACCGCCTCCTTCGCCCCGCGCAAGCCTCCGCAAGCAGCCTGAAAGCGAAGTTCCAACGCAGTTACCAAAAACGGAACCAAAATATGAAACAACACACCATTTTCTACGACGCCCAATGCCCGCTGTGCGTGCGCGCAAAATGGCGCTAACGCTGAAACCGCAGCGGCAGCCTGAAAGCCGTGCCCGTGCAGGGCAGCGAAAGCGAGCTCGCGCAATACGGCATCAGCCCGAACGACGCCATGACCTATATCCATATCGTCCGCAGCGACGGCGCCGTTCTCAAAGGCATGAGCGCATGCGCCCGATGTACGCCGAATGCGAAGGCCGCCCCCTTGCCGCATCTGGAACCCGCCGCTGCGCCATCGCCGACTGGGCTACCTGCTGTTCGCCCGCAGCCGCTACCGCCTGCCGCTGGCTGCTGCCGCGCCCGCAGTGCGAAGACGGCGTCTGCCATATCCCGCCCGCCAAGCGGCGCCGGTTCTTGAATTGGCAACCTGAAAGCCTGCCCTCGACCGTTTTTCAGGCTGCCTACCAACCCTTTTCCCCCACCCCTTAACCAAGGAAAGCACCTACGAGCTCTGCTTTACCCTGTTGCTCGCTGCCCCTGATCGCTGCCGCCGGCAGGAGCTGAATCAATGCGAACAAATTTTTCCGCGACAATATGGAAAATCATGGTTTTACCCTATGCTGCCCGAACCGGCAGTCCGACGCGCTGCCGCCGGAAAAATTCGACGCCCACCTGCGCGCGGTAAACCGCCGCGTGAAGCGCTGGTTGCCGGCAAATACGCCGCCAAAAAGAAGCCGTGCAGAGCCGGCTGCACGCCTTCAACGCCCCGCGCCCCGCGAAGTCAGCCGCATCTCGACAAGCCGCAGCAGATGCAGGCTTACTCGCACCCGCGAAAACGCCACCGCCCGCCGGCTGCTGATGAAATTAGGACGCAGGCAGCCTGAAAATCCGGCGACAACTGTTTTGCAGGCTGCTCACGCCGAAGGAGATCCCCATGTCCCACTATCCAAACGCTAAACCGCCTACCAAAACGAAGACTGATGCAAGTCTTTCGCCCGCTGCAGCGCGGCGCAGCCTGGCAGAAGCAGACTGTTACGAAACCTGCTTGCCCGTGTGCTGCGAATACGGCCAAGGCACCGCGCAAAACCGCTGCCAAGCGCGTGCTGGTACCGCCGCGCCATTCGCGCAGGCGATTCGTCTGCCGTCAGCACTCTGGTGATTTCACTGGACAAGTCCGGCAAAACACGGCGGGCGGAATACGTACCGCCAGAAGCGTCCTTAGGTAAAGGCGGCGATCGAGAAACTTTGCCTATGCCGAATTTCTGCTGCGGCAAAATCACACCCAGCTCGACTCGTTATCCGGCTGCTGCGGCAAGCCGCCGCGCCCGGACCATCCACACCAGCGAAGCCGTGCAAGAGCGTGCCGCCCAATGGCTACGCCAGTACTCAGGCAGCCCTGAAAACCAAATGTTTGGCGCTTAACATTTCCCGCCAGCCCAAAAGGCAGCCTGCGTAGCGAAGGCGGAGTTGCGCAGCTAAAACCGCCGACAGCCCTTTCTCAGGCTGCCCATCAAACACAAGGAAGCCCCACGAATATCCTGCTGCTCGGCGCCAACGGCTTTATCGGCTGCCAACCGCCCGCCGTCTCGCGTGATGCCGGCCACAGCGTCACGCAATCATCGCATGCCGACCTCGATTTGCTGCGCCTGCGCCAAGATGCCGCCATGCCGCTGTTGGCAGGCCGCAATGCGGTGGTGAACTGCGTCGGCGTGATGAGCCGCCATGCCGGCGTTTTGAAGCACCGTCCACCACCACGCGCCTGCCCTGCTGGCCGCCTGGGCGCGGAAAGCGGCGTGCGCCGCTGCGGGTGCAGCTCTCCGCACTGGCGCCGACGCCGCCCATTTCCGCTTTCTCGCGCACAGCAGTGACGCGGCGACGATGCCGTGGCCAAAACGCATCGACACCACTGCCATCGCCCGCCCTGTCGGCAGTGTACGGGCGCGGCGGCACCAGCTGCGAGCTGTTGTCAAACTCGCCCGCCTGGGCGTTTCTGCTGCCCGCCGGAGGCGTCTTCGACCTTGCGGCCCGTACACGCCGCCGATGTTGCCGACGGCCTGGCCGCGCTGCCAGTCCGCCCCGTCCGGCAGCATTGTCGAAGAATGGCGGGCAGCCTTGAAAACCACGCTCGCCGGCTATCTCTCGCCATCCTGCGCCACACCCTGCACGGCAAAGCCCCCGCCACAGTCCCGCGTTCCCTTGCCCTGCTTCAAACCTGCAGTGCTGCCGCTCACCAGTCTTATAAGCAACGGCTTTCTCAGCCCCGACAGCATCCGCCTGCTGCAATAAGGCTCCTGCGCCGACCCTCGCCTCCTTCGCCGCCCTGATCGGCTGCCCGCCGCTGGCCGCGGAAAGGTTTGCGCAAACTGCTTTAAAATGCGCGAACGGAAAACTTTCAACAGAAGCAGCCTGAAAACCGTGTGAACTGGCTTTCAGGCTGCTTTTATCAGTAGCGTGGTCTAACCGCGCATCCGCCGCAGCACTTCTTCTTTGCCGATCAGCGCCAGCACGGCATCGACCGACGGGTTTTGCGTGCGCGGCAGACGGCTGCCGCAGGGCATGCCGAGTTTGCCCATTTTGATGCCTTCTTCGTCGCAGAAGGGTTTGAACAGGGGCGTGATGCCTTCGGCCGTCCAATCGCCTTCGGGCAGCGCTTCGAGTTTGGCGGCAAAGCGCTGCATGCGTGCGGGAGCTGTCGTCCCAGTGTTTGGCAACGTCGGCTTCGGCGGGGACGGCTTTGGCGGGTGAAATAGGCGCATTCATCGGCCAGCGCGTTCTAAATCTTGGGCGCGGTCTTTTGACCAGCGCCAGCACGTCGGCTGCAGCGCGGGGCGCTCGGCGGGGACGAGTGCCTTTGTTGTTCCAAGCGCGGCGTACCAGCTCGGCCAGCGCGGCATTATCCGCCGCTTTTGATGTGCTCGCCGTTGATCCACATACAGTTTTTCATGTCCATGCGGCTGGCGGACGATGAAACGTCTTTCAAATCAAAACCATTCGACAAACTGGCGCATGGTGAAAAATTCGTCGTCGCCGTGCGCCCAGCCCAGCTCGCGCCAGATAGTTGAGCATGGCTTCGGGCAGGATGCCCGGGCTGTCGAATTCGGTGATGGCAACGGTGTCGCCGCTGCGCTTGGAAATTTGCGCCCCCTGCTCGTTAAGTATCATCGGCGGGTGGGCGTACTGCGGCGGATTCACGCCCAGCAGCTTTGAAAATATTGACTTGTCTGGGTGTTAGTTCACATGATCGTCGCCGCGAATCACGTGGGTGATGCCCATATCGAAATCGGCGGCGACCACGCAGAAAATTAGCAGGTGGGCGTGCCGTCGGCGCGGGCGCGATAATCAGATCGTCGAGCGCAGAATCAGTGATAACGTTTCGCCTTTTACCAAGTCGTGCCAAACGGTTACGCCGTCAGTCGGGAGGTTTTGAAGCGGACAACCACCGCTCGCGGCCGGCTTGGGATTTTCGGCGGGTTTTGCCCACCTCGCGCGCGCCAGCGCCGGTCGGTGGAATGGCGGTGCCTTCGCGCTCGGCTCGCGCGCCATGGCGGCCAGCTCTTCCTTGCTGCAATAGCGGTGATAAGCGTGGCGTCGGCCCGGCGGTTTTTGACCAGCTCTTTATAGCGCGGGAAGTTTTGGGTCTGGTAAACGCGATGGGGTGTTCGTTGTCGGCATCCAGTCCCACGCATTTTCATGCCGTCGAGATTAATCTCGCACCGATTCGGCGGTGGAGCGCTCCAAATCGGTGTCTTCGTTGATGCGCAGCGGTGAAATTCGCCGCCGTGGTGTTTGGCAAACGCCCAGGAATACAGCGGCGGTGCACGCTGCCGATGTGCAGATAGCCGGTGGGGCTGGGGGCGAAACGGGTTTTACGGTCGCGGTTCGGCCTTGTTTGGAAATCGCAAAGCGGCGGCATTGTAACGTCTGCCGCGGCTTTGATAAACCGCAGTCAGCTTCTGAAAACGGCGCCCGCCCGCGCAGGATGGTGCGCCAGCTTTTCTGGGCTGCCTTTGTCTGCCGAAGGCAGCCTGATCGGGCGGCATATCGCGCCGATAGTCCACCGCTTCCGCCAGCCGCCCTGCGCCACAATCGCGCCGTAGCTTACGATACCCATTGCCATCTGGCGATCCGCTGCTGGCGGGCGATGCCGTTTGTCCCGATTCGCCGCAGCTGGCGGCAACGCGCGCGCAGGCTCATGCGGCCGGCGTTGGCGTCTGTCGTTCCCGCCGCCTGTGCTGCCGACTGGCCGCGGGTGCTGGCGCTCAAAAGACATCGCCGGCGTGCGCGCGCTGGCGCCTGGGCAGCCATCCGTGGCGCGTTGGCGAAAGTGTTTTCGTGGGCAGCCTGAAAACCACCATCGACCGTTTGGCGCAGCTGGAGGTTACATGCTGGCGGCAGAACCCGCAGCTGTGGGTGGGCGAAATCGGGCTTCGACTCACCCGCCGCGGCCGGATATGCCGGACAAAGCCGTCCAACCAGGCTACGCTGCGCGCAGCTCGAACTTCGCGCAGCGCTGCCGCCGTCGCCGCATCCTGCACAATCTGCGCGCCACCGCCGACATTCTGCGCCTGCTGCGCGAAAACTGCCGTTTGACCGCGGCGGCGTGCCCACGCTTTTCAGGCAGCCTGGAAGAAGCACGCGCGCTCGTGACGCCGGCCTCGCTGAGTCGGCATCGCGGCTCGCTGCTGCTCCAATCCCACGCCCGCAAGGCGCAGCAGCGCCGCCGCCGAGGCTGCCGGCCGAGCGCTCGTGCTGGAAACCGACAGCCCGTTTATGCTCGGCAGCACCGTCCAATACGCCGGCAATCTCGCGTCGCATCGCCGAAACGGCGGCCGCTCATGCGCGGCGCCGACCTGCACACGCTGGCATCGCAATGCGAGCAGAACTTGCACTGCTGCCCCGCCCCCATCTGCCGTTTTCAGGCAGTCTGAAAGCACGGCTTTTGTTTGGCAAATTATGGTTTCGCGCCGCCGCCATTAAGGATTTGCCAAGTTTTGTAAAGAGTAGTTTACGATGCAAGCGTCTAAGCGCCCGGTTCGCCCGAGTGTGCGACACATTAACAAGAAAAACACGAAACGAGGAAAGCAACCTGAAATGTTAGAAATGTACCGCGGGCCGCCGCCGAGCGCGCCGCTCGGGCATTCCTGCCCTGCCCCTTTCCGCGCCCAGCAAACCTGCTGATCTGGTCGAACTGCTCAAAAACCCGCCCGCAGGCGAAGACCATCAGTTTCTGGTCGAGTCTGCTGCTCGCCCACCGCGCGCCAGCGTTGCGTGGACGACGCTTCCAAAGTGAGAAAAGCCTTCCTTCCTTGCCGCCGTTGCCGACGCAGCGCGCTGTCAAGCCCGCTGATTTCCCCGAACACGCCACACTGAACTCTGCAGGGCACCATGCCTCGAGCGGCTACAACGCTCCATCCCCTGATCGAGCTTCTGGACGACGGCGAGCTCGGCTCATCGCCGCCGAGGCTTCGAAAACGCACGCTGATGTTTGATTCCTTCCACGACGTGCAGGAAAAAGCCGAAAAGGCAACGTCCATGCGCAAAGAAAGTGTGCAGTCAAGGGCGGATGCCAGAATGGTTTACCTCGCGCGAAGTGCCGGAAAAATCAGCGTTACCGTATTTAGCGTGAGACGGCGAAACCAATACCGACGATCTTCCCCGCGCCCGATGCCTTGGATCGCGCCCCGATGATTCCGCTACACGCGCTGGCGATGCTGAAAAACCCGCGCGAGGGCATCAATCCCGACAAACCCGGGCGAAAGTCGGCCCGATCAAGCTCTGAAGAGCTTCAAAACCAAAGGCCATCCCCGTGGCGTATGTCGGCGACGTGGTCGGCACCGGCTCTTCACCAATCCGCCACCAACTCCGTTATCTGGCACACCGGCGTGGGACATTCACGTTTGTCGAACAAACGCTTGCGGCGTGTCCGCGGCAAAATCGCGCCGATTTTCTTCAATACGCAGAAGACTCGCGCGCTGCCGATTGAAGTGGACGTCTCCGCACTGAAAATGGGCGACGTGGTCGATATTCTGCCTTACTGAAAGGGCAAAATCGTGAAAACGGCGAAACCGTGGCCCAATTTGCCCTTGAAATCGGGAAGTCTTGCTGATCGAAGTGCGGGCGGCGGCCGCATCAACCTGATTATCGGCCGCGGCCTGACCGCCAAAGCCCGCGAAGACCCGGCCTGCCCGCATCCGACCAAAGTTCGCCTGCCGCAAAGCTGCCGAGAGCAATGCGGTTTCACGCTGGCGCGAAATGGTCGGCCGCGCCTGCGTTTGCTCCGAAGGCCAAAGGCGTGCGCCCCGGCACTTACTGCGAACCGCGCAACCACCGTCGGCTCGCAGGATACCACCGGCCCGATGACGCGACGAGCTGAAGACCTCGCCTGCGCGCGCCTTTCCGCCGATATGGTGATGCAGTCCCTTCTGCCACACCGCCGCCTATCCGAAAACCCGTTGACGTGAAAACCCACAAAGAGCTGCCTGAATTTATCTCCACGCGCGGCGGCGTGGCCTACGTCCGGGCGACGGCGTGATTCACTCTGGCTCAACCGCCTGCTCTCTGCCCGATACTGTCGGCACCGGCGGCAAACACTCACACCCGCTTTCCCATCGGCATCTCCTTCCCGCAGGCTCCCGGGTTTGGTGGCTTTGCCGCCGCAGCGGGCGTGATGCCGCTGGATATGCCCGAGTCCGTACTCGTGCGTTTTTCAGGCAAGCTCCACCGGGCGTAACCCTGCGCGACTGGTCAACGCCATTCCGCTGTATGCCATCAAACAAGGCCTGCTCACCGTGGCCAAAGCCGGTAAGAAAAACATCTTCTCCGGCCGCATTCTGCGAAAATCGAAGGCCTGCCCGATTTGAAAGTCGAACAAGCCTTTGACTGACCGACGCTTCCGCCGAACGCTCCGCCGCCGGCTGCACCGTCAAAAGCTCAACAAAGAGCCGATTATCAGTATGCAGTCAATATCGTGTTTGATGAAAAACGCGATTACCGACGGCTACAAAGACCCGCGCACGCTGGAGCGCCGCATCAAAGCCATGGAAAAATGGCTGGCCGACCCGCAGCTGCTTGAAGCCGATAAAGATGCCGGAATACGCCGCCGTGATCGCGAAATCAATCTGGACGACATCGAAAGAGCCGATTATCGCCTGCCCGAACGGCCCGACGACGACGTCTGCTTTCATGTCGATCCGGCACGGTGATCGACAGAAGTGTTCATCGGCTCGTGCATGATGCTAACATCCGGCCACTTCCGCGCGCCGCGTCAGCTGCTGGAAGGCAAAGGCGACATCCCCGTGCGCCTGTGGGTGGCGCCGCCCGCAAAGCGGACGCACCCAAAACTGTCGGACAGAAGGCCACTACGGCGTACTCCGGCCGCGCCGGCGCGCATCGTGCTGCCGGGCTGCTCTCGCCAGTGCATGGGCAGCAGGCGCGGTACGCGAAGGCGCGACCGTGATGTCCACTTTCCACCCGCAACACCACGAACCGGCTGGGCAAAAACACCAGCGTGTTCTATCTCTCGCTCAGCGGAGCTGGCGGCGTCTGCTCAAAGCTCGGCAAAAGTCCGACGGTTGAGGAGTACCAAGCTAATATCGGCATCATCAACGAAACAGGGCGACCAGATTTACCGCGCTACATGAACTCAACGAAATCGACGAATACAACGAAAAAGCCGAAGCAGTAAACGTCCTAAACCCAAACGGCCTGAAAACCAAAACTGGGTTTCCAGGCTGCTTTCAAATCCCCTTTCGGGCAGCCGCAAGCCCACCGCCAACACGAAGGAAAACATAATATGAAAAACATCTACCTTATCCGCCACGCCCAAAGCGCCGCCAACGCCATGCCCTCGCACGGCGGCATCGCTACCGCAACCAGAAATCCCCATCACCGAACTCCGGTAAACCCAGGCCGCAAGCCTCGCCAATGGCTGCGCGAACACGCCGCAGCCCGATGCCGTATTCGTTTCCCTATTTGCGCACCCAACAGACCGCCCGCCCTACCTCGAACAAAGCAGCCTGAAAGCCGAAGTGCTGCACGATCTGCAATTCAACTACCTTTCGCCGCCAATATCGGCAGCCGAGCACCCGGCTCAAACAACTCTCCGAGCTACTGGCGGCGCAACGACCCACGACTACCGCGACGGCGACGACTGCGACAACCATCGTTCTACCGCCGCATCACTTCCGACACCGCCCATTTCCGCCGCCTGCCACGACGGCGACTACACCGTTTTCGGCCGCTTCTGGATCGGCCTGCTGCTATGGCGGCAATCGTACAACAACTGGCATCGACATGCACCACTTCCGCACTTTCGAACTGCAAGTGCGCCGCAGCATCACGGCTAAT
>BNJV01002979.1_pt1 | contig 101537 bp, 154 predicted proteins | sample 8540591 | NCBI WGS metagenome assembly BNJV01 (sample SAMD00202457, study PRJDB9452) | human saliva metagenome | host: Homo sapiens
TCGGGTTTGCGGCAGCTGCTGCATATTGCTCTGAGCGATGTTGTGTGCATGAGCTGAGTAGCCAGCTGTGGGGACGCCGTGAGCGCAGCCCGCACACCGCTGGTGGTACATATCGAGCCAGACCACCTGGATGTACATGCTGATATGGCCGAGCACCTGTGGGGGCTAAGGCTACTATTGCCCGGCACCAAACCCAGGATGATGTGTGCTGATTTACCACCCACAAAACCAGGATGCGGCGGCGATTGCCCAGGCCAGCCCCCATGCGGCTACCCGTGCAGTGCGCTGCGGATGCGGTCATTGGCGGTACGGATGATATCGCCAGCGTGGCGTCAGCCTCGGACGGCCAGAACTTTATGGCCCGCGCAAGTGGTACTGACACGGTACTGCGCTGCAAGTGCGCGCTCAAGCTCCCCGGCGCACACAACCAAGATATAACGCCTGTGCGGCTATAACCGCCTGCTTGGCTTTTGCGCCCGATATCCACCCGCAGGCTATTGCCCAGGCCCGGCAGCCTCTTACGGGCCTGACCACCGGCTGCACTACGGGCAACGGTTGGGGATGTGCGCGCCACGATGATAGTATCGCCACTCACCCGCAGCGCCATTGCCGCGCTGAAGGCGTTTGGCGCCTAAGCTGCTGATTGTGGGCGGCTCCAGCAGGGCGCCAGCTACCAGGAGCTTGCGCAGACGATTGCCCATGCCAACGTACGCCACATTATTGCCACACAAACTGGCCCAGCTATTACCCAAGCTGCTGGATAACGAAGCGCCGCACGTACGTTACATCACTACTGCCGGTCGAGGGCACCACGATGGGCGATTGCAGGCGCGCCCACGCCCACGCCCAGCCTGGCGATGTGGTTATTCTGAGCCCGGCCGCCGCAAGCTCTGGCATGTTTAAAAATTGTCGGCGACCGTGGTGAACAATTTGTTGCCGCAGTGCACACGCCGCCAGCTGCACCGCACACTCAAAAGGAGGACTAAGCAGCGATGACACGCCTTAAGCAGAAGTCGCTGAACAATTTATCGGCTCATCGTCGGTTGGCGGAGCGTATCGCAGGCGATGCCGTGTTCAAGCGCCATTTGGCTGAGGGTGCCCCTGCGTGTGGTGGCAGGTGAATGGCGAAGCCCAAGCATACCTGCTAAGCTTGGCAATAAAGAAGAGAAAACCGCCGAAGCTATTAACAGTGGCTACTACGGTATTACGCACACCAACCCAGACTTTATTGCGTACATGATATTGCAGTGACCGGCAATCACCCAGGATAATACATACCGATGGCTACTTTGCTTTACAGCAAGCGGTAATAGTGCGAGCGAGCGCTATGCGGTAATATCACATCACCCAGAGGCTCAGGCCGAAGCAGCAGCGACGCTGCGCCATGATCAAACCGAAAGCCCAGAAGAGTGGGCACAGTATTTGCGTCGTGATACTAACGGGCACGTTTACCCAGATTGGTTTAAGGTCCATACGTGGGAATCGCTCATGGGTGAGTTTGATAAAGCAAAAGGCGAGTTTAAAAACGCACTACAAACCACCACGGCGTTGTGGCCAGAGCTCACGTGCGGAGGCATTGGCCCATGTATACGATGCGGTGGATAAAAATGTGATTCAGCATGGTGCCCCAGCAGGTGCAGAGCCGCACCACCGCCAGCCAGGAACCAGAACGCCGGCTTTGCCAGTGGTAATTTTGCCCGCCTGTATGCCCATGCCATCGAGCACGCCTGCATGTGGGCGGCATAACGCCAGAGCTACGCGCCATTACCGACGGGTGAATGGGTCGGTACGACCGTATTGTGGGTGACTACCGGCCAAATTGGCGATATGCAATGATGGCCAGTACGATGATGATACCTGCAGATAACCCAACCGCCATGCGTCTGGCAGGGTCGCTGCGCGGTACGCGAAACGCCGCGCACAGCCGGTACGCGCACCGCAGCTCACCAGCGACAGGCGGCGACTTTTATGTGTATTACACACACGATCGCAATGGGCTGCAGTGCTCATGCCGCGCATCGCAGTCCCAGTATGGAGCAGCAGGGCCAGGTGGCCGAAGTGGCAGCAGTATTAGTCAGTTCCAAGGGCTGGAACTCAAAACATGGCTGACATTGTTGCCGAAAAAGCTCACCCAGCCGCCCGCGATATATGAGCAGCGCCTGGCGAATACACACACCGGCGTTACAGCGCGATAGAAAACGCGATGCAGTGCAGGTGGAGGAGTTAACCGCAGCTGATACTCGTGCAGTTTAGCTGGCCGCATAGAAGGCTTTGACTGGAATAGGAAGACCCGCGAGGTGCGCACCGCGACGCGAGCGTGATATGGCGCGAGATATCGTAGATCAGTAGGCAGGCTTATGGCGCGGATGTGGTTGATCCCATTGATGGCAGAGGTGCTGGCCGAGCAGGCGCCAAAATTGCGGCAATATGGTTTTAGCGCCCGGACTTACTGGGCACAACGCTGATGCACAACTTACTAAGCATCATCAGGCATTCATCAACAATAGTGATACTGGTAGGTGGCTGGATGACTCACGACCATATAAGCGCGGCGCTTTGCTGCTGGCAAAACCACCGACCGGATGACGCTATAGATAGAAGAATACCATGTACGCTGGACGAGTGCAAACAGTACGCCAGCCGCTTTGCACCGGAGCTGACTCGATAGCATTCCCAACGAGTAGCGATCCAGAAGACCGCTTTTATTGCGAGTAATGGCATAGATTTAGTTGTTGCTGGTATAGATGTATCGAAGCTTGCGGATGCGTATGACAGGCTTTCCTGTGGGTTACGCAGACCATAGATGGGACTATGAATACGTTATGCAACAAGCTGGCAGGAAATAGAAGATCTAGATGCCATCAATCAGCTGAATAGCCACTGCCTCGTCGGCGTCTAAAATTACCAAAGAGGTAGCCTAGGTGCAACCCCTCAAAAAGCGTCTGACTCGTCTCGCTCGTAGCACCGACCACGCCTATAGCAGCCTGCAGATTGATGAGCGAGCTGCTGAGCTGGCTGAGTTTGGAGCAGCAGGCGGCCCAGCCAGAGATATGGCATAATCCAACCCAAGCGGCCGCCCTGCATAGGTTGCCCATATGGCCAGCCTGGTGGAGCCGTGGCAAACACTGCGTGCCCAGCTGGCTGATTTAGCCGAGCTGATGGAGCTTGGGATGAGAGTTTAGCCCCAGAGTTTGATGGGCAAATCACCGCCCTAGAAGCGGAGTATCAGTGCCTGCACCGCCAGCTACTCTTTACGGGGCCCTACGATACCTACGCTGCTGTGCTGCGTATTACCGCTGGTGTAGGCGGCGTGGATGCCCAGGATTTTGCGGCTATGCTGGAGCGTATGTACCTGCGCTGGGCGGAGCAGCATGGTATTGCCACGGCGATGATCACGCGCTCGGCAGGGGAGGAAGCCGGCATCAAAACCAGCGTGGTTGAGCTAGAGGGCGCTTATGCCTACGGCCAACTGAAGGGCGAGCACGGGGTACACCGCCTAGTACGCCTGAGCCCCTTTAACGCCGATAATTTACGCCAAACCAGCTTTGCCCTTGCAGAGGTATTGCCCTATCGAAACGCCAGATGAAGTCACCATTACCCCAAGCGACCTGAAGATTGATGTCTACCGTAGTGGTGGCAACGGCGGCCAGGGTGTTAATACCACCGATAGCGCTGTGCGGGTTACCCACATTCCTACAGGGATAACGGTGGCGATTCAGAACGAGCGTTCCCAGCTCCAGAACAAGGATCGTTGCCCTGCGTATTCTACGCTCCCAAAACTGCTGGCCATGCAGCTGGAGCAGCACGCCGAAACCCTTTGGCGGACCTACGGCCGGCGAAAGCGCTGGCTGGGGCGCCCAGATCCGCAACTACGTGCTCCACCCCCTATACGCTGGTGAAGGACACGCGCACCAAGCACGAACAGAGAACGCCACCGCAGTATTGGGTGGCGATCTGGATGGATTTATAACGGCCTACCTAGAACAGCACGCGGGCGCAGCCTAGCTATTTTTGCTTGCGCTGGGCCCGGCGGTGGCTGAGCTGTGTACCAAGCACCAGTACAATAAAGCTAATGGTATATAGGATTACCATCAGTACAAAGGCAGAGCGATCACACCCATGTAACTATAGACCTCTTGCAGGGGGTAGTGGTTCCGGATTACGTCACCGACTGAGTCGCGGATGAGACTACCGGCTATGTAGAAGGCTGCCCCGGCGCCGAGCACAGCCGTGAGGTAGTAGCAACCGCGCAGCCAGCGCTTGGTCTGGACTGCCGGAATATACTCAGCGCATAGAGCGGCAGGCCAAAGCTTGCAGCAACTAGCAGGACGAGCGTCGAGTACGCCATGCTGTTATAGGTAACTTTTTGATATGCTCCAGGCAGGTGTATCGGTGAATCTTTCCAGGACGCTCGTATATGATCAGGGAGGCGATCGGGGAGGCCATCCGGGCCACGGTGCGCACTGCTGATCGCGGATTGCCTCTTACTGCGCGTTGACTCGTAGTTGCCGATCGTCAGCATGGTAACGCCACCAACTTTGCGGCTTACCGATTGCCATAACCAGCCACAGGTAGGCGCTGCCAGCACACCGGCGGCGGTGACCTCAACCGCTGCTCCTGCGTGGTGGTGTGGCGGTGTATCTCGCATCTGCCGGCCGTTTGCAGCAGCACTGCGGCGCAGGGTGCGCAGCAGCATGATATTCGCCACCATTGTCTACCAGCCAGGAGCAGCCCGGTACCGGCAATAAACTAGCGGCCAGCGCCAGGTTGAGGGTGTAAAAGGTTGCGAGGAGCCTGCCGTCCAGCCACTTCTGGCCGGTGCCATATGTGTTTGGTAAGCAGTCGCTGCACCAACACCAATCGCGACCAAATGATGCGCAATCAGGCTGGCGGCTGGCGGCAGGCTGCCGCCCAGCGCGGGTAGTTGTACTACGCTTTGGCATGGGTTGTTGCCCGTTTGTGGTCGATGGGGTTTGGTGCGAGTGCGCAAGCTGGCAGGCCGATGATTAGCGTCATCAAGGCCAGCACGGCAGCGGCTGGTGTCAGCGCCAGGGTACGGCCAGATATCACCGGGGCCGCCTGGCGATTGGCAACGCTCGGCAACAGCACTCGAGACCTGTGTGTTGGGTTCTACGCTCAGTAGCGAGGACCAGCGTTGCTGGCGCGGCTAGTACCGCCAGGCCGTAGTCGCCGGTAATCCAGCGCGGTATGCGGCGCCATGGTGCGCACTCAAGCCGTAGAGCGCGATACACCAAGAGCACAGCTACCAGTATAGTATTTGAAACAACACAGAGCAGCGACTGTGTGCTGATTGGCACGGCTAGTTTTCTGTTTTGATCAGGATAGCCAAGACCACCACACGTGCACAGGCAGCTCCTGTCACCCAAGCACGAGCGCTGCTCGCCACACAGTGTGCGTCAGGCGCCCCGCAGTGAGCTGCCCGGCAGCTGCTTGGCGGCTGCGCGCTCGCCAGTGTAGTATATTAGCGGTAGCGCTAACCAGCAGTATGCGCACACCAGCTATAGAAAGCGGCCCACGCCACGGGTGTAGGGTTTGTGGTTCGGGCCCATGCTCCCAACCCGCCAGGTTTGGGCGGGCCGGTTGGCATCACAGGTATTGGCCAGGAAGCCAGCGTTGCTAACGCTGAGCGTCTGTGAGGCCAATGCCCACCAGGGTGGTGTAGCGATAGCCACCCCCGCCCATGTGGCTGTGTGTCTTCGTTCCATCATATCGGCCCTCCTTATGTTCGTTAGTAATATATACGTCGCGCCGATTTGTCAAGCGAGGTCGCCGCTCTTTTGCGAAACCGTCAAGCAAAGCTGCTATACTAAAAATAATGATTTTATTAGATAGTTAACCAAAACATAATGATACAGCACCAAGCCGGCACTAACCGCTAGCTTTACATATAGAACCAAAAGGAATTTGGTGATTTTAGTGGGCACCAGTGGGGCAGGCAAGAGCACCTCCGCTAAAAGATGCTTACCCGCGAAGAAAAGCCCACCAGCGGCAAAATTGTGGTCGGTGGTATCGACTACGACACCCCTCAGGATAAGCATATCCGCCATTGCGCCGCAAGATTGGCGTGGTGTTTTGCAGGATTTTAACCGCTGCCGCAGCGCACCGTGTTCGAAAACGTGGCCTTTGCGCTGGAGATCGCCGGCATGACTAACCGCGAAATTAAACAACCGTGCCCAAGGTAGTAGAACTAGTGGGCCTGAAGGGCAAGGAAGGCCCTTCCCGCACCAGCTGAGTGGTGGTGAGCGCCAACGCGTAGCGATTGCCCGCGCCATCGTGCGCCAGCCCAAGATCCTGATCGCCGACGAGCCAACTGGTAACCTGGACCCCAAGCACAGTTGGGATATCGTCAAGCTACTCGAGAAGATTAATAAGTATGGCACCACCGTCCTGCTGACGACCCATAACGTCGCGATATTGTAAACAAACCAAAACGCCGCGTGATTACACTAGACCATGGCAAAATCACCAGCGACCAAGTACAGGAGTTACCGGCACAATGAAGCACACCAACCGTAAAAAGACTGACGCCAAAACCTACTCGCTTAAGCGCCGCAAGCGCCGCCAGACGCTGGCCTTTATCCGCATGTGCCGCTACGGCATTAATAACTTTAGTCGCAATACCTGGCTAACGCTCGCAGCTACTGCTATGATGACGCTGACGCTGTTTGTGATCTTTGTATCCGTCGCGGCACGCAATGTGCTGGTCGATAGTGTGTCATGATCCGTAAGCAAGTTGATATGTCGCCATATGTGAAGAGTGACACGCCGCGCTCGGCAATTGCTGCGATGGAAAAACCCTCAAGCAGACCCCTGGTGTTGCCAGTGTGCGCTACCGCACGCCTACCCAGGCCCGCGATGATTACCGTGATAGCAACCGCAACGACGTGCGCGCACTCGAGGCCCTGGCGATTGCTGATTTAACCTTCCCGGGTGTGTTCCACGTCAACCTCGAGGATACAAATAATATCGGCCCGCTGAATGACTACGCCGATAAAAACCAAACCTACCGCCGCTATGCCCACCCGGATCTCAAGCCATCGTTTGATCAATCCAACCGTGGCCGGGCCATTCAAACAATCGGGTTGCTGGTTTGCGGCTGAAAAGCTTGGCATGGTGGCAAGCGTAACACTGGTGATTACGCTCACCATCGTGTTTAACACCATCCGTATGGCGATCTTTAACCGTGGATGAGATCGATGATGAAGCTGATTGGCGCTGATAAAAGCTTTTATCCGCGGGCCGTTTGTGGTCGAAGCTGTAGTGTATGGCTTTATTGCCGCCATTATTGCCACACGGTGCTTGGGGTGAGCCCTGCTGGTGATGGCAGAGCCAAAGCTCAGCACATACGGTATTGCTGTGCAGCCAACCCGCATATTGTCAGTGTGTACGGCATACTGGTCGTACTGGTGATGGTAGCAGCTGGCGCCCCGATTGGCATCGTGTCGTCACTACTTGCCACGCAGCGATATTTAAAGATTTAGAAAGCCTGTAAAAGCCTTGTATGCAGGGTTTTGCTTATGGTATGATGGGAGTAATGATGAAACATAGGTCCACCACGACCGGTTTCGAATCGTCGATTCACGGCTAAGGCAGCTACGGTTGCTTGCGCTGTGCTGATGGCGGTTTCTGGCGTCACAACTTGGCAAAACTGCTTTTTGCCACCAACCACGACAGTCAAATCTAAGCCGCTCAGAACGAAGCCAGCTAGAACCAGAACCAGGCCGATAACCCGGGCCAAGATGGCTGATTCCTACCAGGCCGAGCTAGCAGCTCGAGTCACAGACGAAAGCCCTGCAGGAGCAAATCAAGCGTTCCTGAGGCCGAGCACACCCAGTCTCGAGGGCGAGATTGCCAAGAACAAGGAGCGTATCGAAATCAATAAGAAGGCGCTGCGCACAACTGTATCTTGGTCTTTATGCTGAGTCGCAAACTTCAACGCTCGAGATGGTAGCAAGTAGCAAAACATCAGCTGAATTTGCTGATAAGCAGGCCCAGCAGTTCTGCCGTCCAGAATAAGCTGAACGATATGATTACCGAGACACGCCCGAAGCAGCTTGAAGATCAGCAGCAACAGGTTAAGCAGGTCCTGAGCGACCAAAAAGAGCCAACGTGCCCAGCTGAACGCCAAAGAAGCCGAAAAGAAGAAGCTGATTGATGAAACCAAGGGCGAGGAAAACGTTTTCACCGTGAGCGCGCTGCCCAGAACAACGCTCTCGCGTGCAGCAGCTGCGCGCCCAGGCAGAAGAAAACCGCTGCGCCGCCGCCGCTGCCGTCCGTGGCATGGTGGTGGGGCAGGTAGTATCCCAGCTGGCTCGGCTGCTGGTGGTGGCTACCCGATAGTGTGGGCCAATGCACCGCTTGATGCCCACGTCGATAACTGGGTCTCTACACCCGCGAGTGTCGTTAGCTACGTGGCTCGGAAGGTCGCCAGCACTGGCCGCCACGTGCCGCACTTTGGCGGTGCTGGTATGCCAACCAGTGGCCATCAACCCCTGGCTCAGCACGGTATCCAGAGGGTTCCAACCCAGTGGCGGGCTCGCGCTATGTTGCCACTGGCGCCTACGGCCACGTCACGTACGTTGAAAGCGTCAATGGTGATGGCATTATTACCGTTAGCGACTACAACCCGCAGTGGATGGTTTGGTACCGCAAGTCATACTCGCTCGGCAGCCGGCTCGAATCTATATCTACTTCTAGGCCTTCCGTCAGCAGCATCCGCCCAGGGCACTATTGTAAAGGGCAGTACATAGCGTACCGCCAGGAGTGCGCTATAATTAATGGAGGAATAATCGGGAGAAACTACGTCAGGTGAGTACCACTAACAACGACAAACCAGTCAGGCTAATGATCGATCCGAGCACGACCCCGGGTGCTCCGCAAAAAGCGCTTTACAAGCGGTTTTTGTTTGGGGCTGTGATGATCGGTGGATTGCGGCCTTGTAGCAGGGGGCGCATAGTGCCGATATTATGGCCGTTATTGGCCCACGCCTGGGATACGCCAGGCCAGCGCACCGCTTAATATGGGCACCGCCCAGCAGGTGTACCAGCACTTGGTGACTGCGTTTGATGGCGAGCTTGACCGCGGCAAGCTATCCCAGCAGGCGGCGAAGGGTGTGCCAGCGCCACTGGCGACCCCTATACCGAGTACTCACCGCTGATGAAGCCAAAAAGCTGCGCGATGATCTTGAAGGCAAGATTGGCGGCGGGATTGGCGCCCAGCTTGGCAAGCGTGATGGCAAGATTACGATTGTGCGCCCGCTGAAGGATACGACAGCGGCCCAGGCTGGCTTTGCAGTGGGGGACTGTCCTGGCAATTAACGGCCAGTCAACCGATGGCATATCGACGGATAAGGCCGTATCGCAAATTCGTGGTGAGGTCGGTAGCACCGTCAAACTAACCATTGAGCGCGGCGGCGAATCAAAGGACTATACCATCACCCGCGCCGAGATTGTGGCCCCGGATGTCGAAAGCCAGAACAAAGACGGCATCGGCGTTATTACGCTGAACCGTTTTTGCCCGTGATAGTGGCTCCAAAGTGCGCCAGGCAGCCACGGACTTGACCCGGCAAGGCGTGAAGGGCATTGTGCTGGATCTACGCGTAATCAGCGGTGGCTTTTTAGAGGCCGGTGTGGAAGTCGCCAGCCTATGGGTGCCAGAAGCCACAGCTGTGGTGCATACGAAAAGGGCAAGCAGCACGGTGATTCAACCCGTAAGGCTACTGGCAGCGATATTCTGGCAAAACTCCAACGGTGGTGTTGATTAATAGCGCCAGCGCCAGCGCCAGCGAGATTGTGGCCGGCGCCCCTAAAGGATCACAACAAAAGCGACTATTATGGGCACGCAGTCCCACGGTAAGGGGGCAGTGTACAGGAACTGGTAGAGCTGGGTGATGGGCATGCTAAAGGTAACGGTCGCTAAGTGGTATACGCCGCACCAGCATAGTATTTTCTAAGCAGGGTAATACTCGCAAAAAGGTAGAGCTCACATACGACGACGCCAAGGCTGGCCGCGACCAGCCAGACGCCGCCTCTGAGCGAGCCCATTGCGGCGAATAGTCACCGCGCCCGAAATAAGCGCTGTATGCAAAACCCCCATCAGATTACCTGATGGGGTGATGTAGTGTACTAAATACCCGTGCGGTAGCTCTACTATTTACTTAACGCACGCGGGTGCGGCGCGCTGTTTTGCCAGTAAAGAGGCTCTTCTGGTCGTCAAAGCTTACCACGCCGTCTTTGGCAGCATGGATAGTAAAGTTACGGCTGATGTAGGTGCCTTCACCAGCGATCTTTGTGGCACCCGTCTGGCGGACAAGTACTTTCGCCGGCATGTACTTTTGGCCACCAGCGCTTAACACCGCGGCGCTGGCCAGGGTTATTGTGATGTTCTTACTTGAACACCTGCTTTAACCTTCGACATTCCAGTATTACCTCTTAAATTTATATAAACAATCCTCTACCATTTGTACGGCAAAGCGCACTACGTCAAGCGCTTTGGCAGGTTGGTTGGGCAGTATGGCAGGCCGCAAAGTGGTGAAGCTTGGACGTTTGCTGAAAAGACCAGGTACCATAAAGGAAACAAAGGAAGGGTATATGAACACGACAACCAACTCGGGTGCTGGTGCTGGGCGCCAGTCTTTTCCCACAAAATAGTATTAATGATGACGGTAACTCAGGAAGCCGAGCTTGTGCGGGTCGAAAGTATTGAAGTGGGTGCCGCGTGATGGCGGACAGCCAGGGACGAAACAGGAGGCAGCTACGATGCGCCAGGACGACAGTATTGCCACAGCGGTGAATACCATGCCTGTCAGCAGCGGACAGCGCTGGCCAGGCGAGTAGTGTAGCTACTGCGGAGGACGATGGCACCACTGCAAGCCGAGCCTCGCCTGAGGCGGAGCGCGGTAGCCTGGGTGCCGGTGGTACCGGCGGCAGCGGCGCGGCCCGTTCGCCGAGCGAGCGGCCGATGAGCGCCGATGCTAGCGCAGCTGTTTTAGCGCAAGGCGCGCGTGGGGCATCGGCGCACGCGGTATGAATAACCACCCGCGAGCACATTTCTATCTCTGATTATTATACTGGGGTTGATGGGCCCGGCCAGCTGGTTCTTCTCTACCAGCATAGCGCAGGCACAAGCAGAGCTGGGTGCTGCCCAGCAGCAATTGCAGCAAGCGCAGGCTGCGGCGGCCCGCACACCGCTACCAAGGCAGCTACTGCTGCACCCGCGACAATCGCAAAGAGGCCAAGCCCACCGCAGCTCGAGCACACCGCTACTGGCTGGCCCGTGCGCCACAGCGAGCGTGGTTAAACCGCCGGCCGCGTGGGAGTTTATCTTTCCACTACCAGGTAGCGGCGGATGGCCAACAGCAGGTGCAGGTAACCACCACCCAGCTTGCGAACACAAAATACCCTGCGGCGCGCCCCAAGCCAACACAGCAGAAACCCATACCGCGGTGCGGTGGACGATCATTATGCTGGAGCCCAGCCCAGCGCCAGCAGCGGCTTTACCCAGTACAAGGCCAGCATGCGATGCGGCATACCAGATATGAAGGACGGCTGGCGGCGCTTTTACGGCTTTGTTACCAGCGCCCGCCAGCTGCGCGCCAGACGCCGCAAAACACCCGGCTGCAGCCCAGATTTGCAGCACGCCCGCCAGGCGTTGGCGGATCTGTATAAACACTTTGAACAAGCCCCACCTGCCAAGCAGTGAACACATTTCGTGTGAGCAGTGATTGTGCTCATGCTCTATACCAGCTTGTATACCGTGCAACCGGTTGATACTGATGGGGGCCACAGAACACCTGCCGAGCCTCCCAAGGCTAACCAATCGTTTGACGGACTATGCAACCATCTGCTATATTATAGAGCAGCGCCCAGAAGAGTTCTGGGGTCAAAGAACTGACTTGGAAGGAAGTGATCTCTAGTGCTATACCTGGGACTCAAAACACAGGAGTGCAGCACACGGGTGCTGCACGCACCCAACCCAGGCCAAAACAGCTAATCGCTTTTCAGCCCGGCTTCCGCGCCATGAGCCTTGAGCGGGTGCGCACCTGGGTAGCCACGCACAGCCTGCCGCAAGCGTGCTGCTGTGGCTCGCTGGCCACGCTGTGATACAGGCGGTGGCAAAGACAGCGGCCCAATAGCCACCGCCGTGAAATGCTGGTCGCCCAGCGGCTGGCGGCGTGGTGGCTGCAGTCACCACCGTGGCGGTGGTCAATGGTAATTTTTCTAGCTGCGGTCGTCAATGAGATTAGCACTGGTTCGGATGATGGTGATGAGTAAGCCTGACCAACCCCTGGTTTTAAGGCTTTTATCAACAGCCGCCAGCCGCCAGTGATCTGGTGCGTAGCCGCCATGCGGCCCCATGCGCCAACTGCTGTCGCTTGCTGGCCACCGCACTGTGGGCCGCACCAGGCTGGCGCGCTTTGCGGCTATTTGGCTGCTGCCGGCGCGTGGAGCCGAAGCACACCTACGCCACATGGCTGCGCGTGTACGCCATGGCACAGATTGACCATGCGTATCCAGGTTTACGACCCGACACCTGGCCGCCGCAGCTGGTTTGAGTGTGCGAAGGTGCCGCGGTATGGTGGTCATACGGCACTTTCGAAAGCTTGGTTTTGCTGGTCACTACCGGCAGGCACTGAAGCCGCTGGTGCTACCGGCCAGCGCGATCGATGCGCCCGGTGACGGACTTGTTGGCGGAGCTGGCCGATGCCGACGCTGAGAACTCGACCACCTGGAAGGCGATATAGCCACCCAGGGTGGGAAATAACACCGCCGCGAAGCGATTATCAACCACCATGGGCTGGTATGAGGCCGCGACGGATGCCTGCGTACAGAGGCGAAACGGCCGTACGCGATGATGAGCGCGCTGCCCAGTCCGCAAGTGATGTAGTTTATCCTCAGCTGTGATAGGCTCATCGCCGGAATGAACGCCCAGGCGTTCCTAGAGGAAACCGAGCGCTTTTGCTGCGCGCCGGCTGCAGCCCGGTAAAACCGCCGGGCGCTGGCGTTCGTCCGGTCATTGTCTCAGACAACACGAGCGAGCGGTATTTAATCATCTTTCCACACCCGCCCTTTGGCCACACGCCGGGCGGGTGCTTACTTTTTAGTAAGGGCGCAGATATCGCGCGCTACAATCTGGCCTGCCCGCAGCAGAGCAGCGGCTGGGCGGTGGCGTAGCTGGAGCTGGCCGCAAGGTGCGCCGCGCTGTGGCGCTCGGTGCGGCCAGTGGCAGGTGCGCCAGGCCGGCACAGCGATACACAGCCCCGTGCCAGGGGTAAGCTGCGGGGCAAGAGCAGCCAAAAAGGCTCGCGTAATCCCCAGGCAGGTAGCGCGGACCTGAAGCGTAGTTTGGCGGGGGATGGTGAGCAGCCAAAGGGCTGGCTGCAGGTTTCGCACACCACGGCCGAAAGGCGCGGCGCGTAGGGGCCAGGTGTGGCTGGTGGCATCACTAGCGGTAATACGTGCCAACTGTGCCAGTGGCGTGGCTGTGGGGTACGGCTAAGCCACCGCAGATTCTGCTGGCTGCAATCAACCATTTTGTTAAGATCGGTGCCGTATACCGTGCAGCCGCGCGCAGGTAGGCCTCCTTTGCAATACCACGCCGGTACCGCAGAATGGGTCCAGTATAGATGGTGCTGAGTGCCCAGCGGACGCTGCAGGTGGTGGCAGAGCCGGCCGCGCGCGATACACGTGCCAGGCCCAGGGCGCGATTAACCATCATCGCGGAGCCAGCGGCAGCATGCCAACAAAGGCATCGCGCTCAGCCGGCCTTGGTCGCGCCGGGCCAGGGCGGTGATGCGGGGCGCCGCGCGCTGGCACGATGATAGTGCCACCGTGTTGCACCAGCAGCAGTTCGTGCTTGGTAGGAGAGGCCAAGTTTATTGTGGTGGCTAATGGCAGTATTAAGCGAGGGCAGCCGGCTGCGGCACGAGGCGCAGGCTACCACCAGCTTTTAAGTGCGCTGTTGTTGTTACCATCAGGCCAAGCTGGCGTAGCTTAGCAGGCCTGAATGTGGTGCCACAGGCGCTGATGCCCAGGGTGTGGCTTTACCCGGAGTGCGCTGCAGGAGTGGCAGGCAGGTGTGGTGGATAAAGCTGAGGATATCACCACGTGGCGTGGGCACCGGGCCAGGACGCGGCTCGGCTTTTTGGGTGCCACCCAGTGCCTGCACATCGCAGCCGGTGGCGCCTGGCACCAGAGCAGCCTGGGGCTGCCAAACGCAACGCGGCCGTACACATGGCTGGAGTCTCACAGCGGCCAAGCTCCGGTTGCCGGGCCCAGAATGCAAACTATCATTCCTTTATTATAGCCTAAGCCCGCCAGCAGCGCATGTCGGGTACTATGCGACATGTACTCTGGGAGAACGTGGCCCAGCATTGCGACACTATTATTCTGGCGGCGGTAAGTTACATACCGCCCGCCATGATATTCTGCAGGCCTGGCAACCCGCGCAGCGGGTCAATATTTGGCTGCTGGATTGGTTTGCTGATTCCGCCGCAGTTCTTTTCGTACTCATTCACCAAGCGAAACGTTATTATGCCTACCTGCGCTCGCAGGGTAGCACCAGTGGCCTGGGTGGGTTGCGAGTTAGCGCGGCTATCGCTGGAGGATGAACTTTGTCAACCACGTGCCGCCGAGCGCCGGTGTCAGTGGTATTTCGCACATGGGGTGGCGGCTGCGGCATTTTGGCATACCTGCTGGTAAAATCAACCACGAGCGCAGCTGGTGCGTGATTGTGGCGGGCTTTGCTGGCTGGCGCCATTGTGCTGGTTGTGGCGGCCCTGTGGATGCTAAGCTTGATGGTTCGCCAGACTGCTGGCTACTTCCGGCAACGGCCGTGCTGGTGTGTTTGTTGCTGGGCTCGGATTGCGCTGGATTATTATCACCTTTAGCCACCAGCAACCGCGTGCGAGGCCCCAGCTAAGGTGCACTGGTACTGCCTAGCGACGGTGGTGCGCCTGGCGATATCTGGGCCGCCGTACCATGAATCTTCACGGCCCCGCCTGTGGTGCGGCTTTTGACGAGTATTAGTGGTGATCGGTTACCAGCACATCCGGGCGAATAAGCACGTGATGCGCGGTGCCGCCGCTGCAAAAGTCATTGAGCCTGGAGCGAAATTGGGCTCTACCGCGTATGAACATTCTTGGTGCTGGGTTCGCCACTCAACCTGGCGCCGCTAGTAGTGGTTTGGCGGTATTGCAAGCCCTCGTGCTGGACTGGTGATGATCACCTGGTGGCGCGGGTCTGTACGAGGCAATTATGGCTGGCTTTTATGGCGCTGGTGGGCGTTAACCCCACGGCAGTGGGATTGCGGGATCGTGCTCACGCGTGTGCTGCTGATTGTGGGTACGATTGTGGGTGGCTACCCTTCCTACCAAGCGGCGCTGGAGTCAAACATGGCCGCCGCCCCCAGCCGCGCGTGAGTAGCCCGCTGCCACTCAAGCTCCCGGCGAGCCGCCACTGGCACCGGGTGATTTTGTGGCCATTACCAACCGCGCTGTTGAGCGGGCCTACCCCAGTGTGCTGGTGCGTGGCGTGGTGTGGATTCGTTCACCGTCAGCCATTATAATACGCGTTTTCTTTACCCTGAAGGATACCGAGGCGGCCATTAATTGCTTTATGATGGTCTACGCCCTGCGTGTACCGGCAGGAAGACGGCATGACGGTGGTGGTGCGGGCCCGGCCCAAGCCAACGGCGTGGGGTAAGTTTAGGCCTAACGATTGATAGTATTCGCCCCTCGTGGCGAGGGGTGCACTGCGCCGGAGCCAGGAGCGCTGAAAGCCCGGCTGGCGGCCGAGGGTTTATTCCGCGGAGCGTAAGCGCGCCGTTGCCAGTCATGCCGCGCCGAGTGGCTATCATTAGCAGTCAGCAGGCTGCTGGCTACACGGACTTTCATGCGGATTGGCGATGAGCGCTGGGCGTGCCTTTACTGTACCACACCCCCGTCCAGGGTGTGAAGCCGCCGCCGAGTGCAATGGTGCAGGCCATTAAACGCGCCAACCAGGCAGGAGCCCCCGCCAGATTGCCGTACTGCGCGCGGCGGCGGTGGTAGCACGGATGACCTGGCGTGCTTTTTAATGACGAAGCGTGCGGGCACTGCCGCCAGCCGGGTGCTGACCGGTAGGCTGGGCATGAGGGTAGGAGCATCACTCTGGCGGACTTAGCGGCTGGATGTACGGGCCGCCACGCCAACCCATCGCTGCAAACCATACTGCCGCCAGATAGGCACCAAGCAGCCCAGCAGGTAGCAGCCCTGGTAGCGCGCGGCCGGCACACAGGTGCTGCAGGCAATTACCAGTGTGTGCAGACGAGTGTGCAGGGCAGGCCTCGCGCAGGCCGCCCGGAGCTGCAGGCAGCGCGCAGCAGGCAGGAGCGGGTGGCGGCACTCGAGCGCCCGCCAGCCGTGCGCACAGGCGGTACTGGCACGAAGGCTATGCCATTATACGGGGGCCAGCGGCGGGAAGCTTCGACAATTACCCAGGTGCAAATCCATCCATACTCGCAATTCCACACCAAGCAACATAACGCGGTGCCGCACTACGCCATGACGAGCAAGAATAAGACGATAGAAGAAATTGCCGCCCTGGAACAGGCCAGGTATGTCTGAAAGCGATGAATTTACACTGAGCGAAGCAGTGAACGCTACCAGCAGGCAGGCGGCAGCCATCCAGGCGATCTTGCCGAGCTTAAGGCACACTACATTGCTACCGCCCAAGGGGACCAGAATGGGCGGATGCGGCAGGCGAGGCTGCCTAAATGGCCCGGCTGTGGCTTGGGCTTATGGTGCTGGCTGGTTTGTCCCCGGCAGTCAGGCCCAACTGGTGCGCTCCTTACGTGCCGTCGCACCGCCGGTCGGTGGCGGCGGAGGCCTTTACAGAGCTGCGGCCGCTACCAGTGGCGATACGCTGGTTGATATCGGCAGCGGCGATGGCATTGTGTGCTGGTAGCAGCGCAGCAGGGCGCCTGCGTACGGCTACGATTAACCCGCTGCTAAAGCGCGATTGCGCGCCCACGCTCACGCCGTTACCGCACGCAGGTTACGGTGCTGTGCTGCAATTTCTGCGGCAGGTGATTTCCCGCTGGTGTACGAGTGTGGTTTATACCTTTGCACCAGCCACCATAGGCCGCATGGCGTTAAGGGTGCAGCAGCAGGCCACCCGCCTGGGCCACCCACGACCTTGTGAGCTACGGCTTTGCAGTGCCCGGTGTACCACCAGCCGCGCGCCATAAAGGCCACGTACTTTACCATGTGGCGCCGTAGCTGGTCAGGCTTTACACCTCGGCACAAGCGTAAGTATACGGGAGTATGAACACTTACTATACAAATAATCAAGCAATGCTGTATATATTGCAATAATTGTCGTTGTGTCGGTGCTGATGGTGGTGTTTGGTGGCCTGGCAATTTGGGCGCAAGCAGCAATTACCAACGCCAGTAACGACGTCGAGGGCCAAAAATCCCGGGCCGTAATAAAGCCCAAAGAAGCAAATTGAGCGGAAGACGAAGAGAAGTTTGCCCAGCAGCGAAAAGGAGCCAAACCGTGACTCTGTTGGCCCCGATGACTACGGCCGGCTCACCTTAAGTACCCCAAGACCTGAGTGCATACGAGGCCAAGGGATTATCGCCCGTGGTAACTACGAGGCCTACCTCAACCCCGCGTTGTGCCACCGGTGACGCAAACGCAGCAATTTGCCTGCGTGCTGATCGAAACAAGGATTACGACAGTGGTTGCCCAGTACGAAAGCCTGATTAAAAAGGGTGATTTGCGTAGCGGCGCCACCAGTGCCCACGGCAACACCGGCGTGCGGCTGGATGGTAACTTTACCAAGAATATTCGTGGCTCGGCCGTCATCTACAAGCTGCGCGATAAAACCGTAACGCCGCGGACTGATGCCGATAACTTTAACAGATTTTGAAAAGATCATCCAGACGATCTCGTTTAACCAGTAGGTGAGTGGGTGGCTACGCCCCGCGCACGTATGATGCATACACCGATAGCTGCGCTGTAGCCACTGGTGTATCAATAAGCATAAGCAATACCGCCCTGGCCCCCGGCATGGTACAATGGGACTATGAATCAGGGGAGTGACCACCAGGCGCACCACGGCCCGCTTCGGCGTTGTGGGTCGTTTGGTGTTTTGGCTGCCCACGAGCTGTGCCGGTGGTCGTCGTCCGCCAGTTGGCGCTGAACTGGGTGATACGGGTCCGACGGCCGGCCGTGCCAGCTGGTGGAGCGAGTGGTGCCGACCAGCGAACGCTCCTCTACGCCTGACGGAGGGCTTTATCCAAACTACCTGGCTGGATGATAGCCTGCTGGCCGATGCCTTCCCCACAGAGCCGGTTAACCCGCCGTTACTGCCAGGAGGTTGCGCGAGCTTGCGCCGCTGTACCAGGCCAGTAATCGCACCCTGACCGTGCGGCCGCGCCGTGCCGGTGCCGGGATGGTGGTGGTCTCATCAATTTGCTGCGCCGTATTTTGCTTGGGTTTGTGAGGCATGCACTATGCCCATAGCAACACAGCTGTGACCTTTACCGTGCGGCAGGTAGGCGGTGCGCATTAGCCTGCGCACTGCTGGCCCAGTCCTGACCTGGCGTGTTCGGGCCAGGGCTGCCGCCGCTGCCTATAGGGCTGGCTACCCCAGGAGTGGGCTGGGGCTGGTGCTAGCAGAGCTTGCCCGCGCCATGAACGGCTGCGTTCGGCACAATTTGCCACCGCGGGATAGGGGTGGTATGACCTTTACGTAACCATGCAGCCATCCGTGCAGCTGCCGCTATTGTAGGGTGTGGCGCAGCAACCGCATGTGCAGTGATAGAAGACGACCCCTGGCAGGCGGATGTGCACACCCGCCGGCTGCAGCAGCTGCTTAGCGTGGCGGTGGCCCACAGCCCGGTGCAGGCTATGAAGCTGCACCGCATACGCCGCAGGTGATTGTGGCTGATGTACCGTTGAGTGGTAATACCATCCTTACCACTACTGAATGAGCTCCAGTCCGACCGCGCCCCGGGGGCCATCCTGTGGTGCTATGTACGAACCAAGCCGAACTGGTGCCACCCGGTAGCCTGGGCGCTCACGGCGCGTGGTGCAAGTGTTGGAAGCAAAACCACCATTCACCCTGGTGACGTGGTGCGGGCGGTCAAGGGCGCAGGCATGAACCGCGTGACGCAGCCCCCAACCGGTGGTGCAGTACGCAGCCACGCCCCAGAGCGCCTGAAGGCTATTCTGCGCCGGACGGATTATGGCGAAAGTGATCAATCATCCAGTGTATCACGCCGCGGGGGCAGCGTAGCGCCACTGCTGGTGCGTGGCGCCGGCCGCGATCCGCTGGCTGGGGATTGAGCCGCTGGCAACGAATGAGCTGATTCGCGCCGCGGCAAGGGCAGCGTAGTGGCTCGGCCCGATGCAGGTGTGTATTACTGGCGCATACTAGCCGATTACGACCGCCCCACGGTTTACGAGGCACTGGCTTCGGTGCGCCGCGGGTAGCTATGGTGGATGAGCCAGTGGTTTGGCCTTTACTCAGCAGCTACCGCCGTGGCGCTAGATGACGGGCGCCCCGGGCGCCAGCCGTGCCTGGTTTTACGCGCTACATGGTGGCGCTAACAGGAGCCATGCCTGGCACGATGTTAATGGCCAGGCACCGCAGCCCGCGCCAGCACTACCGCTACAGCGCCCAGGAGCGGCCTGGCGCCAAGCCCCCATGGCAGTATAGGTGCGGGCATATTAAGCTACTGCGCCTTATAGGCCAGTACGATAAGTAGCGGTGGTGGCCTGCGGTAGGCGGCACAGAAGACTACCTGGCAGATGTGCTTTGCCCCAGGCAGCACCGCGGCCACGGTGCAGGCGCGCTAGGGCTTGAGGGCGGCGAAAGCACCCAGCTTACGGTGTGGGTGTGCAGTCAATGGGGCGAATATGTCGCCGCACGTCTATAAGGTTCTAGCTTAACAGCGCGACCCCATGAGGGTCACCAAACGGGCCGCATGACCCGCCTCATTATGAGGTTCCCAACCAGATATCGTACATGTCCTGCTGGCGGCGGCACGGTGGATGAGATGAAGCCACGACCAACATGCGAGCGCATGTTGTATCGTAATCGTCATCCCGTTGAGTGGCGAGTGTCGCCACCAGAGGTAACACTACCTGCCTAGAATCGAACGGAAGAGAAGGCGGATACGCTCGGCGATTCCCCGCGCGGGTAGGTTTCACCAGCACGCCTTGTGCTAGCTTTGTTATCCGGCCAATCTCCTCCCAGGTGGCTGGAGGTTTTTATCCTGAATCATCTTGGCCACAAGGCCTGAGGACCAGGAGGGAAGAGGCCACTACCTCTTCCCGGCATATAGTTTCCCGCCCTCACGCGTTTGCGTGGAAGCAGTAGGTTGCCAGGTCGACGTCCGCCGCGCAGGGCGGATTTCGTTTGGGGAACGCGGCTTTCGCTTTTGCCCTTGTCAAGAACTGAGCGAGTTTGGACGGTCAATACATCGACACTGGCGTTAATGCCCAGCGAGGCGGGAGAACATGTAAACTTCTGTATCTTTCAACATGACAAACCCTTCCTGGGGGTAGTAGGATGCGAACAAACCTATATATACACCCATCCACGCTAAAAAGTCAAGCTTATGGTATACCGCGAGCTAATAAGGAGGAAGGCAAACCAACACAAGACGCAATGAGGCGCTGGTGTCTCCTGTCAAGCGCCGCGGCTTTATCACCAGGGTCGGACGTATGGCGGCCTGAGTGGTACACGTGGGATTACATGGGCCCGCTGGGCGCGGGCGCTTAAGCGCAATCTATGCAGCTGTGGTGGCAACATTTTGTGGATGGGCGCGACGATAAGGTAGTACGGCGTCGATGCGCTATCATCATGAACCCGAAGGTGTGGCAGGCGGGAGGGCAATGTCGATTTCAGACCCGCTGTGCGAGGATACGGTCAACCACCGCCGCTACCGCCGCACCGACCACATCCTGAAGGACAACGGCGTGTCGACCCAGAGGGCATGACCACGCAGCAGACGGACAAGCGCCACCAGCATGGTATCAGCAGCCCGACGCAACCCGCCCAGCAAGTCGCGCACCTTTATTATGATGTTTAAAACCCACGTGGGTGACGACGGCGAGGACAGCATCAGCTACTTGCGCCCGAGACGGCCCAGGGATTTTACCACTACAAGAATGTGGTGGACAGCTACTCCTAATCGCCTGTTTATATTGCCCAGCAGTAAGGCTGTCTGTGGTCGAAACTGCGCCGCGCGACTTTGTGTTCCGGCCCGCGAGTTCGGAGCAGATGGAGATTAAACACTGTGTGCACCCAGATGAGTGGCAGGCGCCTTTGACGAGTTGCTTATGTGCGGCATCACGAGTTCCTGGCTAAGCTGGCCTTTGCCAAGGCGAGCATAGCGATCCAGCGAGCTTGATGTACCGGCTGGAGGATCGAGCCCACTATAGCAAAAAGACGACTTCGATATTGACACGACTTTGCAATTGGCCGCGAAGAGCTGATGGGCATCGCCTACCGCAACTGACTCGTGACCTGATGAGTATCCAGCGACGCCAGTGGCAAGAGCATGGAATATCAGGCATAAAGGCACGAACGAAAAGGTTGTGCCGCATGTGACTGAGCCGAGCTTTGGTGTGTGAGCGCGCCCCGATGGCAGCGCTGACGAGGGCGCTGACGACGACACAGCCCGCGGCACAGATGCGCACCTGGCCTAAAAGCTGCTGCCGGGGCACCTGGCGCCGATTAAACTTGGCTGTCCTCGCCACTGCTCAAGAACAAGCCCCAGCTGCGAAAAGGCTCGCGAGGTCTACCAGCCAGCTCGCGCCAAATCATACGGCCGTGATGTGGGATGACAACGGCAACATCGGCAACGCCACCGCCGCCAGGACGAAATCGGCACGCCGTACTGCGTGGTGACTGACTTCCTGTACGCTGGCGACGGCACCATCACGGTGCGCGACCGCGACACCACGGAGCAGCGGGTAGATATAAGGGATGGTATATGAGTAGATCACTTACGACAGGGTAAGAAAAATTGGTACTGAAGAAACATGATTCCTGTAGGGTTAAATGAGGCTCAAGACGAGATGAGAAATATTTACTAAATTGTTTTGTTGATTTGGGTGATCTTGATCAAATCAAAGATTTTCGAAGTAGTAGTGTCTTATTCTTTGAAGAACTGGAGTAGGAAAGACGGCACTCATTACAAAAATTACGAAAACAGGAGTTATTATAATTGGATCCCGAGCGTTAGTTAACAGATCATATATCTAACTCTACTATAATAAATTATTTAGGTAGAATTAGATATAGATCTTAACACCTTTCTTTAAACTTTTATGAGGCATGAAATATGTGTTGAAATATTTACTCAGCATGTGAAAGTTGTTTCTGAAACAGACCACTTAATTTTATCGATAAGGTTCAGTATTATTTCAAGAAGAATAACTGAAACATTTGAAAGCTTTTGGAGTACTTTGAACAGTGGAAAGATACTTTTTGGAAAAACAAGGATAATCATGTCTCCAAGATGAGAGAAAACGAGAGAATAGTGTTGGATCTAGTCTAGGGCATGGATGTTGCTGGCCTGCAACCACAAATAAAAGGAAGAACAGAACTATCCCGTGAGCAAATCCAGGAGATAAAACAAAGAGGCCAATCTATAGTCAATGATGTCCAGATGAGAGGTTATGGGCCTGCTTTGATATGTTAGACGACTTCATTGAATACCAATGGAAGTATTATGTAGTTGTTGATAGGCTGGATGAGAAGTGGTCGGCAATGATATAAGATATAAATTAATAAAATTCTTATTGAGACACTAAGGATCTGAACAGACTACAGAATATAAAGCCGTTAGCGAGCATTGCGTTATGATCTGATCGGGAGAGTATTTATATCGAAAGATTCTGGGTTCCAAGAAGAAAAATACAGTTCTCTTTTCTGAATATCAGATGGAATCGTGCGTAGTTGATAAAAACTTATTGATGAACGATAAATTACCAGTTTAAGCGCAGATATGCTAAAACAGAACGAGGCTTAGCTATATGATATATTACCCGATAAGGTGTTAGGCATTCCGACGATTGATTATATAATTGACAGAACTTTAATGAGACCTCGAGATGTGATTGAGTTTATGAATTTTTGCATAGAGTGTGCAATTGAAGAGAATGACGGTATTATACACGAGGGTATTAGAAATATAGAAGCGGAAGAGAGATATTCAAGGAGAGGCTAGATTCTGCTTTTAATACGAGTGGTTTTCTGATTATCCTGGTCTCAAAGCAACTGACAAAGCCTACTTTCAAATTAAAAAGACAAATTGGTCGTGAAAGACATAAATAAAGATATTGTTATGGCTTTGTGTAACAAATATAATGCTAATCCGCCAAAAACTGACATAGATACGTGAAGATCTCTACGATAAGATTTTGTCAGCGACGTTCTTGAAGGCAAGATGGATTCATCAGAGTTCGTAAAAAGAGCGATGCTATTATTATTCAGAGTTGGTCTAATCGGGATTAAGAAAAGGCGATAAGACGAGATGGAGTACCGAGATATCGCCGAAAAATAGAATGGGACGATATAGACGATTCTGCCTCTGGTTGAAACACATCCATGCTAGAAAGGCTCTAGGGATTGCGGAGTGAGTATTGTACTATATTATGACCATAAATATCAAAACCACGCTGTAAATATTGACTTATATGCGCATCTCTGCTAATATAATAGCGCAGCACCTCGACTCTGGGTTCGTCCCTCGTCGAGGTTTTTGGCATAATGATACCCGTGAAGAAGGTATATATTGATGGCCAAAATTTATATAAAGCTGCTGCTGTTTTGATGAAGCACGGCAGCATATCTTCGAAAGATGAGCTTACAAAAATAGACATGAGGTCGCTTTTTGAAGATATTGCTGGCAATGGTGTAGAAATTGTATTTTATGGTGCTAAAGTACGGGTTCGTAAAGACCCGATGATTCGATACGTGAGAAGACGACTCGTTTTTGCGGACGTTGCACGACGACTGAGAAATACTCCTGAATAATCAAAATATATCTTTAAGGAGATTGGTGTTAAAAGTTCGAGATAGTGATGTGCGCTATAATTGCCAGCACAAAGATTTACGTATGCAAGAAAAAGGTGTTGATGTGGGTATGGCGGTAGATATCGTTGTCGATGCGTGTAATGGAGTGATTGATGAAGTTGTTCTGGTTAGTTCGGACACTGATTTGCTGCCAGCTATCCGGGCTGCGAAAGACCAGACAGTAAAGGTTACCTACATTGGTTTCAGTGATAAAATGACATGGGCTATCGCAAGGCAGCCGATGTCAGCAAGTTCATCTGTGACCAAGAGATTGTCGATGCGTTCAATAGATACAACACAGCAAGTAAATAATCCACCCTGCGTAGGTAAGCGTACGACTAAACCCACAAAGGAGCCACCATGCCAACACGCGTAAAAATCACAATCAATGACGATAGCGCGGGCCGGGCGGCGCTCGATGCCCTGTATAAGAGCGCTAGCCAAGTGGCGCTGTGCCGCTATGCCTTGCGGCTGGCAGCGCACATTATATGGAGACTGCGTGCTACAATGACCCGCACAACCCGGCCATTACCGCCGGTTTTGCCGTCAACCGCCAGTGGCAGGCTGGAGCGGGCTCCGCATGCACGATGTGCGCCAGGCGGGCTTTGCGGTGCATAAGCTGGCGCGCCAAGCGCCGGATGAACTCACCACGGCAGTGCTGCGCGTGGTGGGTCAAGCCATCGGCACCGGCCACATGCCAGAGCACGCCATGGTAGCTAGCGACTACGCCATCAAGGTTATCAACCTGCTCCACCCCGGCGACCGAGCCGCCGCTGCCTACGAGCGCCAGTGGCAGATGCGGGTGATGGGGAGGAGGTAGCCCAGCGCTACTGATACACCCCAGGCTTCAGCACACCAATATACGGCAGGTTGCGGTAGTGCTGGCGGTAGTCGAGGCCGTAGCTCACCACGAATTCATTGGGGTGGGGATGCCGATGTAGTCTGCCCTGCACATCCACCGTGCGGCGCTCGGGCTTATCCAGCAGAGTGCAGAGCTTAGTGCTGGCGGTGTGGCGCCCGGCAAAGAGCTCAAACAGCGCTCTCGGGCGGTGTGGCCCGTGTCCACAATGTCTTCCACCAGCAGCACATGCCGGCCAGCCACGTCTGTATCGAGGTCTTTGAGGATGCGCACATTGCCGGTCGAGGTCAGCTCGTCGCCGTAGCTTGAAACGTCCATAAAGTCGATTTCCAGCATGCAATCCATCGCCCGCACTAGGTCGATCATAGCGGCGCCGCCCCGCGCAGAACTCCCCACCACCAGCGGGTTTTTATCGGCATATTCCTGGCTCAGCTAGCTGGCTCCAGGCGCGCCACCGCCCGCGCAATATCAATCGTTGGTAAAGAGGATTGTTTCGATATCATTATGCATAAGGATTATTGTAGCAGATATGGGGTGCGGGGCGAGCAGGCCGCTGCAAGCTGGGGAGGGCCACGTGGCGGCAGTGGTGTGTAGCGAGCCCGACGTGGTACACTGGGGGTATGATAAAGCCATTTTTGCTGATACAATCCCGCCCCGAGCCGGCCGCCGCCCAGGATGAATACGCGGCCTTTATGCGGTTTGGTGGTTTGCAGCCGGGCGAGCTGGAGCGCTTGGAGCTGATTGATGATAATTACCCACCGGTGGATCTAGCCCGCTACAGTGGTGTGCTGATGGGCGGTGGCCCGGCCAACTTTGCTCTACCCACCAGCCGATAAGCCAGCTGGCCAGCAGGCGTTCGAAGATTACATGTGCCGCTTATGCGCCAGATTATTGCCAGCGATACACCGTTTTTGGGTACCCTGCCTGGGTATTGGGGCGCTGGTAACGGCGCTGGCTGAGGATGGCGCCGGCACCGCGATGAGCTTTGCTTACGGCGAGCCGGTGTCTGCGGTGCAGGTGGTGCGGGAGCCGACCGCCCGTGATGACCCACTGCTGCAGGGGTTGCCATCAGCCTTCCTGGCCTTTGTGGGCATAAAGAAGGCGTTCTCAACCCACCATCGTCCTGTACGGTACTGGCTCGTTCCGCCACCTGGGTGTGCAGATGATCCGCGTGGGCCAGCATGTGTATGCCACGCAGTTCCACCCCGAGCTTGATGCCGAGGGCTTGGCACTGCGCATTCGTACCTACAAGCATGCCGGCTACTTTGAGCCCGCCGAGGCGGATGCCCTCATTGCTATGGCCCGCCAGCAGCGCGTTGTGCACCCAGGGGCCATTGTGCGGCGGTTCGTTGACCGCTACCGCCAGCCAGCCGCTCAATAGCACTAGTTATTATAGGGTCGCCCGTGGTATACTATAAGAGTAAATTAATCCACAAGGAGGGCGACTATGAGCGTAGTTGACGACATGAAGCATAAGGCCGAAGATGCAGCCAAGAGCGTAAAAGAAGGCGTAGAAAACGCTGTTGATACCGTAAAAGAAAAGGCAAACGAGCTAGAAAAACAAGGCTCACGAAGCCAAGGGTAAGGCTGAAGGCTACGCCGAGGCTAAGAAGGAAGACTAATACATGTTATGCTTGGCGTGGGCTATAGCCCCGCCGGGTAACATTCCTATAAAACACCACGGGTATACCGTGGTGTTTTTGTGTGCGCGGCGCTGGGTGGCTGATGGGCATAGGCTTCGTATGCGGAGGCGGCTGGCTGCGTGCGGCCCCGGGGGCTCTCGGCCGAGCTTGACAAGTAAACTTGGCACTGCTAGACTAATCATAGTGCCAATAAAACTTGGCATATCGGTAATAGTATAATGATACGCACAAGGAGGAATGAGTTATGAGTCGCTCATCATCAGCAACACCAGACCAAGCTCGCACAGCGAAACGGGAGCGCCTACTAGCGGCCGCCCGGGCCGAAAATCACGACGAAGGCGAGGAGTATTTTACGGCCGGCATGTACAGGCGGCGTACTCTGCACCTGCTTTGGTATGATGTGTGTGGTCGGCGTGATTGACTACGTACGGGGTGGTACGGTGTACTGGCTGATGGTTGCCCTGGTGCATGCCAGCATGGCAGTGGGTGCTACAAAAGCTACCGCCCGCAGCACGAGCGCGCGCCACTCAGCACTCAGCTGGCATATTCACAGTAGGGGCGGTGATCACCGCCGTGGCGTACTACCATGGCTAAGCCAGCGGCGCTGCCAGACCCAGCGGGGGCGCATCAGCTGCGGCTCGGCAACCGAGTACGGGCAGCCCGGCATACTCGGGGCTATAGCCAGGCCCGCCTAGCAGAGCGGTGGGGTGTCGCGCAATACCATTAGCGCGATTGAAACAGGGTATTTAGCCCTCACGGCTAAGCTGGCGTTGATTCTGTGCGTTGCGCTTGATACGGCCTTCGAAGACTTGTTCTACCTGAGCCAGAGCCAACCGAGTAGGCAAGCCGCACAGGCTGCCAGTCACCCCCGCTTGCTTGACGCATGTGGGATATGCTAGTAGAATAATAGTACTTATGCCCCGCGAATACGCCCCACAGCCCCGTAGCGAATCAACCAGCCACGAGCGCGTTGTAGCCGAGCGCCGTGCCTACCTAGAGCAGCAGGCAGCCCAGTCTATGGGCGCCTTGGTAGGTGATTTAACACGTATTACCAGTGGTAGGGATGTTGCTGAGTATTTAGTGAATTACCCGCAAGTAGACTTTGGTGCAGATGAGCCCAGCGTATACCCATTAGTACACGCCGCCGCAGAAGGCCCCGCGGCCGCACACCGGGCAGGCGAGTTGGTGACGATTGAGCCACTGGGTTACAACCAGGTTACGATTGCTGCCCGGGCTGATGGCGCGGCTGCCGATACCTACACCCAGGCGATTGAGCAGCACTACCAGCGCTCGCCCTATGCCCAGCGGCTGGGCGATATTGCCCTGCGCCTCGCCCAGGAGCACACCGATGAGCCCTTGCCGCGTGTAATCACTACGCTCGATAGCACCAACCCGGCTGACCAAGCCATCGCCCGGCAGCTTGATTATAGCAATGCACCGCTCCATATCACGGCCGATAACCAGCTGGTGGAGCACGCCCCGGCGGAGCCAGACCAGCACCGGTTTTTGTATAGCCCGAGTGCCAAGGCGCTACTAGGCGCCTTTGACGGCGCCGGGCCTCGCACTAACGCCGCGCGCCCACAGCGAGCTGGTTGCGGAGCATGATGGGCGCTATGGGAACGCCCATGCGTGGGCCTCGCGCGAAGTGTTCAAGCTCATCGCTGGCCGCCAGCAACACCTGGTGACTGTAGCTGAGCAGCACGCTACCAAGCCAGATCGTGGCCAGGTGGGCCAGCCGAGCGAGCAGCTGCCGCAATTGCCACTCACGGGGGACGAAGCGGCCGATGCGCTGATTGAGTTGATCAACCAAGCCAGCCAGCGCGGCAGCGATAGAACCAGCCAGCTGCCACCGGTGGAGGTGGATAGTAGCATCCGCCGCGGTGGCTGTAAGGATGTTGAGCAGTATTTTATTGATGGGCTGGCACTCGGCAAGGTGCAGGCACGGGAGCTCTACGGCGCGCAGTTTATCACCAAAACACATGGTGCCCATACGATGCTCAATGCCGAGCCAGTACGCCAGAATGGGGTTGTGTTCCCACCAGGTGTGGTGTGGGCCCGCTACGACAGCCAAGGCCAGGAGGGCTACGCGCCGCTGCGGCTGACGGGCTTTAGCTTTGCGTCCCAGGTGGCAGATGAGGTCATGGGCCGCGAATTTGCCGAGCTCGACACAGCCCGCAAACAGGCCTTTTACCAGTATATGGTCGAGCAGATGCCACTTGCCTTCTAGGCAGTACGCTGGTATAATCGCCCCATGTTGACACACCTACGGATTTTTCGAATTTTTTGGATTGCGGCCCTGGTTGGTGCTGGTGTGGTGGCCAGTAAATATGGCCTGCACGTGCTGGGGTTTGAGCCCGTGGAGCAGAGCTCGCTGCACAATAGTGTGGTATCGAGCGTGACCTTTGTGATTGGTTTTTTGCGCTCGGCCACAATTGCGGATTACAAAGAGTCAGAGCGGATTCCGGCTGATTTTGCTGCCCAGCTCGAGGACATGTACGATGACGCTGCGGCGATTCATGCTAGTTACCCAGCGTTTGACCTGGACGGGTTCCGGCAGCAGCTACGCGATGTAGCGGTTGGGTTTAACGAAGATGCCCGCCGTAAATCCTACGATGCCCGGCAAGATATCCGTGGCCTGACCCAGTACTTTAGCCAGATGGAAGCCGGCGGCGCCAGCTAACTTTGTGGTTAGCTCACAGCAGCAGGTTGCGCTACTACGTAGCCGCCACCGGGTGAATTACATTCAGCGTATTAAGTTTATTCCATCGGCAACCATTTTGGCCCGCTCCATTGTGATGGCTCTGGTGGTGCTGCTGATGATCACCGATATTCATCCGTTCTATGGTAGGGCTGGTGATGGTCGGGCTGATTACTTTTTATTCTGGTGATATGCTGATTTTTGATTAAGGTGATTAGCACGCCGTTCCATAAGGCACGGCAAGACCCAGGATGACGTGAGCTTGTTTTTACTCAGCGACGCTGCCGAGTATTTGCAAGGCCAGCCCAGTGCCACGCTACGTCAGCAGCCAGCCGAGCCTGCACCGCACTCACCACAGCCATGTTTATAACCCAACCACACGCCAGAAGGAGACCGCCTGTATGTCCAATTTTGAATGTTCCCACCCCGAACCAAGCGTGCCCCAGGAGCAGCTAGAAACCTACGCTCGCACCTCTGCCCAAGCGGCAACGGCCGCTATGGAACGCTACGCCCAGGCTATGTACGAGCCTCGGTGACCCGCACCAGTTTTGAGCTACAGGACCGGTCAAACCGCCTGCGGATTATGTGAATGTGTTTGCCGGTGGCATGTTGCCGCCCGAGGCGCTTGATGCAGCTGCCCCTGTATGACCTGACGACAGAATCCACCAAGAGCGCTGCTGCTATGCAGGCCGTGGCTAGTGCCCGGATGGATTACTACAGCGCGCCGGGGACGCGCCGTAGCGAGCAGACGTGGCTGCGCTTATCAACGACATGGCGCATATCGATAGCGAAGCCAAATGGTACCGCAAACCACAAGGCCTATATCGAGCACACCAGTGGCCACTATGATATCTGGGAGCACCGCTGCCGCCAGCTGCTATTAAGGATATGGCCCGGCTGGGGAGTGAGGTTAATTTAGAATCCGTCATTATAAAAGCCTGCGAGCAGCTGGGATGGTTTGGTGCTGGCAGTCAATGGCATGGTAAAGGGCCAGTACCAGCCTGGTGAGCAGGATCTGGCTACGCTCGAGGCGGTGATTGACGCCGAAAGCTTCACGGCCCGCTCTGTGAAATAATTGGCTTTTGACGGCCTGGCGATGGAACTGCGCAGCCAGGCACGCCAGCTACGTATGTTCCGCCAGGGTAAGGGCGATATCGTGATGCAGGCGTATGATATCTGCCGTGAAGGCCGCCAGCATGGCCTCGCAGGCGGTACTGGGGAATTTCGGCCCAGTTTGGTGGTGATTTTTGCGATATCGAGCGTTGTGAACGAGCCCGAATACAACCGCCACTATGCCGATGGCATGCCGTATGCCAGCGTGCAGCTTGGGAGTTTGCGCTCGATCTTGGCGATGGTGTGGCTATGGCCGGTAACTGGCGGCTCAAGAGTGTGGGGGTCGCTGGCGCACAAATGGCCTCAGCCCGGGGCACAGCTACCAATGGATGTGATGGGGCTGACGGCCATTAGCGATGACCCAGCAGAGCTAGCCCGGAATTTTGCTGCCGTAGTGGAGCGCACCGCCAGCAGCCCGCGCCTGGAGCCTCGTCCGGCACCATCAAAGGAAAAGTGGGCGATTGTGCAGGGGGATGATGAGTACATCGCCACGGTGTGCAGTCAATTGAGCCCGGCTTATTGCTGATAACGTGCAGATTATATCGCGCCCTCGTGGCTATAAGGTAGCTAAGTTTACCTGCCCGGCGCCGGGGTAATCTCACCGGTAGAGATGCAGTTTGTGACCAAAGCCGACCGCCGCAATGGCCGCACAGGCGAGGATGCGCATATCTTCCATAAGGCCGGCGCGGATGGTGTTTTCTACACTGCCGAGCAGCGCCGCCAGGCGGCACCAGACCTCTGCCGAGCTCAACCGCCGTGCCCAGCATGCGGTGGCTCACCACGGCGAGCTGACCATCAACTCCACGCTCGCTGTACCGCAGCGAAACCGATCTTGTCATGACCTATTTACTCGCAGATTAATATATGGTATAATACTATAACTAAAAGGAGCCCGCTATGCCAAAGAAAGAAGCTCACCCATCGTCACACAGCCACCACATTCGGGCCGGTTTAGCCGCCATCGCCACCACCACCGGTTCGAGAAGATGGATGCTCGGCACCGCCGCACCGCTACCTTTATTGGTGCGCTTGCAGTCAGTGGGGCTGCGATTGGCGTCATGGGTGGGTCATACTCACTATGCACACACATCCAAGCCAAGCACCAGGTAGAAGCTCCCTGACCCAGTGGATCTTGTCAGTCCATCGCCCGGAGCTAGTAGACTAGAGCAGCAATACCGGGCCGAGCAGCAGGCCAGCAATGCGCTGACTAAGGCCGAAAAGCTCTCGGCACCGAGCTGCTCAACCAAGCCTCCCAGCGGTGCGCCGGCTGTTGCGTAGTTTGCCCAGCAGCTGGAGCGCTCGCTTGGCACCGATAAAAACCACGCTGAGTATAAATTCCGTACCCATGATGAGCTTAGCCTGCGCGAAGCCCGCGTGGATGGCCCCGGTGCCCATACCAGTAGTTTGCGGCTTGAGCGTATCTAGCCCACCAGTCACAGGCGGTGGAGTATAAGCTGACGCGCCAGCAGCCAGGCGGTGCTAGCTTGCATATGCGTTTGATTGGCCAGGACTATATGCCAACATCCGAGCAAAATCTTGCCACAGCGTTTAAGCATGATGAACCGACCCTGACGGTGGCCGAGGTCAGCTTGCAGCAGCCAGGTAGCCCTCGTACCGTATTGCGACCGCCCAGCCGAGCCACTACTATACCGATAGGTTTATGGCTTTATAACGGCGAGGAGCCGCTGACGGTACAGGGCCGCGAGGAGGCAGCACAGGCCGTGACCGAGCTTAATAGCGGCGTGGCCCAGTTTATGCAGGCCGAACCAGCCTTAGGCGAAACCGCGCAGCAGTAGGGCTGTAGTAGTTTGGCTACCCCACGCTTTTGCTACCTGGCGGGCCACGCGGGCTGCGTCGTGCTACAATAGATCTATGATAGAATACTACACCGATGGCTCTGCCCAGCCCATCCTGGCCCGGTGGCTTTTGCAGTTATCAAAGCCATGCAGCCGCATATCCTCGGTAGTGAGCCCGGCGCTACCACTAATATCCGTATGGAAGGCAAGGCGATTATTGCCGCGTTACAGGATGCGAGCGGCCAGCCCTGTGTCATCCACACCGATAGTGAATTTTGGATTAATGTGCTTACCAAATGGGCGCCGGGTTGGGCGGCCAAAGGTTGGCGCAAAAAGGGCGGTGAGATTAAAAATTTAGATATTGTAGCAAGAATTGTATCCACTTCTACCAGCAGAGCCAAGCGCGTCAGCGGGTGCGTGGCCACGCTGGCCAGGCTGGCAACGAGCTGGCTGACGAATGGGCCAACAAAGCCCCGCCAGGGTGTACGGTTGTAACAGGGAGCTTTACTATGAACAACGTTATTGTTCCGCGCCAGCTCAATATGGATCACCACCAAGCGTCGATTGACGTGGTTTTTGATGACCAAACCAGCCAGGCTATTCGGGAGCTGTTCATCCAGATGGGGCCTCGCGTTTGGGGAGTTTGATTCCCCATGCTACGCTTATCAACCTCCCTCAGCAAGCCGTTTGACCGACTGGCCGAGGTGGCCGCGCAGGTGCCACGCCAGATGGATATCCAGCTGGCTGGTGTAGCAGCCATACCGGACTTTAACGATAAAGTCTTTTGGATTGAAATCTCAGTCTTAAAGACGGCGGAGCTAGCCTGTGTGCGCCAGCAGCTGCTAGAGGCGCTGCAGGGTGTTGCCAGCCCGGGGCTGAGCGTGGATGCCTGGCGGCCGCACGTTACGATTGGCTGCGTCACGTTTGGTAGTATGCAGTCGGTTACGTGGCCGGCCCAGGTGATTGCTACCGCTGCGGTCACTGGCCGCACTGTTGTGGGTGATAACGGCGAGCTCGGCAAGGTGGTGCGTACTATCGAGCAACGTACTAGGCCATGAGCTTACCTATACCTCCGCACAGCAATGCGTGCGGAGTTTTCTGTGTGGCAAGGCTGCGGGGTAGTAGGGTAATTGCAAACTGGCCATAATTACGGCATAATAGTACTATGAGTGAGCAAACCCCGTTCTACCACCAACCGCAGTGGTACCCCACACCGCCCACACCGTTCGAGCAGGCTTCGCGCCAGGGTGCCGCCTATGTTGGCGGCGTGCTCCTGACGATGAGCGCGCTGACGGTGGGGATTACCTACACGACTACGAGCAGCAGCACGTGCTGCCGTATCTTAAAGAGGCTGACCAGCCCCGATAGAGCAGCGCATGGAGCCCCCGCGCGAGGTGCGCTACCAGCTTGGCGTTGTGGCAATTAGTGCGAGCGAGGAAGATAGTATCCATACATCGGCTGAGCTGCTTGACCAGCAGGTTGGTGAGGCAGCGCAGCATATCATGCGAACGCTACCAAACCACACCATAACTGCCAATACAACATTAGCCGAACATGTAGATCCGGATGGCCAGCATACCAAGCATAATCAGCTGACTGGCCAGGATGAGCTGGCACCGTGCTACACACAGGATGCTATCAACAAGGTGCTTGATAGGGAGTCTAAAGCTACAAAGCCCCGCCCAGATGTTGCCATTGCTGTCATGAATAGCAAAAGAGTTTGAAGTATGTGACTCTGATGGGTGGGGAGGTATTGCGTACACGAAGAACGGCCAACCCTGCAATATTATTAAGCCGGCCGATGATATCAGCCACGTGGTTGGCCATGAGCTGGGCCATGTGATTGGGCTGAGTAAACAGCCCGACCAGCGTGGCTTGGGGCACCAGATGTAGTTTGTGTGTTGGGCGTAATGAGCCAACAGTAGACCATCTTGTAGTCACGCCGATACCATCCAGAACTTTGCTGATGTATGGCTGTAAGGTGAGCTCGCAATTTGGCGAAGAGGATGCCCATCTGATGAATACGGCTCGCCACTGACGGCGATGGGGGTTTGTCTCTCGCAAGGGAGCGCCACTTTTCTCACCACCAGAGGTAGCGCGACTTGACCCAACTCGCTGGGTGGACCGTGCGAATAAGCCAGTTCTATGGTCGCTACGAGCTGAGCTACCAGCCAGATAAGCGTTTTTGGGATTGAGATTGAGCTACCGCAGGATCCACGTAGCTCGCACTGCCTTCCCGGATACTGTGCCAGATGCATCGCACATTTTTATTGGGCCGTATTTGTTTTAATCACCGTGGGTGATGATACAGACCAGCCGTACGAGGAGCGGGATAGCGCAACCGATATTGGGGTGTTCCTGACTGGGGACTGGAGAGCTCTGCCAATACACTGGTTATGGATAATAACGATGAGATTGGTGAACTATCGGAAGACCCAGATACGCCACTGATGCTGTATGCCGACGAGCAGCTTGATATGGTTGTGATGAGTAGTAGTCGATCAAGCTACCAAGCAGCGCTATGTGGACATTCTGCCGCTCAGTAGCGATGAAGGCCGCCAGCTGTATCACCAGCATATCTACCCACCAATCGGTAGGCCGACTTTGCCGTAGCCAGCCACGGCTGCAATCTGCTACAATAAGCGGGTTATACATAACCAAGAAAGAGACAGACATGAACCACGAACCAACCACGGGTGCTGCCAGCTCTAGCACCCCAGCCCCAGCATCAGCCCAGCCAGCGTCTAGTGATGCACCAGCCCAGGCGCATGAGCCAATCGATATCTTTTTATGGGCTAACCAAACCGATGCTATAAAGGACCAGCTTGAGGTAGAGTTCTTTCTTTTTAATAAAAACTACACGCCCTATAGCACGAATTTTGCGCCCGAGCTCAACGCTCAAATCAAGCCACTGTTTCTGTTCGATATCCCTGGGCCAGGTGACGATGGGGGCGGGCACTGGCTCTGAGCGTGCGCCCATTCGAAATGAGCGATGGCGAAGAAAAATGTGCTGCTGCGGACTGACTTAGCTAACGTTGGCCGGGCAGAAACGCTGATTCACCTGATTGAAAAACGAGCGCAGCGATATTATTGAATTTAGCGAAGAAGAGCATGAGTTCAAGCGTATTATGTATACTCGCACGCTTTAGCCTGGCGGGGATAGGGCTAAAACCTTCTACGTTGTGAAGGCGATTCAGCAGAGCCAGGTGCTGAAGGGTGCAACGGCGTGGGAGTTTCGCGCCGGTAAGTTTGAGCGCTTTAAGGGCGAGGTTGGCCTCAAGCTCCCGACCGATAACCAAGTGTTGATTGTTGGCCAGGATATCTTTGTATTTAACCAGCCAAAGTTCGAGCGCTTGTTTCAGTACGAATACAAAAAGCAGGCTATTGCCGAGGCGCGTGTGGCCGAAATCGAGCGCCACTATAAGCTAAGCCTCGCCTGAAGGGCTCAACCTGCAGGATCTCGTCAAAGAGCGCAAAAAGGTTGTGAGCAAACTGCAAAAGCTCGAGGTAGGCGGCGTCAGCCAGGAGCAAGCCATCGAGTACGCCGATGATATGCAGCTTGAGCTGATGACGGATGATAACGGAGCGATTATTATTATGGACGGCACGGATCTAGATACATTTGGAACCCTCATTAACGAAGATTACATTACCAGCCACGTGACTGGTACGCGCTTTGAAATCAAGAGCAAAAAGCCGCTCGATGCACCGGAAGGTGAGCCGCCCCGCATGTAGGCTGCCTGCCCGCATACTGCATAAACCCCCTCGCTCGTGGCCAGGGGGTTTATGTGCGGCTACTCATCAAAGAAGAAGATGCCGGCCTGGAACTGTTCGCTGGTGGCTACGGGGTAGTGGATGCTGAGTTCAAACTCGCGCAGGCAGCCGGGGATTTGGCTTGGTGGTGTGATTGGCTTCAGCTGGTAAAAGAGCGCGTTGTTAACATTCGTGACGGCATCAGCATGTTCTTTATGCCCATAGACTGAGGTATCGTGGCCGCTTGGCCGCACAAATTTGGCATCCTGTGGGATGGTAAAGGTGCGCGGAAGGTTACCGAGCCTTTTTTCTTGCGCAGCTTAGTACACCGGTTTCTTCCGAAAAGCTAAAAGCGGCCGAGCTTAATAAACTGCGCAGTATGCCCGATAGTGCATGCTGGGCGTTGCGGGCATCAACGGTGTCGCCGCGCCGTAGCAGCCGGTATTTGCTGGGTATATTGTGCGAGCGCTTAAAGCTACTAATAACATAGTGGAGCTTATTGCCAAAGACACGGGTGTTATAGTTGTGGTGGAAACTGCGGCTCAGGTCGGCGTAGTAGTAAATAGACGCCTCTGGCAGGTGCATGCGGTACTTTTTGGCGGAAGGATTCTGGCGTTAGGGTAATCAAGCTCCCCGAGGCAGAGGATGAAATAATAGTATCAGTGCTTGGTTGTGAGATTAATTTGGAAGCCGTCAGCCAGGTGGCCGCTGGGCTGGCGTAGGTCTGCAACACACTCACCAGGTAGGCAGCCGTGCTGCTCTTTGTATTGGTTCAGTTCAATTTCGAAATTGCGAATATCGGCTGCTTTGCGGGTATCGTAGGTGTGGTCAATAATACCAGTATACGCAGTGTAGCTAATGCCAACCAAAAATAGCAACAACAACCACTACAATCAGGAGTTCAACAATGGTAAAACCACGCTGTATACGCATAATAATAGTGTAGCACAACTTAAGCAGAATTTAAGCAAAAAAGTTATACACTGCCAGATAGCACAAGTAACCAAGCTTGCAGCAGCTGTTGAGGAGGGGGTCAGGCACTAGGAGTGGTATACTAAAAAGGATGGATCAAACACATGGGTTGGCAGTGCTAGAGCAGGGGCGATAGCGCCTTGATTACGGGGCCAGCTGGTTCTGGTAGACATTCCTACTGAATAGGTTTATTACACAGGCTAGGCGGGCGGGCAAGAAGGTTGCGGTCACAGCCACAACCGGCCTGGCGGCGACCCACTTGGGTGGCGCTACGATTCACACCTGGAGTGGGATTGGTGTGGCGCAGTCGCTATCGCCTCAGTTTATAGCCACTATGAGCAAAAACCCGCCGCGAGCAGATTGAGCGGGCCGATGTTCTTATCATTGACGAAATTAGTATGCTGCATGATTACCGGCTTGATATGGTTGATACCATTTGCCGCCAGGTGCGTGGCTGCGATGCGCCCTTTGGTGGCTTGCAGGTGGTGATGAGCGGTGATTTCTTCCAGCTGCCGCCGGTTAATCGGGCGGGTGAGACCGGTGGCTTTGCCGTGCAGGCGCGTGCCTGGGCCGAGCTAAACCCACGCGTGGTGTACCTGCAGGAGCAGCACCGCCAGGATGATGACGAGCTACTAGGGATTTTTGAATGCGCTGCGGGCGGGGGATATTCGCCGCCACCATGCCGAGGCTTTGCTTGCGCGGGTTGATATCAGCCCGCCGCCCGGCCAAGGCGTTACTGAGCTGCACACCACCAATGCCGATGTCGATAGTATTAATGCGCGCCATTTGGCAGCGCCACAGGCCAGCCGCGTAGCCATGACTACGCCACAACCGGGAGTAAGAACTACGTCGAGAGCCTGCAGCGCTCGGTGCTAGCCCCGGCCGAACTGGTGCTCAAGAAGGGCGCCTGGTGATGGCAGTCAAGATCTCGCCCACGCGCCAGTATGCGAATGGTAGCATTGGTGTTGTGGAGAATTTTGAGCCCGGCACTCGAGTACCCAGTGGTGCGCTTTACGAATGGCCGGGTGGTGACGATGGTGCCCGCCAGCTGGGAGCTACGCGATGGTACCCGTAAGCGTGCTAGTATCAGCCAAATTCCACTGCGCCTGGCTTGGGCAATTACGGTACACAAGAGCCAGGGGATGACGCTGGATGCCGCCCGTATTGACCTACGCAAGGCCTTCACGCCTGGCATGGGCTAGTAGCACTCAGCCGAGTAAAAAATTTGCGCAATCTGTATCTTTATGGTATTAACCGTACAGCCTTGCAGATGGATCCACAGGCCCACCGGATTAACCAGTGGCTGCTTGAGCAGGCGCAGCAGGCAAATCCCCAGGGGTAGGGCATGCTCATTGTGGCACATGGCCTGTGCTGCAGCGTGAGCATTGCATACAATAATTAGCCATGAGCACAAAACTGCGGTATAATACCCTATTGTATGCAAAAAGAAGACGACGATTGGGTTCCCAAAAACGTTTTTTGTGGGTGCAGCTATAGCGCTCACCAGGTGGAGGGTAATACCCATAACCAATGGACGGAGTGGGAACAGCAGCAGGCCAAAACACTGGCCACGCAAAGTACGTATATCATTACAGCCATGTGCCGTACTGGCCCCAGGCTGGCGCCTGGCGCAGTTACCAGCTAATTATATATCCGGCAGCGCAGTGAAGCATTACGAGCTCTACGAAGAAGACTTCGGCTTGCTCGAGCAAATGCATATGAATGCGCTGCGTTTTTAGTATCGAATGGAGCCGGGTGAGCCAGAAGAGGGGAGCTGGGATCCAAGTGCGCTGCATCATTATAAGCAATATATTCAGGCGCTCAAAAAGCGGGGGATTGAGCCAATCGTTACGCTATTCCACTTTACGCTGCCCGTGTGGTTCGACCAAATGGGCGGCTTCGAAAAGCGCGCTAATGTAGCCTACTTTGTACGCTTTGTGGAAAAGGTCATGACGGAGCTATGGCCCATATGCGCTATGTGATTACCATCAACGAGCCGAATGTTTACGCCAACGAAAGCTACGCCGAGGGCAACTGGTCGCCAAATGTGCGCAGTAAGCGCCTGCTTTACGGTGCTCAACAATCTGGTGCGCGCCCATAAGCAAGCCCGGGCGGTGATTAAGCAGATCCAGCGCCGGGCCAAAGTATCGGTTGCGCATAATAGTAGCTACGTGTACGCTGGTGACGATGCCTGGCTGACCCGCACCGCCGCCCGCGCTATGCAATGGGGGCGATGATGATTACCCAAGCCGCGTGGCCAGCACCGCGACTTTTGGGTATAAACTACTACTTTAGCAACCGTGTGTATGGCTACCGGGTGCATAATGCTAACCAAGTGCTATCCGACCTAGGTTGGGATGTATCACCCGAACATATAGAGTATGCCCTGGTGCGCTTATGGGAAAAGTACCACCTGCCCATTATGATCACCGAAAAACGGTATTGCCGATGCTGGCGATACACCGCGTAAGGAATGGCTGGTCAAAACTATTAGTGCCATGCAGCTGGCTCAGCAGCAGGGGTCAATCTGCTTTGGCTATCTACACTGAGCTTGCTTGATAACTTTGAATGGGATAAGGGTCGCTGGCCACGCTTTGGCCTGGCCGAGGTAGACTACCGCACCTACCAGCGAACACTGCGCCCAAGTGCGCTATGGTTTGGCAAGGTGATCGAAAAACCCGTAAGCAGTAAGTGCCAGCTAATCATCAATCCCCAACCCACCCGCCTATGGTGTCCTACTTGGGCGGGTGTTCGTTTAGCGATTTTGTGGTATAAGTATTGACATGCCCTAGGCTGGGGTGGTTTATTTGGCTCATACCCGCCGCGTGTGGCAGAATCCTGTAGTAAATTTGTGTCGCCCTGGTGGAAAAACACCCAGAGCTTTCCCGTTGGGGTGGTTTCTTTCCACAGAAATGTGGAAAAGTTTTGCTATGTGCGGCGCTTTCCAGACCCTGGGGGTTGCAGGGGTGATAGTGGGTAGTAAACTGAAGACAGTGGCAAACGAAGCAACAAACACAAAACAAGACACCACTAAACAATACCAAGGTAAGCTAGAAGGAACGTATGGCGCAGATAGATTACTTTGAGCGAAAGCTGACGACAAAAGGCGACTGACCATTCCAGCAGAACTGCGCAAAGAATTCGAAAGCAGCATTGTCATTACCCGAGGCTTTCAAAACTACCTCACATTTACCCACAGGACGTGTGGGATACCGAAGTCGAAGCGGCGCTTAAGGGCAGCATCCTGGATGAGCAGGTGGCCGACCTCAACGTCAAATTCCGGCGCGGTAAAACAGCCGATGTGCTCGACCAAAAACAGGGGCGAGTGACCATCGAACAGCACCTGCTAGACTACGCTAATATCGACCGGGAGGTCGTGGCGACGCGAGCAGGGCTTTACTGGCGGCTTGAGCGACCGTGAGGCACGCGTAAGCCCCTAGGTTAAAGGCACCTTAACAAGCAAAAACCCTCGAGATCAACCAATCTGGTAGTGTAGTGAGCCACCGAATCCACGTTAAAAACTATTCGGCGATCCTTACTTGACACACCTCCCAAAAACTCCACCTCACACATAGTCTCTCATAACGGTGCCCCGGCAGCCTGATAGCCCCGGCCGCACCTGACTTGTCACAAAAACAAACACACTATGCGAAAACAAAACACTGGCTACGCTACCAGGTTGGTGATCTCGAGTCCACTAGGCTATACTAGTGGATATGAGTATTAAAGAACATCCACCACAACCTCATCGTGCTACGCAGTATGAGTTACATGTTCCTGTACTGCTCCGGGCGAGCCTTCGGCTGCTTGCCCCGCGCCCCGGTGATCGCTATTTAGATCTTACGGCGGGCTACGGCGGGCATGCCGGGCCTTTTTGGAGCAGACGCAAAACTACGCCGGCGCCTGCCTGGTCGATAGGGACGAGTTTGCGATCCGTAAGCTTGCCCCCCTGGCTGCGCAAGGGGCCCGGCTGATGCACACCGACTTTGCCAGCGCCGCTGAGCGCCTGGCCAGTGACGGTGAGCGCTACGATGTAATCGTTGTGGATTTAGGGGTGTCGTCACCACAGCTGGACCATGACGCACGAGGGTTTTCGTTTATGCAGGCTGGCCCGCTTGATATGCGGATGGATCGGCGCCAAGCACGAACGGCAGAGCAGGTTGTGAATACCTACTCCCGGGCGGAGCTGGTGCGAATCATCACGCAATATGGCGAGGAGCAGCCACGGTTTGCAGCCCGTATTGCGGCCGCAATCCAGGCACACCGGCCCATTACCAGCACCACGCAGCTGGCGGGCATTATACTAGACCAGCACCACGGCAGGTGGCAAAACCCATCCTGCTACCCGCACCTTTCAGGCTTTGCGTATCGAGGTTAACCAAGAGCTCCGGCAAGTTGAACAACTGCTGCCGCGCCTGCCGCACCTATTGCGGCCGGGTGGGCGAGTGATTATCAGCTTCCATAGCTTAGAGGATCGCCTCGTAAAGCGCTTTTTGAAGGAGCAGGCGAGTGCCGGGTTCGAAGCAGAACTTGCGCTCCTGAACAAAAACCCCTGAGCGGTGCAACTGAAGATGTTCACAACCCGCGCGCCCGGAGTGCCAAACCCGCGCCGCTGTGAAAAATAAAAAGAAAGGGCACAAAAATTATGCCAATCCAAATCACTGTACAAAACGTATCAGCCGAACAACAAGTAGCTGTACGTATTAAATAAGCGACTGACCATGGGGTGGGCCACACATATACGCGTGGCCTGCCCTTTCCCTATACCACCACGGCTGCGCCCGTGGAACCTACCAACTACCAACATAAACACAAACACTAACCCGCAAAGTTTACTACATGACATCATATTCACGTGCTCAATATATTTCCCGACGCCAACAAAGCTGGGGACGCAACCAAAACACCGCGCGATTTGTTTCTCCAGTCAAATTGGGGCCAATTATGCACACTATTCTGCTTGCCCTTATCATTTTAGTGCTGGGTTTGATATACTTATCCCAGGCATCCGGGCCAGTCACGTACGATCACCAGGCAGATGAGCTGAATAAGAAGATTGACGAACTGGCGGTCAAAAAGGCCGACCTAGAGGGTAGAAAACGCCCGCCTTAGCTCACTGGAGACTGTGCGTCATAGCGATGTTGCAAGGCTATGACCAGCCCAAGCGCCACCGAGTACGCGCAGTAGCGCCGCTTAACTACGTAATTATACATATCCTATGGACAACCTGAACCACAAAAGCCGTTCCCGTGTGTTAGCGCTGGTACTTGCCACCAGCTTTGCACTGATTGTTGGGCGGCTTTTTATTTGCAGGTGATTCGCCACCAGCACTACGTGGGCCTGGCTAGTAAAGAGCAGGTCAAGAAGTACGAAATCCCCCGCCAAGCGTGGGATGATTTATGCCCGTGACCGCGAGCAGCTGGTGCCGCTGACTATGAACCAAGAGGTCTACACTGTGTTTGCTGGACCCAAAGTTCATTCAATCCGCCCAAAAGAAGGGTGGGGCAGACCCACGCCGGATTGCCGATACACTGCGCAGTGTGGCTGGGGGCGAGCTGGTGACGGACCGCCTGGAGGCAGACCTGACCGATAGCAATACTCAATACAAGGTGCTGGCCCGCGGCGTCAGCTTGCGCCAGGCGGAGCTTATCAAGGCCAAGAAGCTGCAGGGATTGGCTTTCAGAAGGTAGCGCGGCGCGTTTACCCAGAAGGTGGCCTGGCAGCGCAGGTGCTTGGCTTTGTGAATGGCGAAGGCAAGGGCCAGTACGGTATCGAAGGCTATATGAATGAGTCGCTGACTGGCAAAAATGGGCTGCTTAAATCCGTGACTGATATTGCCAATGTGCCGCTGTCGATTGGGCGCGATAATATCCGCCAGAACCCGGTGAATGGTACCTCGTATGCCCTGACGATTGACCGCAGCATCCAGGCCAAGGCCGAAGAAGCCCTGGCCGAAGGCCTTAAAGCAAGCAGGCGCTACCGATGGCAGCGTGATGGTGATGGACCCGAATAACGGCCATGTGCTAGCGGTGGCGAATCTCCCAAGCTATAACCCCAGCGAGTATACCAAGGTTACCAATGCCTCGGCGTTTGTGAACGGCGCCACCATGGTACCGTTTGAGCCAGGCTCGGTGATGAAGACGTTTACCGTGGCCACGGGGCTGGATAAAGGTGTCATCAATCCGCAATCCACCTACTACAATAGCGATGCGGTGCGCGTGGGTGACCGCACGATTACCAATGCCGCCAAGGGCCACACCGGCACAATTGGCATCCAGACGGCGCTGAATTACTCCCTGAATACCGGCATGGTGCATATTGCCCAGCGCCTGGGGGATAACAAGCAGATTACCCAGGGTGCACGGGATACGATTTACGATTATTTCCATAACCGCTTGGGCCTCAGGCAGAAGACGGCATTGAGCTAGCGGGCGAACAAGCCGGTACCTTCCACGCGCCCAATACGCCGCAAGGCAATGCAGTGCGGTTTTCGAATGTGGTGTTTGGCCAGGGGCTGGACGTCACCATGGTGCAAATGTGCGCTGGCTTTAGCGCGATTGTCAATGGCGGCACCTACCACCAGCCAACCATCATCGCCGGTACGGTCAATAGCGATAATAAGCTGGTTAAGGCAAGCCCTAAGCCAGCCCGCGGCGGCGCAATCAGCCCCAAGCCAGCCGCCAAGCCCGCGAGATGATCCACCAGGCCCGCGTGCAGTACACCAAGCGATGATAAGCCTGGCTACTACATTGGTGGCAAAACAGGTACCCTCGCAGACGCTCGAAAACGGCCAGTATGTAAGCTCGCAAACCATCGGTACCTATATTGGCTTTGGCGGTAACCATAATCAGTCAAAATACGTTATAATGGTACAAGTATCAGGTAAAAATGAACCTCGAGGGTAACAAGCACGCGATGCCGATTTTTACTGACATCTCTAACTGGCTGCTTGATTACTACCAGGTGCAACCATGAAATAACTTTATGGAATACATTACACTCGACGTCCTTACGACCGAAATGACCCGCATATTTATACTCAGTATTGCCGCCTTTTTACTCGGGATGCTACTGACCCCAGTCTATACCTTCTTGGCGTACCGCTATAAATTCTGGAAGAAGCAGCGCAGTACCAGCACGGATGGCAAGCAGCTTACGGTGTTTACTGGCCCTACACGCCGAAAAGTTCAAGCGCCATATTCCCACTATGGCCGGGGCGATTGGTGTGATTGCCATTACCGCCGTTACGCTGATCAACCTCGACCGCAGCCAAACCTGGCTCCCACTGGCGGGGCTGATTGGCGGCGGCCTGGTGGGGCTGATCGATGATATCATCAACCCTACGTGGTGACGGCAGTGGGGTAGCCGGTATGCGCTCAAGCTACGAAGTTTGCCATGATTGCTGCCCTGGGTGCTGGCCTTGGCTGGTTCTTTTACGTTAAGCTTGGCTGCACCAGTGTGCACTTGCCGTTCTATGGCAGCCTGGAGCTTGGCTGGTGGATTATCTTCTTCTTTGCCTTTGCGGTGGTTGCCACAGGTATGCTGTCAATATTAGCGATGGCCTGGATGGCCTGGCTGGCGGGCTGCTGACGACATCATTCGGGGCCTTTGGCGTGATTGCGCTACTGCAAGGGCACTTTGCGCTGGCAGGCTTTTTGCTTTACGGCGGTAGGGGCGCTGCTTTAGCTACCTGTGGTTTAATATTTACCCAGCCCGCTTCTTTATGGGGGATGTAGGGAGCTTTGCCTTTGGTGTGGCGCTTGGTGTTGTGGCTATGATGACCAACACGCTGTTTTTGCTGCCGATTATTGGCTTTATCTTTGTGCTCGAGGCAGGCTCCAGCGTCATCCAAATCACCAGCAAGAAGCTATTTGGCCGCAAGGTGTTTAAGTCGGCACCCATTCACCACCACCTCGAGGCAAGCGGCTGGCCCGAAACCAAGGTAACCATGCGCTTTTGGGTCGTGGGCTGCGTGGTGGCTTTTGTGGGGGTCTTCCTGGCCATTGCTGGGGGCATATCTAGCCTATGTCGGGCCGGGCGGCTACCACCGGGCGCTGCGGCGCTGATGCACGGCGTACCACCAGCAAGGTGGCGGGTGTCGTCCGTAAACATAAGCCTGATTATACAATCCTGGCCTACGCCACAATTCTGGTTGTGGTGGGGTTGATTATTATCTTTGCAATTGGGCCGCAGCGGGCTAATCTGATTAATGGCTCGTTTGGCGGGGAGGTGAGTAGCACGCACTTTGTGGTCAAGCAGTTTAGCGAGTGTAGGGGCTGAGTATTGTGGCCTTCTTTGGCTGCGCCTTCTTTCTGCCTATCGAAACATTACAGCGGCGTAGCTTGTGGCTGATGGGCGCGGCCGTGGCAGCCTGTATATTGCTGTTTGATACTTGGTAATGTGCTGCACGTCACCAGCGTGACCCAGTGTGCGCTTAGCATGCCGTTGGTTTGATGCTGCCCGGGATTGGCACCTTTTCAGCCGGCAGAGCTGCTTAAGCTTGCGGTGCTGGTGTATATGGCTGGCTTTTTGGCGGTGCGTATGCGCCAAGGCACAGTCAACGATAGTAACCAAAACCCTTTATCCCGGCTGGGGTCTTCCTGGCAGTGTGCATCGCCTTGGTGGTGTTGGCGCAAAAGGACCTTGGTACCGGGGTGGCCCTGCTGGCAATCATGGCGGTTATGTTTTATTGTGGCGGGCCTGAGCAAGCGCACCTGCCTTTGCGATTGGCGGTGGGCTGCTGGTGCTGGGTATGTGTATGGTGATTATTGCACCGCACCGTATGGACCGCCTGGCAACATTCCTTAAGGGCGATGAGGTCGGCACGGATGACCCATCAGCTTACCACGTCACCCAAGCTAAAATCGCCATTGGCAGTGGGGGGCTGTTCGGCGTTGGGGTAGGCAATAGCGTCCAGGCAACTGGCTACGTGCCCGAGGCTATCAACGACTTATCATTGCCATCCCTGGCGAAACCTTTGGCTTTGTGGGGTTGGTGTTTATTCTAGCCGTGTTCTTTTTGCTCCTGATGCGCCTGCTTTGGTATTATGGATCACAGCCCCAACCACACGCATAAGCTGCTGGTGGCGGGCGTGTTTGGCTGGATTGGCTCGCACGTGGTCATTAATATTATGGCAATGACGGGGCTAATACCACTGACGGGCATTACACTGCCTTTCCTCAGCTTTGGCGGCACCAGTATGGTATTTATTGCTATTGCGCTGGGGCTGGTGCTGCAGGCATCGCAATATACAACGCATAATCCTAATCAGAAAGGGGAGACACACGATGAAGGTTCTGGCAGTCGGCGGCGGGTCGGGCGGGCACGTTACGCCAACAGTCGCAGTTATTAATGCACTCAGGGAGCGCGACCCACAGGTGGAGGGTACGCATGTGGTGCGATACCTCGTTCGAGCGCCAAACACGCACAATCGTCGCGCAGAATAGCCAGGGCCAGATCCCGGTTAGTACCATTGTAGCTGGTAAATTGCGCCGCTACCACCACTTAACACTCTTGCAGCACGTGCTGATTCCATCGGTCTTATTCCCAAATATTTTGGATGGGTTCAAGGTGATTATTGGTACTATTCAGGCCTTTTGTAAGTCTGATTGCCTGGCGGCCAGATGTGATTTTTACCAAGGGTGGCTTTGTGTGCCCGCCAGTGGCTGGGCAGCACGCCTACTGCGCATCCCCTGTGGTTATCCACGATAGCGATGCCCACCCAGGCCTGACCAACCGGCTGCTGGCCCCATGCCGCCGCGTATTGCAACTGGCGCACCGCTTAAGTACTACAACTACCCAGCCCACAAAAGCACTCTACGTTGGTATCCCTATTGGTGCCGAGTTTACCCGTATAGCCCCGCCCAGCAGCGTGCCGCCAAAAAGGCCCAAGGCTTGACCCGAACCTGCCTCTCGTCGTCGTGACAGGTGGTGGCTTGGGTGCCAAGCGGATTAATGACGCCACCGCCCACGAGCTTGCGACGCTTACTAAGCACGCCTCAGTGCTGCTGATATCTGGTGCCCTGCAGTACGATAGCCTGCGTGCTCAGGTTGGGCAGGATACCGAGCGCTTCCAGCTACGTTCATTTGTTTCGAGCGGTATGGCGCCGGTATTTTGGTGCTGCTGATATTGTGGTGGCGCGAGCCGGGGCAACTTCTATCCTCGAGCTTGCCGCCATGGCAATGCCAACTATTTTGGTACCAAAATGGCCGCTTAACAGGCGGGCACCAGCTCAAAAACGCCAAGGTGTACGAGGACGCCCAGGCTGCGATGGTGATTGATGAAGTCGCGTTCGAAAAGCAGCCAAAACTCATAGCCAGGCGATTATCAGCTTGCTGGCTAACCCCGCCCAGCGCAAGCAATTTAGCCGTAATATCAAAGCGTTTGCCCGCCCCAGGCCGCTCGCGACGTGGCCGATATCATCCTCGGCTATTTATAAAAAAACGTAAAACGTCGTGAGCTACTTGCCCCTGTATGGCCGCTGCTTCGCAAAAACCAGCCCCAGACCCAGCCCGTGTGCCACGCCGCCGGTTAGCTGACCCTAGTGAGCCACTGATACACGACACCAGCCGCCAGTACCGGCGTGGTATGACGATTGCTGGTAGCACACAACACCGCCTGCAGAAGAACGAACAGCGGGCACTGAAAACAGCCACCCCACGCGAAAAAATCCACCACTTGCTGGCCATTCGCCGCCGGCTGACTGTGGTACTATGGCTGCTGATGACGGTGACGGTGCTGCTGGCTGCGGCCGTGAGCCAGTTTACTGCCCGGTGCATATCGATTACACCACCGATAATGCCCGGCTACCAGCGGCCAATCAGTACAGCCGTACCATCCAACGCTACCTAGCGGATCACCCCCTGGAACGGCTGCGGCCATATACTAACCAAGCTGCACTACAGGCCTACGTAATTGCCCACCATCCCGAAGTCGCTCAGCTTCAGCAAACGGGGGCCGCTGGGCTGGGTGAATCTGCCTATAGTATCGCGCTGCGCCGCCCTGTCGCCAGCTGGAAGGTCAAAAACACTACCTATTATGTGGATGCCCACGGCGTTTCCTTCCGTTATAATGCCTTTCGCTAGCCTCGCGTGGCCGTGGTCGATAATAGTGGTGCGCAGCTACCAAAGCCGGCTCAGCGGTGGCGAGCTCGCGCTTTTCTTGGCTTTGTGGGCCGGATTGTTTTCGCTCGCGCAGGCTCGTTCTATTACCATTACGGAGGCGACGATTCCCGCCGCGTTCCTTCCGCCAGGTAGAATGTACAATTGCTGGCAAGCCCCTACAAGGTGCTTATGTCGATTGGACCGGTCGGCAGGGGAGCAGGTAGAGGATGCCCAGCGCGCCATGCAGTATTTTGAGTCCCAAAAGCGCACGCCGCAGTATATTGATGTCCGCGTTAAGGGCAAAGCCTTCTTCCGCGAATAAAATTACATATCGGTAGCCGTGTGTAGTAGGGCGCGAACACATTTATAATGCTTATGCTTTTTATTCAGCGCGTGATAGACGAGAGGAGAGGGGAGGAGTGGCCACAAATAGGGGGCGAGCGTACAAACGCGTTGCACATAAAAATATATTTATATATAAAAACAGCAAAAAGTCAAAAAGTCAAATTGTGTGGAAAACCACCAGAAAATAGAGAAGTATAATAAAAATAACAAAAATGTCAAAAGCAAATCACTGGCCGCGGCTTGGTGCTACTGCAGCCTGTATGGCTATTTGTATGGCTATGAGCCTGAGCTTGCGGGCCTGGTCTCGTCTGGCTTTTAGCCCGTGGCTGCCTGGGGCTTCAGGCTGGCCAAAGAAAGCTTAAAATCAGCAGCGTGTATAAGTTGTGTGGTGCATGCATATAAATGTTTGCTGCGCATGCGCACCTGTAGTTAGTGTGCCGAGCATCGGCGGGCGGCCAGGGCTCCACTCTTTCCGCAGGCTTTATGAACACTGCGCCAAATGTCCATTAATTGTCGTATGCATGGCCCGAGCTATGTTACTGAGTATATTCTGAGCAAAACGTCCTTAAATTGCGTAAAAGCAACATTGTGCGACGTTACGCATATCACCCAAACCTGAATACATACTCATCTGTTGTAATGTTTCCTCCTTCTCTCTTGGGCTTTGGCCGTTGATATATTAGTCTACCGGGCAAGCTCGCCTACTTGGCTACGTATAGCCAATACGCTTACCCTTATCTACATGGCTGGTATTATGTGGTTCCAATTAATATCATTTGCCTAAGTTAATTCATATACTGTGCAATGCGTCAAGCTGACTGTGTATCTATGAGCTACCAAGCCTGGGCTCAGTCAGCTAAGGCCGTAATATTACCAGAAAATTATTATATATAAATTGCAATACCGCACCGGATGAGCAGTGCGGTATTGGTTCAGTGCAAATGGCAGGTCCCCCGTATCCTACCGGTGCGCGTTTCTTACCCCTAAGAGCGGCGCTTTTTGATCATGCGGTATGCGAGTGCGGCAAGCGCGCCTGGGATGGCGACAAGTGCGGCAAGTACAGAGGCACTTTGGACTCGTTCAAAACCGGTGTTTGGTGCCAGAAGCTTATCGGCCAGAGTTGGCTCTTTGGCTGGCTTCTTGTGTTCGCTTGCGTTGCTTGCCCTGTGGCTGAGTAACGGTTGGCGTGGTTGGAGTTGGTTGGTTACCAGGTTGGTTTGGCCCCTGGAGCTGGTGCAGGGTTAGCTGGCTGCGGCTGAGCCGGCTGATTTGGAGCTGGAGTTGGTGCTGGCTGTGGCTGTACTGGTGTCACAGGTGTGACTGGCTTTGGCTGGTTGGCGGCGGCAGCAGCGGCGGCTAGGGCGTCAGTTAGCTTCTTAGCAGCAGCGCGTACAGCATCGACAGTTGGGTTGGCTTCTTTATTGACAGCTTCGGCGCCGAGCTTTGCGTCAGTCACCTGCTTGTCTGCCTTTACCTCAGGTGTGGCGGCGTTAAAGGTAGCTAGGGCGTCAGTCAGCGGCTTCTTGTCTGTCTTGGAGGCCAGTCAGTGCGTTCTTGAGCGCAGCTGTTGCAGCTTCTAGCTCAGCAACAGAAGCATTTGGCTTGTTGCGCAGAGCGGTCGCGTTGGCTTTGGCTTGGGCAAGCTGTTGGGTTGAATCAGCAGTGCGGCCATCGAGCTTTGGCGCGTCATCAGCGTTCTTGATTACATCACCCAGCTCTGCTCTTTTTGGCGGTAACAGCTTGCTTTGACGGCTGCTAGGCGATTCTTTAGATCAAGCTGCTTAGCGGGATCCTTAACGGCGTTGACTTGGTTGGTCAGCAGCCTCGTCGCTGAGTGCGCTTATCGGTCTCGGCCTTAGCAACAGCGGCTTCGGCGTCACGCTGGCGGTTCGCCTCGGCATCCTTGGCTGCAGTTACGGCTTCACGTAGCTCGCGGGCAGCTTTTGTAACGGCTTCGTTGGTTGGGTTAGCTTCACCAGCGGTGGTTTGGGCGGCTGCCTTCTTGGCGGCTACGGCTGGGTCGTTTTTGATGTAATCTGGCTCACTATCAAGCTGCGTAATTTGCTTGTTCAGCTCTGATTTATCCACGCGTAGGCCATTGATAGCGGCAGTCAGCTGCTGCAGCGCGTCGTTGATGGCTGCTTGGGTAGCATCAGCTTGGGCAACGATTTGCTCGGCTTTAGTCTTGGCTTGGCTGTGGTGTTAGCAGTGTCGGTAGTGTAATCGCCAGGGGTAATACCCTTTGTGCTGGCAATCTTGGCAGTTAGGTCGTCAGCGTTGGTGATCTCAACATCACGGTTGACGGTTGCGGTATTGTTGCTGGTGTCGGTTGCCGAGTACTGCACCACATAGGTACCAGCGGCTGGGTTAGCTGGGTCAAGGGTTGACGGCAGCTGCGTTATTGGTAGACACCCTGTGCGTTCAGGCCCACGTTATCGTTTGCCTGGACATCATTTAGGTTGATGGTTGCACCTTTGCGCGCAACAATTTTATTCGGTGCGCTTGGGTTGAAGGTTGGCTTTTTCGGTATCCTTAGCTGGGATATTATAGGTTGATGGTTAGTGTACCACTAAAGGTTGTGTTGTTGCCACCGTTGATTGGGAACTCTTTGCTCCAGGTAGCGGTGGTGCGGCCAGCACCAGTTGCATCAATCAGCTTAAGGTACGCGCCCTGCGGGTTCAAATCACCGTTTTGATTGGCGTTCTTGACCTTGGCGGTTTCTACCACTGGGATTGGGTTGCCATCAATATCCTTGACTGGATTAGGGGAACACTTCGGTGTCGGTCGTTATGCTGTGGGTTTGACCCGTAAGGTCGAGCGCTCATTCAGCTTACCGGCCGTTTTTAAGCTGGCTTAGGGTCTACAATGTTATTGTTGTTGGCAAATAGGATTTGCAGGTTTGGCAGCGACGCGAGCGATGCAATATTGCCGATACGGTTGCCGTTGCTGTTGATGTTAAGCAGGCGTAGCTCACTCGTGGTTAAGCACTGGGCTAATATCCAGCGGGCCAGTGCCACGCATAGCTTCCATATGGAAGATCTCGAGGTTAGGCATGTTTTCCAGCGGCGTTAGGCTGGTGATATCGTTCACGCCCACGCTAGGTCGATCAGCCTTGCCATCCTAGCAAGCGGCGTGATATCCGAAATCTTGTTATTGGTCAGCACCAGGCTGGTGACCTTGGGCAGGTCCTCAAGCGGCGATACATCGGTAATTTTGTTACCAGCCGCCCGGATAACGGTGGCGTTGGTTGGGTACTGGATACCTTCTAGGTTGGTAATACCTTTGTTGTTGAGCGAGTTTGCTTCCGATACCTTGACGATCTTTTTGAGGTCGCCATATGTCAGTGCGTCAGTATCGCCGCGGCTGGTGCCCGTGGTAGCTGCAAGGATCTTGTTCAGCGCTGCTTTTAGCTTTTCGTCTGGGAAGGTTACCTCGTAGTCGTCCTGGGCTGCAGATGGTGCGGTCGTATTAACGGTTGATGTGTGGCACGGGCAATGTTGTGGAAGAGATTTGCTGTCTCGGCCACGTAGTAGCGCTCCCTCGCCGAGTACTGCCGCAGCGATAATAACCGCAGAAGGCAGTACTTTGGTACGGCTAATCTTCATGATTACGTAACTCCTTATTTATGTTTAACCTCGGACCCACAAAGCGGATCTTGGCATGATTGCAAACTACAAAGCTTAAATTATATGCAATCTTTTATGCTTATGTGTTCAAATAATACTGCCTACCCCTGTTACAAAGGCTTTTTGCTGAAAATTATCTTAAATAATATAAAAAGCTGAGTGTAAGCAATAACTGAAGTAAAGCTGAAATTATACCGTATTAATACCGCCCAGTAGGTGAGTGCTAGTGGCTCCTCCCCTACCCTATGCTTGCCGGCATGATCGGCATACAAAACTCCACGCCTCGGTTTGATGCGTGAGTTGTGGTACCTATGGGGCCCAGGGCGCTATGAAGTGCTTGGCTGCTGCCCAGCGGGCTTTTTGCGCCGACGGCGCCGGCGGCGCTTTTGGCGCCAGACTCTGGGGCGTGGTTACCCTGTGGGCCAGGCTGCGCTACCCGCGATGCGCTAGGCTCGGGGCCGGGCCTGTGTGGCTACCGGCTGAGACTGGCGCGGAGTGCTGCGCAGCGGCGGTGCAGTTAGCTCGACGCCGTCAGAGCTAACGCGGCGGTGATTGATGCGCAGAATGCCATCATCGGCCATACGCGGGCTGCTGGCGGCTGGCTGGGCTGGCTTGGCCTGCAGCTTTGCCTCCAGACCCGGTGGCAGGTTCTTATTCTCGCCAGTAATCACGAATGTTGGGCGGTTTGGCTGGTTGGGGCCGCCGTTGCCCAGTGGTGGCTGCGGCGGCTTACTAGGCCCGCTGTGGCCCCTGCTGTGGCCCACTAGGCTGACCTGGGCCGTTACTGCCAGGTGTCGGCTTTTTGGGGCGCCTCAGGTTCTCTGGTGGCTGAATAATCGAGTCGATTGACTCTGCTACATCCTCGCGGCGGCGGCCAAAGGTTTGGCGGGAGTGCTCGATAATCGCCTTAGAGTTATCCACCCCTGGCGGCGGCAGGTTCAGCGTGGTGGCGCTAAAGGCTGGTGTCTTTTTCACCCCGGATCACCATATTGATAATAAAGTGGCGGTTATGCATTTGTAGGAGGTCGGCGGCTTCGAACTGGGGTGCAAACTGCTGGGCAAGTACCTGGGCATCCTCTGCCGAAACACGGAAGGAAATCATGGTGCCAACGTTACTAAACACTGCCCCGCGTACGGTGTCAGTCATTTGGGAAATGTACTGGCTGGCCACGGTGAGGTTAAGGCCGTATTTGCGGACTCCGAAAGGATGGTAGCGAATGAATCAGTTGCAAAGTTTTGGAACTCATCCACGTAGAGGAAGAACGGCCGGCGGTCCTTGATATCGGGGATATCAGAGCGGCTCATAGCGGCAAGCTGAATCTTGGTAACCAGGAATGACCCTAGGATACCAGCGTTATCTTCGCCAATCAAACCCTTAGATAGGTTTTACGACCAGGATCTTGCCTTCATCCATAATCTGGCGAATATTAAAGGTTGACTGAGGCTGGCCAATAATATTGCGGATGATTGAGTTGGCTGTAAAGGCCCCTCACCTTATTCAGCACCGGCGCAATGGCTTCGTTAACCTGCTTATCGCCCCACTGGCCAAACTCTTGCTTCAGAACTGTAGCACCACGGTATCTTGGCAGTAATCAAGCGTTTCTTTGCGGAATTTTTATCCGTTAACATACGGGTGATATCAAGCATGGTTGTTTCTGGGCGGTCTAGCGGTGCCAGAATGGTGTAGCGCAGAATGTACCCAGGCGTGGCCCCAGGATTCGCCAAACATACGCTTTAGCACGCCAATCACCTCTGATGAGGTATTGCTCTTCATATCCGGATTGGCAATCTCGAGCGGGTTAAAAACCAACTGGGCTAGGCCACATCTGCCGGGTTAAAGTACACCACATCCTTGATACGGCTTGGCGGGATAAACTTCATGTTATTGATGGCAAAGTCGCCGTGTGGGTCGATAATTGCGTAGCCTTGTTATGGAAGATATCGCTCAGTGCAAAGAGCTCTAGCAGACCGGACTTACCCGCCCCGGTTTGGCCAATGATATACACATGGCGCGAGCGGTCGTAGCGCAGCATGCCAAACTGGTGGTTGATGCCGCGGAAGTTCGTCAGGCCAAAGGCAGATATCTCTTGGTCGCTGGTTTTTATTACCGGTAATAACGGGCAGCTTAGCCGGCGGTTCGGCGGTTTTGGTACTGGCCCAGACGATATTAGGCGTCTCGACATTAGTGTGCGGCAGGTGGAAGACTGAGGCCAACTCCTCGATATTTAGAATAAAGCCGTTATCGGTAAACAAACGATTGCGGTACGCCCCAGCGACTCCTTTTCGAACGAGGCGTTCTTCATCTTAAAGCCGTTGAGGTTAGTGCTATTATACTGCTTAAAAGGTACCGACAATTGCTTGCATACGTAGGCGAGCATTGGCGGTGCTTTCGCCAAGGTAGGCCAGGCGGATTTTTACCTGGTAGCCAAGCTTGGCGGCCTTCTTTTCGGCTTCGGCAATGCGGGTTTTATTGCGCTCAGATATCTCTGGCCCGCCATCGCCGTCGCCAAGTTCTGGTGGTTTCAGAGTGCTGCAAACATCGAGCTTAGCTAGCTCGCATTAAACCCACTGAGCGGGTTTAGCCGGCCAGCCTTAACTGCGGCAATCCATTTTATCACTTTCCTTGTGCCAGCTATCGGGGATGGGACGCGCCAGCACCTGCACCCAGAGCTCCTCTTCGGTGTTTTCGAGCTTAGCCAGTGTACCGGTGATACCAGCCAGCGGGTCAACCTCAAAGCTCTGGAAGGTTTTTAATTGGTAGATACTGGGTGTCGGTCAGTTCGATTTCGGCGGTGTGTACAACGCTGTGGTGCCGCTCGTGGGCAACGTAATCTTCGTCGGCCTCGTGGATCTGAACACTGGGGTACTGCTGAGTAGATCTGGCCTTCTACAAAACTCTGTAGCGTCTTGGGTACCCAGGCGTAAAAGCGAATTTGGCCCCGCACCGAGGCCACTTCAAAGCTCAGGTGCTCCTGTATGCCGCCACTCTTTTGCAGTTCGCGGCGGTCGCGCAGGATACCGTGCAAGCTGGCAAATAGTTGCTCGGCGGCAAGTTCAGATTTATCGTTGGCTTTCAGGGATTTCGATCACCAGCAGCGAGCTTTCCACTGCTTCGATCTCTTTAATGCGACGATTATTGCGCCAGGTCAAGAAGACCAAAATCAGCACCGTGGGCAGCCATACGTACACGGAGGTGATTAGCCGGAAAAATTCTACAAAAACTCATAAGCTATGCCCTTTATTATACCATATCGTTTGGCATCGGGTAGCTTAGGCAGGCTGTGGTCTCGAAGGTATAGGTAGCTTTGGCGACGCGCTTAAACTGGGGCTTACTCTGTAGATTGAGCAGTACAGTCGTTTCCTTCACTTGGCGGCTTTTCGAGGACGCGGCGTACGATTTCGTCGCGGTGCGGCGGCTCGCCGGCTTTCGTGAGCACATCAGCAATGGTATCAGCCACAGTACCCTTGCTGTACCCCCAGCTGCTGAGGGCATAAATACCGCGGCCAATCAGCACAAAGCGCTTGTCTTTAATTAGCTCGTTGTGAATGGCTTGGGTAGTCACATCCTTGCGGTTAAAGTCACTATCGCGGATAGATTCGGCAATCTCGCTAAAATGCAGTGGCTTGCCTGCCCCAGTAAGAATCACAAAAATCTTATCACGAATGTTCTTGGGGTTGACGGTTGGCCACTTGCTAAGCCCCCACATGTCCTTTAGGTGGGCTAGGTGCTTGGAAACACTTGCCAGTGCCTGTACGTGGTTGGGGTGCTCATAGGTGAGCTTATATATGCAGGTCCTCAATCGAAATCGGCTCCTTGTGGGCTTTTGATGGTCTTAACGATGTCATCCACCTTGCCGCGGATCGTCTTTTCGTCACCATATCAGCAATCCCCACACCATGGTGGTAATTATCGGTTTCGTGTACCACCGTTAGGTGTGGGGCTAGTTCTGCTAAAAAGGCATCGTGGGCGCGCTCGCGGGCGTCGCTCTTGGTGCCGAGCAAGGTATCAGTCAGGTCCTGTACTCGGGCAATGCGGCCAAGGTCGCTCGGGGTGCGGATAATCACCTTCTCGCTTGCGGCAACATCAGGTAGTTCGTTGTTCTCGGCCATCATCTTAATACGGATAAGAATTGCCTTTTCGAGCTGGCGTACACGCTCGCGGGTAATGCCAAGCAGCTCACCAATTTGCTCCAGGGTCTCTTTGCGTTCGTATAGGCCAAACCGGCGGGTTATAATTTCGCGCTCACGCTCCTGGTCAATCGACTCAATAATAGCTGCCACCGCAGCTTTGATGTCGATAACTTGTTCGTTCGTTTGAGCGTCGCTCATTGTTATTGTGTTCCTCTCTTTGTCTTCTGGAAAATTACGGGCTTAAATTTATTATGTAGTTATGTTTTTGATTATATAACAATTTATAGACGTGGTCAAATAAATCATATTCGTTTTATTATAGCACGTTTTATAGGTGGTATGTAAACAATGTATTCACAGTTTATATACCGCAGTGCCGAGTGTTGTATATTTAGGAATTGATTTTGGCGCTTACGCTTGAATAACAGGGGTAGTAATGCAAAAACCCGGCATGAGATGGGGTGTTTTGTGTAGTGTGAGCCTGTGGAAAACAGGCGCTTCTTACGTGACTTTTTGTACCTCGTTTGTTACTATACCAGCAGTTTGCAATCTTGGCAAGTATATATAAAAAGTTAGCCAAAAAGCTAAAATGGATAGATTTTAAAAGCTTGTTTTTAAAGGTGTCGTCAAGCAATTTTTGGGCGGTGTGAGCCCATAATCAGCGCTAAAAATACGACAGTATTATGCAATAATATAGCCCTATAATGCAAACAGCCACCTGCTATGGCAGATGGCTGTTGGTTGGCCCTATGCACCTGGGCTGGTGCCCGGGCAGCTAGGCGGCTTTGCGGGCCGTGCGGGTTGTGCGGCGGCGGCGTGGGGGACTGGTGCCTCGGCGATCATGGTAGCGGCTTGCTCCTCGGTGATCGTGGCAGGGGTCGGTGCCTTTTTGGAATCTTGACGTTTTTGGTGCCCGTTGGTCACGTAGGGCCCAAAGCGGCCGTTCAGCACCCGTAGGCCATCGCCAAAGTCCGCGATGTTTTTGGCAGCTTCGGCCGCCAGCTTTTGGGCGTAGAGTGCGCGGGCGGTTTCCAGGCTGATGGTGTGCGGATCCTCGGGCTTAATACTGACGAAGAGCTTACCAACCTGGATATAGCTCCAAAGCGGCCGATATTGGCTTTAATATCCCTGTCGTCTTCTGTCTGGCCCACCAGGCGTGGTAGCTTAAAACATATGCAGGGCTTCTTCGAGCGTAACGGTTTCGATTTTAGTGCCAGCAGGCAGGGGCGCAAACTGGGGCTTATCGTCACTGTCGGTACTGCCAGCTGCAGCATCGGCCCAAAGCGGCCAAAGCGGGCAATGATTGGCTTGCGCAGTTTTAGGGTCCTGGCCGACCTCGCGGTGGGCGCCAACTGTGCTGCGGTCAATGCTGCTCGATGCTTCAACCAGCTTATGGAAAGGCGTGTAGAAGCGCTCCAGCACGGTATTGCGCGCGAGCGTATCGGCGGCAGTGCATCGAACTCTTCCTCCACATTGGCGGTAAAAGTCGTAATCCACCACCTGGGTAAAGTGCTGGGTGAAATCAGCAATCAGCTCACCACTTGGGGTGGGCACGAGTTTTCCCTTGGTGGCGCCGGTTTTTCGGTGGCGGTGCTGCGCTCAATCTGGCCATCGGCTAGCGTCAGTACAGTAGCCTGGCGCTCCTGGCCTCGCTTTCGCCCCGCTCCACATAGCCGCGTGTTTGGATGGTATCAATAATCGTTGCGTAGGTGCTTGGCCGGCCAATGCCAAGATCTTCAAGCTTCTTTACGAGTGAGCCTTCGGTGTAGCGGGCGGGTGGCCGCGCGAATACCCTGGCGGGCGTGAGCGGTGTGGAGCGCGAGCGCTTGGCCGCTGTGCATCGCTGGGAGTAGCGGAGCTTCCTTCTTGCTGCCACCATAGACCCCTCAGGAAGCCATCGAAGATAACAACCCTCGCCCCTTTGGCCCTCAAACTGGAGCGTCAGCGGCTGGCCACTGGCCGAGGTAATGGCGATGGTAATGGTGGTGCGCTCTAGCTTGGCCGGTGCCATTTGAGCTTGCCAGAGTGCGGCGGCGGATTAGGTCGTAGAGCTTTTTGGTCGTATTCGTTCTGGCTGGCAGTTACCAGGCTAATATCGGTTGGGCGAATCGCCTCGTGGGCTTCCTGGGCGCCAGCGGCTTTGGTGCGGAAGGCGCGTGAATGGGCGTACTGTGCGCCATAGGTACTAGTAATATAGCGCTCGGCGCTGGCACGGGCTTGGCTGCTGAGGTTGACGCTATCCGTACGCATGTAGGTAATTTTACCGTCCCTGGTAGAGCTTCTGGGCGGTAGCCATGGTGGCCTTTGCTGCCAAAGCCAAAGCTTAGCATTGGCATCCTGCTGCAAGGTACTGGTAGTAAAGGGGGCACTTGGGCTGCGCGAGCCAGGAGTGGTTTGAACATCGGTAATGGTAAAGTCAGCCCCAATCAGCTGCTCTAAGAAGGCTTGTGCCTCGGCTTCGGTATCAAAGCGCTGGCGTAGTTCGGCTGCGACCTCACTCCCCTGGTGGGTAAAACAAGAGCCGTTACCTTAAACTGGCTGCTGCTATTAAACGCAGCGATTTCGCGTTCACGCTCAACAAGCAGGCGCACTGCTGGGCTTTGCACGCGGCCGGCGCTTTTGCCACCTGGCACCTTTTGCCATACCACGGGGCTGAGCTCAAATCCTACCAGCCGGTCCAGGATCTGGCGGGCTTGCTGGGCCCGCACCAGGTTCATATCGACTGTGTGGGCATTGGCTAGCGCTGCCTCGACCGCCGCCCGCGAAATTTCGTGGTAGGTAATGCGCTTGGTGGTGGCGGGGTCAGGCCGAGCACCCTCACAGAGGTGCCAGGCAATCGCCTCGCCTTCGCGGTCGGGGTCGGTCGCAAGGTAGACGGTATCGGCGGCCTTGGCGGCTTTTCTTCAGCTCTGCGACAACCTTGCGCTTATCTGGGTCCACCTGGTACTGGGTGGCAAAGCCGTTCGTCACATCAATTGGCGGCGTACCGTCGCTTGGTTTTTACAATGGAGCGGATATGCCCCACGCTAGAAAGCACGGTGTAATCCTTGCCGAGGTATTTTTCAATCGTTTTGGCCTTTGCGGGGCTCTCTACTATAACTAAATGTTTTGCCATATTACCTTACTGTAACTCAAAGTTTGCGTAGGGTTCAATACTAGCGCGTTTGCCAGCGTTTGTAAAGTGATGGCTGCGGGCAAGCCCCCGTATGCCCCTGCGTAACTCCCCTACCCGTCTGGCCTAGGGCCCCAAAAATAAACCCCGCTTGGCGGTAGCGGGGTGTGTACTCAGCAACGAGGGCTGGCGAGGGCAACCAGCTGGTTGTGGCTGGTGTCCTTCCCTATATCGATGGGCAGGCCATCCGGTGAATAGCGGTACGTCACCACATAGGTGTGGCCGCTGTGCCGGTGCACCTCCACCATAAAGGTGCAGGCGCCAATAGGGACGGTGTACTGGCCAGTTAAGGCTATACAGTCCCCGCTCCCAGGCTAGGCTATCGATGTGGTCCGTATACCCCTGTATTATGCGAGGGTATTATATACTTGATCGGCTTCTGGCTGATCAGGCGAGATGGCCTTTTGGGTGGTTTGGCTTAGCTACCCGTGCTGCTTGGCTCTTGATGACCACATCCGCTACAAGGGCAACTGCGGCGGCTAGAGCCAGCCAGTGTAACGGTAGCTTTCATACATAGGTGACGAATGGTGGCCATGGTGCCACTCCTTCCGTGTAACCCCGCGCCCATTGGTACGCGGCTGCAACCCAGGTGCCAGGGCGGCTCTGCACAAATTGCCTACCCCCTACTGTAGCAGAAGGCTCCCGCTTGGGGCAATCCACCCTGGTATATAGTAAAAATACTCAGCCCTTGGTGCGCGGTGCGTGGCCGCTACTTTACGCGCCGGGCGTATTCGATATTGCTAGCGGCGCTGGGGGCAATGCCAGCGGCAGCGACGCCAGTGCTAATAGCACGGAGGGCGCGGTGGTGGTTGCCACGTGGCGTGCGGCGCTCCATGGCGCTGGCATGCAAAATGCCCAAGCACGCCGATATTGCTGAGTGCCATACCGTATTTGCCGGTTTTTGTGTAGGGCGGTAGGATTCGTGCGGGTGGCGGATACCGGCTGCCGTGGTAAGAGCTGCACTGGCGGCGTTGATTAGCAAAAATAGCCAGTGGCAGGGCTTTTGGCAGGGCCTCGGCCCTCAGGGCGCTATGGGTGATGGCCAGCATACCAAGCTTATCGCAGACTGTATCGGCCAGGGCCCCGGCATCGCTTTCTTGGTTGCAAGTACGCGCAACGATGCCATCGACAAGATCAAGCGCGCGGCCAGCGGTAATACGGTTGACGCCACCCAGGGTGGTAATGGCACGGGAGCCTTTCAGCACCATTGCCAGCCCCGCCATAGAAATAGCCGTGGGGGCCTGGAAAAGATCGCGCACGGCAAGGTGCCGCTCGTGCGTTTGGCGTAGTGTTCGGGCCGTGGCCTTGGCGTGGTCGAAGGTGGCGGCCGTTTTGGCAACATTGTGGTTGAGCGTGCGGCGAATCGTCATAACCCCTAGCGTATAATAATTGTGGCCATAGAGCAAGGGGTGCAGGGGTGAATGTACTGCGCGGCCCGCCCGGTACGGCCTGGCAAAGAAAAGGCCCACCTAGCCGACACTGATAATAGCAGCGTGGGCCACGGTGGGCGGGTAGGAGTTAATGGGCCAGCCCGGCAAAGCGCCGGGCGATGGTCTCGGTGGGAGACCATCAGGTGCTGGCGGCAGCAGCCGGGGCAGTAAAGCCCGCGGCGCCGCACCCCACCCGGTCGAAGACCTCTTGGGCCTCCTCTGGGGTGGGCGCTAGCCACTGCCATAATTCTTGCTTACCCATGGTACTCACCTCACCTTGTGGGGTGGTTTGTGGTAGAGTGTTGGCGGGTCCTTTTGCAGGTGCGGCTGCGGCAGGCCACACGGCCCTGCCACGTGGTGCTGGTTAAGCAGGTGCCACGGTGCCAGAGCCATACCGCCGCATGATTTCAGCGGCGGCGTTTAGCAACCGCCACCACCGCCAGGCGGCCAGCAGCGAGGCCGCCGCCGACGACCCGGCAGCCACGCCCCCCAGCCAATAGGCCGGGCGCTGACTTGCAGTTAGGACAATATGACATTTGGCTTTTTGCCATTATAACTCTAACAAGAACGAGTAGGTACAACCACCGGCTGGATTACCAGTGGTAGCCATAGTATAGCGCGCGGCAGGCTGATCGCGCAATGGGCAGGTTATTTAAGCCGCCACTGGTTAGCGCCAAGGGCCAACAATACTACCGTTAATTTCGAGCATGGTGAGCGCACTGGTAAACTCGCTGGCACTGGCGCCACTGGCTTTTTGCAGTTCATTACCTTGGCGCATACCGCTAGCAATCAGGTTAATAATGGTTGTTTCGAGCGGTGTACTGCCAAGTGGCAGAGCTGCCTGGGTAGCCTGGGCGGGCGTGGATGGCATAATGGCCTCCAGGATATCGGCGGCACTGGTGGCTGGGGCGGCACCTTGGCGTAGTAGGTGGTTGCAGCCTGCACTCCAGCGGGCTAGTAATATTACCAGGCACCGCAAAGATAGTCCGGCCCTGCGCCAGGGCATGCATGGCGGTGATGAGCGTGCCACTGCGGCTGGCGGCTTTCTATAATAATAACGGCATCGGCCAGGCCACTAACCAGCCGGTTGCGCTGCAGAAAGTTGCTTGGCATGGCTCGGTGCCCTCGGGGTATTCGCTGATGACTCGCCCCACCTCGTGAATAATCCGCTCGCCCAGCGCCCGGTTAGCCACGGGGTAAAGCCGGTGTGAGGCCGTTGCCGAGCACCGCAATGAGCTAGTGCCGCCGCTATCCAGGCAGGCCCGGTGAGCGGTGGCATCGATACCAACGCCAAGCCACTCACAATGATCACGCCAGCCTGGGCAAGCTCCTGGCAAAGCGGCTGGCTACCTCGCAGCCATAGCTGGTGGGCTTGCGGGTGCCCACAATCCGCTGCAGCTTGGTTGACGGCTGCTGGTAATATACCCAAGTAATGCAATGTTTTGGGTGGTTGGTCAATATAACTGAGCGGCGCGGTGTATTCGTGTGCCTCTGGTGTTGTGTGATTGATTTTTCATATGTATAAAAGCGTTGACAGTAAATAATAACTATGCTAATATTAAAACGATTGATTGAATCAGCAAAAGAGACAATCAAATGCACCTTATACCCCCTATTCTAACTTAATATGTTAGGTTGCGCATAGTGTGGTTGTTAAGTATTCTACCCTCCGCTTACAACTAGTATACATTATGCGCATACTAATCCTTTAACTCCACCTCTTTCATAGGCAGGATCGGTTGAAGGGCTAAAATGGCGCCAGGTGATGCCCACCCTTACCTGGCGCTTAGTGGGCAAAACCTGGCTACGGCGATGCTGCGCCGATTGGGCCGGGGCCGCACGGCCCGGCAGTGGTATACTAGGAAGATATGAAGACGACACAACAGAATGCACACCCCTACGGATGGTTTGCGGGGCTTTTGACGATTATTATTGGCAGCCTGGTTGGCTGGTTCGAGCGGGCCTGGCTGGGCTATGGATTTTTATTATCCTGCTGGTGCTGGAGCTCACCTTTAGCTTTGATAACGCGGTGGTGAATAGCAAAGGTGCTGGCAACCCTAAGCCCCTTCTGGCAAAAGATCTTCCTAACGGTAGGGATATTCATCGCGGTGTTTGTGGTGCGGTTTGTGCTGCCGATTGAGATTGTGATGATTGCCGCCCACCCTGGGGTTTGGCGATGTGGTGCAGCTCGCTATCACGACCCAGCCCGCTACGGCCAGGTGCTGCACCAAGCCGCGCCGATGATTGATGCCTTTGGCGGTGCCTTCCTCTTGATGATTGGCATCCACTACTTTATGGATCGGCGCAAAAACCACCCACTGGCTTAAGGGTGAATCCTGGCTGGCCCGGGCGGGGCGGTTCGAAAAACCTCAAGATCTGCCTAATGCTGAGCGTGGCGGTGGCGCTGTACTTTACGGTGGCGCCGGAGTACCAGACCATCGTGCTGATATCGAGTATTTTGGGGATTCTGCTGCATATTGGTATTGAGCTGTTTGGCTCGTTCTTCCATGATGATGAGCACGGTGCGGCGCACTGGCCGGTGCCCAGGTAGGCTGGGCGGCCTTTGCCAGCTTTCTCTACCTTGAGGTGCTGGATGCCAGCTTTAGCTTTGATGGTGTGATTGGGGCTTTTGCTATTACCACCAGCCTGCTGCTGATTATCGCGGGCCTGGGTGTGGGGGCGATCTGGGTGCGAGCGCTGACGGTGTATTTGATGCGGGCCGGCACCCTGAGCCAGTACCGCTACCTTGAGCACGGTGCCCACTGGGCGATTATGGCTCTAGGTGCAATGATGTACGTGAAGCTCTACCAGGTGGAGCCACCAGAATGGGTCACCGGGAGTATTGGCCTGGTGTTTATTGTGACGGCCATTTGCTCGAGCATGTACGAAAAGCGCCGGCTGGCCCGCCAGCAGCAAGCACAGCAGGGCTAGGGCGGGGTGCTGCCTCCGGCGCCGTGTGCGTGTGTGCGTGCCCACGGGCATGCGTATGGGTGCTGGCACTATGCTGGCAGCGCGGGCACATACCACTAAGCGCAACGCTGTGCTGGCCCAGGCTATAGCCGTGGCTTCTGGCAGCGGCTTGCAGGGCGGCCTCGAGCTCTGGTGTGGCCACATCCTGGTGTGCACCGCAGACGGTACAGGTAATATGGTGGTGGTGCGGCCGGAAGGGCTCTGCCAGGCTGATATACGGTGTCCAGCCGCGCATGTGCACGGTGGTAATACCAATGCGCTCGAACACCTGCAGCGCCCGGTAGACACTAGCACGGTTGCAGCGTGGCGTAGCGGCTGCAGGCTGGGAGCTACCTGCGGGCGATGCGGCGGTGGCCCGCTCGGCGATGTGGGCCCGCTCAAGCGGCTCATCGGCCTGCTGCAGCACACGCAGGACTGCCAGGCGCGGCGCGGTAATGCTATAGCCGTGGTGGCGCAGGTGCTGGTGATGGGGTGGTGGTGAGCTGCCATACTGACTTTTTATAGTAGCGTATGGGCCGTTTTGTTGCAATAATACACAGTTTTGCAACATTTTTGCGAAAGTAGGCCGTGGGGAGTACAATTTGCCCATATGAGAATTGCATTTTTAGGAAAGGGTGGCAGCGGCAAAACAACCCTATCGTCGCTGGCAACCCGCTTAGCGCCAGAGCTCTTTACCGAGATCTACGCTATTGACGCCGATATCAACCCTGCACCTGGCGGGGCTTTGGGCCGGACGCACGCAGGCTAGTGCGTTTACGCCGATCTGCAAATACGTCGAGGCGGCTATTCGCCAGGCGCGCCCGGAGCTAGCTAGCTTGCCAAGCCTGCCGCGTACACTCCCGCCCTATAGCGACGGCGACCGCCTGCCGCGGGTTCCAGGTGGAGCCGTGGCGTAACTCCCACCCATCGAGCACCGTGCTACTGGAGCTTGGCTCTTACAGCCAGGAGACCATGGGCTGGTCTTGCCACCACGGGGCGCTGGGCAAGCTGCAGCTGGTGCTGCAGCCACACGCAGGATAGCCCCGAGCAGCTAGTTAGTGCCGACCTCACCGCCGGTGCTGATGTGTTTGGCGTCGGCATGCTGGGGCTGTTTGACATGGTGTTTGTGGCGGTTGAGCCAACCATTAAAACACGACCATTTACCAGCAGCTAGCCGAGCTTGCGGCCCACGATGATGTCACAGTGGTGCCGGTGGGTAATAAAATTATTGATGAAACAGATACGGCGTTTATTACCGCGCAGCTGGGCCAGGCGCCGGCCTATAGCATTGGTATGTCTAATTTTGTGCGCCGGCTGGAGCGTGGCGAGCAGCTCGCAACCAGCGATATTGAGCGCCACGGCCGCGGCGGTGCGCCAGCTGCTTAGCACGGTTGCTGCCCGCATAGCCGCGATGACGTAGCCATGCGGGCCGCAGCGGTCAAAGACCCATATCCGCGCCGCCCAAAACTGGCCAAAGGCGAAGTTCCCAGTTGACCTGCTGAGCCTGCTACCGCCCCAGGAGCGCCCTGGTGCGTAGCCGCGGTTCTGGTGCTGCGTCGCCACAGTCACAACCCGCCCACAGCCTGGCCCCCGGCCAGGTGTTGTGGCTCAGCCGGCAGGATGTACTGGATGCTGGTGGCAGTGATATGGCGCTGGCGACCCAGGCGGTGCAGAAAGCCTTTACGGCCTGGCGGGCCGGCCAGGCGCTGCAGCCAGCTAAGACATCGCTCCGGCTAGCACACAAGCAGCAGGAGGCCCAGGCCGGTGTGGTGAATGTGCTGCCAGCTGCTGTCGCCACACCCGTGGGGACGGTGTTTGGCGTCAAGGCCCTGGGGGCGATGCCCGGTAATCTTACCCAGGGTGTGCCGCGGGCAACGGGCACCATTACCCTAGTTGATGATGCCCACAAAATGCCGATTGCCATTATGGATGCCCAGGTCATAAGCGCCATGCGCACCGGGGCCGTCAGTGCGCTGGCCACGCCCTAAAGCTAGCCCGCACGGATGCCCGCAGCCTGGGTTGCGTGGGGGGCGGGCGTCAATATGATGACGCAGATTCGTGGTGTGCTGCATGCCCCTGCCGAGCCTTGATACCATCCGTATCTACAGCCGGGGCGCCAGCAAGCACCAGCTGGTTGAGCGGCTCCGCCAGCGCTACCCGGCCCTGGCCGTTAGTGCCGTCGATAGCGCCGAAGCTGCCGTGGCCGATGCCGATATCGTTGTAACCTGCGCGGCCAACGTCAACCAGCCAGTGGTGCCCCTGCAGGCGGTGAACCGGCCGGGGGTGACGATATGTAACATTGGCTGCCTCGAAAACGAGCCCCAGCTGCTGGCCCATATGGATGTGATTGTATCTGATAATTGGCAGCAGAGTAAGCACCGTGGCGTACAGACCCACGCAGTGGCCTTTAGCCAGGGCATTATTGCCGATAGCGACGTTACTAACCTGGGTGATATCCTGGCTGGCCAGGCGCCGGGCCGCACCAGCCCAGCGCAGAAGGTCTTCTTTGGCCCGACTGGCCTGGGGATTGAAGACATAAGCCTGGCGGCGCATATCTACACCCAAGCCCTGGCGCGAGGCTGCGGCACCGTGCTAAGCCTATGGAGTAACCAGCCGTGGATATAGCGGCCCTGGCGCAGTGGATGAGCGCCCTGCAAGCCCTGACGCCGCCCCAGCAGCGTGAGCTCACCCAGCAGCTGGCCAGTATCCCACCGATTACAATTGCTGGCAAGCAGGCCAGTGTGCTGCTGGCTCCCCTACCCCTGACGCCACCAGCCGCCACCCAGCTCGCCCAGGCTGTCTATACGCTGCAGGACGCCCTGGTGGCGATTGAGTCCCACCCCAGCTTTCTGCCGGGGCAGGTGGTGTACGACCGGCTGTACCAGTCGCTCAGTGCCCAGGGTAAATATTTGGTCGACCATGCGCCGCCAGTGAGCCCACGCACCATGCACCGCCGCTTTCGCCGGATTGATGGCTTTTTGCCGCTTGCACCGCACAGCCTGGGGCCGCAGTTTATTGAGGTGAACCAATCCGCCCCCTTAGCAATTAGCTTTACGAGCGCGCCCGCCAGGCACTGGCCGTCACTGCTGCCTGCGTCCCGGCCGTTCAGGCGGCTGGTGCTAGCGCCCCGAGTATGCTTGATTCGCCATCACTCTACGCAGCGCTGGCCAGCTGGTTTATAGACGCTGCCCCGGGCCGATCAAGCCTAACCGTGGCTGTGAGCATGGAGCGCGGCTACCCAGCAAAGTTTGTCGATCTGCCCACCGCCACCGCTGGCATTACCCAGGCCGCCCGGGAGCGTGGTGTAGAGATTCGCTTTGTGCTGGCGCAGCCGCCGGAGTTTGGCTACCAATCGGGGCGCATGACGGTGCGCGCCCGTAGCTTTGATGTGCTGTGGCGTAATACCGTGTACCTGGCGAATTATGACGTTGATATTGCTGACTACCAGGCTATCCGCTACAGCCCGGCTGTGGTGCAGCAGAACGACCTGCGCGCCTGGCTGCTGCGCTCGAAGGAGCTCTTTGCCCTAGCCTGGGATGATACGGTGCAGGCGGCGCTCACCGCTATGGGGGTGGATGTGCCGGCCCTGCGGCGCATCATGCCACCGACCTATAGCCTGGCAGCAGCCCAGCAGCTGGATTGGCAGCACACCCACCGCCGGCAGGACTATATTGCAAAACGCTGCGATGATGGCTTTGGCCAGGGGTTGGTGTTCGGCCACCAGTGCACGGCAAGCCAGTGGCAGGCCCTGCTGGTAGGCAGCCGCGGCCAGGACTGGGTGGTGCAGCGGCTGGTGCCGGTTGCCCCGGTAGAGGTGCCGCTGTATACACCAGGCCATGGCATCCACACCCAGGCGGTCACGCTTGATTGCAACCCCTACACCGCTGGTGGTACGCTGGCCGGGGTGCTCGCCCGGGCAATGCCGGCAGCCCAACAAACGGCTGGCCCGCAGGCCATGAATATCGTGGCGGGGGCGGCCATCGGTGCCTATACCGGCGTAGTGTAGACGCGCTGGCTGGTATCGGCCAGGGTGCCGGCTACAAACTGCTCTACCAGGGCGGTGGCTGCCGGGATGATGGCCGTGCCAAGCGCCTCTTGCTCCGTCTGGCTAAAGGGCCTCAGCACAAAGGCCGCATCGCCCATGCGCCGCCGCAGTGGGTTGTGGATACCAATCCGCAGCCGCGCATAGCCCTGGCCCAGGTGGGCATTAAGCGATTTAATACCATTATTGCCTGCATCGCTACCACTGTGGCGCACGCGAATGATGCCAAATTCCAGTGCCAGCTCGTCATGGATAACAAGCACGTCACTAAGCGATAACTTATAAAAATCCATAATTGCCCGGGCTGCCCGGCCGGTATCGTTGTAAAAGGTGGTTGGCTTAGCCAGCAGCACCGGCTGGCCAGCAATAGTAGCACTGGCGGTGGCGGCGTGCAGCTTGGGCTTGGTGGTAAACTGGGCGCCGTACGCGTGGGCCAGCGCATCCAGGCACTGCCAGCCAATATTGTGGCGGGTGCGGGCGTACTCGCTGCCAGGGTTGCCTTGGGCCAGGATAATCTTCATCCCCCTAGTGTAGCATAGTCACGCGGCACGCGGCTACGCCTGTGGGCTGGCTTACGGGTATCGGGGCTCAGGCGCTGGCTTGCATTCAGCGCCGTAATGGTGTATAGTACCTAGTACCGCTCACGGGGTATAACCGTGGAGCGGTTGTCCGACTTTTGTTTCTAAGATAGAGAGGAAGTGATTAATAGGACCGGGCCAGGCTGGCACTGGGGTTATGACGACCCTGGTGCCAGTTTCGGAAGGTTCTTTGAGCGCATGGCTCGGAACCCCTACGACCCCGCGACTGAGGTGGGTAGTCACGCCCCGCCCCCTCAATGAACCGGCCGCTTCCCTGGGCTGTGCCAGACTGAGGCATAGTCCGGGAAAGAACCTATCCCCAAGTAAGAAAGGAGTGGTGCTTATAAGCGCCTGAGATAGGATCGAGTCATAGCCCAGAATGGGCGGTTTGTGTGCTACTCATACATTCCGCCTGTTCGGGTTAATATTACGACTTTTAATGGGCATACCCCCGCTTTTATAAGAGCGGGGTTTTACTGGTGTCAGCACGAGCCTGCTCGAGGGATCAAACTACGCCCGGCGGGTAATCAGGGCGGTAGGTGGTGTATGGCGCTAGCAGGTAGATTCGGCGTTTTTGGCTTGCTTATGAGGCTTTGGTCACCATGGGCTTACCCTGGGCCAGGCGCTCTTTATTAGCCTTAATTTGCTTTTCATCCCGAAAGCTAAATTTAATCGGTGTGCCGCTATAGTCGTGAGGTGTCACGCACCAGGCGCTCGAGGCAGCGCTTGTAGCTCCAGTGAACGAATTTAAGATTACCGCCACACACCTAAACCAGGGTGGCGTGGTATCGGTTTGCACCATATAGCGTAGCTTGGGGTGCGTGTTCTTGAGCCCAGCTGGCGGGTGGCGCCGTGTGGCCTCCTGTAGCCAGGTTATTGAGCACGCGGGTTTTGGTGGGCTGCAGCTGCCGGGCGCGTACTGCCAGGGCTAGGTCGAACAGCTTGGTGACATTCTGGCCAGTGACGGATGAGGTGAAGATCAGCGGTGCCCAGGGTACAAACTTCAGGTGGTAGCTAATTTTTGGCGCCAGTGCATCGCGCGCGTGTAGGCGTCCTTGCGCAGCTACGCTATCCCGACTTGCTTACCACAACCACCAGGCCTTTGCCGGCATCCGCAATGATACCCGCTAGGCGCTGGTCAAGCGCGACACCGAGCTCGTTGACATCCAGCAGCAATAAAGCGGACATCGAGATTCTTCTATAGCCTGCAGTGTGCGCAGTACGCTAAATTTTTCGATCCCACGGCCTGCTTGCCCTGGCGGCGAATACCAGCGGTATCCAGTGGCTCGATGGTTTGCTGATTATAGCGTACCTGTACGCGGTTAACATCGCGCGTGGTGCCAGCAATATTAGCCACCAGCGCCTGCTGTTTGCCAGCCAGGGTGTTAAAGAGGTTGCTTTTGCCCACATTGGGCCGGCCAATCAGGGCTACGCGCAGCACATCGCTGGCCTCGCGTTCGCGCTGGGCTGGGATATCAGCCGTAATTGCATCGAGTGAGGCTGGTTACGCCGCGATGTGTGTTCGGCGCTGGTTTGCACCATGGTGCGGATGCCAAGGCGCATAAACTCACTAGGCGTCAGTGCGCCTTTGAGGTCGGTTTTATTCAGTACTAAAATAACCGGTTTTTGCTGCGGAGGGCCTTAGCAACCAGCCGGTCTTGGTCGGATGGGTATAGCGTGCTATCGACCACCACCAGGATGACATCGGCAGCAGCAGCGGCCTCAGTAATTTGCTCCTGAATACCAGCCGAACTCATCGTCAGGGTCCTTTGGCCCAGCGGTATCGACCAGCCAGAACTGGTGGTCGCGGTATGACCTTGCCAAGCACATTATACGCGTGTGGTGCCGGCCTCGCGAGCAACGATTGCCTGCTGCGAACGCTACCATACGGTTAAACAGTGAGCTTTTGCCCACATTTGCCTGGCCAATAATTGCAACGGTTGGGAGTTTGCGTGCCATAATTCCCCTATTATAGCATACCCAGGGTAGTATATGGGGTGCTATGGTGTGTGCGAGACGGTAAACTGCCCGGGCTTAAGCCGGCCCAGGCTGTAGCGGCCAAAGCTGGTGCGGTGTAGGCCAATCACTGTGTAGCCAAGTGCCGCAAAGGTGCGGCGGATTTGGCGGTTGCGGCCTTCTGTCATGGTGACGTTCCAGCGCACGCGTGAATCGCCCAGCCGGGTCAGGCCTAGCTTACTCGGGCCATCCTCGAGCGCCACGCCGTAATCAGCAATCATTTGCTGGTGGAGCGGCTGCAGGGCCATATTGAGTGTGACAACATACTGCTTGGTTTTTATGGAACTTGGGGTGCGTGTGGTGGAAGGCAAAGTCGCCATCGTCCGTCAGTAGTAGCAAGCCGGAGCTGACTGGCATCCAGCCGGCCAACTGGCTTGAGGTTGTGGTATTTACGCGGCAGCAGCGCAAAGATGGTGGGCGTATCACCCTGGCGCTTACGCGAGCACACATAGCCGGTTGGCTTGTGCATGTATAGGTAGGTTGGGCGTTTACGCTGCCCAATAGGCTGGCCATTAATGGCAACGGTATCGCCCGGCTGGACGCGGGCACCGATCTGGGCTGGCTGGCCATTAATGGTGATTGGTTTTTGGTAATAATGTCATCGGCTTGGCGGCGCAAACCCCCAGGTGAAAGGCCAGGTATTTATTGAGCCGTTCAGGGGGCGCACTGGCCCCCTGTGGTGGCTGCGGTGCCACTGGCTGAGCGGCTGGACGCGGCGTGGCCGAGCGGTTTGGCGCTGAGCCGGGGCCGGGCCGCTTGGGCTTACCGGCTGGCTGTGGCCGTGGGCTAGGCTGCTCCGGCGGGGTGCTTGGTGCCTGTGGCTCCCCTTTTGACTCCCCTGTGGCGACTGTGGCCGCCCTGGGGTTGCCCCTGCTGCCCGCTGGGGTACTGGCGTATGCACCGGCCGGGTTGGCACGCGCGTTGGCCGCTGTGGTACCTGGCCGCCAGCCAAATTGGTAATGGTGGCTTTGATATCATCAATATCGTTAAGCATAACTGCTATTATACCATAAAACCCGCCATGGTTGGGCGGGAATATGGTGTGCCGGCTGGGCTCAGGGCCTGTGCAGGCTTACTGCTGCTGGTAAGGCTGCTCGCTCAGGGGCTGGATGGTGCCGGACTGGCTTGTACAGCTCACCACCAGCATGGCCATTGTTGGCAGCGGCGGTAGTGTTGAAGTGTGCTGCGGCCACTGGCAGCTGTGCTTTCGGTGGGTTGCTGCTGGCCTGGAAGCTTTCTAAATCCGCCGAGATACGGGCAGCCAGCTCATCTTGGTCTACCTCTTGTGGTTCAGGGTGCTGGCGTGGCCGGGATTGGTGCGGGCTCGTAGCTGGGCATACCGGGTGTGAGGCATTGGATCCGGGGCTGGCTCTGGCGCTGGAGCCGGCGCGGTGTACTGCGGTGTTTGGTGGACGCTATCAGCGCTAAACACCGGTGTAGTGCTCGCGGGCTGGAGCTGGCGTTAATGGCCGGGAGCTGGGTGTTGATGGCGCCGGGGTCTCTGGCGCTGGAGTTGGGGAGCACGTAGAGCTGGCCGGGCTGGTTAATACCTGGCTCCGGGGCTGGCTCTGGCGTTTGTGGTGGTGTATAGAGCTGGCCAGGCTGGTTGGTAAGCGGCAGGCTTGGCTCAGGTTCTGGAGTTGGCTGTGGTGCTGGCTCTGGGGTCAGCTCTGGCATTGGCTCCGGCATTGGTTCTAGTGCTCAGTCGGTGCTGGGGCCGGTGTAAAAACTGGCGTTATAGCTGGGCTGGCAGGCTCAGCTGGCCGTGGTGCAACCGTCGGGCTTGGGGCCGTGCCAGCGCCAAGGTAGGCGAGTGGCGCTGGGTAGCTGCCGGTGTGAAAGACTGGCGCGACCGTATGTGTGGATGGCATAGCTGGCGCTGGCTCTGGCACGGCACTAGCAGGCGCTTGGCTTGGCTCAAGTGGTGCCAGCGTACTCATGGGCGCTGGCGTGAGCGGTTCTAGGGCGCCCGGTGTTGGGCTCGGGCCAGTGGTATTACTAGTAGCGACCTCTTCGGCCTGGGCTTGAATGGCTTTTGAGCTCAGCGGCGACCTCTGGTTCAACTTCTGGGTCGCGGGACTCGTCAACCTCTGGCTTAGCCGGTGCTGGTGTGGCCACAACTGGCGCATCGCTCAGCACCTCGTGCACACGCGCACCACGTCCTCAATCCCAACCTGGGATTTCACCAGGTAGCGGTCCGCCCCAAGCTGCTCCCTCGCGCAGGCGCTGCTCGTCGCTACTGAGTGCCGTCATGATGATCACCTTAATACCGCGGGTTTCGGTAGTTGAGCGGAGGATATCGAGCATATCAAAGCCGCTGATTTTAGGCATCATCACATCGCTCTAAAAATCAATTGGGGGCGCTCTTTGATTGCACGGGCTAGGGCTTCTTCGCCATCCCCGCCGAGACGATATCATAGCCCTCCGCAAGGAGCTGCACCACTGTAAATCTCGCGCAGGCTTTTTGTCGTCTTCTACCAATAAAATCTTTTGTCATATCCCTCCATTGTGCTAAGCTATGTAAAAATCTATATCTATTTTGCTGGCTGGCTGGTTGGCGGGCAAGCCCACCTGGTTGCGGCGCAGCGCGGCTTGGTTGTGCTGGCTGCGGCACGGTGCCGGGGCTAATACGGGCGCTGGTGTATCCGGTAGCAAGTTGGCTTGGGCTCACGAGTTGCCCGGCTGTGATAGTGCCCGGTGGTGGTCACGCTGCAGGGTGGCCTGGGACTGGCGCTGGCCGTTTGCTGCGGGCAACCGCATGGCTTCTTCCTGCAGGATGATGGCCTTATTATGGCTGAGCCGCCCAAGTTCAACGTAGAAGGTACTCCCCTGCCGGTAGGTGCTATCGACCCAAATACGCCCATTCATGCTTTCGACCAGCCGCCGGCACGGGTAGAGCCCCTAGGCCAGTGCCACCAATTTCGCGCGTCGTCGCCATATTCATCTCCGGTAGAATTTTTGGAACAAATGCGGCAGGTCCTCGGCTGGAATACCAATGCCACTATCTTTGATGATAATAATGATATGATCCTCGGCATCCACTGCAACGTCTACCTCTACCCGGCCCTGGGGCGTGTACTTAATGGCGTTTTCTACCGGGTTATCGACCACCCCGCGCAGCGGGTGATCGCGGTCGACGTGGGCATAGAGCACGGGCTCACAATGGTAGTACCGGCCACCGCTTCGCCGCCATCCGCCGGTAGATGAGCTTAAGACCCTTGGCGGCTGCCTTGCCCTGCAGCCCACCTACGATATCATCGCACAAAGGCCACCACATCTACCACTACAGGCTTGCTCTGCAGGCAGCATCATCGGCCTTGGTGACGTCCAGAAGGTCCTGGAACAGCCGGCCTAAGTGCTCGGCGGCAGCGTGGGCTTTATCGATATACTGGCGGGCGCGGGCATCCAGGCTGGCTGTGGCTGGGCTGAGCGCCAGGCCCAGGTAGCCTTCTATGCTGGCCACCGGTGTGCGCATTTCGTGGCTGGCGGTGCTGATGAACTCAGATTGCTGGCGCTTTTCGGCGCGCTCACGGGTGATATCACGGAAGATAATAATCACGCCTTCGCGGGCGGTATCATCCAGCGGCGCCACGGCGATATCGAGCTCCACAGTGCTTTCGGTGCGGGTGAGCAGCGGGCAGCTATCGTGGCTGGGCTGCAGGGAATCAAGCGCTGCGTACACCGGGTTATGGTTATCCGCAAGCATGGTGCCTGTATCATCCTGCAGGCGCAGTACTGCCCCAAAATGCTGCCCCACGGCTGATTCACTGGGCCAGCCGGTAATTTGCTCGGCGGCAGGGTTCATCAGGGTAACAAACCCGGTTTTGTTGATCAGCATCACCGTCATCAATAGCGCAGCACGGTATCGGATTTATTATATTCGTGGGCAATTTTTTTGTTCAGGTGTGCTAGGTCGGGATCGTAGCTGAGCGGGTTCTGGCCAATCACCCACGTCATATAGCTAAAGAGCAGCGGTGTTTCTGCCATAATGCCGGCAGTCAGCAAGTGCTGCATGGTAATATCCCCGGTGGAGCGCCCACGCAATGTAGCCATGCACTACTGCTGCTACCAGTATAACCCCCCAGATATCGAAGATGGCCGCCAGGGTAGCTACCACGATCCACAGCGGCGCGTAGGGCGAGCCAACCCCGCCTGTCTGCACGACAATCGCCCCGCTAACCGCTAGCAGCCCAGCGTAAAAGACGACCCCCACCGGCAGTGTGTAGCTATGTGGTGTGCGGCAGGCGACGCCAGCAGCCAGGCTCCAGTAGCCCAGCTGCCAGTGTGAGCTGGTGGCTTATAGCCGGCCCAGGCCAGGTAATGGCACCCCGTAGGTAGTGCGTACACACATAGCAAACGCCAACCAGCCCAGCTAGCAGCATACACACCTGCAGAATACGCCGGTAGCGGCTATGTGAGTATTAGTAACACCGTCTCCCCTCTTACTATTATGTTTTGCTTTATTATAACGTTGGCTTATACAAAGCGCAATGCTTAAATTTAGCTTAAGTAAAATAACAGTTATAAAATAGTATGTGTATACTATATAGCCCTGATATTTAGCTGATACTTTTTGCCCGCTCTGCCTGCGGGCAGCATGTGAGCACGATGGTTCTCGCGCCCAGCAAGCTTGACGCCTGGCCGGGGTGTTTGCTATAGTAGGGCTACCGTGGCCTCATCGTCTAACGGTTAGGACATCGGGTTCTCATCCTGGCAATCGGGGTTCGATTCCCCGTGAGGTCACCAAATCGGAACTAAAACGGAAACGGTCGCCCGAACGGGCGCGTCGCTGGCAGCGCGCAGCGCCGACCAGCGATTTTTCTGGGGAGAGTTAAGAAAAATAGATTCTAGTGAGGATACCATATATGACGACAACGAATTATGGCAAATTTACAATAACAACGGCACGCCTGTAGACGGCAAAGGCGCGCCAAAGAAGAGTTTAACTCTGATAAAGCTTTCAATTATGAGCAACGCTCAGTGTGTGGTTTTTGGAAGATTGACGAAGGCGGGTGAGCATACTGCTACAAAAGCGTTCATTGACAAAACCCAATAAGCCAGGCTGGTTTCATATTTCGGCAGGCGGGCATATCAATATCGGAGAAACACCAGTGCAAGCAGCTGTGCGAGAGACTAAAGAGAAATGGGGCTTTGCGATTGATGAATCTAGCTGCATTTTTTGTGCAAGCTGTTCGCATCATCGAGAAAGATCCACGAGATATCGTAAATGTGTTTCTTTACCAGCTCAGTGGCGACGAAAACTTCACCTTTGTCGATGGCGAGGTTGATTCGTACGAATGGCGCTCGCTAGATAATTTCAAAGAAATCACCCAGGACGCGGCGGCTAATAACCTAGTGCCCTCAAGGTGGATTGTATTTCGGAACACTTATCGCGGCACTTGAGTATGTTAGTCAGGCAATAGGTAGCACCCGCTCAGAAAATCATTTGGCTTTTTGTCTCAAAACAGGTTCGAGCTTGGGCGTAAAATCGCACCTATGGTAGTATCCCCCGCTTGTTGCCTGTATAGGAGCGGGTTTTGTATTTAACGTGGTAAAAAGAAACCCCCATACAAACAATGCATGGGGGTGGAAGGATTTAGATGGATGCTAAAGCCGGTAGCGGCAAGGCTGCTACCCTACCATCAGGACTGATGTGCCATCCGCCAAGGTAATGGCGAACGGTAACTCCTCCTTTCTTGGTAACGGTGAATGTGGCCTCCTGCAAGAAGTCAACGGGGACCTGCCCCGCTATTTGCTGTACAATTCGGTACTGAACACTCGCACCAAGCGCATGTGCTTCAAGCTGTGTGCAAGCTGTAGCTGCAGCGCTTCCTCTTCTAGGTAGATGAGCTTGTCCTGTCCTTGAACTTGAGCTTCGTGAAGCCGGTTCAGTTTAGGATAGATATCCGCCAGTTGCTCTCCGATCAGTAGTATTTCTTCCGGAACTTTTTGGCTTGTTCGGTGTCATCTCTTTGCTGGGTCTCTTCTATCAGCTCTTTGACCTCAGAACGGCGTTTTTCTGGCCGTTCTTTGCTACATACGCATTTCGTGTTTGCAGGCTATAAGCTCATCCTGCGTTCAGCAGCAGTTCGCTGCTGCTGAACAGCGTTTAGTCGACATTTGAGCTGATTTTTCTTCTTTAAGATAGATACGACCTCAGCTACCAGCTTCGGAGTCAACAATACGAGTAGTCATGTCAAAATCCTTCCAATCATTCCACAGGGACTTTCCCTGTGGGGAGAGTACAAGCTATCTACATCTGTTGCAGAAAGCTGATATATATATCACTAAAAGAAGGAAAATGCAAGACCTTTGCTGCAAGTTGCCTGGGGTTTTGGGGCGCGAGCGGCTACTTCCAGCTGACGCCGCCGCCTTGGTTGGCCGGCACAGCGGTTATCCAGGTGGTGCCACGGGCAAGCTTAAAGGGTGCGCCGTTTTTATCTTTAAAGGTAAGCTGGGCTTTGCGGCCGCCTTTGGCCCAAGTGACCTCGTGCGCTTGGCCGTTCATAAACACCACGGCATCACCGCTGCCGGTGGTTTTGTAATCTTCCCGCCGCCGTCTTCCCATGATTTTGTTCATATCCATCTTCAGTACCACCACGACTTGGGCGCTGATTTGGCCCTTTCGCGGTCGGTACGGGGCTCGCCACCCTGGCTGCGGGCGTAGCTATTCGCCCCGGCGTCGTACTGCCAGCTGCTATTGTGAGACGCGGGCCGCTCATGGTGACGGTGATACTGGTGGCGCCAGGCTGGGCGGCCTTTTTGGTGGTTGCCCGAGCCAGTGGGGTTGGGTTAGACTGCTTGTAGTTTTTGCTGGCGGTGAGGGCATCTAGCTTGGCAAAGCTGGTGTAGACATTGTGCGGTGCGCGCCGGTCGCTGGCCCGCCAGTAGCTGCCTTCGTTAAAGAACTGGTCCAGGTCCCGGCAGGCCGCCGCTGCGGATTTCCTTCAGTGCATGGGCGCTACCACCCACATGGGCCACGCCGGCATTATACGGCGCCAGCCAGTCTACGTGAGTACATGCGCGGGCTGCGTACCGGGCCAACCAGCTCTGGCTTGTGCTGCTGGTAGAGTGCCAGAAAGCGTGTAATGCCACCTTCGGCAATGGCCTCGTAGACGACCTCGGCATCCTTCAGCCCCGATTGCGGCCGGGCGCTAGGGCTGTTTTCTATCATAATAGCGGTGATGGGCTTGGTGGTGGCGGCCTCATCCCCAACCTTCTGGCCTGTCAGCGGTGCGTAATAGGTGCGGGCTGGTGCGGGCGGCTTGGGCTTACGGCTTGGTTGGGCTGGGCTGGCGGTTGATAAGCGCATATACCCCCTGAGCCAAGCGCAATACTAAACAGCACCCCACGACCGCGAAGGATGCAACCCGGTGCGAACGCACAAGCCAACCAGCTGAGCCCAGAGCGGTGCTTTGTTGGGTGTGGGCGGCTGACTACGGGCGGTATGGCTGGTGATGGTTCGCGTACTTGTCGCCCTTTGCGTATGCTTATAGCTAGCAACCATGCAGGGGCGCGTAAACCCCACCACCGCGCGGCAGGGGCAGAGGCTCTGCGTCTGGTGATGGGGGTGTGGATGCTACGTAGTTGGGGACGTTGGTACGCTAGACTGCCAGACGAGCAGCTTGGCTAGGCGGCTGAGTGTACGCTCGCGGCCTAGAGCGCCAGGGTATCAGGCAGCTGCGGGCTAAAGGGCGCCCAGGTGGTGGCAATACGCACCAGGCTAAACAGGATACCTGGCTTGCGGCGAGTTGTAGTGAGCAGATCATTCAGGCAGGCTTGAATAGCCGGTGCATTCCATTCATGGCTTGGGATGGCCGCCAAGGCCTGCTGGGCAGCCATCAGGAGCTCGGTGCGCTCAGTAGGTGTCAGCTTTTTAAGCTGCTTATTGCCCATGATGAGCTCTGGCGCTGGCGTCGGCTCAGTAAAGAAGTAACGGGTTAAGCCTGGCAAATCTACGCAGCGTCTTGAGCCGATCCTGGGCCAGGCTGGTACCTGCTTTTTGCTAGGCTTCATCAGCACCGCTGGCTTCGACGGGCCAAAAGCCATCCGGCCCGCTTAGCACACGCCTGGCTGACGCGTTGGGCATGGGTCATCCAGCGCAAGCCGGCGAATAAATACGCCATTCATCCATATCAGGCGCTGCTCGTCCGAGCGGGCACCACTGCGCTGCACGCGCTCAGGCTGATTTTCAATCAGTTCATCCTTCGGTAAGACCTCTTGCTCGGTGCCATCATTCAGCATAGCGAAGCCAAAAGCTCAGCATAGCCTCGGGCAAAATGCCATCATCGCGGTACTCGGTGGCAGACTTTGCGCCGTCGCGCTTACCTAGCTTTTTATTGCCGGTTGGCGCCATAATGTGCGGCGTGGTCGCCAGCACTGGTGGCGCTAGGCCAAGGGCCTCGTAGAGCGCGAGGTACTTTGGGTCGGGCACGTGTCCACACCGCGCAGCACGTGGGTCACGCCCATTTCGGCGTCGTCTGCAATATGGGCAAAGTTATGAGTTGGCAGGCCATCGCTTTTATAAGAATAAAGTCATCGAGGGCTTCGGGGCCAGCACTGAGCTCACCCATAATGGGGTCGTGCCAGGTGTAGCGCTTTGGGTCGGTGATTTTAAAACGCAGCGGCTGGCTGCCATCCCATGCTGGTGGGTTGGCTGGTCGGTAATCGCGGTATAAAAGGCCTTTTGTTGGCTCGGGCTTCCTGCCGGAAAGGCAGCCACGCTCTGGCGTGTAGGGGTCGGCGTAAAGCCAGGCCCATATCGATTAGCTTTTGATGCCCACTGGTGGTGAGCGCGCGGCGGCGGTCTGGTGGTAGGGGCTCTGGGCGCCGGTTTCGCCGCCGGTTAGCTGGGGCCTTCGTCCCAATCCAGCCCCAGCCAGCTGGGGTTTCGGATGCTTTCGGCGCCTTTCAACTACAAACGCTTTTGGTCGGTATCTTTCAATCCGCGGGATAAACCGCCCCCTGCTGCCGAGCGGAGCCATGGGAACAAGGCGGCGCGTAAATTACCAATATGAATATAGCCGGTGGGGCTGGGTGCAAAACGGGTTCATGGTTGTGTCATAATTACCCACCATTATAGCAGAACACCCCATACTGGCTGCATGGGGTGGGTCGATTCGACTAGTATGGACGGGATGACCATGCCCCGTTGGGCCCGGTGTGAGCATGTCGGCTGGGAGGCCAATCGTCCCAAAGGGGCTGACCTCTGCCACCATGGCGGCGGTGCCGGCTTGCTCTGGGAGCGTAATTACCAACGGTAATTCGCCCGTTCCAGTCCAGTGCATTTTGCAAAATATGCATTTGTACTATACACTAGCTGGAACGGCCCAGCTTTTGTGCGCTCGTTGGCGCATAAAAGCTGGAGCTCAAAAATGGATTCATCAAGATATGCTGGGCGGCCCGGTGGCTGCTCGCTCACCTGCTGGTACGAGCAAAAATCCTGCCCCTACCAGGCATGAACAGCCTCCCGATCGACTCCACCACAAACCGCTCCCCAGCGGCTGGCAGGCTACTAATGGTGCCCCCAGCGCAGCTGGTTGCCCTGCAATATATACTGACCACCCTGAGTACCGGGTGGTCGGTCCAGCATAGCTCCATATATTCTTCTGAGACTGGCCCCGAAATATGGCCAGCTCTTCTTCCGCTTTTGCGAGCGGTTTGAGTATATGAAGCCGGCAGGCTGTATCGATTGCGCGACACAACCTATCTACCGCAGTGGCTTCCTGCTGCGCTTTGCCTTCGCGGACAGCCGCGAAGACCTGCCTGCGAACCTAATGTCAATCTTTACCATGTTTCCTCCAAGGGAATTGTACCGCTCCCCCACCCCGTGTGCAGGCTGCACAGAGGGCGGGGGAGTCTTGTAATAGGTGCTACATAAATGTAATCGTTAACCTATAGGGGTACTCCTTCCCTTGATGGTACGTGGTCCTGACATAGCCACGAAGGACCGGGCGGTCTGTGGTGACTACCTGGCTAAGCGTGGCCACATCAGCCGCGGCGCATGCGGGCGTGCTCGGTGGCGCCAGCGGCAACTGCCAGTATGCTGCTTAGGCGGGAGTGCGCCGCCGCGGCCGCGCCAATGTGAGGGCGCTGTATGCCGGTGGTACACCTGATGCCGCTGCCGGTTTCGGCTGACAGCGATGGGGCTCCGAGCTCTGCACAACGGCGTGCATCCCCATAAAACTATCCATGCACACACAAATGCCAGCCGCGCCTGTGCGTATGCCATCAAGTGCATGCTGCTGGGCACTGCCAGGCGCACCGGGCGCCAGCCTATCAATATGCACTGCCAGTGCGGGCTTAAACCGCTATGCGCGGTGTGTGGACGTTTCGGTGGTAGGCTGCCTGCGACCGTTCGCGGTGGGTACGAATTGCCTGCAGCAACGTGCTAGCGGGCGCAGCTAATGATGCACCGGCGGTCTGCGAAGGTGTCGCGTTAGCACTGGCTCTGGCTTGCTGACGTTCCTGTCGCAGCGAGTTTCATCCATCAGCAGCCTCCTTATATTAACGCGCCGCGGGTGCCCACTGCCCCTATTCGCGGTGAAGTGCCTGCCGGGTGGCAGGCGGTGGTGTACTATTATACGGGGAGCCTGGCGTACACAAAGGCAAGCTAGATTCAGCACTTATACGGTTTGATACGACACGCGTGGCGCGCCGTATCGAGGCGCCGCCAGGTAAAAGCCCCCACGGCCGCTCAGGCTATGGGCAATCCGGCGGATTGTACTGCTGCTGAGGCCAGCATTACGCTGGAGACTATGAGAATACCGCCACTTACCCAGGTAGCATTACCCTGGTGGTAGTACAGGGTGAGCAGCGGTGCTGGTTTTCAAAAGCGCTGCCCCGGGTGGGCTTGACGTGGTTCGAGCAGAGCGTTGGAATCCCCAACCGCTTTTGGTTTGGGCAATGGTGTAGTGCTGGCCGTGGCTATTACGAAAGCGAATTTCAACTGTGCCACCGGTGTGCTTGGCCAGGCCATCTGCATGGTAATTGCTGGGGTGGTAATTTGGGTAGCTAGCCCGCACACCAGCTTGGCTACCAGCTAGATTGGTTGCGATACAGGGTAGGCTGAGCCGCAAAAGCCATGCCACAACTGCTCAGAATAGCTGCCAGGCCGGCGCCAGCAATCACCCACTGGGCTGGAATAGCGTGTGGCGACTACTGCCGTGGGCTGCTGGGCTGGTGCTGGGCTGGTCGAACTGATCATAGTATGGTTGGCGGTGCGGCTTGCTTGGTTTTATGTCAAAATAGCGCCCCGTACTTGGTTTTGGGACAATGCGTGCGCGGCGGGCCGGCCGTTTTGGTGGGCGTGGCGCTGGGCTTGGTGTCTCATCATGCTGAGTATACGCCATTGGCTCTGGTTCTGCTAGGGGGTGGGCTGCTGGCTGCGGTGCGTGGTAGCCGGGTCGGTCGGCTGACAATGCGCCGGCCGCTGGTGCAAACGAGATTGCTGCGTGGCTGGTGTCCGCGCGGCCGGTTGTGGAAGCCATCAAGTGGACGCTTTCGCCACGGTTGACCGTTGTACGGCTCGGCGCGCGCTGGTGCCCACAAGCTCCGCGTGGTTGGGTATTGATCTGTGGTAGCTCCGGCGTGTATGGCGGTTCAGCGTGCGTTCGCTGCTTCGCGATAGTCGTAGCTGGCCACGTGCGGTGCGCTCCGGGGCGGGTGGAATATCAAGCGCGGGCGTGTTGGCGCTGGTTGCCAGTGGTGCTGTGGTTGGCCAGGCTGGAAGTCATCGTAGTGGTGCATCATGGTGCAGGGTCAGTAAAGAGTGCCTCACCAGGCGTGTGAGCCTGGTTCATCCTGGCCCAGGCTGCTCGGTGCGCTAGGAGCTCGCTGGCAAAGGCGCTGGCCTCGGTCTCGCTTATATCCATATCGGCAAACAGGGCGTCATTTGGGTCGCTGGCGGTGGTGGTGATGGCCTGCGCCCATGTGCGGCTCGGTGCATCAAAAGCCTCGTGAAATCGGGTCGAGCTCGCTTTCGAATTCAGCGATCTCTTGCGCCGCGCTGCTCTGCCGGGCGTCTGCTAGCTGCCATTATGCGCAGGTGGCTCTGCTTCTGGCGTTTCGAGCGCCCGAATCGCGTCATCGATAGCCGCAAAATTCTTCGTCGATATCATCCCTTGTGCCCGGCCGCCATGGCGCGCAAGCGCTGCGCGCGGCCAAGAGCATCGTCCGTTAGGTCATCACCAGCGGTGGCAGCAGGTTCGTGGTATGGTGCTGGGGTTGGCTCAAACCCAAAGGGCTCTGAGGTCAGGCCGTGAGGTCTGGATCAGGTGCTGGCGGTGAGTAGCTGGCTCTGGGGCGGCAGAATGAGTATCGTCAGTAAAAGATGGGCTCTGGGGCACGCTACGGCACGAGGGGCTGCTATACGGGTGAGTGGTACGTCAGCCGCCGGGCGGGTTGGCTCTGGTAGCGGTGCTGGCAGAGTGCTGGCTGAGGCGCTCCGGGGCGCTAGGTTGAGTAGCTATGCAGCTGGCAAAGCGAGCCCGGCTGGCTGGAGTAGCTAGCTTGGCGCTGCGGTGGTGTGCGAACTCCGGCGCTGGGGCATCGGTAGCTGGTGGCTGAGTTTCCAGGGCTGGGGCAGGTGAGACGGACAGCTCAAGAGCCGGGCGGCGGCCGGCGCTAGCTGATGCATAACTGCTGGGGTGAGCCGGCATGGGCACCGGTCGCGGGGCCCGGCTGCGGGCGGTGCGGTGCGTAAATACGCTGTCTTCCTCGTGCAGGGCGGCGCCACGGCCTGAGTTCATCAGCAGCAATTTGCCGGCGCTGATCAGCAGTTGAGCTGGGGTTGGTGCTGGCGGCTGCGTTCGTATCGGGGTGCTCAGCTGGTGTACTGCGCGGCGCGGGCGTGGCGGGTGATGGGCGGCGTGGTTGAGCGCGTGGCTCCGGGGCTCCTGGGGTGGCCGCGGCAATGGAGGCGCTGGTCGAGCTATCATCTGCATAATGGCGGGCTGGGTGGCTGGTGGTCGGTGCGTGCTCGGTTGGCGGACTCTATCGCGGCGGGTGGTTTGCCGGCGCATCGCGCGCGGTACTCAGTGCAGGCGTGGCGCTGGCTTGTGAGCTGCGCTGCTGCGCGCTGCTCTGAGCGCTGTATGCAGGCTTGGCGGTGAGCTGCGAGGGCGGTGTGAGGTGTAAAAGCAGTAAATGAGCTTGCAGTCACTTGCGTAGCAATCGTTGGCTCCACTGGTGGGAGCGGAATCAGCTCGTGGCGTTTTGCTAGCCAGGGGTGCACTACTTGGTGCAGCCGTTGGGGGCGGCGCGGCAGGGGCAGCATCGGCTGGCAGGGTGGCAATGTAGCTGGGCGCACTTTTGGCGCATGGCTTGGTGGCCAGTGCGGGCAACATCAAGCGGCAAGCCGACATGCTTGTCGATTCGTCCGTTAATGGTAAAACTGTTGCCTGTGGCATAGCCTAATTTTATGTGGTGATGGATTCGGCGTAGTTAATACTACCACTGCTCATAATAGCGATGTCACTGCTACTTTGCAAGCCCAGGGCGGTGACATTTTTTGCAAGGTTAGCTATAATAAAGGGGTTATGGCATTATTTACACCACGTCGCATCGTATATCTTAAAACAGCTGCTCAGCTTGTGTACTGGTAGTTGTTATTACCGGTGTTACTATTCTGACCGCCCTGACTTTGGGCTATAGTTTTAACCACAAGGATGGCAAATTGGTCTCAGGGCGGTTGCTGCAATTTGGTAGTACCCCAGCGGCGCTAATATCATTGTAAAATAACACCATTCGGTGCAAATACGCGCTAATAAGCAGCTTTTCTAACCTGGTGAATATACCGTTAGCATCACAGCCGCGAAGGCTACCGCGATTGGAAGAGTCGATGCCAATTAAGGCTGGGCAAAATTACCCTGGCTCCTATGCTCACCTTTATCCCCAAGGATACTTCGCCACAAGCAATGGCGCAGCTGCCTGGTACACTGGCGGACTGGCTGCCTTCTGGTGGTAGCCGGCGCCATGCCTTCCCGCGTGCTGCCAGCAAAGCCAGAGGTCAGCGTGGCGGCGCTGGATGACGAGCAAGCCCCGCTTACCAAAGGCTACCCCTACCAGCCGATAAGTTTACCGCCCCAGCCGAGGGCCAGGCCAGCACTGCTAAGCTGCAGCTATGGAGTGGTAACGAGCAGCACCTACTCCTACGCCATACTTGCGGGGATAAAACCGAGTGGGATTTTTGTTCGACTACCGCCAGCCAGCTAAGTCGATTAATATCAGCCGCCAGCTTGGGCTCGAAAAACGCCGACCAACATGGTATTTGGCGTAGTGATGGCCGCCAGATGGGCCTGGTTGATAACACCGTGCGACTGGTGAACCTGAGCGACGAAACGGTGAGCCGCCCGCTGGTGGTGATGTTGAGCGCTTTAGCCTGTACGGCGATAATTACATCCTGTATGTGACCAAGCCAGATAGCACAATATGCAGCAGATTGGCTACACCCGCCGCAACTACGAGCGGCCTGTTCCCATTAAAAAGCTGCCCTACCATGGCCGATAGCCCGGTGCGCTTTGCGGTTGGCAGATACTACCACGATTACTACGTACCGGTGGCGCAGGGCCACAGCGCGCAGCTGAGCAAAATTACCGAAGGCAAGCTACCAGATACCCCAAAGCAATCTATCACCCCAAGAAGATAACTGATTAAACCTGGCGGTACCATTACCCGTGTGCGTATTACCTCGAACGGGCAGCTCGCTATGGTGCAGGACGGCAATTCATTCGCCACCTACAATCGCTCGAGCTGGGCGGCAGCTCTTACCACGCCTGGCTGGCCAGAGCCGCGAGCCCCGCTACGTGCGCCACTTTGACACTCACCTACTGTGGGCGAAAAGCGAAGGCAAGCTGCGACCTACGAGGTTTGATGGTGCTAACCAGCACGACCTGGTGACCCGATGCGCTTTGACGCTACGCTGAGTCCGTCGCAGAAATATCTCTACGGTGCGTGGCAGGGCGAGCGCTACCAGCTGGTGCGTGTGAAGATGATTCTGTAGCCGAGTGGTATGCTCATATGGTGCAGCCCAGAATACCTGGGCTCTTTCTATGCTAGGCTCAATTTGTGGTAGATGGGACGGGACTATGCATCCCCTCGTTTGCGTGACCGAAGCAGGCGCTGCCCTAAAGCCACCGTGGTAGAAGTATATTGAAAAGCTGAATGAATGGGGGCTGACGCCCGCGCAGGCCTCTACCGCGCCCCAAATAGCCGCTCAGGAAGGTTGGCGGAGTGCGGCCATGCCACCGCTGCTATTGGTGCTGGCTGCTCTGCTGCTTTTCGGGCTTTTGGGCCCTCTGCTGGGCTTGGGCTGACCTGCTGCGAACACCAAAAAGGCGCTTTTGGGCAGTGCCAAGTGGCGTACAGGTAATTAGGGTTAGGATCGGGTCTTTGCCGGTGTAATTAAGCGCACCAACGTCGTTCGAGCCAACTACCTTGGTTTCGTATACCTTGTAGGCGTAGCGCTTAGAATTATAGTGTGGATGTGAGATAACGTCGTCCTTCGTTAGGCGCTCCAGTTGCAACAAAGATAAACTTTAGCTCACCGGCATCCGCCCGGTCGCGTACTACTGTGGGCCGAGTAAAACGCTGTGCCAACCTGGCCCGGCAGAGCGGTAGCGCCAGGGTAGCCACGTGAGCAATACCAGTGGCCATGGCTTGAGCTGGTCTTCGTTGGTGGGGCCAACATTGTAGACCGTAGGGGCATCAACGTTGATCTTTGGGATAATCATACGGTTTTCGGGCCCAACCGGTATGTTGGCAGATGGGTTAATAATGATATTCTGCGCTATAAGTGTACCGCGTGGTGAAACGTGCGCCTTAACTTGGGCTGCAATGACTTGGTTATACTGCATCAGCGCTACCACAGCCACAACCGAAAGCGCCAGGGTAGTGGCGGGTGCCGGCTGCGGCGGATTTTACGGGCGCGCTCCCCGGCTTTGGCAATAATAGTGTTGCGTAGCTCCTGCAGGGCAACCTGCTTTTCGTACTGGCTGTTGTGTCACCAGGAGTCGCCATCGATCACGCCATTGCCGCTGCTATCCTTTAGTGCCGGCTTGGTTACTTGCGGCGAGGCGCTGCTTCATTTGGGCCATGTAGTACTGCTCGTAGTACTTTTGGTAGTAGTTTTGCCAGGCGGTGTGGTAGCGTTTCCATTGCTCGCGCTTTCTTTGCTGAGCTGCGGGTTGGCGTGCTGCTGCTGGTACTGGGCAGGGACGCTGCTGTGCGCGGCGGCTGTGTGCGTAGGCTGTGGTGTGCTAGTAACGGCTGGCACGCTGGCTGGGCGGGTTTGGTTTGGGCGCGGCGCCTGCGTGGCGGTATGGGGAGCGCTTGGCCGGCGAATATCCTGAATGGCAACACCACTGCTGGCGGCGCTGGCGGGGCTGGCTGATTGGCTAAGACCACCTGGTACTTGGTACGTTGGCTTGGTGCTTGGTTTATAGATAACCCGGCCGGTTTGGGCGGGCGCACTGGTGCTTTGGCTGGCTGTAGCTGTGGCAGCTGGGCGCGGTGTACTGCTGTGGGCTGGCGCGCTACTGCTACTACCAGTGCCGTAGATGGCCTCCAGCTCGCTGCGCATCAGGCCCAGGGCGGCTTCGCGCTGGTATCGCTGGCGGATAGTGACAACCAGACCGGGGGTACGGCTCGGTGACGATTGGCGTAGTGAATATGGTGAATTCCGTGGGTCCATAAATCGTATCTTCCTCTTAGTATACTATAGTTTGCAGCCCACATGAAGCATATGGCTAGGGTGCTGCTGCCCATGAGCTAGCCGCGGCCCAACCCCAGGGTAGGCAGGCTAAGCTGCGTGGCCCGGCTGGTAGGAACAGTAGGTTACCCAGGCGTAGAGCACCCCACCAATTGCTGCAACCAGGCGGGTTATATCGGATGGAACACCCAGGCATAGCACGGCCGTCCCGGCGATGAAAGCCAGCGCCCGCAGGGTCTGTGCGGTGGGGTGATACGGGTGGCGCTTGGCTTTGCGCAGTGCCCAGGCGGTACAGATCACCATCCCAAGGCCATACCACAGTGGGTGAGAGCCAAAAGCCAAAGAATCCGGCCCCACCTAGCTGCTAACCACGCTAGGAGGCATCAATCAGCAAGCTGGCGCAGGCGAGCTCACCAAAAGGCATCATTTCCCAGCTGGTATGTGGCGTGGCTGCGCATGGTGCACCCGGCTCTTTGTGCGTGCTGTATGCTGCGAGCGGGTTGCCGTGGTGCCGGGTGTGCGGTGCTTGCGTTGCTCGTGGTCATCTCCTTTTACAAATTACTACTATTAGTATAACACAGCAAAACCCGCCTGCCCTATACGTGGCAGCGGGTGCTTCTGTATATACCTGTGGTACCGCGAGCCGGACTCGAACCGGCACGAGCATATGCTCATCAGATTTTGAGTCTAACGTGTCTACCAATTCCACCACCGCGGCGTGTTTTTGGCTGGTAGCTGCTGCGGATTATACCGGCCTGGCGGCTGATTGTAAAGGCTCACCCTATAACTCGCAGATGGCAGTCGCGGCTGCGTGCAGGGGCTGGCGTGGGCTCCATAGGTACGCAGCTAGCGATATGAGCGGCGCTTCGCCTGGCCACAGCAGCATTGGGTTGGCCCACTGCTGCGCTACCACGTCGTCGCCATGGGCAATCACCAGGTTGTCTTTGTGGAGCGTTACTACCATGGTGGGGTACGTAATGAGTAAAGTTGTGAGGACATCTACCAGCTGGAGTAGCTGCATGCTAAAGGTAAGCATTTTGGGGTAATACACACTGGTAAGGAGTTTTGCACCTGGGCAAAACTGGCTACGAACAGCGTGTCGGGGCGTTCCAGTAGCTGCGGGTGGCTAGCGGCAACCAGATCGATGGCGGTCCCGCGTCAGGACGACGGGCCGTGGTAATCGCGGATAAAATCATCGTAGGTAGTGGCTGTTTCGCTGCTACGCCCGGCGTCGCCAATAAGCAGAATCATACGGCCCAGGCGCCGAGGGCACGCATTGGCTGATGGCATCACGCGCCAGGCTGCCACTGGTATTACTGGGTGCAAAGGTGGCTTCGACCATGCTCGGCGGTAGGGATGACTGCAGTGCGTGGGCAAGCACGCGCACCTCCCCCACCCCAGCTGTATGGGCCGCGCTGTAGGCACTAGCCACGCCAGCAAAGCCAGCCTATTCCCACCAATAATCCCAAGCCGGCCCGCCTGCGTTCGCTGCTCGGGCTTATTCCAGGCGGTGGCGCTAAAGAGCGGCTGCCCTGGCTTTTTGCACCTGCCAGAATGGGAACTGGGATCGAGGTGGGTTGACATCCCCTAGTGTAGCACACCGGCACCGGCTGCTTGGCCCGCAGGTGCCCCGTGCGCGGTGCCTACGCTACCGCCCCATCCAGTGTAATACTAACTGGGCAGTGGTCGCTGCCCAGTTGGCTGGCGTGGATGCGGGCGCTGGTGATGCGCGGGGCGATTGCCGCCGAAGCTGGCCAGTAGTCGATCCGCCAGCCCACGTTGCGGGCGCGGGCGTTGGGCCCAGTGTGTCCACCAGGGTATAGGCGTCGGTTTGGCCGGGGTGAGCGGCGCGGAAGGTATCTACAAAGCCAGCGTCTAGGTAGTGCTGGAAGCCAGCCCGTTCTTCGTCCGTAAAGCCGTGCTTGCCCCGGTTGGCACGTGGGTTGGCAAGGTCTATTGGCTGGTGGGCGACGTTCATATCCCCGCAGTACAGCACCGGCTTGGCCAGGCCGTACTGGCCGGCCTCCAGCCCCTGTAGGTAGGCCAGCATGCAGGGGTCCCAGGCCTGGGCGCGCAGAGTAAGTCGGCTTAAGTCCCCCTTGCTGTTGGGTGTGTAGCAGGTCACCAGCCCAAAAGCTCGCAAACTCCGCCGTAATGACGCGGCTTCATCATTCAGGCCGCCGTAATATCGGCCGCCAGCTGGAACTGTCTCGTAAACTCAACTCAGCCGGCAGGCCATCGCGCCACTCGCACTGGTGCGGTTTTGCTAAAGACTGCCGTGCCGCTATAGCCCTTCTTGGCCGCGCTATAAAAATGCTCGTGGTAACCCGGCAGGTCAAGCTCCACCTGCTGGCGCTGCGCCTTCGTCTCTTGCAGGCACAGGATATCGGGGTTGTGCGCTGCCATACAGCGGGCAAAACGCGCCCTTATTAATCACCGCACGAATACCGTTGACGTTCCAGGAGCATAGGTGTCATAGGGGTAGTATAGCATGCCTAGTTAGGGCCACGGCCACCGCTCGCTACCGGTGGCTACCCGGGCCTCGCAGATTAGCTGGATGATATACTGCACGATATATGCACATTAGGTATTGACATTTGCCGGCAAGAGGGTATTATGAGCACACTGCGCGCGGAATTCCCGTGCGGCATACCATTTTGGCAGGTTCCCTAAGCCTGCCACGTTCCTGAGAGGACTGAAGTGTCTGATATTCGTCTGATACTCCCTGCCATCAACAAGCCAAAAATCAAAGATCTCCAAGCAGCGCTGCGGCGTTGCTTGGAGAAGAACCCTACTAACGATGACCCCCACCAGGGTCGGATCAACATCAAGTATCGTTAGGTACTCTGGGCATTGGCCCGCTGTCCCTTGCCTTGCGGGGCCCAGGGCAGACCGTTTTCGTTGGCATCTGCCGTATGAGCAGATGTCAGTTCGACGAAACTGGCACCCGGCTTTGGGTGCGCACTAACCGCTACCGCAAGATGAAGCGGTCTGCGGTGATCTGCATTAATTTTGCAGATAAAACGGTCACTGTTGATCGCACTTTCAAAGAGTTCCTTGACTCACATCGAAAGGAGGTGACACCAGCCCTCACATCAGCCTGGGTATATGGCTCTCACGCTGTATATGCGTGGGTTTTTCTCTTTCTATGGCGTGGTGGCCCGCGGCCCCTACTGGTGTGCCGGGCTGCTTACGAGGTGCTCTACCGAGACTACGGGGCGTTGTGTGCTGCTGCAAAACCTGCCGGTATAGCTGGCGGTAGGCAGTGGCGGTCGCTTCGGGCGATAGATCGGCCAGGCATGCTGCGCCCCGGCAGCCGGGGTGTGGCGGGTGCTATCATCTGCCAGTTGCTGCATACCAGCCGCCAGCTGCCGCGATGCCTCGGGCCCACTAGCAGGGCTGTTGGTCGGGCTTAGGCCAACATCCAGCCGGTCATCGTAGTACAGGACTGGCAGGCCGGCGCAACGATCTCAGGGATAACAATCGGCTGGTTATCGAACCGGTGAAGCCGTCATGCAAAGCGTCGGCATCACGCAAGGCCTGGGCAATATCCTCCAGCCGCTGCGCTGGCCAGTAAAGGTAATGCTGGGCATGGGTGCCCCTCAGGCTCTTAAGCTTGAGCTTGGCTGCTTGTTTCTCGAGCCGGCTGCGTTCCTGGCCATCACCAATGACGAGCTCGCTGCCAGGGATATTGGCTTTGGTAAAGGCACTAATGACGCGCCTCAAGCGCTTTTCTTTTACCAGCCGGCTAATGCTTACAAAGCGCAGGCCGGTGCCGCTGCGGAGGCGGTGGGTGCGCTGCAAGATACGCTGAAATGTGCGGTTGTAGCCGGTGGGGATTGTGAGTGCCGGTGATACTAACTGGCCCGGCGGCGGTGCGAATCTAGCGCAGCATGTAGTGCGATGGTGTGGTAACAGCCATGACAGCTTGGGCCACAATCGCCTGCGATCGCCAATCAAACCGGGCAATGGCACTTTCGCCTGGCAGTGTAATACGGCCTGCCCGCTGCGGCCGGGTGCGGTGGGCGCTCGCCAGCATATATGCAACCAACCGGTAACCCAGGCTACTGGAGGCAGGTTAGGATGGGCTGTGTGCGGTGGGCGCCGGCCAGTATTAGTATGGAAGGTATGCGCGTGGAATGCCAAGCTGGCGGGCCAGGCGGGCGCTGAGCAGCAGCGCCGGTGTCCGTTTGGCTATGGATAATATCAAACTGGTGCTGGCGGGCCAGCTGGCGGGCAAAGGCGCGCGGCTGCAGCGCACGATGCTGGTGTGGCGCGGCAGCCCCGGCAGGCGCCGTGACGGCAGGGCACCCGTGGTACTGCCTCAGTGACTCCAGGCCGGTGGCTGGTGCCAGTAAGGTTACCTGCTGTCCCAGGGCAGTGAGTTCTTCGAGCTGAGTTTGGACGCTCCTACCGACGCCGCTGCTGGCAGGGTAGATATCATCAATCACAAGAGGGCATCCGCAGGCGTTTCATGGCACTTATTATACCACGCAGTAGCTGCCCAGCGCAGAATACGCTATAATGGGTATATGTATGAACCCCAGTCGCTTGCAGCTATCTACGATGACCTTGGCTGTAGCCAGCACCAGCAGCAGGGTGTTGCCTGGTATGAATGTAACCCCCAGGGCCACCGGCGGGTTGTGCTCCTGCACGGCGTGACTGGCGGTAACCGCGATATGCTACCACTGGCGCGCTGCTACGTTGCGGCTGGCTATGGGTGGTGATGATTGGCTTGCCTGGGCACGATGGCACCCGGCTGCCAGAGCTTGCCAGCTTTACGGACCTGGCTGATTGGCTACGCCACGCCCTGGGTGTGATTGGCCAGCCGGTCGATGCAATTATTAGTAATTCCCATGCTTCGGCGATTGTGTACCAAGCTATGCGCCAGGGCTACATCCCAGCCGATACACCAGTGGTGCTGGCCTGCCCAACGCCACAGCCGTCATCGATGGCTAATTTGCTACAGGCGGTATCGAGCCGTGCCCCGGAGCGCGTCGATGTGGACGGCCCGCAATGGTACGCCGGTGCGCTCGGCCCTGCACATCCATCCTGCTCCAGACCAAGAACAAAACCGCCCGGGCCTGGCTACACGAATCCGAAAAGCACAAGGCTGCTTACACCACCCTGCGGGCAGCGAATCTACTCACCTCCCTGCTCTATAACGACAACCCGTACCACCACTCCTTGCCGCCTGCTTCCCAGGCAGCTACCACCGTTATTATGGGCACCAAAGACAATGTGGTTACGGCGGATTCGCGTACCCATATGCAGCGGCTGATGCCCCATGCCCAGTTTATCGATGCCCACGGTGCTGGCCATATTCTGCACTTTGAGGCGCTAGAATCGTATCCTATGGTATAATAGCCCCATGAGGATTGGGATCTTTATAGATGACTACCTGCCATCTGTGCACGGTGTGGCTACGTCGACGGCTGCCTTAAAGCAGGCGCTGACTGATTTGAGGCCACGAGGTGTTTATTATTGCTCCCAAAAGTGAGGACTACGAGGACAACGACGACCACGTCATTCGCCTGCCATCGGCCAAAAACTACGTCTTCGATAAGCGCGAGACGGCCGTTATTTACCCGGGGCTGGCCCGCAAGCTGGATGAATATAGTTTGATGTGCACAGCCAAATGCAATTTTTACATGGTGTGCTGGCTCGCAGCGTGGCTCGCCGCCAGAATATCCCCATATCACCACTCATCCACACGCTGTACTTAGGCGAACTGATTGATGATCTACCTTTATGCAGTGACTGCTAGTGATTGCCTAACGGTGGCCTTCCCGGTGGTGTTTCGCACTAAGCCGATCTTGCCGGTTAGCTCGCGTGAGCAGCTTTCTGGCATGGGCCGCGGGGCAATTAAGGATATCCTTTCCCGCCAGGGCTGGCGCCTGACGGCTGCTTTTTGCCAACCAGTGCGATGCTTGTATTTCGCCGTCGCGCCACTCTGGCCCAGCTGCTGGTAGATGAAGGCGGCCTGCAGGGTACCGTGCCATATTATCCCGAATGGCATTCCTATGTAGCGTTACCGCCAGGCGCGGGTTGGTAATTCACCAATTACCAAGCGCCGGGGCGAAAAGTTTATTATCTCTGTAGCCCGCCTGAGCCCAGAAAAGCGCCAGCAAGCACTGATCGAAGCCCTGCCGCATATACCCGGCCAGCATATTAAACTAGTGCTGGTTGGTGGTGGCCCGTTCGAGGCCGAGCTACGCCAGCGCGCCCAGGAACTTGGCGTGGCAGAGCGCGTCATCTTTACCGGTATGCAGTCGCCCGAGGCCGTGGCGGCACTGCTTAAGCAAGCCGATGTCTTCTCGCTGGCTTCGTACCACTTTTGATAACCAGCCGATGACCTTCCTCGAGGCAGCATCAGTGGCTCTGCCCATCGCTCTACTGCGACGAGCGCATGACCGAAGGCTTAACGCCGCACAACGCTATTCTGACGAGTGGTATCGAAGGCCAGGATTTTGCGACCGTCTTTAATGAATTGTTTGCCGACCCCGAGCGGCTGAAGGCACTCGGCCGTGGCTCACGCCAGGTAGCTCGCCAGTTTGATGCCAGCATGCTGGCGCGCAAGGTGGTGGCTGTGTACCAGGAACTAATCGACGCCCGCACTGCCGCTTAGCGCCACTGCCGCATGGCGCGGCGGCTTTTCGCGTTCGGCTTGGCGGCGCTTAGGGGTTTCGCGCTTATCGTGCTGCTTTTACCAATACCAGTGGCAATCACCAGCTTAGCGTAGCGCCCCGTCACGATCATACGTAGGGCACTATAGTGCTACCCTGCTGCTTTGCCAGCAGCCAGCTGGCTAATCTGGCTACAGCGTGCCAGTAGCTTGATGGGCTCGGTGCTGATACTACGGGCACCCGGCTTGCCGCGCTCATTCAGGCGCAGGCTAAAGCTGGCGTTATTCAGCCATAGCTCGTGGCCACGGATGGTCACAAAGGCGCCTTTTAGCTGCACATGGCCCATCGCGGGCGGCCCGGACTTCGCGCCCCGTTAGCACTCATGCCAACGGTTAGCTCATCCCTAGGGTATAATCAAACCGAGCCCGCCGGTTGGTGATGTGCGGTGTATTGGTGTTGGTGCGTGTGTGGCGTGACATATGGGTTTATTATAGCACTGCCGGGCGATTCTAGCACTCCCCCCACCCACCTGGTATACTAAAACTATGCATACACGAATCTTACTGAAACTTTCTGGTGAACAATTACAAGGCAAATTTAGCAGTGGCTTTGATGCCGAGCGCGCAGTTTGGATTGCTAACGAAGTCAAGCACATTATTGATGCTGGTACGCAGCTAGTGGTGATGATTGGCGGCGGCAATTATGCCCGTGGCGCCCAGCTGGCGGGTAATGGCATTAACCGCGTTACGGCGGATAATACTGGCATGCTGGCCACCACTATGAACGCCTTAGCCCTGGCGGATGTGTTTAATGCCCAGGGGGTGGAGGCCCGCGCGCTTTCGAATATTAAGGCGGACCAAGTGCTCGACCAGTTTACCCACCGGCGGGCCCTGAGCCACCTCACCAAGCACCGTGTGGTGATTGTGGCTGGCGGCATTGGCCGGCCTCACCTAACGACCGATACAGCTGCGGTCAGCCTGGCCCTAGAGCTCGACTGCGATGTGATTATCAAAGCCACCACAGTGGACGGCGTATACGATAGCGACCCCGCTACCAACCCCGCCGCAACCTGCTACCGCACCTGACTTTGCAGCAGGCGGTGGAGCGCCCTGATATTAAGGTGATGGATAAAGCCGCTATTGCCCTGGCCGCGGATTACGGCCAGCCGATCATTGTGTGCCAGCTGCTCGAGCCCGGCACGATTGCCGCTGCCGCCGCCGGCCAGCCGGTGGGCACGCATATTACCAGGCAGTAAGCACCTGCCGCGGCTTGGGGTACATCAGCCGATGAGGCGTGGCTTTGACGCTAGGCTTAATTTATAGTATAATTTGGCACGTGTAGTGGCCCTGTATTACTCAGGCGAGCTGCTACAGGTTGTTTGATAGGTTTTGCGTCCGCGGAGTGCCGATGGTCGGTGCCCAGCTTTCGTAGAGGAAGGTGAAAAATCGTGTCCATTTTAGATAGCTAAAAAGCTGCGGCAGCCTTTAGTAATCCTTCTGGTGACGGGGGCTGGTGCCATCCGGTGCCGTCCCCACCAACGCCGGCGTCAGCCCCGGCTGCTGAGCCGCTACCGCGCCCGGTCTGGTTGGATCTGCGCCCGGCGCGGTACTGTCAAGCTATTCTTTCCTCCTAGCTGCAGTATTTTTGCTGTGGCTGGGGTAAGTGCACTGGGGGCTTTTGGGTTTTATAACCCTGCCCCTGTCGTGGATCGACCTCGATCCCGGCGTTGAGCTTGCTGTATCTCAGCAACCTCAACGTTGTCTTTTCGTTACTATACCCAGTGCTAATTGCGCTGGGTGTAGTCTACTATAACTGGGTTGATCTTCGAGGGCCGCGTCGTGGTCTTTCAATGACCGCGACAGCGTCCCTGGCCTGGCATTCCTACCTCACCATCTTCCTGAGTTAGGCGGGTAAAATGCGCCCACACGGCGCTGGCTGGACTCGGGGCTGTGGTACACGGCCCTTCGTCGGCTTGCTGTGTAGTATTCTGGGCTTTGGCCTGGGACGTTCTTTATGTCATCGCCCGCCAGGCCCGACCCCAAGCTAGGCTTCCGGCCGGTGTCGTAGGCCCGCGCCTGGTGGCGGGCTGGCACCAGTATGTGTGCATCACAGCCGTGGCCCTTGTGGCTATGGCACGTCCGCCACCTTCGGTATCCGGCTGGTGTTATTCAGGCCAGCTATACCTGGCTAACTGGTACCTATTATACTTTGCAATGGTGCCATTTCGGAGCCTTTAATTGGCTCCGGTGCTAGCCTGGCCGATCGCTGCCACGGCGTCCCGGATGAGGGGGATACTACCCCATCTGGGACAATCGCTGCGAGTTGCGGCAGCGCAGCGCGGTACCCACGCACCACCCGCTGCCGCACCGGCCGCCGAGGCCCCGGCCCCGGCCAAAGACCAGCCCGAACCCTGCCGAAACCGGCGTCGAAGATATAACGACGCCGACTTTGACAAACCGGCGCCCCTGCCTAAGGGCGCGGGGTGGCCCACAGCCGTGGCCGCCCCCAGTGTATTAACCTATCCAGCCAACACCCCGCTCATTACCGAGCGGGGGCTCTTTACTATACTGTGTATGCAACGTAAAAACCGCCCCCTTGTGCATATGCTACATAGGTGGCGGTGGTGGGGTTAGCGTACTATATCAAGCACCATAGTGCTCCCTTTCTGGGTCAAAGATGCCCCTAGGCGGCCTGGTATCTCCTGGCTGTAGATCAAGACGGTGCAGGGTGCACCGTTAATTTTAAGCCCAATCTGATGCTGCCCCCCTGACTGTGATAAGTTGAGCATTTCTGTATAGCCGGCCCAGCGTGTGAGCCGAACAATTGTCCCACTTTCGGTTAGAAGCCTGCCACCTTCCCGGCTATCTTAATGGGAGTGAGTTCAGACGGCAGGACCTTGAACTCGTATCTCCTCTTCAAGGGGAAAAATATTATGCTGGTGGCTAGCAGTCTTCTAGTGGACCGAGGCGCTCATCGGCGCTCCTTTCAAATAGTAGGGTGCACCCCGCGTTTCCCCGCGGCGGTGGCTGGCCCTGTGTGGGCAGCAGGCTCAGTACACCAGCTGGCTATGGCTGGCAAGCCTCTAGCTAACCTGTATATACCACGCTCTTTCCTCTGTTATAGCCTATATTTTATTGCTTTCTACCCACCAGGCGGCGTAGTGGTATAATAGTACTATGATTGCCGATATCCACATTACCGAAAAGAGCGTTGCGAGCAAGCAGCTGATGCATAACGTGGCGCTGAGTGTGGATGATGGTGAAAAGGTCGGTATCGTTGGGCGTAATGGCGTGGGTAAAGCACCCTCTTTGGTATGCTGGCGGGCCGGGATGATGACTACGCTGGCCGCATTACCTACCGGCGTGGGATTACGGTGGCCAGCACCGCCCAGGAGCACCACGGAATGGATGCAGTAGCGGTGGTGGAATATATCCTGCAGGCTGCCGGAATACACGCAGTTACGCCACATTATCGACACTCACCCCGATACAATGGGCAGGAATATGCGCAAAATTACCGAATACACCGAGGCGTTGGAGCGCTTTAGTCAAAAGGGTTTTTACCATGTAGAAGAAGAAGATTACCGCCACGCTGGCGGACTTTGGGCTTAGTGGCCTGGTGGTGCGCCGCTGGGCCAGCTATCGGGTGGGCAAAAGCGGCTGGTAGAAATCATCAAAATCATGCACGCCAAAGCCCACGGCCCTGATTGATGAGCCCTACCAACCACATGGACTCGCTGCCAAGCAACGGTTTATTAGCTGGATGAAGGCCCAGGCGCGTATGGCCATGCTGATGATTACCCACGACCGCGACGTGCTGGGGCAGGTGGATCGGATTGTTGAGCTTAAGGATGGCACCAGTGTCAGCTACGGTAACTACCAGGCCTACCTGCGCCAGAATGCCAGCCGCACCAGTGCCTATATGCATGAGTACGAGGTCACCCAGCGCCAGATCGAGAACCTGCAAAAAGCGGGTGCAGTTTGCCCGTAGCAAAAGGCCAGCTGGGTGGCACCGCTCGCGATAAGCCGCAGCTGTGGTGATGGAAGCCAAAGCTCTGAAGGAAATCAGCCAGCTAGAGGCGCTCGAAAAGCCCAGTTTTGGATTGATAAAACCTCTGCCGACGCAGCTGGATTTTAAAAGCATCTGCGCGCCACACAAATGACAGAGGCCCGCAACATCCGCATTGGTGCTTGATGGGGACGCCAGCCTAGTACGCGCGTGCTGGCGCGGGCCAGCGACCTGGCCTCTGGCTAGTGGGGGATGATATTTTTTGTTCGAGGGGGTAGCGATCGACCTACGTGAAGGCGAAGCGCTGGAGCTACGTGCCTGCAACGGGGCGGGCAAAACCACTGGTGCGGGCGTTGCTGACGGCTCAGCAGCAGGCGGCAGCGGGCCCAGGGCCAGGCTAACCCGCACGCTGGTGAGCGCACCAGTACCCCAGCGCCCCACGCACAGCCGGTGGTGTATGGCGGTGAGTGTGGCTGGACCCAAGCGCGGTGGTGGGCGTGTACGAGCAAGAAATCAGCCAGCACTACCTGGCGAAAGCACTCGAGGATGCTATAGAGGGCTCTACCTGGCGCGTGGGCTCAGTATTACCACCACCAAAATCCGCCAGCTGTGTGCCGACTACCTATTCGGCGATACGGAGCGCACCACACCCCTAGGGCGGTTATCTGGCGGGCAAAAAGCGTTTTTCAGATTATTCGCATGCGTGGCAGGCGACCCAAAACTATTGATTCTGGATGAGCCCACGCAACCACCTGGATCTACCGAGTCATAGAAGAGCTCGAAACTGCCCTGGCGCGCTACAGCGGTGCGATTCTATATAATGCCACGATGATTATTTCCGCACGCACCTAGGCGGGCAGGTGGTGCAGATTGCGCCCGGCCTAGCTCCGTATACTATGCGCCCCGCGCGTGCTGGCTTTAGTACCCCCGCGTGGCTGGGCAGTCGTGGCTGCTATGGTACTGTAACTAGTATAGCAAACCGCCCGGGGCTCCTAGGGCAACCGGGCGGCTTTGGAGGTTGGCGGTGACGGGCCGCTACTAGTCCTTAAGCAGCTGCTTTTGGCGCAGTGATTCTTCAAGCGCCGGGCGGTCAAAACCAACGATGATATCGCCATCGATATCGGTGACAGGTACGCCGCGGAAATCACCATCCAGCTTAGCCATCAGCTCATCGTGGGCGGTTTTGTCGGCCTCCAATATCCTTGCTGGTAAAAGCCACGCCGAGGCTTTCGAGCCATTGACTTTTTCGGTCTGGCAGCACACCAGCTGGTGCTATATACCGTTACCTGTGGGGTTGTGCTATCGCTCATCTCGTATTCTCTCCGTTTAATGCTACCACTAGTATAGCAAACTGCTGGGGGCGTCTGGCTGAGCGTCGCTGGTTCTTGGCCTCACCGGTGGAGCTGGTAGGCACGAGCGCTGGCCCCAGACGAGCCCGAAAGAGTTATAATAAAACCGTGTGATACCTCCCCGCCGCACCACAGGCAGGTGCTATAGCGGCTGCCAGGTGGCATTGTTGCACGCTATTGGTTCTATAATGCCCAGCCAGCTGGTCTCCCGCTATGGTGCTGGTGCACGGCTTAGCAGGCAGCCACCATGGGTTCGAGGCACTGGCCGCGCAGCTACCAGGCGTGCAGCTGATTGTGCCTGATGTGCCGGGCTTTGGTTATAGCAGCCTGCCGCCCCGGCGTGACTGGACGGTTGCAGGTCTCGCGCGGCTGCTGAACCAGTTTGTGGCGGCGCTTCGCGTGCGGTCGCCACCCCACCTACTGGGGCACTCTATGGGTGGCCTGGTGGCAGCCATGCTGGTAGCGCAGCGCCCAGAGCTCTACCAGCGCAAGCTTGTGCTGCTGAGCCCTCGTCCCAACCCCAGTCACCTGGCGGGACCACGCTGGCCAGGTATGCTGGCGGGCGCAGTGCATTACACCATTGGGGCTACAACTGGCCCGGTTGGTAGCCGCTTGGTGCGCAGCAAGGCGCTAACGTGGGCAGTAACTGCCGGTATGCTGCGGACGCGCGATACACGAGTGCGCGCGCTATGCACCGGCAGAATTTATACCACCGCACCCTGGTATCGAGCCCGCAATTTTACCGCCAGCTATATGGTGATATCACTGCCCGCGGCGCGATTGATTACACCCCCACCCTACGCCGCCACCAGGTGCTGCTGATTGCTGGGCTGAAGGATACCGTCACCCCGACCCGTCAGATGGATCGGCTGGCCCAGGCGATTGCTACCCGGCTCAATACGTGGTGCTGCGGTACAGGCCACTGCTCCATATGGAAGCCACCCCGGCTTCTATCGCTGGGGCAGTGCGGCGGTTTTGGTATGCTAGGGGTATGAGCAAGCTGACCCATACCCGCTGGCCGTAGCATTATCATCCCTGCCTATAACGAGGCGCACATATTGCCCGCTGCCTGAGTGCCCTGGTGCCGCATGCCGTCCCCCGCACGACGAAATTATTGTGGTTGATAATAACTCAGCCGATGCAACTGCCACGATTGCTGCTGGCTACCGCCAGGTGCGGTTCTGGCAGAACCACGCCAAGGCATTAGCTATGCACGTACGGCCGGTTTTAATGCTGCCCATAGCCCCATTCTGGCCCGGATTGATGCTGATCGATTGCCCACCCCAGCTGGCTGGCTACGGTGCAGCAGCAGTTTGGCGCCGCGGCAAATCTAGGTGCGCTAACGGGCAGCATTGCCCTGGCAGAGTTTTCGCCCCCAGGCTGCTTTTGGGCGCGCTGGTATTTTCGGTGCTTTCGGGCTTGGCACCAGCGGCGGCTTGGGGTGGCGCCGATGCTGTATGGCTAGCAACTTAGCGCTGCGCCGCCAGCTATGGCACGCGGTAGCGCCAGCAGCTAAGCCCGGCGATAGAACAATCAGCGAGGATCTTGACCTTACCGTCGATTCACGCCAGCGGTGCCGTGGCCCGCCACTGCCCAGCTATGTTGGTATTACTCACTTGCTCGCGGCCATCATCTAACTCCTGCAAAGCAGCGCCACTACTACCAGAACGACAGCCGCACCCTAGCCAAATACGGCCGGGTAGCTCGGCGGCGCTCGCCTAAGTTATAGCTGGCGCTATGGTGTGGCGTAGTGGCTCTTACTGTGTATTACTGGGCTTGGGCTCATACGACTTTACATCTTGCACCCCAAGTGATATGACTAAACGTGTTCCTGTTGCCGATAAGGAAGGAGTAGCCAAATGGCTACCGCGTTTTGTTAATAATTCTGACTATATACCAATCGCTAACGAGGCGGTAGCGACTATTCGCGCTGCCCGTAAGGGTGTGGTGCGGGCAGTGGCAGTGTGGCCGCGGTTGTGTGACTGGTATCGTTGCATTGACGGTATTATCTGCTGCTGGCCATGTACCAGCGTGGGTGCAGTTTACGCTTATTGCTGTGTGGCTAGGGTTTTGTACCTTGGCCGCAACAGAGTGCCACGATGCCTTGCAGCAGCTGCGGGGCCTTCCTGCCTACCAGGCCCTGCATCGTGAACGGGCGCGGCTGAGGTTTTTCCTCGGTGCACTTACCGCGCGCTGTAGCGGTGGTCGCGCCTGCTTTGGCGGGTGTAGGCAACCGTCGTGCCGCTAAGGCATGGCTGGCTCGCACGGCCAGCGGCGCCCCTGCTGGGTTGCGGGTTTTGGTGTTGGACAGTAGCAGGCTTACCAAGTATCAAATTTGCCGCTTTGGGGCAGAGTTTATTATCTGCCAAGGTATAATTTTGATACTGCTGATGTAGCCACTGCCGCTTTTGAGCGCGGTATCGTTGACGGCCATTGTGCCACCGAGGTCTTTGGTGAGGATAATCCTAGTGTCCTCGCCGACCTCAATAAGATTCTACAGAAGTTCACAAGCCAGGAGGTGATA